>Ga0315282_10000455_pt1 | contig 81204 bp, 68 predicted proteins | sample YL17G07_20_MG_FD_203693 | JGI IMG/M metagenome (GOLD analysis project Ga0315282, IMG submission 203693) | Sediment microbial communities from Yellowstone Lake, YNP, Wyoming, USA - YL17G07_20 | ecosystem: Environmental > Aquatic > Freshwater > Lake > Sediment | place: USA: Wyoming | collected...
CGCTTAGGCCGTCCTCAAGCCCCCGTAGCGGAGGGGGGCCCCGTCGGCTTTTCCGATGGGGGGAACCGACGGGACTGGTTCCTCGGGGTCCGGGGGCTACGGACGGCCTAAGCGCCGCCCGAACGGGGATGTCACTTTTATTAATGCGTTGATATTAAGATTGTTAGCCCATTAAAAAATATTTTAAAAAAGTGGATGGCGCCGGCCAGGGCGCCTCGCCGCCCGGAACGAAAGGGCCCCACTGGCGGATGGGTGGAGTAAGGACGGTGGGGCTGGCCGGCGACAGAACCCACTCCATTTTTCAGGGAGGTTTATATGAAATCCATTCCGATAATCATCGTCGGCCTTTTTCTGATCGCGGCTTCGACGGGCCAGAATGCGCCCGTCGCCGAATGGGAAAATCCCAGGATTTTCAGCGTCAACGCCGAACCAATGCACGCCACCTTCATCCCTTTCGCCGATGAGGTCTCCGCTCTCAAAAATGACAAGACAGCCTCGCCTTTTTATCAATCCCTGAACGGGACCTGGAAATTCAACTGGGTGACAAAGCCCGCCGACCGTCCCCTCGATTTTTATAAACCCGGCTATGATGTCAGCCGGTGGAAGGACATCCCGGTTCCGGCTAACCTGGAATTCCAGGGCTATGGCCTTCCCATCTACGTCAACGAGACTTATGAATGGGTGAAGCCTCCGGCCCAGCCCGATCCGCCGCACGTCCCGCACGACTATAATCCGGTCGGCTCTTACAGACGGACCTTCACTCTTCCCGATCAGTGGAAAGACAAAGAGGTCTTCGTCCATTTCGGCGCCGTGAAATCGGCCTTTTATGTCTGGATCAACGGCCGCTATGTCGGCTACAGCGAAGATTCCAAGACGCCGGCCGAATGGGACATTACGCCCTATTTACAGGGCGGCGAAAACTCTATCGCTCTCGAAGTCTATCGCTGGTCGGACGGCTCCTATCTCGAGTGTCAGGATTTTTTCCGCCTTTCCGGCATCGAGCGCGATGTCTTCTTGTCTGCGGCGCCTAAAGTCCGCATCCGGGATTTCTGGGCCGTGGCCGACTTGGATCAAAACTACAAAGACGGAAAACTCGCGGTCACCGTGGATTTGAAAAATAAAATGCCAGGGCTTGAGGCCGGCTTGCTCACCATAGACATAAAAGTCTGCGACACTGGCGGCAAGACAATCGCCTCGGAAACAAAAGCGTTCGATATGAGCAGAAAGGAATCCGGAACGCTCATCTTCGAGCGGAAAATTCTTTCTCCCAGAAAGTGGACGGCCGAGACGCCCGATCTCTATTCCTTGGTCGTTTCGCTCAAAGATAAAAACGGCCGGATTCTAGAAGCCGTCGGTTGCAGAGTCGGCTTCCGCAAAGTTGAAATTACGGACGGCCAGCTCCTTGTCAACGGCGAACGCATTCTGCTGAAAGGCGTCAACCGCCACGAACACGATCCCTACACGGCCCATGTCATCTCCGAAGAATCCATGCTTAAGGACATCGAGCTCATGAAGCAGTTCAACATCAACGCCGTGCGCACCTGCCATTATCCCGACGATCCCCGTTGGTATGAGCTGTGCGACGAGCACGGCCTCTACCTCATCGACGAGGCGAACATCGAATCCCACGGCATGGGCTACGGCGAAAAAAGCTTGGCCAAAAATCCCGACTGGGGTCCGGCCCACCTCGACCGCACGATGCGCATGGTCGAGCGCGACAAGAACCATCCTTCGGTCATCATCTGGTCTCTAGGAAACGAAGCCGGCGACGGCATCAACTTCGAAGCCTCATCAGCCTGGATCCACCAGCGGGACAAGACCCGGCCCGTTCATTACGAGCGCGCGGAGTACCGGCCGCACACCGACATCTTCTGTCCGATGTATGTGCGAATCGAAGACCTGGAAGCTTACGCCCTTAAAAAGCAGACGCGGCCGCTGATCATGTGCGAGTACGCCCATTCCATGGGCAACAGCACGGGCAACCTTCAGGACTATTGGGACGTCATCGAAAAATATGACCAACTCCAAGGCGCGTTCATCTGGGATTGGGTGGACCAGGGCTACGCTAAGAAAAATGAGAAAGGCGAGCTTTATTGGGCTTACGGCGGAGACTACGGGCCGCCCGACACGCCTTCGGACAAAAATTTCTGCTGCAACGGATTGGTCGCGCCGGACCGCAGGCCGCATCCCGCTCTGTGGGAAGTTAAGAAGGTCTATCAATACGTCAAGATCGGGCAAACTTTGATGACGGACGGCCGCCGCGGCATCGATATTTCCAATAAATACGGCTTTACCAATTTAAATAAATACGACATCCGCTGGGAATATCTGGCCGACGGCGTCGTCCCTCAAGCCCAGGGACTCATCAAAAATCCGGATATCGTCCCCGGCGAAAGCAAAATCTTTGCTTTGAACATCCCCGCCCTGGAGCCGAAGCCCGGTGTCGAATATTTCCTGAATGTTTATGTGGTGAGCGCGGAAGACGCCCCCCTCATCCCGCGTGGACACATTGTCGCTCTTGAGCAGTTTAGGGATCGCGTCGTTCGCCCTGCGGAAAAAACGCCCGCAGCTTCTCTGGCCACGCTCAAACTCACCCAAAATCCGGATTCAGCGGTCGTGGAAGGCAAAGATTTTTCGGTCGCCTTCGACAAAAAATCGGGAATCCTGGCATCATGGAATTTCGAAGGCACGCCGCTTGTTCGACAAGGACCGGCGCCGAACTTCTGGCGCGCTCCCACGGACAACGATTTCGGAAACCGGATGGACAAGCGCTGCGCTGTTTGGCGGAAAGCCGGCGACAACCGCGCGCTGGATAAATTCGAAGTCAAACAGCTAAGCGCCGCGGAAATTGAAGCCGTCGCTGACTTTTCGCTCAAAGACGTCCAGGCGAAATATCAAATTCGATACAGAATCTTGGGCAGCGGTGACGTCATCATCGAAAGCCGCTTTTCCCCGACCATCCGAAACCTCCCCGAAATTCCGCGCTTCGGGATGAAAATGGCGCTTCCGGCCGGATTCGACAAGATCCAGTGGTACGGACGCGGCCCTCACGAAAACTACATCGACCGCAAGACATCGGCCTTCGCCGGGGTTTACAAAAGCGCTATGGCTGAGATGCTTATCCCCTATGTCAGCATCCAAGAGTACGGCAATCGGACCGATGTCCGCTGGCTGGCTCTTTCGAATAAAGACGGTGTCGGTCTCTTGGCCGTCGGCATGCCCCGGCTCGATTTCTCCGCCCTGCCCTACACCGCTGAAGATTTGACTCAGTCCAATCGCGGAGACAAACATCCGGCGGACATCGCTAAAAGGGATTTCACCGCGCTCAACTTGGATTATGGCCAAATGGGCGTGGGCGGCGACGATTCCTGGGGCGCTCCTGTCCATCCCCAGTACCAGCTCCGCGTCCTGGAGTACAGCTACAAGTTTCGCCTGCGGCCGTTCACGAAAAATGACGACTTGATGGCTCTGAGCAAAATTATTTTTTAACGATTTCTACACGGCGGTTCTTGGCCCCAGCCGACGGCGGTCATCCGGTTCGCGGCAATTCCTTTCTTAACGACTGCATCCAGCACGGCCTTGGCCCGCTGCTCGGAGAGCGTTTTATTCGCCGCGGGAGTGCCGACGTTATCGGTATGACCTTCGATGCTCAGTTCGCCCTCCTCCGACTCATAATTTTTTCAGACAGAAAATAGGACCGTGCACCCAGCTTCGACCAATCTCTCCCTGCGGCGGCCCTGCAGTAAGCTCCGGCAGGGCTGACTGACACACAAGAAACCGCTCTGCTGCCGCTGCTACCTTCCGGTCCTGACGGGATTCACAGAAGGCTCTTTGCTCAGGGCCCCGACCTTCATCGCTACTTTCAGAGCCCCGGTCCAGAAAGAGCCTGGCCTCGGCTAGGACTTCGACCCCACTATAGCGGGTTGTGGGCAACAGGGCACCGCTAGCTCCCCGTCTAGCACGGTCGGATTTTAATTATACTCTATTTTTTGCCGATCAAATAGGTAAAAACGATAGATCGTTTTAAAACTGGCCAACTCTCAGCCGCTATTAAAAATTGCGCGGCTGGCACGGCGCGCTCCCCGTCTGGCCGCAGCGAATTATGGCGAGTGGGGGGTCTTAAGCTGCGGACGGACGGGGACATGCCGAGACAGAACCCGCGCCTCCACTTAAAAGCGATAAGCCACGCCGGCTCGCAACAGAAACCCGTCCCAGATTCCTGCTTCGCCGAGCAAGGACAGGCCTTTATAAATTTCAACCTTTATCCCGAAATGAAGTTGAAGGATGACCAGCATCTTGGGGATGTTAAAATTTATGTCCTCCGAGAGTTCCTCAAAACTCTTTGAATCGGAATCCGGGATCTCTTCTTGGAGAGTGCCGTACTGATAGCTGCCCGTATAGGAATAATAAAACGTCCCACTTAAAGACGCAAATCCGAACCCCAGGACAAAATACGGTTTGACTCGTGAGGTTGCCGCGCCGAACTCCCAGCGAAAGCTGAAATTCACCGAAAAAGGATTCGTCTCCAGATAAGCATCAGTGTTCACCGAGGCCGAACTTCCATTCGTGAATTCTTGTTTAACCGGGCCCTTCAGCGTGAACTTAATATGGGTTTGTTCCAATGACAGGCCCAAGCTGAAAGTTCCCGACTGGCCCTTGGAATAATAGCGAACTTCAAGCCCATAATTCGAGCCTCCGGAACCAAAAGCGAGGTTCTGGGCGTAGGTCGATTTAACCAAGCCTGCGTGCAAGCTGCCGACTTTCTTCACCACTTTGTTTTGGATCTCTTCGCCCAGCTCCCTGGTCAGGGAACCTTCGAACAACCCCTTAATTAAATTGATTGTCCACACCGAATAATGACTACTAGCTTCCCAGTGTCCCCCCTTTTCTTCCTCGCTGGCGGTCGCTTCCTCGATTTTGGAAATGGATTCAGAGGGACGCTGTTTTAACGGAGGAGGAGGCGGCTCTTCTCTCTCCGTCTGTTCTGTTTTTTCCTTGGCCGGCTTCGCTCCCTCTTCGATTTTTTCCTGATCGGGTTTCTTGATGGGCTCCGGGCCGGATTTCGATACACTTCTTGTTTCCCGCACTTCCTTCTGGATCTGTTTGAAGAGCTGAACAAAATTTCTGGGATAAAACATGTCGGATATTTCCTTGTTGGGGTCCACCTCGGAAGTTTTCCTCATCCATTTTACTGAGCTGGCCATATCCTGCAGATAGAAATGATTGAGAGCAAGGCCGAAATAAACCAGGGAAAGATCGAGCGGATTTTGGGCTATCGCGACCGCTTCGAGGTAACAGCCGACAGCCAATTTGTATTCGCCTTTTTGATAATAGGCTTCGGCTTGACGGAGCAGCGTCTCTGCGTCCTGCTCTTTGAGCTGGGACATCTCGTCCGAAAAGACAATCGAAGCCGCTAAAGTAAGCCAACAAAGAAACACGAGCCAGCGGGATGAAAGACGGTGAGGATGAATGATCATCTGGATTTCCTTATTTTGTGTCGAGAAGAACGATCATCGTAGAAATTCCATCCTAGCGGGACAGTCGGGATTTGTCAAATTGAAGAAAATAGAGTATAAAAGAAGACTAGATGAATTCAAAGAAAATTCTCCTTTTCGAAGAAAATAGCGGCCGGCAAGAGCTGATCGGCCGGCTACTCAAGGCTCTGGCTGTCGATGTCGTAATGCCAAGCTCTTTTTCCGAGGCGGCCCGTCTTCTTCAAGAAGACAAAAATGACTGGCTCTTCGTGGCCGGTTTCAGAACCTTGAGCAATTCCCATATCCACATACTTGAACGCTTCAAGAAAAGCCAGCCCCGCCTTTCGATCATCGTCCTTTCGCCTTCGCAGAGCCCGGACCGAGCCTTTAGACTTCTTCGGTCCGGAATCGTCGATTATTTCGCCGGACCCGATCACTTCCCCGGCATCCTCTCGGCCGTCAAGAGCGCCTTAAACAAAAACGAACTCCTGGCCCAAAATGAGATGTATCTAAAAAGCTTGCGCCGGCTGAAGATCGAACAGGCCAAAAATCTTAAAAAAGCCCTTGAGCTCGAGGAAATCTATGACTCCACCGTCGAAAACCTGATGATGGCCCTGGACCTCCGCGATGTCGAAACATTCGGCCATTCCAAGACGGTCGCCAAATACAGCCAGGTCTTGGCCAAGCTGATGGGCATCGAAGCTCAAACCCTTCTCGACAACATCCGCAAGGGGGCTCTGCTCCATGACATCGGGAAAATCGCCATTCCCGACGCCATCCTCAAAAAGTCCGGCAGCCTATCGCTCGATGAATGGGAAAAAATCAAGCTCCATCCGTCCCTTGGCTACGGGCTCATCAAAGAAATCAAGCTTGTCAAGGAAGTGGGCAATATCATTCTCTTTCACCACGAGCGTTATAACGGGACTGGCTATCCAAGGGGTCTCAAAAAAGAGAAGATCCCTCTCGAAGCCCGCATCTTCGCCTTGGCCGATGCCCTAGACGCCATCACGGCTCACCGTCCCTACCGGAAGGTCCGGGATTTCAGGGCTGCCCAAAAGGAAATCATCGACCATTCGGGAACTCAATTCGATCCGCGAGCGGTGAATGCGTTTTGCTCGCTCAAGCTTGAAAAATGGGAGAAGATCCGGTTTGAGACGACATCCTATATTCCAAACATCGAAGAATTCTCCGAACTCATAAACAAAGTTAAAAAATAGTCAAGCTTTCTCGGCGGCAACGACTCTCGGAATTCCACGAAGATCATCAAAAATCTTGACATTCGCCCAGCCGGATGCGAAAAGCGAACGAACGGAATTTTCATGCCCTTGGCCGATTTCAAACAGCAGCCGGCCAGACGACCTTAAATAAGCGCGCGCTCCTTTCGTCAAGCGGCTGATGAATTCAAGCCCGCTGGGCCCGGAGACAAGTGCTGGCTTCGGCTCATGCGCGCGAATTTCCGGCGCCAGCGCCGTCCATTTTTTTTCGGATACATAAGGCGGATTGCAGACGATCAAATCCGCTTTTTTCTCAAGCGACAATCGCTTGCAGGGCGCAAACAAATCGCCCCGGACGAAGGTGATGGCGGTCGCTCGGTGGCGTTCGGCATTGAGCTTGGCGATTCTCAAAGCTTTAAGGCTGATATCGGTGGCGATGATCCGGGAGAGGGGAAACTCTTTGGCCAGAGCGATGGAAATGCATCCGCTGCCCGTGCCGATCTCGACGATCAGACTCCCGCGCCGCAATATCAATTCTACGGCCTTTTCGACGAGCAATTCGGTTTCGGGCCTGGGAATGAGAATCCCCGGAAAGACATAGAAGGGGAGCGACCAAAATTCTTTTTCGCCGAGGAGGTAGGCCAGAGGAACTCTTTTTCGGCGTTCTTGAATCCATTTAAAAAACCGATGTTCGGCCCTTTTGGAGATTTTTTTGCAAGAATGGCAAAAAAAATCCATCTCTGAAAGCGAAGCGGCCTTCATCAGCAGCAGCTTGGACTCGAGTGCCGGATCGGCCTGAGGAAGGTTGAGGAGCAGCGCTTTGCCTTGAAGATAAAGCTCACGGCATGTTTTTAAAAGGGGATTCCGCTTTAAATATGTTTCCGGCTTCACGTTCAAGGAGTCTCGCGCCTTGGTCAGGCGGCACTGTTTTTTTCGAGCTCTTTCGCCTGCGCCTGAAGGACGAGATTATCAATGATGTTATCGATTTCGCCGTCTAAAATGGCGTTCAAATTGTGAAAGCTTTCGTTCAGCCTATGGTCCGTCACCCGGGACTGGGGAAAATTGTAGGTCCGGATTTTTTCGCTCCGCTCCCCCGTCCCGACTTGCGAGCGGCGGTCCTGAGCGATTTTTTCCTGGCGTTCGGTCGAGGCGATGTCCATGAGCCTGGTCCGTAAAATCCGTAAAGCTTTCTCTTTGTTTCGGTGCTGGGATTTTTCGTCCTGACAAGAAACGACCAGCCCCGAGGGCTTGTGTGTCACTCGGATGGCTGTGTAGTTGCGGTTGACGTTTTGTCCGCCGGGTCCCGACGCCCCGAAGGCTTCGATCCTCAAATCCTTGGGATCGATTTTGACGTCGATGTCCTCCGCTTCGGGCAAGACCGCAACCGTCACCGTCGATGTGTGGATGCGGCCGCTGGCCTCGGTCTTTGGCACCCTCTGGACGCGGTGGACGCCGCTTTCGAATTTCAGCCGGGAAAAGACGCGCTTTCCCTGGATGCCCGCAATCACCTCTTTGAAGCCGCCAATCGGAGAGATGCTCGTCTCGATCACCTCGAATTTCCAGCCTTTTTTCTCGGCAAATCGGGCATACATCCGGAACAGGTCCTGAGCAAAGAGCGACGACTCGTCGCCGCCCGCGCCGGCGCGGATTTCAAGAAAGACATTTTTCTCATCGAGCGGGTCTTTGGGCAGGAGCAGCACTTTGAGCTCCTGAGCAAGCTCTTCTTCCCGCGTCGCGAGCTGCTTAAGCTCGGCTTCGGCCATGGCCTTCAATTCGGGATCGGCCAGGGGATCGGCCAGGATGTCCTTGGAATCTTGGATGTTTTTTTGGACTCTCTTGTAGTCCTCGAATTTTCGGACAAGCGGCTCAAGCTCTGCCCTCTCTTTGGAAATTTCCTTGATTTTTTGGGGATTGGAAACTAATGTCGGGTCGGACAGAGAACGAATGATCTGGCGATATTTCTCCTCAACGATCTTGAATTCCGGAATCATCGCAACTATTTCTTCGGCTTCGGCTCATAATATTTTTTCCTGAATTTCTCGACACGGCCGGCGCTGTCGATGAGCTTCTGTTTGCCGGTGAAAAACGGATGGCACTGCGAGCAGATTTCGACGCGGATCTCTTTTTTTGTCGAGCGCGTCTTGAACGTGTTGCCACAAGCGCAAATGACGGTGCATTCATCATAATTCGGATGAATATCTTTCTTCATCAGTCGCTTCTCCTACTTTTAAGCGAAGATATATTATATCAAACTTATCGAAATTCCGCCAGCTTAACCGCCGTCGGCACTTTCCTTTCTCTTGAAATCCTCCCAATCGATCCAAAAATGAAATTTCTTCAGGCTGTCTTTGACGATTTCCCTATATCTTTTGGAATCGAAATAGCCTTTAAGCTCTTTGGCGAGCGGAAAAACTTGCTCTTCGGCCTTCCATTCATAGACGCCGCGTTCCGTTCTCAGGCAGTTCAAATGAACGATCCAGGCCAACAGCTTGATGGGGACATGGCTGAACGTCCGCCGGATCGCTTGGACTTCGCCTTCTTTTTCCGGATTCAGGAAACGAAAACGGCGGGAAAATAGAACGGCGTTGTGATAATAGGCCGGGAAGGCCAGCAGGGCGTCTTTGTGCGTCAGCTTGCCCAGAAAAATAAAGACATCCATGACTTTCTTGCCCATGCTCAGACCGGGATGCTGCTGTCCGGGAAGGGCCCCGTGCTTGGTCGAAAACGCCTCAAGCGGGTTCTGAAGCGTCAGCCATTCGAAAATCAAGCACTTCAGCTCTTTCAGCGGAAAATCCGCCAGCTTTTTGTCATCAGGAGAAAAAACGCCCTCTCTGATCTTTAGGTCCACGATCACTTTGTCCGGCTTTTTGTCGTTGTAGAAAATCTGGAACCGTTGGAGAGGAAAAGCGGACGAATCCAGATCAAAGGCCAGCGGCCAGAGGCCGCGCTTCCGGGCTTCCTTGAAAAAATTCCACTTCTCGAGGACGGCGAAGACTTCTTTGAGGGTGTACTTACCGAGGAAGAGCGATGTCCCCTTCCGCTCGGCCAGCGTGGAAATGATCTCGCCCTCTTCGACGAGCGGTTCGGTCGCCCAGAAGGGGGTTGTTTTAGAATCGTCCGGACTCATGATATTCTCTCTGATTCTCGTCCCCGGATTTCAATTTTATTTTAAGGGATTTTTCGCCCGGCCGCAAGCCCTATTCCTTATGGGTAAGCATCTTCCGTTCGTGTAATTTTATATCGGCATCGGAATCGCCCCCCGGCCCCCTGGGGAACCAGTCCCGTCGGTTCCCCCCGTCGAAAAACCGACGGGCCCCCCCTCCGCTATAGGGGCCTCAGCGGCGATCCCAATGCCTCTTCGAAATCATATATCGGGAGATACTTTTTCCTTATAGAACGCCAGAGTGTCGTCGCCGTAAGTGACGCGGCGGACAAGCGTAAAAAATTTTCCTTCGAACTTGGTTTTAAAATAATGGCGAAGAATGATGACGCCTCCGGCCGCCAGAATGTCCCGCTTTTTAATGACCTTGAGAGGATTTCGCTCATCCAACAACCGATAGGGCGGGTCGAGAAAAATCATGGAAAACTGATTTTTTTCCTTGCCGAGCTGGATCACGGCGCGGTTGAACTCCTGGGCGATGATGCGGCTCTTAGCTTCGGCTCCGCATTTGGCGACATTGTGCTTGATGATCTGGACGGCCGGACCATATTGTTCGATAAAAACAACCTTCTCCGCTCCACGGCTGAGGGCTTCAAGGCCGATCGAGCCGGTTCCGGCGAACCCGTCGCAAACGGCCGCGCCCCGCACGTCATCTCGGACGATGTTGAATAGCGCCGTCTTCAGCTTATCGGGCATGGGTCGGACAAGCAAGCCGGAGACTTTCTTTAACCGTTTGCCTTTATAAAGGCCGCTGATGACGCGAATCATGCCCTCGTCCTGGTCAGGTCCTCATCGCTGCCTGCCTTTAATAGTAGACCGAAAATTGCCCGGCCTTCGTCCGGATATCCTTAATGCCGTAAGGCAGAGCGTTCCAGGCGAAGATGCTTGCCGCATCGCTCTTCCCCAGCTTCGCCGCCAAATTGACGATCAGATTCAGGAGCATCAAAGGCACCTGCTGGCCATCGATAAAGAACGACTGGAAATCAAGGCGGACCGAGCTGTTTTGGACGACGAGAACTCCTGCAAAATAGAGATTCATCTTCGTTTTGAGAAATATCGGGATCCTGTGCCCGCTCAAATCGATCAATATCCAGCCTTCGATGCGGTTATTCTCGTAAAGCTTGAAGCGGAGGTCTTTCATGATGTCATCTTTTCCCTTCTCGATGCGGTAGGCGATGTACGAATTCAATTCGTTCTCCGTCCCCTCGATTTTTCTGAAAGGCTGGCGGCCGGCGATCTTTGTTTCTCCCTGGATCTTGGTGATAGCCTTCATAATTTTCTGGACGTCCTGAAGAGAATATTTTAAGCCCTCCGGCCGGGCCAAAGCCGAGACAGCGAGCATTCCCCAAACGGCGGCGATTTTTTTCCAATGACTCATGCGAATTCATTTTTCATGCTAACAAAATACCTTCTCCAAGTAAAATAAAAAGGTGGAAAAAGGCGAGAGGGGAAAAATTAGAAAGGAGTGAAGGTGCCGTCCTTTTTCGCTTTTCGGCTGGCTAAGCGAAAAAGAAATAAGCCGGACGGCAAAAAAAGGAGGGAAAAAACAAAAAAAAGAGACGTTTAAAAGCTTTCAGCTACTTTATGGTCGGAGCGGTAGGAGAAACAGGATTCTTAGGCGCGATTTCAATAATTCCGACGGCTCCGGCGACCAATGCGGCGATGCCGCACGGCGTCAGGAAAAAGGGCGTTACGCCTTTGGGACAAACAAGATAAACGGCATCATTCGGTTCGGCTTTGTGGACGACCTTCAAATAAGGATTTTGGCCGGCCACGGCTCTCTTCACTTTGGTCCCTTCCAAGACGAGTGACGCGACATCCTGGTAGAAATTCGTATTGAGGCCTTTGACTCGAACGCGATCTTTCACTTCGAGCACACCCTTCTCGACAAAGACAACGGCTTCGTCGGTCTCGGGCGAGTAGCGAACAACGTGTCCGATTCTCGTCTCGCCTTCTTTTTCCGTCAGCTCTCGAGCGATTTCCTGCATCGCCGACCGGCCTTGGCCTTCATAGGGACTGAGAGAGATCGAAATTTTCGTAGTTTCGTTTTCCAGGATGCCGATGAGTTCATTGGAGTTGAAATCGCCGTCCTTGGTGGTGATGCCGAAGGTGTAAATCCCCTTGCTCAGCCCATCCACTCTGAAAGCCCCCTGTTTGTCCGTGGGGTCGCTCTGGTACATGGAACCCGTGGATATATTCTTTAGCTTGATAACCGCGCCCTGGAGTGGGGTTGTTCCATCTTTATCATAAATAAAGCCGACCAGGTTCCCTCTGGCGATGGCCTGCGCCCCGAGCGGCAAAACAATCCCCAAGGCCAAAAAAAGACCTAAAGGCAAACAAAAAGAGAAAAGATGCTTTTTAATACCTTTAAACATCGACGTCCTCCTAGCCCTAACCTGTTTAATGATAAACTATTTATTTTCTTCTGTCAAGACATAATTTGCATCGAAATCAGATCGCCAATTTTCTCTTTAAATCAGCGGCGCCTGCTTTGTCATGGGGAGATAATTAATTCCTCCGCTTCCCCCGAAAAAATCGAAAGCTTAAGGAGTGTGACGGGCTTGTTCAAGGGAAGAATCTCAAGCGCGTTGGCGCCAAGATCGGTCTGAAGACGGATCGTCAAGGCCGGATCCCGGACAAAATCTTCCCAGACAACCTGGCCGTTGAAAAAAACGGCCACATAGGGATACGGCTCGCCTTCATCCTGGGTAAAGGCCAAGCTGAGGCGGATGTTTTTTCCATCTAATGTCAGGGCCTGAGAAAAATTCGTTCCTTTGGGGATGATGGTTGACTCAAAATCGAACTCTCGGGGCGACAGAAGCTTCGGAATCTGGGCATCGATCAAGCTCACTTGCTGAGCGTTATTCAACCGCTCAAAATTCTTCCTCATTTTAGCCAGAATCCCGAGCTCCGACCCCGCTATGTCCAGGGCCTTTTGATAGAAACCGTTGGATTCATACAAATAGTCCAATTTCTGATAGGAGTCTCCGATTATCTCCAGGACCTCGGCATACTCTTTTTTCCCTGATTCGGGGATCAGCAAAAAATTATGCTCCAGGGCCTGGCCCACATCCACAATATCCCGATACCGGTTCTGCTTGAAGTAGAGACCAAGATCAAAGGAAAAACGGCTCAGGTCCTTCATGTTCGTGGTCAGCTTATCCTCGATTAGTCCCCTCTCCTTGAGGAATTGTTCCAATCCGCCAACAGCCGCGGCGTTATCTTCAAGCCGGAGATAAGCCCGGAGATCCTCCATGGACTCTTCCAGCTTCCGGGTGTTTTCCACCCGGCACTCGGCCAATCCGAGGTAAAGAGATTTCTTAAGGCTATGATATTCGGCGGCCGAAAAATTCCGATGAAACCTTATAGAATATGATCTTCCTGTCTCTGGAAAAATTAAGTCGGTCGGGGGTATGGAAGTTAAATTCTGATAAAATTTAATTTTTTGCAGGGAATTCAGGGACTCCCTGAAATGAGCCTCCGCCTCTTTAATTTTGAACGCCTGAAACTCGCTGTGCGCCAGGAGAAATTCGGCTTTGGCTTTGGAGAAATCCATGGCTTCTGCTTGAATGAGATAATTCAATCGCTCCTCTTTGGACAATGAATGTTCGGCCAGGAATTGGGCGAATAGCCGGTAGGAGGCCTCATGAGCCGGAAGGATTTTCTGGATCACTCCATAATCTAAGACGTTCAACGTCCAGAGGTTCAGCAATTCGATGAGCTTATCCTCATCACGGTCAGTAAAAATATCTCTAAGGATATCTTGGGTATAGCGTTTTTCTTCAGGAGAGAGAGATGGCCAGCGCGAAAAAAGAATTTTGCCGACTTCGTAAAATATTTGCGCGTTCCGGCCTGACAGCCGGGCCGCTTTGACGTATTCCTGATAAGGGCTGCCGCTGGCCGGAACATCCGAAAAGTTCAGGTATTGCAGCGCTTGGGCGAAGTCAAAATGGGCTTTGGCCGAAAGCGGATTCAAAGTCAGAGAAAGTCTGAAATACCTGTCGGCGCTTTTCAGATCGACATCCCTGCGCTCGGCGTCCTGAAGCCGGTTGACGGCCGCATCAAAGAAAGCTTTACCGAGATCGGCGTAGAGCCGGTCGTTCAAAGGATAAAAATCCTGTTCCTTCATCAGGATTTCGATTTTCTTTTTGGAGTCATCCTCTCCCCGAGCCTTTTCAACCAAAGAATTCCCGCGGAAAAGGAGGGCTTCTAGGCAGGCTGCCAGGATTAAAAACGACAGGAACAGCAATTTCTTCCGCATCTCAGGATTTCCTGTGGTAGACTGTCGCGTAGGACAAACTCAGGACGACCGTAAAAAGTAGCTTATTGGCCGGGATATGAAGGTTGAAATCCGTGATGCTGTGGATGAGCATTATGACCACGGCGATGAGGCCGCCCATAGCGAGCCCTTTGATCTCCGGATTCCTCCGCTCTGACCAGGTCGAAAAAGAATCCAGGACGATGAAGGCGATCGCGCCGAGCAACAGGATAAAGCCGACGAGCCCAAGCTCGGAGAGATATTCAAGATAGTCGTTATGGGCATGAGTCAGCTGGCCTTCGAGAGCCACGGTTTGATAAACCGGATAAACCGAGGCGAAGGTCCCCAACCCCGTGCCGAACAACGGAAAATCTTTGACGATCGTCAGGACATTACCCCAGTATTGGGGCCTTCCTCCCTGGAGCAGATTATCGACGGAAAAGCGGCCGACTGTGGCCTCGACTCCAATATAAAAGGCGGCCAGGGCGATGATAATGAATGTGACTTTGAGAAACTTCTTGATCCAGACCTGACGGTATTTGGTCTTGCCGAAGTGATAGACGGTCATTTCAAAAAAGAGGATGAACGTCATCAGAAGGAGAAAGACTCCTGACCGGGAATTTGAGAGAATGACCGCCAGGGCCATGACCACCAGGCCGACGAGCGTCAGGATATTCGTGGTGAACCCTCGTGCTGTCAATTGGGCGATCTTTTCCGACCAGTTTTTGTTGGCGAGAGAAAACATATCGATCCGCGAAATGATGAGGCACACGGCCAAGGGGATGACAAGCTCCAGATAGCCGGAAAAATGGTTGCGGTTGACGAACGTGCCGCTCGCCGAACCCACGTTATAGACTTTTTTATAGAAGAAAACGTGTGGATTTTTACGGTAAAGCTCGAAGAGACCGTAAAAAGCCTCGAAGGCTCCCATGATGACCAGGACCGTCATTATCTGCTTGATCTGGCGGCGGTGGGTTACGGTCTGGACGACAAGGAACCCGATCAAGACATAGGCCAGCAGCTCTAGGGCTTCGCGAAGCGTCTGGCCCGGAGCGAGGGACAGCGAAAGAAATTTGAGCTGGGGGAAGCGGGGCGAAAACTGCTCCTGGAGGGAATACGCTTGGGGCGAGAGAAGCTGAAGGATGGATTTGGGCCAGGGAATGATCTGGAGGGCAAGGTAGCCGAAAAGACCGATGAAGGCCCAGCGCAGAAAGCCGAGACTCCGCTGGAGCTTGACGTTGACCTGCGGAGTATTCGACATGAGTAAATACGCGGCCGTAAGCATCGCCGCGCCCAGTTCGATGATGAGGATCGACCAGTCTTCGACGGACGCCGCCGGCAGGGGGCTGAAGACGAGCAGCACGATCAGGCCGTATTCGATGATTTTCCGGTAGATCCTGTCTTTTGATCCGAGCGCAGGAACTTGGGCTTCGTATTGCGCGCGTTGGGCCTTTAGGATTTCTCGCATACGGTTTTATGGCCTTCAGCGCGAGCCTTTCGCCCGGGAAGATTCCTTCTTCCGCGCGGTTTCGGCCAGGCTCTTGTCCTGGTAATATTCGTATTGAAAATAGGGCGATTGAAATCCGTTTTTCCTGGATTTTGCGTCGTTGAAGATGACACCGATCACTGCGGCTTTGGCCTTCTTCAATTCTTCGATCGTCCTGAGCAAAGGTTTGCGCGTTGCCTTTCCCGTCCGGATGACGAGCACCGTGCTGTCGGTCATGGAACTGACGATCACCGGATCGATGACGGCCAGCACGGGAGGGGTGTCGATGAGCACGATATCATACTGGGTTTTAACGAGAGTCAGCAATTGTTTCATCTTTTTCGAATTCAGAAGCTCAGCCGGGTTCGGCGGATGGGGTCCGCTCGGTAAAAGCCAGAGATTGGCGATGGCCGACTTTTGAACGGCCTCCTCCAGAGACGACCGGCCCGTTAAATAGCCGGTGAGACCGGCGAGATTGCGGACTTGAAAAATCTTGTGCAGACGGGGCTTTCGGAGATCGGCATCGACGGCCAGGACCCGCTCGCCGAGTTGGGCGAAGGAGATAGCCATGTTGGTCAGAGTCGCCGATTTTCCTTCCTGCGGCGACATGCTGGTGATCGTAATGGTTTTCGCGGCGTTGTCCGCGTGGGAGAAGAGAATCGATGTCCGGATCGTCCGGTAATCCTCGGCGATGGACAGCTTGGGAAAGAGATGGTTGATGAGCTCGACTTCGCTGACCTTAGCCAGGGCACCTTCGACCTCTCCTGGATTGTTTCCGTAGATTGAATCATAGCCCGAATAATAATCTCCGCTTTTCTTCAGGCCGTTGGGCGAAAAATGGGGGATGATGCCCAACGAAGGCAGGCCGGTGAGCTTCTCCAAATCTTCGGGTCCCTTGACGCTGTTGTCCAGAAAATCTGCGGCAAAGGCCAGCCCCAGGCCGAGGATCAGCCCCAAGAGAAGAGCCACGATGAGATTTCTCTGCATATTCGGCGAGACGGGGATATCCGGCACGATCGCCGGGTCGACAATCTTGATATTGCTCGTCCGGAGACCGCTCAGCCGCTCCGAAACCTGTGTTTCATTCTGCTTGACGACCAGAGAATTCAAAAGCGTCTGCTTGCTGTCGACTTCGATCTTCAGGCTATTATAAAGGATGGCGTCGCTATTCATCCTTGTGACGTCGATGCGCTGCGCCTCGAGCATCTTATTCAGGCGTTGTACCCGGTCGGCAGCCATCATGTATTCGGATTGCGCGGCATCGACGGCCTTTCTGATCTCGGACTCCAACTCTCCTTTGATACTGTCGAGCTTGGATTTGAGTTCGATCATAACGGGGTGCGCAGGCCTCATCGTCCTGCTCTTTTCCTCGTATTCGGCTTTGAGCGTCACATAGGATGTTCTGAGGTTCTGGATGACGCTGTTGTTTACCAGCTGGGGCAATAAGTCCGCCTGCCAATTCTTGAGCTCCTGGTAGGCCGTTTGAGCGTTTACCAGTGCAATCTGGGCGTCGGTTACCGCTTTGTTCAGATCGCCGAACTTGGAGACGACCGAACTCTCTTTTTCATTAAGCTGCATGATTTTCTTTTCATCACCGTATTTCTGGAGCTCGCGCTGCTTGGCCGCCAGGTCATCTCGAAGCCGGGCGATCTGCTCGCTGAGGAATTCCTTCGTCTGCTGTGTCGCCTCGGAGCGCGACTCGATCGTATAGCTGATGAATTCCTCGGACAGCGCATTGACGATTTCCGTCGCCAGACGGGGATACGGCGACCTATAGCCGATCTCCACCAAGCGGGTATCCGGCACAGGGTAGACGCTTAGGTTGTCGAGGATAATTGCGGCATAGAGCGCCGAGGAATCCGTCGTGGAAACCGGCTGAGAATCCGCAGAAAGCAGTTGCTTTTTTTTCGGAAACAGCCAGCGGAAGCTGAGGACGCTTTTAACCATCCGGAGCAGACTTTGCCGCGAATTTTTGGGCGCTTGGAGCTCGGACCTCGTCCCCAGGTTCATCTTCTTGACCACCCGTTCGGCCAGCGACCGGCTCTGCAAAATCTTAAGCTGGGTGTTAAAATAGGTCCCCATAAAATCGCCGCTATTATTGGCCGAGGAGTTGAGAATCTCCTGGATGGTCAGCATGCCCGATCCGGGCTCTTCAATGAGAATGCTGACTTTGGCTTCGTAAAGGGGCGTTGTGGTGAAGGAGATGATGCCGGAGATGGCGACCAGGAGAGCCACAACCGTGACGATGACCCACTTTCTCTTCAGAATAATTCGCCAGTATTCGAGAAGGTCGATCTCTTTTTTTACAGCCGGCCTATCCATTATTCGCCTCTGACTCTCTAATCCGGCAGCTCGCTTCCCTCGCCTTGCCTTTCATATCTATCCGGGAAAACGCGCGGCTCGGCACTTTCTGATTGTTAGACTACCCTCCCCTTCTCGGGAGCGCAATCGTCTGGAGGGATGAAATCTGGGGTTAATTTTCCTTCCCCCCTCTCATCGCCGAAGGTGAGTCATTAAAATAGCGTTTCCGGAACATAGACAACATCATTTTCTTCAAGCTGAAAATCTTTTCTTTTGTTCTTGAGGATCGCTTTAGCGTCGATCTTAATCTCTTTTTCGTTTCCCGAAGCGTCTTTCCTCTTGACGATAACCCGACTTTCAGCGGCCCGCTCGGTGAACCCTCCGGCCTGGGCGATCGCCTGGATCAGCGTCGGGAGGCGCGATCTCAGGACCTGAAGAGCGCCCGGGCTCTTGACCTGGCCCATGATATAGATCTGGACCACCCGATCAACCTGAACATTGACGATATCGCCGGGTTCCAGGGGAATATCATACTTCGCCTCGCCCTTAAAAAATAAGTCCTCAATCGGTATCGACAGCCTCGTGCTCTCTCCGTCCGGAAGGCGGCGAATGAGGATAATTTCCTTGGCCGCATCCTTGGTTAATCCGCCGGCCGCGGAGATAATCTGGAGTAAGGTCTGGCGGCCAAGGAGTTCATAAGGTCCCGGCTTCGACACGGCGCCGAGGACCGAGACCCTTTTGCTCTGGAACTCCTTAATGAAGACGCTGACCTGAGGATTATGGAGATATTTCTCCTCAAGGATTTGGCTCAGCTTCTTCTCGAGCTCGGAGCTTGTCAGCCCATCGACAACGATTTCGCCAACGTAGGGAATCGTGATTTTCCCCTCTTCTGAGACGCGAGCGGTCATATTGAATTTATCCCCGCCGGCGACTTTAATCTCAAGCAGGTCCCTGGGGCCGATTCTATACTCCGCGACAAACTTCTCAGTTTTTTCTTGACTCTCCTGGCAAAAGCCGGCGCTGGAGAAACCCGCCGCAATGAAATATAAAGAAAAGAAGATTAAAACTGTTCGCCTCATAGTTATCTCCTTCGACGTGCCTTATTAAGCGCCGATTAGAATTGATATATCAAATTCACGCCGACGAACGTTTTTTTTCGATTCCAGCCGGGAAGATCCGACGTCCACTGCGCCAAATTCCAGGTCAGGCCTAGGCCCATGTTCCGATAGACGCGGAAGACAAGGCCCACCGAATGCGTCTGGTGCTTATCCACTCTCCGGATCCGGGTCGGCTCCCCTGTTGCTGTGTCGACAGCAGAAAATTCGGGATAATTAGCTGTACTATATTCATAATTATAATCAAGCCTTAAAAAAGTCGTCAAATAATAGGACAGACCGGAGGCCACGCGGTCTTCAATGAAATAAAATACGTCTTCCCAATAGGAAAAAACGTTGTCCCGGCCATAATTCAGCCGAAGGCCGATCCGGCCGAACCTCGCTGAGAGCTCGGTCTTGCCGACGAGTCCGGAAAACCTTTTGCGTCCCTCGGCTCGGGGCATGAATTTTTTATACCCCAGGGAGAGAGTCCCCCTCACGCCGCCGGTCAGAGGAAAGCGAATTCCCATGTAGCCTTGGTACGAATAGGCGTCCCGCCAGGAGGACTCGGCGGACTCGAACTGAAATTCGGTGTAGCCAGCGCTTACGAAAAAATAGCCGTCCCAAAAAAGCCTGTAATAAAATTCCATCGTGCCGCCCCGTTCCTGGCGGTTTAAGATCCTGGAAAGCGGAATTTCGCCCGCGGCCGTTTCGATATCTCCGTATTTCAGATAGTTGATGAAGCCCGTGAATCCCAGAGACGTCTTTCGCGCCGTTTCATAAAAGAGGCCGAGGCTATAGCCCTGGGAAATATCCGTTACCAGATGACCCAATTCCGATGACAGTCGTTGCCGATGCTCGTCGTAATGGTAGTCCCCAGAAAGCACGAAACGGTGGAGAAACAGCAGTTTGGCCCCGAATCCGTAGCTGTTCGTAAAAACCCTTCGTCGGGACTCTTTGAGATAATAGACATATTCAGGATTGTCCCTGAACGAGAGGATCAGATAATTCCGAAACGGCAGAAAGACTCTGACTTCAGGCGATAGAGTTCCCGTGTAATCGGAGATGGGCCGCGATTCAAAATAGATATTGTCGTCATAGCCGAGGTCTCTCAATTGGAGGAGGGGCTGAATTTTGAAAGGCCCGAATGAGAGACGGATATTGTTTCGAATATTGTCCAGTTCGTCCTGAAAGACGCGGTAGCTCTGGCCGCCGAGATTCTGGCCGATCAAAAAGACGAGACTAAACATCGGAATGATTTTGAGCGCTTTCATGGATTTGGGTGCGGCTGGTTTACGACAAATATCTTTCAAAAAAAACCGGCTTTTTCGGAATGTTTCTTAAAAGGCTGAACACCGGGGCTTTCTTGACGAGGTCCAAAATGAGATCGCTCTGCCAGTCGAAATGGCCTTTTTTCTGGACCAGGGGAATGATGCCGTCGCTCTTGGCGATTTCGAACAAGCTTTCAATCTGGTCGTTGTTGAGCCGGGCAAACAGACGGCGAGCATAATACCCGATTATAATTTCGTTTTTGATCGCCGCCTTCCAACGATGCTCATATTCCGCAAGCTGTCGAGCCTTGAAGGAGCCGTCCCGGCAGGCCTTGAACACGACGTCGGCTGCAATCCGGGAACAGAGCAGGCCGTAATAGATGCCGCCTCCGGTCGTCGTCTTAACCTGGCCGGCGGCCTCTCCAAGGACGAGGACGCGCTCGCCGTAAGATTTTACAACCAAACCCTGGGCGATAGCCTTAATGTCAAGAGACGCGGGGGTAGCCGCATCGCCCCATTCTTGGCTAATAATTTTCAAAAAATTGGAGAAATATTTCCGGGGCTCGTGCTCGGTGAGGAGCCCTATCTTTAATTTTCCCGGCGCCGTCGGTACGGCCCAGGCAAAAGCGCCCGGCGCAATGTTTTGTCCAAAAAAGATCGTCGGCGAAGTTCCGTTGGAGGCTTCGATCTCGGCTTGAACTCCTGTCAGAGAATTTTTCGGACAGCCGAGGCCGAGGCGTCTGTTCAAATGATAGTCAATCCCGGTGGCCAGGATGACCATGGCCGCCCTGTATTTCTTCTCTTCAAGATCTTCTCTCCGCGCCGTCAATTCCACGCCGTGATCGTTCATCTCGATTTCGGTCACGCATTCGCCGAGCTTGAAGTCCGCGCCGGCCCGACCGGCTTCGAGAGCCAGACTGTGGTCGAATTTCGTCCTATCAACGACGCTGGCGAAGGGCCGGGGGTGTTGATAGGTTATGGACTGACCGGATGGGGATACGATCTTCATCGTTCCGATATCCCGGATCACGGAATCCTTAGGAATCCCGAATTCCTGAAAAACGTCCTGGCTGATAATGCCCGTGCATATGACGTTAGCCCCGATCTCTTTTTTCTTTTCCAAAACGAGGACGGACAGCCCATTATGGGCGAGCCCGCGGGCCGCCTGCAAGCCGCTCGGGCCTCCGCCGATGACTGCGACATCATATCGATTCATTGAAATTGAACTCTTGTTAACTGCTCCATTATAAATAGTATGATCGCTTTGAATCAACTTCTTTTTGCGCGGCGAACCTCAAAATTTTTTTTATTGATCTTTGGTTGGCGCGATTCCCACCTTCCCCGGAAGGTAATCCAAAAGGAGAGGAGAATGAGTTTCATGTCCAGGCAAAAGCTGCGTTTCTTGATGTAGAGGATATCATATCGAAACTTTTTTCGACGCGGCGTCTCGCCGGGCAGATAGACTTGGGTCAGGCCCGTCAGTCCCGGCCGCACATTATGCCGGTCCTTATAGCCTTGGATATCCTTGATTTCCCGGGTGTCCGGGTCGCCCTGGACCTCTTTTTCGTTTGGCCGTAGCGCCCGCGGCCCGACAAAACTCATATCGCCTTTGAAAATATTGAAGAGTTGGGGAAGCTCGTCCATGGCCGTGGCCCGTAAAATTCGGCCGACCTTGGTCACCCGCGCATCGTTCTCCACGGCCTGGATCGGGCCGTGACCTTTCTCCGCGTCCGGAATCATCGAGCGGAATTTCAACGCCCTGAATATCCGGCTTCCCCGGCCTACCCGATCCTGGGCATAAAAGATCGGCGCGCGGTCTTCGAGCCAGATTAAAAAGGAAATGATGAGCCATAACGGCGATGACAAAATAATGCCGAATAAAGAAAGAATGATATCAAACGGGCGCTTCAGAAAAAGACCTCGGCTGAGATATTGAACCGCTGTGAGTTGAAATCGCCGATTCATGGTATCTTTTTTAAATGCTCCTCGATGTCCTAGAAATCAATCGATCGTACAATTCCATGACATTATGTCTTGAAAAATTGGCGACGGCGTATTCCCTGCCGGAGCGGCCCATGGCTTCCCGGATCTCGCGGGATTCTTTCATCCCTCGGATGGCGGCGTCGATGGCCTTCGGATCTCCGGGCGATGCGTTGACGCCGCACTTGGTATCCTCGATAATTTTGAAGACTTCCGAGTCGCTATGCGACAGACTGAGGATGGGACGGCCAGTCGCCATAAAATTATAGAGCTTGGACGGGACAGACAGCAGCGATTTTTCCTTGTCCAGAGGAACCACGAGGACATCCGCCGAGGCTAAGAGATTCGGCAAATCCTGATACGGCTGGAATGGCAGGAAGACAGCGTTTTTGAGCCCTAGCCGCTCCGTCTTTTCCACCAAATCGTTCTTTTTCAAACCCTCGCCAACGATGACGATCATGATCTCCGAATCATCCTTTAAAAGATCGGCAGCTTCTAAGACCCGTTCGAGCGTCAATGAGCTGCTGATGCTGATCGTTCCGGAATACATTACGACGAATTTTTCGGTCAGGCCATATTTTCGCGAGACCGGGTTGTCTTTAGGCAACGGCCGGAGAAAATCTGTATCCACCCAATTGGGAATGACGACGATCTTCGAGGATGGAACGCCCTTGGCTTCGAGATTTTTCTTGAATCCCTCGCTGATGACGAGAATCTCTTCCGTGTTGTCGTAGATCCACTTTTCAAACGCTTTGGCTATTTTGACGGCGAAGGGATTCTTGAGGAGCCCGGACTCGATCGACAAATCGGGATGGATATCCTGGAGATTAAGCAGGACCCGGGCGCCCAGCAACCGGCGGGCGATCATGCCCGTGACGCCGAGCTGCAGCGGCGGCAGCCTTAAAAAAACGATATCATCCCGCCGGACCGTAAGGAGATTGATCCAGCTCGACACCGTGAAAATGGACCAGGCGATGAGCCGGCCGATGTGGTGGACGGTGAAATTAGTCAGAAACCTTTTGACCCGATATCCGTTTCTCGTCTCGCGGATGAAAATCCGCCCCTTGTAGCCTTTGTTTTGCGGAGGCCTCGGAATGGTCGTTACGATCTCGACATCGCGGCCCGTCTGGGTAAGATGAGTCGCTAGCTCGTTCATTAAAATCGGTGCGCTTCCGAATTCCGGCAGAAAATACATCGTATGAATAAGGATTCTCATGAAACCTCGGCTATTGGCTCTTCGAGAGGGACGCTTTCGTGCCGCGCCGCCAGCACCACATAGGCCATAGCGGGAATGAGGAGCAGCAGGTCTACGCCGTAAAAGGCTGCTGTGGATTCGAAAAAGCTCCGGGCCGTTAGAAACCCGATGATCATGACGGATTCCATGAGCAAAGGCTTGTCCGATCCTTGAGCTCCGCGAGCCCGGAAAATTAAATTATGCCGGAAAATCAGATACCAAATGCCGATAATAGCCGCGATAAAAAATAGGACTCCCACGATCCCTGTATGGATCATGGCGTGAAGATAGGAGTTATGCATATGTTCTAAGTTCAACATAAGGCGGTCGGCGTTAAAACCCCATCCCAAAAGAGGCGAGTGTTTAATCATTTCCAGTCCTCTTTGCCAGGTGCCCTGTCGGCCCGTCAGCGAAAGGAGCATGTCCCATTGGCCATGAGCTCTCCACTTCACTCCGGAAACCCAGACAATCGCCGTGATCACAGGTCCAAGGAAAAGAAAGCGCCAGTTGATTCCTTGAAGGAGAACATAGAGGACGAGGCAAATAGCCAAGCCCAGGAGGGCCGTTCGCGATTGGGTTCCCGCGAGAATAATCAAAGAGACGAGAGTCGAAGCTGCCCAAAAAAAACGGAATCTTTTCCCTTGAGAACTCATCCGTGAAATTGCGACAATGAAGACGACTAGAGCAAAACGGCCCGTGCCGTTCTTGGTCATCAGACCGAGATTAAAAGGGAGATGGTTATAACTTGTCAGCCGGGCTCTTCCCAAGAGGATCTTGGCAACCTCCGGAAAAACGCTAAAAGCAATAAAGAAAAAAATTACATAGTTGATATAGATAATTTTCTGCACAATGCTCCGAGCAGATTCCTCTGCTAAAATAGACCAAAAGACAAGGAGAGGGGCAAGATAAATGGAAACCCAATAGATCGATGTGGTTGTATCGACGGACAGAAAAAGCGAGGTCAGAAAGCCGATAAGACTATAGCTCATCAAAAAGCCCAGCGGATTCCTCAAGAAAGGAAATTTTGGTCTTTTGGCCAAGATCCAAATTAGGCAAAGATAGAAGGCCAAAATAGGAAATAAGGAGCGGACGCCCTGCATGATGGAAAAAGGATCGGATAAAAACCTCGGGGACTGAATATTATAAATTCCCGAGAACATCCCCCCCCAAATCAAAATCCAGAGAAAAGTGATGAAGAGCATTATCGTCCGCTCTTTTCGTTAAATTTCAGGCTCATTAAAATATTCTGATTTTTTATCGTCGCTATTGTCAAAAGGGAAGGACTTCTTCATAAATTCGTTGAAGATGTTCTCCCAGCCGGTCCCAGACATAGAATTCCTCGACCCTCTTTTGAGCGGCTCGACCCAACCGAATCCGAAGGTCCGCATCCTCAGCCAGCTTTTCCATAGCTTTGGCAAGCTCAGAGACGACAGAGTCGGGATTTTTAGGTTCGATTTTTATTCCCCACTCCGGACGGATATGAAAACCAGGGCCTCCACTCTCCAAACAGACTACCGGAAGCCCGGCCGCCATGGCCTCGACGATGACAAATCCACCGCCGTCATAGAGACTGGGAAAAAGAAAGACATCGCAGGACATCATTTCCTCCAACACTCGCTTTCGGGGAATCCACGGCCTCAAGTGAAGACAGTCTCCCACGTGGAGCGCTTGGACCAGTTCTTTGAGGAAAACCTCGTCCGGTCCTTCGCCATAAATTGTGAATTCCGACCGAGGATGGCGTTGGTGAAATTCCTGGAAAGCCTTTATCGCCAAGGAAAAGCCTTTAAGGGGAATCCATCGGCCCGCTGACAAAACGCGAAATGTCCGCTGGCTGCGCTTTTTTTCAAAGTCGACGCGCTTCAAGAGTGACAGATCTTCCTCGGAGACTCCGTTGACCGGAAATAAGTAGACTTTATGTCTCCATCTCTTCTCGACCGCCTCTCGGGCCTCTTGGTTGCACAAGAGGAGAGCTTTTGCCCGGCTTTGACCTAAAATAAAAACCGGATCGAGGCGAAAAACCCAGCGCCCGAGGATCCGAATGTGCTCCCAGACCTGGCGGATGAATGAATCGGACTTCAGAAATATTTGAGGGACGGGGTGTGTGCCGCCTCCCGGGCCCCTGACGAAGGGAACCGGGAGCAGGGCGCCGATAAAACTTGCCATCCAGTCATTGGCGTATGTGACATGATGAAACAGGTCAAAGCGGATTTTTCTATGAAGGGCGCGGGCCTTGAAAAAAGCCCTAAGCTGCCAGAAGTAAGCATACCATTGAATTCCTCCCCGCGACCTGTTTAAGAATCGATGGAAACAGCGGGGCAGATTAAAGTATTCAAAATGCAATCGGGGCTGGGGAATTTCTTGAAGGGCCTTTTCAATCCCGGATTCATTGAGCCGGGAGGCCAAAACCCAGACCTCGTGGAATCGGCCGATTTGTTGGATGATATTCCATCCCAGGATGTCTTCTCCGGTGCCGAGGCCGGACTCTCCATGGGGACTGCAGGCAAAAGCTGAGACAAGAACTTTCAAGCGCCTCATGATGATGACCTTATGGATTACGACTTTTCTGAAAGAGCTTGCGGTTCAAAGCGTATGTCCCCGGTAAAAGAGCAAATGCCTTTTGGATCGCGGCTTTAATCATCCAATGTAGCACGTTGAGTCTTCGTCTCCGGTTCCATATGGATAATTATGGCTTGGAAACATGAAGTGAGATCATGGACTTGCAGGCAGATACGGAGTTCAGGACTTTTAATCGATTCATGAAACCTCCCTCAGTCGAAAGTTGCAGTCGGTCAAATCATAGATTCCGCAAGCCCAATTAAATTTCCCAAGGCGCGACTCACATAATTCATCTCTCTTTCTTGAAGAGCCAGCGCTAGGCTGATGAGCATCCGGACAAACAGAGCCAGATAGCATTTAGCCCGGGAAAGTTCAGAATGCTTTTTGACGAAATAAATACGGTTGGCGACTTCGCGTCGGCCAAAGACATAGCCGCTCCCCCGGCCCGATGATGCCGGATAATGATAATAATCGGCTTCGGCCACTACGGCCAGCTTGTATTTCTGTCCGATATTATAGCTAAAGTCCAGATCTTCGAGGTAGCTGTAGCCATCGTACCATTCATCCAGGCGGTAATAAGCAAAGACCTCTCGGCGCCAGACCGAGGCGCCGATGCAAATCCAGCGGACAAAAGTCGTTGCCTCCGGATGACCGATCATAACTTGAAAACCAGAAGCGAGCACCGCTCCGCTTTCCTGGCTGTAGAGGCCGAACCTGCGAACCACAGGCAGCCGCTTCAGCCGCGAGGCGTAAAGAGGCGGATGATTGACCAAATTGAATGCCGCACCCGCGACATCCTCGGCCGCATGTTGCCAAAAGTCCATCATCTTTTCCAGAGCCCGAGGCTCGAGCCTGATATCGTCATCTAAAAAGCCAACAAGGCTGATATCGCGGCTGACGGCGTCGATCCCCATATTGCGTTGCCTGGTCGCCGAGGGCGGCAGGCAGCGGAGATAACGAATCGTCAACGACGAAAATTCCAGAGCCTGAACAATATCGCGGACACTCTTCTCACTGCCGTCGACAATGATGATTTCTTGGGGTAGATAGGATTGCCCTTTTAAGCTGGAAAGCATCCGACGGAGATCCTCCGGTCTGTCTTTAGTGGCGACGATGAACGCGATTTTATGGGAATAATCTCTCATGAATTTTTTTTGTTTTTTTCTTTCTCTCGAGCCGAAAACGGCCAGGAGCACTTTGTAAGATGAAGGTCGGAATGATCATGAAAACAAGAGGCTGATTAATTTTTTAGAGAAATCGGCTCGGCCGGATAAAAATATTTGGAATTCTGGCGAGCCACTTATCCAAAGAAAAACGGCGAAGCGGACGACCCAGCCACTGGCGTTCCGTTTCGCCCAACACCCAAAACCAGCTCGTGTAAATAAAGCCGCACCCTGCCACGACAAGCCATATAAAACGCCATGGCAAATGGAGGCTGAGAAAGGTCCCCGCAGCCAAACCGGAAATGGTCAGCCAGGCCTTGAAATTCTCGGATTTTATGAGCTCCAGCAGGCCGAGCTTTCCCAGCCTGCGGGTCGCTTCAAAATGCAGGAGCATATCGACGGCCACGCGGATCGCCCAAGCTAAGGCCGCTCCGTTAATACCCCAAACGGTCGTAAGCATCCATAACATAGGAATATAGAATAAAAATTCGAGGAACTGAAATTTTGTGGTCAGATCGGCCCTTCCGATTCCCTGCAAATAGCTGTAAGGGACATTGGCCAGGGCCGTCAGAAGATATCCGGCGGCCAGGATCTGAAAGACAAGAGTGCTATTCACGGCAAACTTTTCCCCAAGCCAAATCTTAAGAATCATCCGGGCGAAAAATATCATGAAAACGATCACCGCCCCAAGCCCTAGAATCGTGAACTTCAATGACCTTCTGAAGAGATATCGGATCCTCTCCTTCTGCCGACTTCCCTCCAGGGAGCTAAAAGCAGGGAAGAGCGTCAAGGACATGCTGCCGGGAATAACGCCCAGGCGCATCACCGCATCATTAGGAGCCGCATAGAAGCTCACGGCTTCAACGTTGCGGACCGCCCCGATGAGAAATCGATCAAAGGAAACGAGAAAAGGCCAAATCACGCTCGATAACGTATTCCAGCCGCCGAAACTGAGTAAAGGCTTGAGCTTACCCTTTTCCAGAAATATCCTTTTTCGAAGAACCGGATATACCTTGAAACAAATGACGATCCAAACCAACAAAGCGAGAATCCGGGAGATATTCACCAGAACCATGATCCCATTAAGCCCATAGCCCAACAGAACGCCGACCAAGGGCAAGATAAAAATGAGGACATTCGTTGGGATCTTTATGGCGTTAACCAGGTCAAAACGCTGCGCCGCTTCGAGCACTCCTCGAAAAGACGGCGTCACGATCACAAAAGGAAGCGAAACGGCTAGGATATAAAACGTCATCTTGGCTTCCGCGATGTTCTGCGGAGGAATATGGATGATCCTTCCCACCAAGACAGGAGTTAAAAGAATAAGAAGGACCGCGCCACAGACGCCCAAAACTCCCTGAAAGGCCACGGTCGTCCAGAGATACTTGGGAATATTCTGGATTTCGCCCCGTCCCAGAGCTTCGGCAATAAATTTGGTCGTCGCTCGACCCAAGCCCAGGTCAAAAATGCTAAAATATCCAAAAACGGCCAAAACCAGCGAAAAGATCCCATAACGCTCCGTCCCCAAGTAATGAATGATGATCGGGACCGTCAGAACGCCTACGACGACCGGAATGATCAGCCCCAAAAAATTCAAAACCGTGTTGCGGGCCAAAAGGCTTTCCCGGACTTCCAGGGAAGGAGCTTGTGTCTGCACTTCCGGGGCTCGCATTTTCTTTATTATTTTACAGGCTACCGCCGCTTAAAATCGAATTTCACCCGAGCCTCTCTCTCCATGGCTGTCCTGTTTCTGTCAGATGAAGCTCAGCTACGGACGTATGAAAATGGACTCTTTTTGAAATTCAATGCCGCAAACATCACTTTTTCCATTTCGCATGATATCCTTGCTTAGCTCTGGCAGCAATCGTCTCGGCCGATGAATCCGGGGGTGAAATGTACTATTTATATATCATCGAAGAGGGTGAGAAGCCAAGACCCGCCTCATTGGGTGAGATCACGAGACCTTGTCAAGCCCAATAAAAATGACTCTCTATGCTATCCGCGATTGACTCCATTTCGCAAATTGGATATAAAAAGATTCGGTGGAAGTAACCTGGATCCGAGAACGAAGCCAAAAAATATCGTATGGCCTTATCTTCCTTCTTCTTCTCGCCTCGTTGACATACGCCTTTAGCTTCGATAGGGGCCCCCTTAAATCCTTATTTTACGTAGTCTCTTTTGCGGCCTGCCTCATTCTGTCCTTCCTCCGTCTGAGACATCCCTCGATTCGTAAAGATTTGCGGTTCCGCCTGTCCCAGAATAAAGTCGTTCTCTCCCTTGTTCTTCTCTACATTGCACTAATCTGGCTCTCGGCTCTAAAAACGGGAGTTCAACCCAAGCTTGTCAATCTCATCGTTAGTTCGACAACGCTTATCTTTATCCATTTATTCTTTCCCGTCATCACATCCCAGTCAAAGGATGTCGATCGTCTCATCAAAGCCATCGTTGTCATCGGCATGGCGGCGGTGGCCGTATCTTGGCTTATGTATTTTGGGAAAGTCATCCTGAATGTGGATTGGGGAGTCATTCTCCGTCGAGATTTGGTCCTTGAAAAAAAGGACCTCCTTGAAAAGCTGGGGATTCCGTTCGCGATGAAAGGGCCATTTGTCCATTCCAATTATTTGGGACTCCTCGTGGCGCTCCTCGTCCCTTGCCTTTTATATATCCTGAGAACTTCAAAATCATTGCGGATACGGCGATGGGTCGGCATCAGCTTGGGGTCGTGTTTTTTTACCTTGGTCACATCACTCTCAGTGATTTCGGCGATCCCGGCCGCCCTAACGGCCCTGGGATTTGTCTTCGTCCGGCGCCCTTGGTTTCATCAGGCGATTCGTGTCGGGGCCGTTGTCCTCATTCTCTTCTTCAACCTCGCTGTCATTGCTCGCATCGACATGCAGTTCATGCACCGGCTTCCCATTCGAAGCGACACGCGGATTTTGTTGTGGAACCGAGCTATTGAGTTGATTCATCAGGGCGGAGAATGGGGCACCAACACTACACACGCTTACCAATCCATGCCTTTTAATATGCGGGCGCACAACACGATTATTGATACGGCCTTGGTCAACGGCATTCCGGCGATGATTGTCTATTCACTTTATCTCATTTTGATCCTGTTCGTCATCACTCCACGCTCCGAAGTACCTCTCTCGCTCTGCGTCTTTTATATCGTTATCAGTACCATAGCCATGCAATTCTTCGAATACCTTCCATTCGGTAGAGTCGGAGTCATTATGAATTTCTTTTTCTTAATCACGACTGTCCCCTATATATTCGCCCTAAAATCATCTCCAGCGGACACGAACTGAGGCTCGGATTCTCGCGTCGGACTTATATTCTCAAAGAAAGGGCGCTACACTATATTTCTTGAAGAGAGATTCTCAATGGTCGATGAAGCGGATCTCATGCTTTGCCCCCAGTGCGGCGGGACGATGAAGATCGTCGCCTTCATCACGGATCAGCAGGCCTACGTTCGGATCATCGATCACTTGAAGCTGACGTTTATCGCCGAGAAGCCGCCGCCTTCGCGGGTCTTGACCGAGGTCGCCTTAATAGCAGCCGAGACTTCGTGCGATTATTTTTCACAATTTGTTTTTGTTCCCTCGCCGGAAGTCCAGGCGATTTTCGACTCTTCCAGCCCCGCTGAGGATTCCCCGACAGCCTTTCTGTGTTTTTCCATGCAGCTTGACAATGTCTTCCGCCCAAGAGTATTATTTCTGATGACGAAGCAGAGCACAATTTCGACAAAGATGAGTCTTATCTCATCCAACACAAAAAGGAAATTTTTATTCCCCACAATCTTATAATCTCTCATTCATTACTCAGGATGCGACGACGTTCGAAAAGCTCAAGGAAAAAATCCGAAATACTCCCGTTCTTTAAATCAATTTCAAACTCAACGTCCAGACGACTTCTGAAAAAGGAATTTCTGGATTATCCCCTGGGGAGGTCGAAGAAACATTGATCTCTAAGCTTCCTCTCGATGTCGATGTCATTATGCGCAACTCCAAAGTCAGCGTTATCAGGATGAAAAGCAGGCTGTGAAAGATGAAGCAACGAATTGCCATCATCCATCCTCAGCTTAAGGAGGGCGGAGGCTCCGAAGCGGCGGCTCTCTGGGCGGTCGAAGCGTTGAAGGATGATCATGATGTGACTCTTATTTCCATGGGGGCTTTCGATTTGAGGCATCTGGATCGGAGTTTCGGAACCCGAGTATTTTCATCGGGGATCCGCGTCGTCCGACTCAGAATTCCCCTCCTTTTGCGACGAAGGTTTGACGCCCTCAGAGCCTATCGACTCTCAAGATATTGTCTTGGTCACAGCCGGGATTATGATGTCATGATCTCGACTTATAACCCGATGAATTTTGGGAAAAGAGGGATTCAGATCATTGCCGATTTTTCTTTTGACGACGATTTAAGAAACTCCGAAGTTCCCCGGGAACGCGGAATCCGACGCTTATGGCATCGGCCGTCATGGCTCCGCAAGACCTATCTTGGGATCGGACGCCTCTTGGCGGGAGACCGACATAACGATTGGAAGAAGAATTGCACGCTCGCCAATTCCCTCTGGAGCCAGGCCTTGATGAAAGAGAAATTCGGCTTGGAGAGTCTTGTGGTCTATCCGCCCGTTCAGGGCTCTTTCCCGGATAAGCCTTTTTCCGAAAGGGAAAACGGCTTCGTCGTTATAGGAAGACTGGTCCCGGAGAAAGGGATCGATAACATCATCGGCATTTTAGGTCGCGTGCGAGACAAGGGCGGGGATGTCCATCTCCATATCCTTGGAAGAGCCGACGACTCCGCGTACAAAAAGAAGATAGAGAATCTCGCCAGAACGAATCGCGACTGGGTTTTCTTAGAAGGCGTCAGGATCGGAAAAGAAAAGGAAGAGATTCTGACGGCCCACAGATTCGGCATTTCCGGCTGCCTCCTGGAAGCGTTCGGAATCGCCGTGGCCGAGATGGTTATGGCCGGCTGCATTGTCTGGGTCCCCGACGGAGGAGGCCAGAAGGAAATCGTTAATCATTCGGACCTTATTTACCAAAGCGAAGATGACGCCGTAGAAAAAATCATGGCGATGCTTGATCAACCGGAGCGGCAGGAAGGGATAAGACTTCATCTCAAGAAGCAGGCGGAATTGTTTTCGGCGGCGAGGTTCCAGCGGGAGATACGACGAACGTTGGATATTTTTCTTGAATCAGAAAAAAAAGATTAGACTATGTCATCGAAGCAAAATTGTGCCAGGGAGGATTTTATTAAGAATGACAATCCGGATCGTGGCGCAGCAATCTGTTGTCTAGCCTGCGGGGAGCCGAGGTCATCTTTCTGGTTCTCCAAAAAAATATTCAAGGCATTTTTCCCGTCAGGCAATGTCAATCCCGCGGAAGCGCCTTTGTCTGGCTACGGCCTTGGGCCTAGGCGCCTACGCGCTGCTTAAGATTCCTGAATTATTTGGCCGGGGAATGTTTCTTAACGCTTATTTTTTAAAGTGTAAAGTTCCGTTTGATTCCTATTAAAACTCAGGTTATATATAATAAATGACGGCTTGAAGGTTATCAAACGAACCGTGAAGAAATTGGTTTTTTTCGGAATTTTTTTGGGCCTGGCGCTCGGCGTCCCGGCCTTGCCCGGCGGACAGGACATCGATCCTTTTTACCTGAAACTGCTGGAAGGCGGAGAAAAAGCTTATCTGGATAAAAACTATGATGAAGCCGTCCAGCAACTCGAAATCGCCGCCTTCGGCCTCTATAAAAACAAAGAATTGCGGGCTAAAGCATTCGTTTACATGAGCCTGAGCTATTATCAGCTTAAAAACGCGGCCAACGGCGAAGAATACCTTAAGAATGCCTTGGCTCTCATCGGCAAGGACGGGCTGGCGGGGCTGCAAATTCCAGATTCCGCGAAGCTCGACCTTGAAAAAATCGTGCGCACCTTTAAGCTCGAAATTTCCCTCCTCCAATCCGCTCCGGAAAAAAAGCCCGAACAAGAACCGGCCAAAAAACAAAACGCTCCGGTCGCCGGAACGGCACGGCTTTCCGAGACGCCGGGAAAAACGTCTCTCAAGGTCGAATCCGCCGAGGAATTCGAAAAACTCATCAGAGAAAACCCTCATCAAGCGAATTTATATTTCCGTCTGTCCGCGTTTTACGTGAATGCGGGCAATTTAAAAGCCGCCGAAAAAACCCTAGAAAGCCTGATTGTCAATAATCCGGCCGAAGTCGGGGGATATCTGGAACTGGCCAAGCTGAACTATCAGGAAAGAAGCTTGAAGAATGCCGAAAAAAACCTGGAGAAATTCTTGGCCTACGCGCCAAACGTTTCCTATCAGGAAAATGCTCAAGCCGAAGCCAAGTCACTCCTTATTCTCAGTGCTTATCTCCGGGGAGACAGCCACAAACTCCAAAAATTACTTCAACAGTTTCAAGAAATTTCTCAGGATGAAAAGATCGACGGCCTGCCGCTCAACCCTCAGGATAAAGAGCGGCTCAGAATGATCTGGAAAACCTACGGTAAAACCTGAAAAGCCGAAAGCGGCCGGTTGAATTCAGGGTAAAACAAATGTAAACTATATTTTCAGGAAACTCATTATGACCCAAATCGAAGAGGCCAGACGAGGGCGTATCACCGCATCTCTCCGGAGCATCGCTCAAAGCGAAGGACTCGAGCCTGAGGATCTCCTTCCCCTCGTCGCGGCAGGCCGGGTGATTATTCCCCACAATCCCCGACATGATTCCCTCCGACCTGTCGGCATCGGCAAAACATTGAGGACCAAAGTCAATGTCAATCTCGGGACTTCGAAAGATTTTCCAAGCTTAGCTGAAGAGCTCGAAAAAGTCGACATCAGCCTAAAATATCAAACGGATACGCTGATGGATCTCAGCACAGGCGGGGATTTGCCTAAAATCCGGCGCGCTATTCTCAAAAAGGCCCCGATTCCGCTGGGGACCGTCCCGATTTATCAGGCCGCCATCGGAGCCATCGCAACTCACGGCTCTATTGTCGAGATGACCGCCGACGAGCTTTTTTCGGTTGTTGAATCCCAAGCCCGGGAAGGCGTGGATTTCATGACCGTCCATTGCGGTCTGACGTCCAAGGCCATCGAACGGCTCAAACGCCAGGGCCGTGTGGCCGATATCGTCTCTCGGGGAGGGGCATTCCACCTGGCTTGGATTCTGCATAATGAGCGCGAAAATCCGTTCTTTGAACAATACGATCGCCTGCTCGAAATCGCTCATAAATACGACATCACGCTGAGCCTCGGCGACGGCCTGAGACCCGGTTCCATCTTGGATGCCACAGACAGGCCTCAAATCGAAGAACTCTTGACGCTGGGGGAGCTCGTCAAACGGGCCTGGGACCAGAATGTCCAGGTAATGGTCGAAGGCCCGGGCCATGTCCCGCTGGACCAGGTGGAGATGAATGTCAAGCTCCAAAAACGAATCTGCCAGGAAGCCCCGTTTTACGTCCTTGGACCGCTGGTCACCGACATCGGCGCCGGATACGATCACATCGTCGCCGCCATCGGAGGAACCGTGGCGGCCGCGGCCGGAGCCGATTTTCTCTGTTATGTCACGCCCTCTGAGCATCTCGGCCTGCCCTCGGTCGATGACGTTCGGCAGGGCCTCGTCGCTTCGAAAATCGCCGCCCACGCCGCGGACATCGTCAAGGGGGTTAAGGGGGCGCTCGAGCGGGACCACAAAATCTCCGAAGCTAGAAAAAAGCTCAACTGGGCCGAACAGCAAAGACTGGCCATCGATCCATTTAAGTTCGAGGAAATCCGAAAAAAAAGAAAGTCCAAAACCAAAGCCTGTTCCATGTGCGGGGACTTTTGTGCCATGCGCATTGTCAGCGAATTTCTGGGCTCCCATGGAAAGGCCCATGATCCCCGCTGCTAGGACGCTTCTTTTCGGGACCGCTGGAGTCCCGGATTCATTTCCCCAGACTTCCTCTTTATCGGCCCTGGCCCATATCCAGAATCTGGGATTAGACTGCCTTGAGATCGAATTCGTCAGGGGCGTTAAGATCGGAACCGACACCGCGCGGAAAATCGAAGCCAAAGCCGCGGCCCTGAATATCCGGCTGAGCGTCCATGCTCCCTACTATATCAACCTAAATTCTCCGGAGCCGGGCCGGAGACTGCAAAGCCAGGACTACCTTCTGCGCTCCGCAAGAATGGCCGAGCTCTGCGGCGCGAAGTGCGTCGTTTTCCACAGCGGTTATTACGGCTCCTCGAGCCCCGATAAGACTTGTGAAGTCATTAAGAAAGAACTCAAGGAAGTCATCTCCATCCTGAAGGCCGAGAGAAATCAGATCACGTTGCGCATCGAAACCATGGGAAAAAAATCTCAGTTCGGCTCTCTCGATGAAGTCCTGACTCTCTGCCAAGAGGTCGAAGGATTGGCCCCTTGCTTGGATTTTTCTCACATCTACTCCAGGGACGGAAAAGCCAATTCCTACTTGGATTTCCACCGCATCCTCAAAAAAGTCGAAAAACGTCTGGGCCGGAGCGCCATCAAAAACATCCACATTCATATATCGGGAATTGATTATAATCTTAAGGGCGAAATCAAACACCTGAATCTCGCGGATTCGGATTTCCATTATGATGATTGGATCGAAACACTCAAGGACTGCGACGTTGAAGGCACGGTGATCTGCGAAAGCCCGAGCCGGGAAGTCGATGCCGTCATGCTCAAAAAGCTTTTCTGGTCCTATAAGCTGAAATCTTGAAAAAATTGGGAACATATTCGAAATCCCAGAATTTCGTACTGGTCCCCGAATTCTGAAGGAGGACTTGTGAACACCTATCAACTCCTTATCAATAGCGAGTGGAAAGAATCCTCCACAACCCGAGATATCAAATCTCCCTACGATCAAAGCCCGGTCGGCAGAGTCTTTTGGGCGGATCCAAGCCAAGTTCAAGAAGCTATCGAAGCCGCCCATAAGGCCTTTGCCCAGACTCGTCAGCTTTCCAGCTTTGAACGCGCTCAGGCTTTGAATCGGATATCCCAAGGAATAAAGAACCGCAGAGAAGAACTCGCCCGCTCGATCACATTGCAGGCCGGAAAACCAATCCGGGATTCGCGTCTGGAAGCGGACCGGGCGGCTTTGACGTTTGAAATCGCGGCCGAAGAATCCAAAAGGATGAACGGCGAATGGCTGCCTTTGGATTGGACGAACCAAACCAAAAATCGCTGGGGGCTCGTCCGGCGTTTTCCCATCGGCGTCATCAGCGCCATTACGCCCTTCAATTTTCCGCTCAATTTGGTGGCCCACAAGGTTGCGCCGGCCATGGCTTCGGGAAACTCGGTCGTTTTGCGGCCCTCGTCTCAGGTTCCGATCACAGCCCTCCTTTTGGGGGAAATTGTGACCGGCGTGGGATACCCCGCCGGGGGCCTTAACATCGTCCCCTCGGATTATCAGGCTGCGGAAAAGCTTCTTACAGACGAACGGGTGAAAAAAGTGACGTTTACCGGGAGCCCCGACATCGGCTGGGAGCTCAAGAAAAAAGCTAATCGGAAAAAAGTCACTCTGGAGTTGGGAGGAAACGCCGCTGTCGTCATAGAGCCCGACGCCGACCTCGATTTCGCCCTAAACAGAACCGTAAGCGGATCTTTTTCTTACGCCGGTCAGATCTGCATTTCCGTCCAGCGTATTTTTCTCCATGAAAAAATCTACGGTCGTTTCATGGCCGCGTTTGAAGCGAAAACGAATGCCCTGAAACTCGGCGACCCGCTCGGCGAAGACACGGACGTCGGCCCGATGATCGACGAGGCATCTGCCGAAAAAATCGAGGAATGGATCGGCGAGGCCGTCGCCAACGGCGCGCGGCTCGTTTGCGGGGGGAAGCGGAAAGGGACGCTGGTCGAGCCGACAATTCTTGAAAACGTCCGGCCGGAACTCCGCATTTCCCGGCTCGAAGCCTTTGCCCCGATCGTGGTCGTCGACACGTATAAAGATTTTTCGGCGGCCCTCGCCTCGGTCAATGATTCGATCTACGGGCTTCAGGCCGGCATTTTTACCAATGACCTTAAAAAAGCGTTCCGGGCCTATGAGGAGCTCGATGTCGGCGGCGTCATCGTCAATGATATCCCGACGTTCCGCATCGACCACATGCCCTATGGCGGCGTCAAACAGTCCGGCTTCGGCCGTGAAGGCGTTAAGTACGCGATCGAGGAGATGACGGAACTCAAGCTTTTGGCGCTGAATTTGAAGTCATAGATTTCGGGGATAGTGACGACATTCCCCTCATTCAGAATGTGTCCCCGAATTTTTTATGCCATTCCTGAAAAAGATCCAACTGACCGAAAGCCTGCCGCCGGTAAAGATCATCCAGCCGCCGGAAGAAATCTCCAAGGCCGTTGACCTTCATCCGCACGGTTGAAAGCTGAATATATCCCGGACCGCAAGGAAGGACATCAAAAGACCGGCAGGACGTCAATCTACGGCCGGCGTCATATTCAAAATCAAAGAGCCAGGCGATAAATCCCAGCCATCCTTTCGGCCGTTCATAGCCGTTGAACGGAACGTTTTTGCAGTTCGGCAGCAAATTGGCCGGAGATATGGCCAGCTCTGTTTCGCGGACGCGGAAATATTGAGCATCGAGAGGCATGTCCTGGTAGAAACAGAGCAATGGAATTTCAGCCTCCAGGACATTCTCCCGATGAAAATAGTAGATGAGATGATGCTCGATATCCCAGGTCGTCAGAATGAGCCTCGTCGGAGGAATGCAGAAATTAAGCTGTTGGGCGGCGCTATAGTCGCCTCCCTTGGAAATGTGGAGCGGCCGGATGGCCGTCCAAAAATTGAAGACGCCGGCGGCCAGGATGATGGAAGCCAAGCTGACTTCAAAAAAAACGGCCCTCGATTGGGCGGCATTCATGTGGCGCCAAGCATCGCGGATGGTGATGAATATCAACAGGTTAACGGGAAAAAGAGAAATCGTGAACTCATTCTGTCCACCGGGCGACCACCAGAGAAAAAACAGAAAATGGACCGCAAGCCAGATGAGCAGAAAAGCCCGAATCTTTGCGTCGTCGGAGCGTTTCAGGATTTTCCTAATATTCCAGGCGACTAAAAGAAACAAGACGGAGCCAAAGAGAGCGATAAAAGGAATTTTTATCGCCGGAGGGACAAAAAAAAGATTCCGGATCTGGCTCGACAAAACCCTGCCCATCCCCAGAGGGCTGAAATTTCTGAGCGTCCCCCAATTCGGATCAGGATGATAGGTATAAGATAAACAAAAGCGAAGAAAACCCGCGGCAGTCTTTTCCGCGCCCAGGGACGGATAGGCAAGAATATAAACCGAGGAAATGATCAATAAAGACATGATGAACAGAAGCCCGAACGTCTTTTTTCCCCGCCGGCCTTGCGTCGCGAACATGAGATAGCCCAGCGGGATGAGGAATAAAACACTCGACTGATGATAAAACACCGCTAAAATAAAAAACAACAATACTAAAAAATATTCAAATGCGGAAAGCGGAGAATTCTCGCGGCGGATGAACATCACCACAACGAGCGCCAGACAGGCCATGGCCGGCACATAGACCTCGGTCTGGGTAGCATATTTCCAGAATCCTTGAGAGATCAGCAGAAAAACGGCGGCGGCAGATCCAATAAAATATGAATTGAACAGCCAGCGAATGATGATAAACATGGCGATGACGGCCGCGACGGCCCACAAAATGTTGTGAATCTGGGCGGAGAGAAAAACATCACAGGAGCGGCAGACAGAGGAAAGGGCCAGATAAAAAAGGCGGACTAGGGGATTGTAAAGAAGATGGTGAGGGTGGAAAAGATTTTTTCCGCTTTGAGCGGAGATGAGATAATTCAAGCCGTCGCCCGTCTGGGCGGCCGAACGAAAAGAAAAGAGAAGAACAAAAGAGCCGATGGCCAAAAGACCGGCAGCTAAAAATAAAGTCTTTCTGAGACCGATCTTTCCCATTACAGAGCTATTTGAATTCTTCTTAGTTCCAGATTATCGTTTCTTACGCTATCATATTTTCTCTGCCCGCTCAATAGAAAAAGGCATTCTGTTCCTTTATAATAGATGTCATAAGAATTCTATGAGGAAAGGAAAAATGTCTAATCGATTAAAATTTATCCTGCCTTATTTTTTGGCCCTGTCTTCGGCGGTCCTTTCTTGCCAAGATACGAAAAAAATCTATATCGCCAACGACTGCCACACCGATTACATGTGGAGCGCCAATGAGGATGCCTACCGCCAGGCATTTATCGATATGCTCGACTACTATCTCAACCTGGCCGACTCGACATCCGGTGAAGCCGCGGACTTCCAAAGCCGGTTCAATTGCGACGGCAGCTTTTGGGTCTGGGTCTATGAAAAAAACAAAGCTAAGGCGGATTTTGAACGTCTCATCAACGCGATTAAAAACGGACATATCACTGTGCCTTTGACGCTGTTGAATATCTGCTACGGCGGCATGCCGGCCGAGGCCATCTTCCGGAGCATGTACTACGCGGGTCAATTGGAGCGCCAGTTTGGTTTGCGTCTTCCCTTGGCCATGTCGCAAGAAAACCAAACCTTGCCCTACGGCCTGGGAGCTTTATGGGCCGGGGCAGGCGCTAAATATTCTTGGAAAGGAATTTGTGGCTGCGCTTCCCGAGTCCCGGACGCTTGGGATCGCAAATATGATATGTATTGGTGGGTCGGCCCGGACGACACGAAAATTCTGATGAAATGGAATTCGATGATCCGCCAGAATAATTACGATATCGGTGGCTACGCTGAAGCCCGGGATATCCCCGGCGTTATCAATTATGCCGACTCCGATGCCGGTTTTCGAGCCCACTATCCTTATAACATCATCGGTATTTTCGGCTATGGAGGAGACGATCTCAAAGCGCTCACAGATAAATTCACCAGCGTGGCTAAGCAGGCTTCGACCTCGGCTCGCAAGGTGATCGTCTCCAACGAAGTCGATTTCTTTCAGGACTTCGAAAAAAACTATAGCGACAGCCTGCCCTCGCAGTCCGCCAGCTTCGGCAATGAGTGGGATGTCTTAAGCGCCTCCATGTCCGAGCTCTCGGCCCGTGTTAAACGCGCCGTCGAAAAACTGCGCGCGGCCGAAGCCATGGCCGCCCTGGTGAGCCTTCAGGATCCGGTCTTTATGCGGGGCCGGGAACAAGACAGAGAAAAGGCCTGGCTGAACATGGGCCTTTACTTCGAACATGACTGGACCGCCGACGGACCCGTCAGCCGCGATGCGCGCGCCGCTTGGCAGCGCACAATCGCTTCGGCCATAGAAAACTACGTTGAGAATCTCTATCGGGATGCGTCCAGTTCCTTGGGCAGTATGATCCGGGCGGAACCGGGAAAAACGCGGTTTTTTGTCTTCAATCCTCTGAGCTGGGCCCGCACGGATTTCGCCGATTTTGCTTACGCGGGATCAGTCCAGGTTCATGTCGTCGATCTCGAGACGGGAAGAGAAGCGCCGATGCAAATCATTTCGCGAGACGGCGGCCGATATTTACGGGTCTGGGCGGAAAACATTCCCTCCGTCGGCTACAAAGTCTATGAGATCGTCCAAGGAACCGGAAGCACCTTCGGAGGGGGACCGACGGCCAGCGGGAATACAATCGAAAATGGCGTTTACAAAATCACAGTCGCAAGCAACGGCGCCATCACTAGCCTCATCGACAAGACCCTCGGAAATCGAGAGACGGTCCGGGAGGTCAACGGCCGAAGGATGAACGAACTCGGTTCGGGCGACGGAACGCTCGAGGTTGAAAATGCCGGGCCTGTTTCCGTCACGATGAAAGCGACGTCATCCTCTCCCCTGGCCCACACGGCGTCCATCACGCTTTTCCGCGACTCAAGACGCGTGGATATCCGGAATGAAATCATCCAGAACTTCTCCGGCATTCACACCTGGGGCTTCGGTTTTAATATCAACGCGCCCGAGGTTTGGCACGAGGAGACGGGGGCGGTCATCAAGGCGCGCTTGACCGAGCAGGGCGGACATTATTCCTCAAGAAATTCCCGCTATGACTGGCTGACGCTCAATCATTTCGCCGACGTTGGAAGCGGCGCGGCCGGCGTGACCCTGTCCAATGCCGATTGTTATTTCATGAAATTGGGCGCGAGCTCGACAAGCTTCCTCGATATTAACACGCCGCAGATCTCAGTGCTCGCCGGAGGCCAGGTCGACGGCGGAAGCTTGGGCATTCCCAATCAGGGCGGAGACAATCACTTCCTGCAGCGATTCGCCTTAGAGACTCATGACGCTTTCAATCCCGCGGCGGCGATGCGCTTCGCTTTGGAACATCAAAATCCCTTGGTCACGGGAGACGTCGGCGGCGGAACGAAATATCCGGCGAACTCCTATTCACTGCTGGAAATAGAGAACGGCAATATCTTCCTCTGGAGTCTCAAGCCGGCCGAAGACGCCGCCGATAACGCGATCGTCGCTCGAGTCTGGAACCTGTCCTCACAACCGGCCAATTTCACCTTGGGCTTTTCCGATTACACGATTCTTGACGCCAAGCGACTGACCCACATCGAAACGCCCCTTGAAAACGCCCCTTATGAAAGCCTGGGGCTGACCTCTTCGATCAAGGCCCGTCAGTGGCTGACGTTTTCGCTCAAACTGAACGGCGAACCATCGCCGGGCAAAAGCATCCGCCGGCGGAAGATCCGCTGACAGCCCCCGGCCTAATATCAACGCATTAATAAAAGTGACATCCTCGTTCGGGCGGCGCTTAGGCCGTCCTCAAGCCCCCGTAGCGGAGGGGGGCCCCGTCGGCTTTTCCGACGGGGGGAACCGACGGGACTGGTTCCTCGGGGTTCGGGGGCTACGGACGGGCTAAGCGCCGCCTCTAGGTTATCATCTTATTTATTGCGTTCATATTAGAAGTTCACAATCAGTCCGCCTGTCGCTTGAAGGCTAGGCACGCTCTTCGGTTTGTCAAAAATCCAGACATAGCGGACGTCCAGCCGGATCCCCAGCGTTTTGCTGAAAAAAACTTGAATGCCGCCGCCCGCATGGGCCTCGGGATCGATTCTCTCCTTGCCCGTCGGCGCCGGGATCGATATTTCATAGCCATAATTCGATTGATAGGTTGCATCTTTGGCGAAAACGATATCGGCTCCGCCGCCCCCCAAAAGATAAGGCCGAACGGCGCCACGGAAAAAGGGAATAACGATATTTAGAACCAACGTCAGATGCTGGATCGTTTTGACTTCGACTGAATCCCCGTCGAAGGGATCTTCCAATAGTACCGAAGAAGGCATTGTCCATCGGCCTTCCAACTCAATCCCAAAGGTTTTAAAATAACTGCCGAAGCTCAGGCCGACGATCGCCGGCCAATGGGCGGGCGTGACTGGAAAATCATTTTCCCCCAGGATATAATCTTTCACAGAGCCATAGGGAAAATGATAATTGATGCCGCCAAAGAGCATCAACTGCAACCCCCGCCCGTGAAGGAATGATACCGGTGCGGCCAATAGAACTAATAAAACAAATGCCTTTAGTTTTTTCATCCTGGAAATTATACATCAAACTTTCTCACCTTGAAAGATGACCGGAGGAAATCTATAATCACCCCGGGATTCACCGTCGTGGGGTATTGTGGATTTCCCGGGGATTCGATATCCATATAATGCCGGCTAATCCCTGCGATTTCCCGGCAAGACTATAGAAGGAGACCTATGTCGAATTGCCGTCCACCGCGCAAGGCCCTTCGCCTCGCCACGATTGTCGGCGCCCGACCGCAATTTATCAAGGCCGCCGTCGTCAGCGAAGCCATCCGGAAGCATAACCAGGATCATAGCGGCGTCTCCGTTAAAGAAATCCTGATCCATACGGGGCAACATTACGACGAGAACCTCAGCCGCGTCTTTTTTGATGAGCTGGCCATCCCCGCCCCCCGCTATCTGCTGGCCGTGGGCTCGGGGCCCCAGGGACGGCAGACTGGGGTAATGCTCACCCGGATTGAGAAGGTCTTGCTGGATGAGCTTCCAGACGCGGTCCTCGTTTACGGCGATACGAACTCGACGTTGGCCGGCGCCCTGGCCGCAGCGAAACTTCATATTCCCGTCGCCCATGTCGAAGCGGGCCTGCGCAGCTTCAACTGCCTTATGCCCGAAGAAATCAATCGTGTCGTCACCGATAAATTGTCAACCTGGCTCTTCTGCCCGACCGCGACGGCCGTTCGAAACTTGGCCAACGAAGGAATGATTCAGGGCGTTTTTATGGTCGGCGATGTCATGTTTGACGCCTTTGTGGTCCACAAAAAAGAAGCCGCCCTTAAATCCCGAATTCTCGATAAATGGAGACTAAAACCAGGTCGCTACGCTTTGGCCACGGTTCACCGACAGGAAAACGCCGACGATCCCGAACGGCTGGCCGGTATTTTTTCCGCATTTTTCCGGATAGCGGAAAAAAAGCTGCCTTTGATTCTGCCTCTTCACCCCAGGACGCGAAAATCCCTTCGGAAAATCCACGGCGCGGCATCTCATAATCCCCACGTTATCATCATCCCCCCTCTGCCCTATTTCGACATGATCAGGCTCGAATGCGACGCCCGCGTGATCCTGACGGATTCGGGAGGCGTTCAAAAGGAGGCATTTTTTGCCGGGGTGCCGTGTGTCACGCTGCGGGATGAAACAGAATGGCTGGAAACAGTGGAAAGCGGATGGAACTATGTCGCCGGAACAAGGACCGCGGATATCATCATGGCCTTCCAGGCTGCGCTCGAATCAAAGAAGGCCACGTCTCCTAGGTTTTATGGGAATGGAAACGCTGCCGGCTTGATTCTTAAAAAGCTGCTGACAGCGCTTTGTTCTCGAAAGAAAGCGGGCATATAAAAAAATGTGTGGCTTCATCGGGCTTTTCAACAAGGATGGGACGGCCGCAAGCCTGCCGCTCCTCGCCCGGATGGCTGAAAAAATCAGCCACCGCGGCCCGGATGAAGAGGGGCACTTAGTTGAAGGGCCGTTCGGTTTTTATCATAAACGCCTCTCGGTCATCGACCTCGTGACCGGAAAACAGCCGTTAACAATCGGCCCTTTGACGGTCGTCTATAACGGCGAAATTTATAACTATGTCGAATTGCGCGAGACGCTCAAAAAAGCAGGACACGCGTTCAGCACCCAATCCGACGCCGAGGTCCTTCTCCGGATGTATCAGGAATACGGGCCGGACTGTGTCCGGCGCTTCAACGGCATGTTCGCCTTCGTCATCTACGACCGGACCCGCAAAAAGCTTTTCGCTGCCCGCGACCATTTCGGGATTAAACCGCTCTATTATTGGGAAAGCGACTGCCGTCTGTTATTCGGCTCCGAGATCAAGGCCTTGATCGAACACCCCGATGTCACCGTCGAACCCCAATACGACGCGATCCAAGAATACATAGTTTTTCAGTACGTCCTCAATAGCGAGACGTTTTTCAAGGGAATCCGGAAAGTCTGTCCGGGGCACTATCTGCTCATCGACCTCGAATCCTTCGAGAAAAAAAGCGTCAAATACTGGGAGCCCGACTTTACGATTGATACCCACCACACCGAAGAATATTTCGTGGACACGCTGCGCGATCTTTTGGACGACTCAATCCGTCTCCAGCTCCGAAGCGATGTGCCACTGGGCACGACCTTGAGCGGCGGACTGGATTCGAGCATCGTAACGCTCCTGGCCTCAAAAAGATATCCGGAACGGCTTAAAACGTTCAGCGGAGCGTTCAAAGAGGGAAAAGAATTCGACGAAACGGCCTATGCTCGGACGGTGGCCGAAGCTTGCCGGGCGGAAATCCATGAAATTTTTCCCGGTGAAAAGGATTTCGTCGATCTCCTCCCCAAGCTGATTTACTACATGGACGAACCCATGGCAGGTCCGGGCCTTTTCCCGCAGTATATGGTGGCGCGCCTGGCGGCTCAAAACGTCAAAGTCGTCCTGAGCGGCCAGGGCGGGGACGAAATTTTCGGCGGGTATGCACGTTATGTCGTCGCCTATCTCGAACAGGCCCTCAAAGGCGCGATCTTCGAAACCAACGACGAAGGCGAACATATCGTCTCCTTGAAATCCATTTTGCCCAACCTGGCGTTCATACGGCAATATGTTCCGATGCTCCGCTATTTTTGGGAAGAGAACTTGTTCGAGCCCATGGACAGGAGGTACTTCCGGCTGATCGACCGAAGCCGGAATGACAGGTGCGTTTTCAGCGACGACTTCAACGCCCGGTTCGACCGGAACAGGATTTTCTCCCGCTTCGAGAAGGTCTTCAACCACCCCCAGACGCTGTCGTACTACAATAAAATGGTCCATTTCGATATGGCGGCCGGACTCCCCGCTCTCCTCCATGTCGAGGACCGGGTGACGATGGCCTGCTCGCTCGAATCCCGCGTTCCGCTGCTCGACCACAGGATCGCCGAGCTTATGGCCAGCATGCCCCCGCGCTTAAAATTCAGGGGAGCAGAAATGAAATATATTCTGAAAAAAGCGATGAAAAACGTCCTGCCGCCCGCCATCCTGGCCCGCAAGGACAAGATGGGGTTTCCTGTGCCGCTCCATATCTGGGCGAAAAATTCTCTTCGGCCTTTTTTCAAGGATATTCTTCTTTCTCGGGCCAGCAAAAGCCGGGGCATCATCAATCCCGCTCGAATCGAAAAGCTGATCGACCAAGAAGAGGCGTTCAGCCGCAGGCTCTGGGGCCTGCTCAACATCGAGCTCTGGTTCAAGACATTTGTGGATAATGTTTCATTCAAAAAAGGATAGCTGAAGACCGCCATGGGGACAAAGATCGCCTTGAAACCTGAGAATTGGAAGGTGGAGAAGATCGCTGTTGTCGGCGCCGGGATCGTCGGCGTTCCCATAGCTGCCGCTCTGGCGGGGACAAAAATTCACCTGGGCTCTGAATCCCCTGCCAGAGTCGTCGTCGTTCAGCGCGATTCCCTCACCTCAGGCTGGAAGGTCGCGGCCATCAACGCCGGACGTTCTCCGGTCGGCGGAATCGAGCCGGGACTGGATAAACTCATCGCCCAATCCTCGGTTGAAGGCCGGCTCCGGGCAAGCTCGGATTATACGGAAGTGCGGGACGCCGACGCTGTCCTCGTCTGCGTCCAGACGGATCGATCCGGCTATGAACCGGAGTACGGACCGCTCAAGGAAGCTGTCGCGAAAATCGGCCAAGAGCTACAAAAACGTCCGCGGGAGAAAATTCCGGTCGTGATTTTTGAATCAACCCTGGCGCCGACGACGATGACGACTGTGATCAAGGCTGATTTTGCCCGATTCGGTCTCGTCGACGGCCGGGATATTCTTCTGGGCAACAGCCCCAACCGGGTCATGTCCGGCCATCTTCTGGAACGAATCCGGTCGTCGGACAAAATCATCGGCGGCTTCTTGCCCGAAACAAGGGAACTCATAAGCGCTTTGTATTCCAAAATCGTGACACAGGCTTCGCTCCATATGACCAACAGTCTGACCGCAGAAGTCGTCAAGACGCTTGAAAACGCCTATCGAGATGTCCGCATCGCCTATGCGGCTGAAATCGCCCGCTTCTGTGATGAGAACAACATCGACTTCCACGAGGTCCGCAGAGAAGTGAATAAGCGCCTGGACTGGGACGATCAAGCAGCGGAGAATTGGCCCATCGTTCCTTCAGGGGGATTGCTTGTCCCGACGATCGGAGTAGGCGGCCATTGCCTTCCCAAAGACGGCATTCTTCTTCTCTGGCGGCGGATCGAAAGCGGCTGTGATATGTCCGGAAGCCTGATCCTGGAAGCCCGGCGGATCAACGATGAATCTCCGGCCTTTGCAGTCTCCCGAATGGAAAAGCTTTTTGGCGGCGTTTCCGGAAAACCCATCGCCCTTTTAGGGACCGCCTATCGCTCGGACTCCGAAGATACGCGGAATTCACCGGCGCTTGCCCTCGGCTGCCTGCTCATCCAGAGAGGCTGCCAAGTGTCTGTCCATGATCCCTATGTCAAGCCCGATGACCAAAACCTGGCAAAATCCGGGCTTGCTCGATTCTTCACCCGTGATGTGGAAAAGGCATTGAAGGCGGCCGACATTCTGGTCTTCAGCACCGCCCATCAAATTTACAGGGAGGGATGGGATCAGATCAGACGATGGCTGCCCCGACCGCCGAAAATATTTGACGGATGCAACCTGTTCAGCCGTTCGTCCTTTCCGGAAAAATCATTGTCTTATGAGGGGATCGGCAAGGGCATATTCCGGCCGCCGGCGGAACTCGTTGACTTTGTTCACCTGGGATTCCTGGCTATGGAGAAAGGTTTCGCCAACGAAACCCAGGAGCTCATTGATTTTTTTAACGCTCATTATGTCCGCGACGACTATGAACGGCTCCATTTCGAGGTCATTCAAAAATTGGCGGCAACATGCGCCACCGGATGCTACATCGTCCCCCCGGAACATGTGGCCGCTTTGCCGGAATATAAAGGATTTTATTCAAGGCTGGCCGAACGAGCCCATCGATCTTCGGCCGGCCGGAAGGGCCGGGTTCAGTGATGAGCGACACGGGCGACAACAAACCGCTGGCCGGCCTGTCCCTCGACCTGGACAACGAGTGGTCATACATGAAGACGCACGGTGACGCGGGCTGGAAAACATTCCCATCCTATTTCGACGCCTTTATTCCCGAGGTCCTCGATACCCTTAAAGGTCTCAACCTCAAGATCACATTTTTTGTCGTCGGCCAGGATGCGGCCTTGGAGAAAAATGCCCGATCACTCGCCGCCATCGCCAAATGCGGCCACGAAATCGGGAATCATTCTTTCCATCATGAGCCCTGGCTGCAGACTTATTCAGCGGACGAGATCCAAGAGGAGATCCTTGCGGCTGAATCGGCCATCCTTTCGGCCACGGGACAGAAACCCTTGGGATTTCGCGGTCCCGGCTTCAGTTGGAGCCCGGCGCTGCTGGAGACTTTGGCTCGGCGCGGTTATCTCTATGATGCGTCCACCTTTCCGACGTTTATCGGCCCCTTGGGACGCCTTTATTATTTCGCCAGGGCCGAGCTCGGCGCGGAAGAGAAAAAAGAACGAAAAGCCCTTTTCGGCCGCTTTCGAGAGGGATTTCGGCCAGTCAAACCCTATATCTGGTTTCTGCCTTCGGGCAGGCGGCTCTTGGAAATTCCTGTCACTACGGTCCCGATCCTCAAAACGCCGTTCCACTTGAGTTACCTCCTTTATCTCGGCCGTTATTCCGAAATCCTGATGCGCGGCTACCTCGAAACCGCCCTGGCACTCTGCCGGCTCATGAAGGCCGGCTTGAGCTTTTTGCTCCATCCGCTGGACTTTTTCGGCAGCGACGAATTCCCCGGGCTTGCTTTCTTCCCGGGAATGGATATAAAAAGAAAACATAAGCTTGCGATCTTCCGTAAGGTGATAAAGATTCTGTCGGCCTATTTTCATCCGGCCCCCATGGGCGATTATGTTCAAGCCGTCCTCGAACACCGTGAAAAATTGCCCACTATTGACCTTGGTCAAAAAGAGCGACCGACGATATTTTGAGGTTGACCATGAGCAAAATTGAAAAAAAATCTTCGGCCAGGCAAACTTCTGAAACCGAATCCAAAAAAAGCGGACGTCAGCCTCTCGTGACCATCGTCGTCCCGGCCTACAATGAAGCCGACGTTCTGGAAAAAAACCTCGAAGTTCTCTGGGATTATCTGCAAACGCTGATAACAGAATTTCGTTTTGAAATTCTCATTGTCAACGACGGAAGCACGGACGCCACGGGCGACATCGCCGAAGCTTTCGCCGGCCGGAAAACCGATGTTTACGTCCTTCACCACATGTTCAATTTCCGGCTGGGGCAAGCGCTGCGCCTCGCTTTCCACCGAAGCCAGGGGGACATCGTCGTCGTCATCGACGCGGACCTCAGCTACGCACCCGTACATATCGGCCTGATGCTGGCCAAAATGAAAGAGACCAGGGCCAAAATCGTCATCGCCTCTCCCTATCGAAAAGGCGGAAAAGTCTCCCATGTTCCCTTGTTCCGCCGGCTGCTCAGCTCCTGGGCTAACCGGTTCTTATGCTTGATGGCGCCCCGCGATTTCTTTTCCGACAAGCTGACCAACATCACCGGCATGGTTAGGGCTTATGACGGCGAGTTCGTCCGGAGGCTCAGCCTGTGGGCCATGGACGTGGACATCAACCCGGAGATCATCAATAAAGCCAAGATCCTGCGGGCGCGCATCGTCGAAGTACCCGCCCATCTGAATTGGGAAAAAGGGAAGAAAGGTCCGGGCCGGACCAAGCGCCGCAAATCCAGCCTGCGCGTCATGAGGAGCATCATCCAGAGCGTCGTCTCGGGCTATATGTTCCGGCCGTTCCACTTTTTCATTTTTCCGGGCCTTGTCTTGTTTTTCCTTTCGCTCTATCCCCTCGTTTGGACCATCATCCACAGCGTCGACCAATTCAAAAAATTAACGAATTCAGGCTTGTCTTTCGATTATCGGCTTTCCGAAGCCATCGGAGCCGCCTATAAACTTTCTCCGCACTCCTTCATCGTCGGCGGGTTCGCCCTCATGGTGGCCATCCAGCTCATCAGCCTCGGTCTTCTCGCCCTGCAAAAAAAGCGGTATTTCGCCGAGCTTTTTCATCTCACCAGCACCATACATAAGGACTGCCTGACCGACGAAAAAGACCGCATTTCCATGACCGATCCCCTGAGGAAACTTTAAGGTCATGGCCGCCAACGGCTTTCGGGAATCCCTGGCCGTTATCGGCGGCGGGATTACGGGAATCGCGGCGGCTTTAGAGCTGGCCAAAAGCGGCAAATACCGCGTCACGCTTTTCGAAAAGGAAAACCGTCTGGGTGGATTGAATTCTCCATATGAGTGGCAGGATGTCTCCTGTGACCGCTTCTATCACATCATTCTTCCCTCGGACAAGAAGACGATCCGATTCATCAAAGACCTGGGTCTGGAATCTCAATTGGTCTGGAAACCCTCTAAAAGCGGATTTTTCGGCGAAGGAAAGTTGGTGCCTTTTTCCTCCGCCCGAGACTACCTTCGCTTTCCGTTCCTTTCGCTTCGAGAAAAATTCCGGCTGGGGCTCGGCATTATATATTGCACGCGCTTCAAATCGCACCGAAAATTGGATAAGCTCCTCGCGCCGCACTGGCTCAAACGTATTTTCGGGCAGAATGTTTATACGAAGATCTGGGATTCTCTGCTCCGCAGCAAGCTGGGAGACGCCAAAGACCGGACGTCAGCCTCATTTATTTGGGCGACGATCAAGCGGCTCTACGGATCTGGAAGTCTCTTACGAAACCGGGGAAAAATGGGATATGTCCGCGGCGGATACTTCGTTGTCCTCCGGGCAGCACAAAAGAGGCTCTTGGAGCTCGGCGTCAAGATCATGACCGATACAGCTGTGATTTATTTGGAACGTAAAAAAAACGGAAAACAAAAGATTGTGTTGAGAACACCAAACGGTGAATTTGAATTTGCAAGAGCCCTCCTGACCATTCCCTGCCCAGAAATCGTCAAGGTCGTCCAAGGCCAAGGTCGGCATCCCTATTGGCGTCCACTTCGAAATATAGAATACCTGGGGGTCACGAGCGTCCTGATGGTCCTGAAGCGACCCTTATCTCCCTATTATGTCATCAACCTTCTCGATCAAAGCCTGCCTTTCACGGGAGTCATCGAAACCACGAATGTGCTATCTCCGGATGACTTCGGAGGAAAGCGCCTTGTCTATCTGCCCAAATACCTGACGCAAGATGATCCCTTCAACAAGCTGTCCGACGACCGGATCAAAGAATCATTCATCCTGGCATTAAAATCCATTTTCCCCAATTTTAGCCAACACGACGTCTTGCACCAGGAGGTTTTCCGGGAATCCTATGTCCAGCCTCTTCACGGTTTGAATTTTCCCAAACATAAGATCGGTTTCAGGACGCCCTTATCCGGTTTGTATACTGCCAACTCCTCCCAGAATTACAAATCTCCGAATAATAACCATGCGGAAATCAGCTTAGCCAGAGAAGTCGTCAAGGTTATTAGAGAAGACTCTCAAAGGAACTAGAAATAGATTTTTTGGTTTAGAGCGTCCTCATTTTAATACTTTCTCTATAGATCTTTTTCAGACTTTCGTCTAGGACTTCCTAGAGAAAATAGCTATTGATGTTGTCCGGGCCCGACTGACGCCAATATTCCCTGTTTTATATTATCTACGTCCCTTTAAGCTGGACGCCGCGATTCTCTCAAATCCTTGTTCACCCGCGCCGGGAACCAATCTGTTTATAGAGCTCAAGATAGGACTTGATCATGTTCTCGACCGAAAATGACCGGATGCGGAGACGGCCTCGCTCTCGAAGTGTCGCGGCGAGTACGGAATCCGTGAGAACACTTCGGATTTTCGAGGCAATGTCTTCGGAACTCTTTGGATCGACATAGAGGGCGGCGTCGCCGGCGACTTCAGGAAGGGAGGACGTGTCAGCCACAACAGTGGGAGTACCGCAGGCCATTGCTTCGAGAGGCGGATAGCCAAAACCCTCGTAGAAGGACGGAAAAACGAAGACATCGGCCAAGGCATAGACGATGGCCAGGTCGGTGTCCGGGACATAACCTAGGAATGTGACCTCCGCTCCAAGCCCCCGCTCTTGGATATCACTTTCGAGCTGTTTACGGTCCCAGCCTTGGGGGCCCACGAGAAGAAGCTTATGGGGAATTCTGGTCGTCGCTTTTAGGATCTGAAAAGCGCGGATGAGACCTGAGATGTTTTTTCTCTTATGAGGTACTCCAACATGGAGAATATAAGCGGAAGGAAGATCCAGAGCCTTCCTTCTGGCCTGGCGTTCGTCCTCCCTAAAAGACGGGGCGGCGAGGGACACGTAGCAGGGAATGACAGTGATCTTGTCAGTCGGAGTGCCGAAATATTTCCCAAGATCAGACGCTGTTGCTGCCGAGGTCGTCGCGATATGCGTAGCTTTTCGGAGGCAAATCGGCCAAGCCGTATTTTGCCAGAGAAGGATCAAGCGGGGAACTATTTCGGGATTGATTTTGAAGGCGACGTCCTGGACCGTAACCAATCGTGGGATTCGGCGAAAAAGGATGAGGGGTGCGACCGAAACGGGAGAATGGAGGAGATCTAGCCCTTCAAGTTCCCGGATGTGAGTTGCGAAATAAGCTTGGTTGCGGGGAAGCCACCGTTTCTGGGGAATGTCCACGACGACCCGTCGGAACCGCTTCGGATCGACCGAGATTTCGTTCCGAATATCCTTTGTCAAAAAAAGGACATAATCGTGGCCGCCGTCGAGCTCGGATAGCCCGCCGATTAGCTGACGGGCATATCGGCCGACGCCATCTACAAGGCTCCTTAGGTTGATAAGATCTAATCCGATCCGTACCCTAACCTCTCCTTTCTGCCCAGGTTCCGTCGCTAGCTATATCTTTTAATATTTATAATAATATTAAGCTTTTCGGGATGTCAAACGAAGGGGGCGAAAAACTGCTCAGAAAGACCTCAAAATCGCCCGAAATACGCGAGACCGCAAGCAGTGAATCCGGGCAAATCCGCAACCGGGGTTGCCCGGATTCGCTGCCTACGCTACAGAGCGGAATAGTTATTGTTACCGCGTAGGATTTCGCATCTCGGGTACCTACGGAGCGATTATCGGCTACGCTTAAGAACAGAATCAAATTCACCGGGTATGCCGCCGTACCTGCCGGCGGTTATTTTGATCCTGGTTGTCGAGTTGAGTTTGGTCGCCAGGGCCGGCGGAAGAATATATCGGCGCGGTTTACACTGTAGGCGGCTCGCCAAGCACGTGCAAGACATACGGATTAATATCATAGAGGACAAAGAAATAAGAAAAGCATTTTATACGGCGTTAATTTTGATAGTTCTTTTGTCTCCGATTTTAGGAAATCAAGAGAAACCCCAATATGAGAAAAGAGTACATTGGCAGATTCCATCGTATATGTATGAAAATCTGAAAGATATGCTGAATGAATTCAATCAAAGGAATTAAAGATAGACTTTTTGGTTAGAACAGCCGGAATAAATACGCCTCCTCGCATTCCGCGATGAGCGAGAAGCTCTTTTCGAGTTCTTCTTTAAACCCGGGCTTGGCTCTGGCCGCTTCTCTCTCCAAGACAAAATAGCGGGCTCCGCGACGCATGAAACCTTGAACGGCCCCCAGGGATTGTTGCTCCACGGGAACATTAAATCCTTTTCGATCGAGCCAGAAAAACATATAGGGAATGTTGCTCGCGACGGGCCGGCCGGTTTCATCCTTTGAATTTCCTCCGGATGCCAGGATCAACGAGCCTTCGGGAATCAGCGGCTTGAAGGACTGAGCGCAAGCATATTTGGCCAGATATTGATGAGGATGCAAATCCCTGCTGATTTGCATAGCCTGAAAAGGAAAGACCGACAATAAGCAACTGACGAGTATGGCCGACCCTGCCTGAATCCGTTTTCCCGGCGTTTCCTTCGGAACGAGCGGGCCTCCCGGTTTTTTAAAAATAAAGAACAGCAAAAGAGTCGTCGCCGCGAGGAAAATGAGGAGAAGGAAGGAATATAAGACAAAGGATTTATAGGTCAAGTTCAAAAGGACCTTGGCCAAAACAATCGCCAAAGAAAGAGCCGCCGAAACACCCAGAGCTATCTGAATCACCCGGCCATTCCGGATGCGCTCGCGTGCGAATTCCATGGCGGCGCCGATCAACAGGGCCGCCGGCGGAATGGAGACGACATGATAATAGGCGGCCCAGCTATCGGCGGTGGTTCTAATCGTGACGAGATAATAAATTCCTAAAGAGATCAGCCAAAAAAGGCTGAACCGGATCAGGCGATCTCGTTTTCGGTACAGAAGAGCGGCCAGGGACACAATCCCTCCCAGGGGGGTCCAGACATACAGGACTTCGGTTTTGACTTGCCGCAGAATATATTTTAAGAAAACAAGAGGGTCTTTTAAAAGGTCCCAGCCCATCCAATGATATTCATTGGAGACCCCCAATGAATTCCCATAGACGATCCAGAAGTGATGGGCATGGAGGTACCAGAGCACGCCCGGCAATACGGCAAAAACCCCGAAAGCCCAAATCCGCCCCTGCCGGAGGCTTTTTGCTTTCTTCCGGCTGATCAGAAGAAGAAGAAAGAAAATGCCGATATGGAGCGTGGGAATCTTGACCAAGACCGCCGACGCCGTCGCGACAAGAGAAATTGCATACCATAGCCATCTGTCCTCATCAAGCCAGCGGACGAACGCATAGGCCGCCAACATATAGAAAAACAACATCAGCCCCTCAGGCTGCAAAGAATTTGAAACGCGGACGGCCAAAGGACTTAGGATAAAGAAAAAATCGGCGGCAAAGGCGCCCCATGTCGGAAGCCAATATCGGCTCAACATAAAAAAGACAAGCATCGTCATAAGAGAAATGAACCAGATCAGCCACCGCCCGATGATGGGATGATACCCGAAGATTTTATAGAGAACGGCCGTCGACCAAGGAATTATGGGAAACTCCATTTCGGCGTATCCGGGTCCATCGCCGCGCCAGTCGATCCGGGGATAAGAAAATTTCATGCCTTCTTGGAAATAGTTGCGGGCGAGAGCGGCATAATCACATTCGCGCCATGACTCTCGGACACGTCCGTCGACCGGCCTCCAGACGTCCAGAGAACGGATCCAAGCCCCGAATAGAAAAAGTCCGAATAAGAGGATTAGATTTTTTTTCGCTCGATCCGCCATCTCTCGGCCTAGCTTGTGATCATTCGGCAAGTATTATATTCTCCTTAGAAGGCGCAAACAATAAAACCCTTCTTTTGATTTAAAGAGAGCCCGCCCTTGACAGCACAGCGCCCGCATCCTAAACTAGACCCTCACAGTAAATATCTTTCTAAAAAAAATTATCTTGGGCGGAGGTCATATATGAAAACAGTCAGCCTGGCTAAGGTCAGGGATCGAATCAAAGACTTAGTTCAGGAAGCCAATTTCGTTCTCCAAGCTGACGTGCTGGCCGTCGTCAAGGACATGGAGAAGAAAGAAGAATCGCCGGCCGGAAAGGAAGTCTTCAACCAGATCCTCAAGAATGCTGAGATCGCCAAGGATGAAAAGCTCGGGCTCTGCCAAGACACGGGACTGGCCGTCTTCTTTATCGAGATCGGTGAGGACGTCAAACTCAAAAAGGACGGCGGGCTCCAAAGCCTGCACGACGCCATCACGGCAGGCACGAGGCTGGGCTACGGCGAAGGTTATCTTCGGAAATCGGTCGTCGAGGATCCCGTTCGGCGCAAAAACACCGGCGATAACACGCCGGCCTATATCCATTGGGAGCTTGTCCCCGGCGACGCGTTCAAGGTGACGTTCATCGCCAAGGGCGGCGGCGCCGAAAACATGAGCGCCATCCGGATGTTCGCCCCTGCGGCCGGACTCGAAGGGATCGAAGACTTCGTCGTGGAAACTGCGGATAAAGGCGGCTCCAATCCCTGCCCCCCGATCGTCGTCGGCGTGGGCGTCGGCGGGAATTTCGAATACTCGGCGTGGCTTGCGAAAAAAGCCCTGCTGCGCCGCCCCCTCGGCTCGCATAACCCGGACCCATTCTACTCCGACATGGAGACGAGGCTGCTGGAGCGGATCAACAAGCTGGGCATCGGACCCCAAGGAATGGGCGGAAGGATTACGGCCCTGGCCGTGCATGTCGAGTCCTTCCCCTGCCATATCGCCTCCATGCCCGCCGCCGTGAACATCCAATGCCATTCGCACCGGGTCATGGGTTTTGAGATGTAAATAGCGTTCGGCTCTGCCGGCCGGCCGGCACCGAGACCGCGCAGGGACGACCGAAGAAAACGAGATTCATTGATAATTTTGAATTTCCGTTTTATGATATTGTCTTTTTTCTTCCGCTGAATCCTTAACAAAGGAGTCCACATGATTGAGATTCGCTTTCATGGACGAGGCGGCCAGGGAACGGTGGTAGCCTCGAAAATTCTCGCGGATGCGCTGGCCAAGGAAGGCAACTACGTGCAGGCCTATCCGGAGTTCGGGGTCGAGCGCCGTGGGGCGCCGGTTTTTGCCTTTATCCGCATTGATGACAAGCCCATTTACGACAAAAGCCGGATTTATAATCCCGATCATGTCGTCGTCGTCGACCCGACGCTCGTTGAAGCCATCGACGTAACCGACGGGCTCAAGGACGGCGGCTGGATCATCATCAACAGCGATAAGGAGCCCGGGCATTTCCAATTGCCCGCCAAATTCCGGGTGGCCACGGTCAACGCCACGGAAATCGCCGTGAAAAACAAGCTGGGGACGCTTGCGGCCCCGATCGTCAACACGGCCATCGTCGGCGCCGTGATCAAAATCCTCAACCTCACCAGGCTTGAATCGCTCCTCCAGGCGATCCAAGACGCTATCGTTTTGAAGCCCACGGATAACAAAAAAGCCGCCGAAGAAGCTTACGATCGGGCCGGCCGATACACCTAAGGAAGAAAGTCCATGACGAAAAAGAAAGAAACAAAAAAAATCGTTTTTGAATCCGAGAAGGATGTGCCCACGATGCCGATGTCCCTGGGCTCGATGCTCTTCAACAAAACCGGGTCCTGGCGGAACATCCGGCCCGAGATAAAAGTCGAAAACTGCATTCGGTGCGGGATCTGCTGGAAGTTCTGTCCCGATATGTCGATCGAGATCGAGAACGAGTTGCCGGTCATCGACTACGACTACTGCAAAGGCTGCGGAATCTGCGCCGCAGAATGCCCGGCGAAGTGCATCATTATGGTGGAGGAGCGGAAATGAAAAAAGTCATCATGGGAAACCACGCTCTATCTTACGGCGCGATGCTCGCCCGATCCCAGGTCATCGCCGCCTACCCCATCACGCCCCAGACCCAGGTCGTAGAACTCCTCTCCGAGATGTGCGCCGACGGCACGCTCAACGCCAAGTTCATCAAGGTCGAATCCGAGCACTCCGCGATGGCGGCCTGCCTCGGCGCCTCGCTCGCCGGCGCCCGGACCTTCACGGCCACTTCGGCCCAGGGATTGGCGCTGATGCACGAGATGCTGCACTGGGCTTCGGGAGGACGGATGCCCGTCGTCATGGGCAACATCAACCGCTCCATGGCGCCCGGCTGGAGCATTTGGTCCGACCAGAACGACAGCTTGAGCCAACGCGACACCGGTTGGATGCAATACTACTGCGCCTCCAACCAGGAAGTCGTCGACACCGTCATCCAGGCGTTTAAAGTATCGGAAGCTTTGGCCATCCCGAGCATGGTTATCCTCGACGCCTTCGCCCTGTCCCACACGTACGAAGTCGTGGATATTCCTGACCAAGCCAAGGTCGATAGTTTCCTGCCGTCTTTCAAGCCGCCGTTTCGCTTAACGCCCGACGATCCGCACGCCTTCGGCGGCCTCACGGGCCCCGAGAACTACTTCGAACTGCGCTACAAGTTGCAGAAAGATATGGAGAAAGCACCGGCGTTGATCGAAGAGACCGGCCGCGAGTATGAGAGGATTTTCGGCCGCTACCTGGGCCTGGTCGAGGAATACCGTTCGGACGACGCCGAGATCATCCTCATCACCTCGGGCACGGCAGGCTACACGGCCCGCGTTGCCGTGGACATGATGCGCCAGAAGGGTGTCAAAGTCGGAAACTTACGCATTAAAACGTTCCGCCCCTTCCCCTTCGACCACTGTCGCCGGATCCTGACCAAGGCGGCCAAAGTGGCCGTGGTCGATCGGAATATCTCCTACGGCCATCACGGAATATTCGCCCAGGAAGTCAAATCGGCCCTGTATGGAACGGCTTCCAAAGTCCCCGTCTTCAGTTTCATCGCCGGGCTGGGCGGCCGGGACATCACGCCGTCGTCCTTCCAAGAGGTCGTCAATTACACCCTGCGTCACGACAAACCCGAGGACGACATCCTCTGGATCGGAGTGAAGAGATGAAAAAAGAAAAAAAGATGACATTGACATTGCCCAAAGAAGAATACGTCGGCTCCGGCAACCTGGCCTGCCAGGGCTGCGGCGCGAATCTCGCGATGCGGTACGTTTTAAAGGCTCTGGGCCCGAGAACCGTGCTCTGCTTCCCCGCCTGCTGCTGGTCCGTCATCGACGGGCCGTTCCCTCATTCCTGCTTGAGCGTTCCCATTTTTCACTGCGCATTCGAGACGGCGGCATCCTCGGCCACGGGCGTCAAGGCCGGGCTGGAGATGATCGGCGATACCCAGACCACGGTCGTGGCCTGGGCAGGCGACGGCGGGACGTTCGACATCGGTCTCCAGGCCTTGAGCGGCGCGGCCGAGCGCAACGACGACATCATTTACGTCTGTTACGATAATGAAGCCTACATGAACACCGGCATCCAACGGAGCTCCGCGACGCCCTACGGAGCCTGGACGACGACGACGCCCGTCAAATTCTTCAAGGATCAGCCCAAAAAAGACATCGACGCCATCATGGCCGCACACAGGATCCCCTACCAGGCGACCGCTTCCATCGCCTATCCGGAAGACCTGGTTAGGAAGGTTAAAAAGGCAAAAGATATCAGAGGGACCCGGTTCTTCCACATCTACGCGCCCTGCCCGACGGGCTGGAAGAGCCGGCCCGAGGATGCCGTGAAACTGGCGCGAATGGTCGTCCAAAACGGCGTATTTCCACTCTACGAAATCGAGCACGGCGAGAAATACACGTTAAACATCAAGATCAAAGATAAAAAGCCGATCAACGACTACTTGAAGCTCCAGGGGCGGTTTCGCCATCTGACCGAGGACCAAATAAAGCCGATGCAGGAGGAAGTCGACCGGAATTGGACGCGGCTTCTCAAGAAGTGCGAAGAGAACTGAAGGTCTCGCCAGGAGCCGTTATGAGAAACAAGACTCTTTTCCTGATGATCCTTTTGATAGCGGCGATCGCCTGTTCGAACGCTGTCAATCACAAAACCGAAACGCCTCTGAGTCCGTCCTCTGCTCTCTATCCTCCGGCGCCGGCCTTCTCCATTAAAAGCCTCGACGGAAAGACGGTATCGCTGGCCGACATGAAGGGCAAAGTCATTTTCGTCAATTTCTGGGCGACATGGTGTCCACCCTGCCGCGCCGAAATTCCGGATTTCGTTGAATTTTACGACGAGAACAAGACGAAGGGCCTCGAGATCATCGGCCTGTCCCTTGATGAAATCGAAGCGGACTCGCTTCTCTCATTCGTCAAAAGCAACAACATGACCTATCCGGTGGCCTTCGCGACGAAAAGGATCATCAAAGACTTTGACCCCGGCCCTTACATTCCCACGACGATCATCATCGACCATCAGGGACGCATTCGGGATAAGCAGGTCGGCGGCCTGGACAAGGAAACGCTCGACAACTGGTTCCAGAAACTTTCCGCTGAAAAATAATCCTCTTCTGCTCTGCCTAGCCTACCAGCGATAGGCGATGGCGGCCCAGGTGAACCCGGCGCCGAAGGCGTCCATCAATATGATGCTTCCGGGCTTGAGCTTTTTCTGCTGCCGCAGCTCGTGGATGGCGATGGGAATGCAGGCCACGGATACATTGCCGTAGCGGTCGATGTTCACGTAAACTTTTTCCTTCGGAATATGGAGGCGTTTGCCTACGGCGTCTATGATCCGGATGTTGGCCTGGTGGGGAATGAAGACGGTCACCTCGTCTTTCGTCAACCCGGCTTTCTTCAAGACTTCTTCCGCCGCCTCCCCCATCTTTTTGACGGCGTGCTTGAAGACCTCGTTGCCTTTCATTTGAAGATAATGCAGGTTCTCGGCGACGGTCTGGACGGAGGCCGGCAAGCGCGTTCCGCCCGCCGGCATCAGGAGCAGAGTGGCCAGGCCGCCGTCGGCTTTGTAATAGTGCGACAGCATGCCGGACGCGTCTTTGCTCTCTTCGAGAATCACGGCGCCGGCCGCGTCTCCGAAAAGAACGCATGTGCTGCGGTCTTTCCAGTTGGTGATTTTAGTCAAAGTCTCGCCGCCGATGAGGAGGATGCGCTTCGTCGCACCGCTCAGGATGAGGCTTTCCGCGACGATCATCCCATAGAGAAAACCCGTGCAACCCGCGACGATATCGAACGCGGGTGTATGCCCGACCTCGAGCTTCGCCTGGACCCAACAGGCCGTCGAGGGGAAAATCGTATCGGGAGTGTTGGTTGCGACGATGATGAGATCGACATCCTTGGCCTCAAGACGGGCGTTTTTCAAAGCGCGCTTGGCCGCTTCGAAGCACAGGTCCGATGTGGCCTCGTCGGCGCCGGCGATATGCCGTTCTCGAATGCCGGAACGCTGGCGGATCCACTCGTCCGTGGTGTCGACCATCTTCTCCAAGTCGGCGTTGGTCAGAATCTGTTCGGGCGCATAAAATCCCGTTCCGGTGATTTTGATTCTTCTTTTGTCGATCATCGTCCTGCCTCTCAAAAGATCATACTCTATAGCATAACCTCTCTAAATTTGCAAATAGAGCCAAAGGCGCGTAAAATTCGAAAAATCATGAATAAAAGCTTTCGTCGGATATTCATCGGCCTGTTCATTTCGGCGCTTTTGTCCTTTCCTTCTTGGTCCTCGGCTCAGCTCATTTTGGGCCAATATGAGGAGGAAGCTCCCTTCGGGACCTGGAACACCTTTTCCCTGACCTCCGCAGCCACTCTGGCGCGCGGGGATGTCTCTTTCACACTGGCCTCGGACAGTACCGTCGCCCTTTCCAATCCTGCGCTCCTTGTGCTTCTGCCCAAGTGGACGGTCACGGTGAACAGCTCCTTTCATCAGGCTTCGTTCTTTAAATACGCCTTTGTCAATACGGGAGTCATGACTTCGAACGAAAATTTAACATTGGGCCTCTATGCTTTGGATTTTGGCGGCCTTTCTTTCCGGTGGAACAACTGGGCCATCGCCGCCGGCGTTTCGATCGCCGAAAATTACGACAGGCCCCCGCTCGATTACCAATACAGCTACGGAGGAAGCCTTCAATATCAGTTGAAGTTCACTCAGGGAGGAATTCTTCGCAACTTAAATTTCTCGGTGTCCCATAGGCTCGGCAGCCGGTTCAGTGCGGGATTAGGATTTAATTATGTCACGGGCAGCCTTGAAAGAGAGGTTTTTGAACAAACAAGCCCCGGTATCACGATCACGGATCGAAAGACCCAGGATTTTCACGGTTTTTATCTGAATGGCGGAATTTTCTTCGCTCTGACAGAATCGCTTCGGCTGGCCGCCGTCTTCCGCACCCCCTATCTCAAAAAAGCTAAAAATGAGAGCAGTCTCCGATATTCGGCGCCGGCGGGAAAAACAGATATCACTATCGAAGCCTCGTCCCTAGATTCCGCCAAGCAGCCGCTCATCATCGGAATCGGCGCCTCTTACCAAATTTCGTCCCAGATGACGCTCGCCGTGGATCTTTCCTATTACAATTGGACGACCTATTCCTTCGAATGTTTTGGAGAGAAACTCGAGCGGAACTTTAAGGATCTCATCAAGATCAACGCGGGAGCTGAATATCTGTCAGCGACCGATCTTTTCGGCGTGCATTTTGATGTTCCGTTCCGAGTGGGGATTATTTACGATCCGCAGCCGATGAAAGAGCCGAATTCCGCTTATATAAATTTCACCTTTGGCTTAGGCCTTTATTGGAAGGGTCTTCATCTCGATTTGGGAACGCTTTTCGGGCGGGAATTTGGCTCCGGTGACAATCTCTCGGCCCGCAAGATTACGCTTTCGCTCGGTCTTCATATATAAGGCGGACTCCATGATAAAAAGCAAAACATCGCTTCCCTTTTTTTTATGGCTGATTCTCGTTCCGCTTAGCCTCGGAATCCAGCCAGCTAATCAAAACATCAAGGCCTCTGAAAACATCCAAATCATCAGCCTCATCAAGACTCCGTCTCTAGCAGATCAGCTTCGAAACATGGGTTTCGACTTGCTGGCGGATTGGGGCGGAAAAATCTACATCGTCGCCTCGGCCGAAGACCTGGACAAGCTGCGGCAATCCGGAATCTCCTACACCCCGGAAACAATCTTTTCTTCGTTCGCTCCCAAAACCGGAGCTTTTCTCCAGGGTGGAATTAACGGCGCTTACCATTCCTATAAAGAGCTCGAAGCTGACCTGAAAAGCCTCGAGCAAAATTATCCCGATCTGGCCAAAGTCTACGACATCGGAGACAGCCTGGAAAAAAGGAATATTTACGCCCTGAAAATAAGCCGCAACGCTGCCTTGGACGAAGACGAGGCCGAGGTCCTCTTTGTCGGCTGCCATCATGCGCGTGAATGGATCTCGGTTGAAGTGCCGTATCTTCTGGGCAAATACCTTCTGGAAAACTACGCCGCAGACGCCGACGTCAAGCGCCTCGTGGACCGGAGCGAGATCTGGATCGTTCCCCTCGTCAATCCCGATGGACTGGAATACACCATCCATGTTTACAGATATTGGCGTAAAAACCGGCGCGACAGCGGCAACGGCCACTACGGCATCGACGTAAACCGGAACTACGGCTATAAATGGGGCTTTGACAATGAGGGATCGAGCCCCAACCTGGCCTCTGAAATCTATCGCGGCCCGGAGCCTTTCTCGGAACCGGAGACCAAGGCTTTACGCGACCTGTTTCTGAAGAAAAATTTCCAGGCCATAATTTCTTATCATAGTTTTTCTCAGGTGATATTGTATCCTTGGGGCTACACGCTGGAGCCCACGGATAAAGACGTCCAGCTCAAAGAGATCGCCGCCAAGATGTCCGATCTCATACTTAGGGTTAACGGCCGGCTTTACGAATACGGTCAATCAGGCAAGGAGTTGTATTTGACCAACGGAGACATCACCGATTGGACGTTCAGCGTGAGCGGCATTCCTTCTTATACGATTGAGCTTCCGCCCGTAGATGAGCTCGGCGGAGGTTTTTTCAATTCCGAAGCCGATATCAACTCCATTTTTCAAGAAAATCTGCCGGCTATGCTTTATCTGATCGACTACTCCATTCGGCATTATCAACCGCAAACCGATGCTCCGTCACAAGACTGGCAGCGCGCCTCTCATAGCACGCTTAAAAACAAAAAGAAACTCAAAGAAGATTCGGCAAAGGAAATATCTTCGCTTCCGTGAATATGATAAATCATGAAATGGGTGGCGCCAACCCGGCTGGTCGCCGGCAGGACCCATGAAATTTCAAAGTAAGTCATCCCGGAAACGAAAATAATGTACTCCGCCAAAAACACAGTTGACAAAAGCCAAATAATTCATTAAGAAGGAAGACAAACAATCCGATCAGACGATGAAAATCTCGGCCGTAGGTCTTTTTTTTCTGGAGACAACACCTCCCCTCCAAAAAGAAGGCCTTCCCTACTGGATCCTCTGGCTGCTGCTGTGCATCATCCTTCTCTTATCGATGTTTATTTTTCTCCGCGATAAAGACCTGCGCTATCGATTGAACTTGTTTCTTTCTGGCGCTAAACGCCGAATGAAGCGGGCTCAGTTCCAACTCCGGTTAACCCGGGAAAAACGTAAAAAAGCCGACCTGCTCAGAGACCTTGGGAAAAAAGTCCGGGCGGAGAATATCGCCAGGCCCAGATATACTCATCTCCTCAAAGAGATCGACTTACTGGAAAAAAAAGGCGCCGAGAGACAGGCCGAACTAAAAGGAATCGTAACCAGAATCATGAACCTCCAAAAGAAACAGGAAGAGCTCAAACAAGCCAGCAAAGGCCCGGCTAAATTAAAAGAGTCCTTCAAACTCTTCGACACCCGCAAAATCCTTGCCTTCAAAGATGAAGGAAAACGACTTCGCCGAGACATTAAGGACTGTGAAAAGCTGATCCATGCCGGTCAGGAATTGATCGGGCGCATTGACCGGCAAAAAGATCAGTATTTCGAGCAGCTCGGCGGACTGGCAGACGAAGACCGGCCGCCCCATGAGGATTTTAATCTCATTTACGCACAGATCGATAGGGTGAACCGGAAAATCCTCCTCTTCATAAGCCAAATCGAGAAGCTTTATTGACTTAAGCCCATGGCCAAGACCAAAATTCTCGCCCATATCTGCTGCGCGCCGGACGCAATCTATGTCGTCGATCTTCTCCAAAACGACTATGACGTAACGGGATACTTTTACAATCCCAATATCTGGCCTCCGGAAGAATACGCACTCCGGCTTTTCGAAACGCGCAAGGTGGAAGCCTTCCTTCGCTTTGAGCTTCTTGAGGAGGATTATGACGCCGGCCGATGGCTTAAACTTACAGAAAATTTCAAGACGGAACCCGAAAAAGGACGGCGCTGCGATATCTGTTACGCCATTCGCCTCGAGCGTTCGGCCAGAAAGGCCGTTGAGCTCGGTCTACCGACCTTTACGACGATCATGAGCGTCAGCCCCTGGAAAAAAGCGGACGCTCTCAACCGCATCGGCCGGATGTTCGGTCGGAGATTCAAGATCAATTTCCTGGAAGCAGATTTCAAGAAGAAGGCCGGTTTTCAAAAAAGCATCGAGCTCAGCCGCCGCTACGGCCTTTATCGGCAGAATTTCTGCGGCTGCCGTTACAGCTTGAAGACAGGATGAAATGAGGGGATCGGCGCGGAGAATTCTTGTTTTCGGCGTCGTCCAGGGCGTCGGATTCCGGCCGTTCATTTACCGTCTGGCTCGCCGATTCGGGTTCAAGGGATGGGTAAAGAACATCGGTGCCGGCGTTGAAATCCACGTCGAGACGGCCAAAAAAATAGATCTCGACCGATTCATCAGCGCCATCCGGCAGCAAAAGCCGCTTTTGGCCAGCATCGAAAAAATTACGACAGAGCGGACGGCCTTCCGAAACCTTGGGGATTTCAAAGTCCGGAAATCCCGGCAGAGCGAAAGCTTCGTCTTTATCTCCCCGGATATTTCGGTCTGCGAGAGCTGCCGCGAAGATATCGCCGATCCGGGAGGTCGCCGCTATCGATACCCTTTCACCAACTGCACTGACTGCGGCCCCCGCTACACGATTGTCAAGTCTCTCCCATATGACCGTCCTTACACGACCATGTCCCGGTTCACGATGTGTCCGGACTGCGCCGCAGAATACGAAAATCCATTGGACAGGCGCTATCATGCCCAGCCGATCGCCTGCCCGCAATGCGGGCCATCGGTCGAGCTCCGGGAAGCCAAAACCGGGAATTCGGTGCCGGGAGGCATCGAACGAGCGGTCGAGCTTATCCGCCGGGGAAAAATTCTCGCCGTCAAGGGTCTCGGCGGATTTCACCTCATGTGCGATCCTTTGAATTCCGCAGCCCTCGGCCGATTGCGAAAAATCAAAGGCCGCCGAAACAAGCCCCTGGCTCTGATGGCCCTAGATGTCGAAACCGTCCTGAGGTATGCCGCCCTTTCGGCTGAGGAAAAGCGATGGCTCGTCTCGGTCAACCGGCCGATCGTCCTTCTGAAAAAGAAGAAAGATATCCCCGGAATCGCTCCTCATTTGGATGAGATCGGCTTCATGCTTCCCTATACGCCGCTTCATTATCTCTTGCTTGAGAATCTAAAGCTCATCGTCGCCACCAGCTCCAATAAAAAAGACGCGCCGATCATGAAGGAGGCCGACGAGGGTATCGATAAACTGTGCGATTTCATCCTCGACCATAACCGCCCCATCCATATGCGGACGGACGACTCAGTCTTAAAAATCGTTGCGAGCGCCCCTTTGCTCGTCCGGAGGGCCCGGGGATATGTACCCTATCCTCAGCCCGTCCCCGAAGACCTTGCCTCTCCCCGCCATATTTTGGCTCTGGGCGGAGAGCTCAAAGACACCATTTCCATCTACAAAAACGGGTATGTCGTCACCAGCCAGTTCCTGGGAGATCTGGACGAATACCAAAATCATCTCTACTTCGAGGAAACGATCCGCCACCTCTGCCGTCTTTTCGACGTCAAGCCTTTTTGCGTCGTCTCGGACCTCCATCCGAATTTCCATACGACCCGCTATGCTCAAAAAATGGCGATCCCCCATCTCCAGGTCCAGCACCATCATGCCCATATTCTGGCCGTTCTCTTGGAACGAGGAATCCCGCCGAAAACCAGGGTGCTCGGCGTCTCCTGGGACGGCTACGGCTACGGCGCGGACGGCACGGCCTGGGGCGGCGAATTTCTTCTGGCCGATTATCAATCCTTCCAAAGATATGCTCATTTCCAATTCATCCCGCTTCCGGGTATCGACTTAGCCTCTAGACAACCTTGGCGGATGGCCCTAGCCTATCTCCGGGAGCTCGATCCTTCGTCTCTGCCGCATTTAGCCAGCCTGAAGAGCGTCTCCCCCAAAAAAGTGCAAGCCGTTCTTAACGCGCTGGCCCACAAAGCGCTCTCCCCCCTTTCTTCAAGCTGCGGTCGGTTGTTCGACGCCGTCTCTTCGATCATCGGCCTAGCCCCTCTAGAAAACGAGTTTGAGGCCGAGGCCGCGATGAGGCTGGAGGCCGCATCCTCGGCAAGCGCTGCCTCGGTAGGCTATCCTTATAGAATAATAGAGAACGATCCCAGGCAAATTTCCTTCCTTGAAACCATCAGCGCCATTCTGCGGGACATTAAGCGCCGCGTGCCGCATCCTGAAATAGCGGCCAAGTTCCACAACACGCTGGCAAGGGTGATTCTTCAAATAGCCCAAAAGGCTCGAAAAGACATCGGTCTGAGTACGGTCGTCCTCAGCGGCGGTGTCTTCCTTAATAAAAGGCTACTGACGAGCGCGGCATCACTCCTGGGAAAAGAAGGATTTCAAGTTTTAAAACCGGAGAAGTATTCGCCGAACGACGAGTCCATTTCTCTCGGACAGATCGCCTTTGCACTGGCCCGATTCACCTTGGATCCTCCGACGATAGGTTCCACGCGGAAAGCCACGGCGCATAGCACCCATCGTCAAATCCCGTAGAGAGTTTTAGTCTTTAAGGCTGAGGCCAAAATATTTCTTTTTTTCTTCCTTTTCCGCTTTCTTCTTTTCTTTCGCTTCTTTGGGCTTCGTTTTGAGTACGGCAAATTTTATCCCGCCGATAAGGGACAAGAAAAAATTAAAAAAAATAGCCAGGAAGAGGCCGAGAACTCCACAAAGCACAAACCCCAGCCCTCCGCCTAAAAGACCGAAAAGAATGCCGCCCTGCAGTCCGCCGTGAAGCCCGGAAAGCGCGCTGGGCAGAAAATTCCAATCTTTGAAAGATTCCGCGGCACCCGCCAAAGCCCCGAGCACGATCCCTGCGCAAAGCCCGAGCACTCCCAGTAAAAGAAATATGGAGAAAGGATGAACAGAGCGCAAGATGAACGCCGGTTTCGCTTTGCCGCCCCGATTTAAATCGATGATTTCCACTCCTTCGAGTTCCTTGGTCTCAGGCCCGCAGTTCGGACAGACAAGATAGGGTTTCTTGAGTTGAGCTCCGCATTTCGGGCAGACGTTCCGCTCTTCTCCCAGGTTGCCGCCGCAGCGGGCGCAAGTATCCGCTTCGAGATCGTTCTCAAATCCGCAGTAAATGCAGATGGCCTTTTTTTCCTTATAGGAAGGCGGTTCAGCCTGAATCCAGTCTTTGCCGTCAAAATAATACCATTTCCCGCTTTGCGCGCCGATCATCCAGAAACGGCCCTGCTCGTCCTTGAGCCTCAGTTTCTTCATTTCGTCGACGAATTCCTGGCGGGAAATTTCTCCCGACTGAAATTTCCTCTTCAGGCCGGTGAAAACTTCGATGACCGCTTTGAATTGACTGTTCATGGGTTCCCCCTATCCAGAGTTTTTTCTCATCTCCTCCGCAACTTATTTGTTTTCAATGAATTTATAACTTACTGAAAATAATATAGTTAACGTTGCGACGAAATCTTGTGCAATCCGTCGTATCTCTAAGTATTTTCGCACACTTGGCGGTCCGCATCGTGAGATTTCCACAATTTTTCCACAGAATTTGTGAAAAACTTTTCGCATCTTTTAAGGCCAATAAACCTTGATCAAAGAGATCAAATCATACCCTTTGAGGGGTGCCGGGATAAACGAGACGATGAAGATCAGAAACACGACCAGGCCGATCATGATCCGCACCGTTCCTAAAGGGGTACTCTCATCCAGGACGCGGGGATGCTTGAGTCCCAACACCAAAATCAGCAGTCCCCAGACCAGCCATCCCACCCAGAAAAAAATGCTCATGATGATAGATAGAACCAGAAAAACGCGCGCCGGGATCTTAAACTTGGGCCCGAAAACAGCATAGGACACATGCCCGCCGTCGAGCTGACCCACGGGAAAGAGATTGAGCGCGGTGACAAGCACGCCCACCCAGCCGGCGAAAGCCACAGGATGGAGGACAATATCATATCCGGGCCCGATATTCCTGAAGAATAGGCTTCCGATGAATTTCAATATAAGCGGTTCGCCGAAGAAGAGGGCTTCCGCTCGGGGAATTGCCAGCACGACTTTCGACATTGCCAGGCCAACAGTGAGCGCCGGAAGCGCCAGGATAAAACCAGCAAGCGGTCCAGCAACGCCGAGGTCGAAAAGCTGCTGCTTTTTTGAGATCGGCGATTTGATCTTGATGAAAGCTCCCATCGTGCCGATGAGGGTTGGCGCAGGGATGAAATAAGGAAGTGTGGCGCTGATGCGGTAATACCGGCAGGTCAGGTAATGGCCCAGCTCATGACCCAAAAGGATCACGATCAGGACCGCAGCATAGATCAGGCTCAGAAAGATGACTTTTGGATCTTTTAAAATTCCGGCGGCCATTAATGCTTTGACCTGTTCGCTTGAACGATCGGCAAACAAATAACTAGCGCTCCAGTCCAAGCCGACGACAAAGGTGGACAGGATCGTTAGGATAAAGAGTCCGATATTAAGCCAGACCCTTTTTTTCTCGAAAAAATAGGGCGGCTTCACTGCCGGAAACAATCCTTGGCTCTTGTCTTCGTCCATGAGACTTATAAAAAAATAGGAGTGATTGCCTCACTCCTATTTTATGAATCGGCTTGAAAAGAATCAGCCTTTGAGCTTCGTGAACTTGGCTTCCAGCTCTTCCCTTGACTCTTTGTGGTCGGGATCGGGAACGCAGCAATCCACCGGGCAGACCGCCGCACACTGGGACTCATCGAAATGACCGACGCATTCCGTGCATTTATCCTGGTCGATGACGTAGATCGTATCGCCGGCCGAGATCGCTTGATTGGGACATTCGGGTTCGCAGGCGCCGCAATTGATGCATTCCTCGGTGATCTTATAGGCCATGAATTTTCCTCCTCGTTGGAATTAAAGCTTATTATATCGATTTTTATTGAATTTTCAAGAGAACGTCTTATTTTTCGCTTTCGAGCTTCCGCGTTTTCTGCGAAGCATCATAGCCGAAATAGGTTTGCATATATTCTTCCTGGACCCTTTTATAAAGCTTCAGGGCCCCGGCCTTGTCTCCCTTCTTTTCCAAAGCTTCGGCATGGCGATAAAGAACGGCATCCAGAAGATAATCCTTGGGTTTTTCATCTTCAATCTTCTTCAAAATAGCGACAGCCCGGTCATAAGACTGTTTCAGGATTTCAATCTGAGCGGTTAGGTCCTGAGCTTGATAATAGAAGAAATCCTTGGGGATGTCCTTGACTGCGGCCAGAGCTTTTTGCGCCTTGTCCAGATCACCCTGTTCCAGCCAATAGGAGGCCAGAGAAATGGCAGCGAGCCGAGAAAATTTCCCCCGGTCTGCCAGTTGTTCAAGCCGAGCAACATTTTGCGGATTTTTAGGCAGGTCCACCCGCAGTTCCAGGATCTCGCCGGCGGTCCGGCTATCTTTTCTGACCTGAGCGGCCTTGATGAGCTGAAATCCGCCGAACAAGGCGGCAACGAGCGCCACGATGACCGCGGCAGCGATGATTTCCTTCTTCCATTTTTTTGCAAAATCGAAGATTTTGCTGAAACTGGAAACGAATTCGTCTTCTTTGAGCTGTTTTTTTATTTTTCTCTTCATATCGTCATCTTCTCCTCGGGGAGCAAAACAAAAAATAGATTCCTTTTTTTACCATATTCCTTCCAAAAAGCCAAGCTGGACCTGAAAAGGGTCTTTCCCCTCCAAGGTTGACTTTCCTCTTTTCCTCTTATAGAATTTTCGAAACCTGTTAACGATCATGAAAAAAATCGGTAAATACGTCATCATCGAGGAATTGGGAAAAGGCGGGATGGGGATCATTTATAAGGCCCGCGATCCCGACATCGACCGTGAAGTCGCCATCAAAACTATCAAGGAAGATTTCTTCGCCCAAAGTCCGTATCCAGAAAAGACGTTAAAGCAATTCCGGCTCGAGGCCAAGGCGGCGGGCCGCTTGTCCCACGCCAACATCGCGACTATCTACGAGGTCGGCAAGAAAAATGACATGACCTTCATCGTGATGCAATACATCCCCGGTCAGAGCCTGAGACAAATCATCCAGTCGGGTAAAAAATTCAACGTCGACGAGATCGTCCATCTCATGGCTCAGGTCTGCCGGGGACTTGATTACGCTCATAAAAACGGCATCGTCCATCGCGATATCAAGCCGGAAAACATTCTCATCGACAAAGAAGGAAAACCCTACATCGTCGATTTCGGCATCGCCACCATCGAGTCCTTCAGCACCACTTTGACAAATACGACGAAAGGAACTCTGGCCTATATGTCGCCGGAGCAAATCCAGGCAGCCCAAGTCGATTATCGGACGGACATCTTTTCCCTGGGGATCGTCATCTACGAACTTCTGAGCGGAAAACGTCCGTTCTCCGGGGACAGCGCCTATTCCATTCAGACCAGCATTCTCAACGAGGAGCCGGCACGGCTCGATCTGGGGGATGGGTTCGAGCCCCCCGAAGACTTCGAGGGGGTCCTGCGAAAAGCCCTGGCCAAAAAGCCCGAAGACCGATTCCGGTCGTGCGCGGAATTCGCGTCGGCCCTTGAAGAATTGACGCATCCCACGGTTCAAACGACCGTCATCAAAAAAACAGTCCTCCCTGCGCCGGTCGAAAAGAAAACGGCCAAAAGTCCATGGGCCGAGCTGCTCAGAACGAAAACCAAATGGGCCGTCCTTCCGATCGCCGCGGCCGTCGTCATAGCTGGGGTTTTTCTGCTTAAAAAAAAATCTTCGGCGCCGGATCTCCTATTCGATAACCTTATCGCCATCACCTCCTTCCAATACAAAACGCAGGACATTCCAACGAATCTCGTCGAATATTTACTGGAACGCTCTTTGACCGCCGCCGTCGCTAAGTACACCGTCTTTACTCAGTCCGAAAGCGGATTTCTAGATAAACAGAAGGACTCGATGAACGCCAAGCGCCGGATTCCCGTCGTCCAAATCTCCGGCAAAGTCGATCCGACCGTGACGGGTTTTGAAATCACCGTCAATGTCGTTTACAAAAACAAAAAAGGCGTCAACGTCTTCGCCTGCAAAGGCCCCCTTGATCTCATTTCAAATAAAATCAATGACATCATGGCTGTCCTTTCAGAACAGACGTCGGGAGATATCGGAAAAATCGAAGGCGGCCGGAATTTCTCACAAATATGCACGGCCAATTGGGACGCACTGACACATTTTCTCAGAGGGCAGACGGCTTGGGGCAAGTTGGAAAAAACGGTCTCTGACTCCGAATTCAAGACGGCACTTGAAAACGATCCGGATTTCTCTCTGGCCCGCTTAAAACGGGCCGAAGTCTTTCTCTTCGACGAGGACCGTGAACAGGCTAAGTCCGAATGCGAGAAAGCCCTGGCGAAAAAGGATCGTCTCATCAACTACGATATCCTGAGGCTCGAAGCTTTGATGGCCAGGATCGAATCCAAGCCGAAGACCGAGCGGTCGATCCTCATGAAATTGAGCGAAGATTTTCCCTTAAAGAAGGAATATCGCTATGAGGTCGCCGAGTCCTATTTCCACTGCGGCGACGGAGAGCCCGCCATCGAATACTACAGCAAGGCGCTGAAGATCGACCCCAACTATTCCTTGGCCCATAACCACATCGGATATTGCTACTCCTGGATCGGTGACCATAAACAGGCCGTGGATCATCTCCAGACGTATGTCAGGCTGGACAATACGGGCAATTCCTATGATAGCTTGGCCACCGGCTACATGTTCGCCGGCCAGTACGGCAAAGCCCTAGAAGAGCTCGAAAAAGGTCGAAAACTGGAGCCCAATCTGGATAATCTCTACAGCAACTTCGCTGCCAATTATCAACTGATCGGAGCCCTGGGCAAGGCCGTGGAAAATATCCAGAATGAACTCAATGCCGCCTCCAGGGAGGCAAGCCGGTTCGATGCCCAATTTAAAAAAGCCTATGTCGAATATCTCCGCGGCAATTTCAAAAAAGCCGAGGACCTCGTCCAATCCGCCCGGGAGTATTATTCCGGCCTTAAGTTCACCGATAGCCTCGACGAATCCCCCATTCTTCCCTTCTGGCTGACGGGCGTCCTCGCGGCCAAGCGAAACGATCTCGCCGGACTGGGTCGGATGATCGCCAATCTGCAGGGGAAGGTGACCGCCCACGGTGTCAACGCCACGGACTACTTTCCCGTCTATAAGTTCTATATCCATCTCAAGGTCCTTGAAGGGCTCCTCCAAAACAACATGAACGCCGTCTTGAAATACATCGAAGAAGGCGAGCGGATCAAAAAGAAAATGGGATATTGGGGCTCGCCCTACAATATGGCCTATTTCCTGGACCAGTTCGCGGCAGTTCTTATGGAAGCTAACGCTTCCTCGACAAAACCCGAAGTGCTTCTCAAAGAAGTCCTTGGCTACAACGAAAACTATGCCCCGGCGCACATCAACCTAGCCCAGATCTACCTGAGGGAAAATAAAAAAGAAGAGGCCAAAAGAGAGACGCGTAAGGCCCGCCAGATACTCGCGAACGCCGATCAGGATTTCTTCCTCCTGAAGGAGCTGGCCCAGATCGAAAAAAAAGCCGAGTGAATTGACACACCCTGAGACTTTGATAAAATAGGATTGACGTGAACGCCTTCCTCTATATTGAAAACCCAGGCAAAGAGTCCACCACATACGAACTCGGCAACACGACGGCGATCGGCCGCGCTTCGCTCAATCAGATATGCCTAAAAAACGACAGCGCCGTCTCCCGCCAGCATTCCCTTATCCGGCGGCAGGGCGAACAGGAATATTATCTCATCGACATGGGGAGCGCCAACGGAACTTTTCTCAACTCTAAACTGATCATCGGTCCGACGCTCCTCAAAAACGGCGACATCCTCCGAGTGGGCGAAACCTCGATGCGTTTTGAGCTCTTAAGCCCATCGCTCGAGGAATTGAAGAAAACAGAGCAAACGTTCTATGAAAAGACCTGCGTCGCCATGCACTTGGGCTCCATGGTCATCCTCGTCTGCGACATCCGCAATTTCACGCGCATCGGCGAACTTCTCCCCCCCGACCAGCTCTCCAAATTTCTCGGCTCATGGTTCCGCCAGATTTCCGAAATTATCATCTCCCGAGGGGGCATCGTCGACAAATTCATCGGCGACGCCGTCATGGCCTACTGGCCTCTTGATCCCAAAAATCCGGTCTGCGCCCAGGAAAATGCGGTCATAACCGCGGTCAAAATCCACGAGCTGGCACGGACGATCCAGGTCCCCGACCATCCGGATTTTCCGTTCCGAGTGGGCGTCGGGATCAACCAGGGCCTCGTCTCCAGCGGGAATATCGGCATGCAGTCCCAGCGCGACACGACCATCATGGGCGACGCTGTGACTCTTGCCTTCCGCCTGGAGAACGCTTGCAAGCTGACGAAAATGCCCATCGTTGTCGGCGCCGATATTTCACAGGGGCTGGGAGGAAAATTTCAATTCCTTTCGCTCGGAAAAGTCAAGCTCAAGGGGAAAACCTGTAGCCCGGAAGCGTTCGGATTGAAGGTCGAATAAGCGCTGCCTCGGCCAATAATATGAACGAGCTAGGTTAAAACCGGACTTCCGCATTGACTTCCATTCCCTAGGGCGAGAAATCCCGGTTGATAGCCGATTCGAATGATTCAAATGATTCAAATGAGTTGACATCTATTTTTTCCTCTGATATAAATTTTATTTTGGGTTTAATCGTAGGATTTTCCTTCTTTCAGAAAGAAACTTTCATTTGAACCTATATCTCATCCTTCAAAGGAGGTCCTAATATGTCTCATGGGACGAAGGGATTCACTCTTATCGAGCTTTTAGTCGTTGTCGCAATTATCGGAATCTTGGCCGCCCTGCTGATTCCCAACGCCATGAGCGCGATTCAGAAAGCCAAAATCAGGGGAACGCAGAAAGACATCAGCACGATCGCCACGACGATCGCGCACTATATCACGGACAAAGGCGCTCCTCCTGCGAACAACGGCGATATCGACACAACGCTAGAATCCGTCCTTTCGTCGACATACATCAAGGTCCTTCCCCTGAAGGATCAGTGGGGAAATAATTTCAAGGTTTATACCGGAACGAACGTCAACGGCAACTACGGCCTCTCCGACGCGAGCCTGGATGACGTTCTGATCGCATCTTACGGACGCCGCAACGCGCTTGAAAGCTGGACCTATAATGCCTCGGAGCCCGAAGCAGGACTCTATACGATTTCGGCGGCGGCCGACTTCGAGAAAGACCTGATTAATTTGAACGGCGCGTTCATCCGCAGTCCGAGAGCCGGACTTTCGGGCACATAATCATCAAAGGAACGCGTTGCGCGCCTGGCTGGATATAATTTATCCCTAAATTGTGCTGGGGAAATCTCTGCGGCCGCCTGTCCGAGACAAAAACTAAATCGCTGGAACGGATCGAGCATAAAATGTTAAAATTGTGAACTCTGCCATGAAAGCTATTATCACAGCCAAAGCTCTTTCTAAAAAATACGGCCGCTTGACGGCCGTCGACGGGATATCTTTTGAAATCCAAGAAGGCGAATGCTTCGGTTTCTTGGGGCCGAACGGCGCCGGCAAGACGACAACCATCAAAATGATCCACTGCGTGTCTCCGCTGTCGTCGGGGACTCTGATCGTCAACGGCCTGCCGGCCCATATCGACAATCGAGCCATAAAAAAAGAGACGGGCGTCATCCCCCAAGAGATCACCCTGGACATCGATCTCACCGTCTACGAGAATCTAATGGTCTTCGCCCGCTTCTTCGACATCCCGAGACGCGAAGCGAAAAAACGGATTGCGGATCTCCTGAAGTTCGTCGAGCTCGAGGCCAAAAGGAACAGCAAAATCGACCAACTTTCCACGGGAATGAAGAGGCGATTGCTCATCGCCAGGGCCTTGATCAATCGCCCGAAATTCATCATCGCCGATGAGCCGACGACCGGCCTCGATCCCCAGGCCAGGCATCTGATCTGGCAAAGACTCCGCCAACTCAAGGCCCAGGGCGTCACCTTGATCCTGACGACGCAATATATGGAAGAAGCCCAGCAGCTCTGCGACCGCATCGTGATCATGCATCAAGGAAAAATCTTGACGGAGGGCACGCCATCAAGGCTCATCGAGGACGAGATCGGAAGGGAAGTCGCCGAGATCCGGATCTCACAGGACCAGGACGAAAAGCTGATCGCGCAACTTTCGGAGATGGCGTGCGGCCACGAGCGGGTGGGAGACACTTTGTATTTCTACTGCCGGGACGGGCAAAACCTGAGGCGGAAACTGATCGAGCTCGACCTGTCCAACACCGTGCACAGGCCGGCGACTCTGGAAGACGTATTCTTGAAATTGACGGGACGGAGCTTGATCGAATGAATCTCTCGTACCGGATCTACTACGTCTTTTTCAGGAATCTTGTTTCTTACAAGAGGTTCGTTGTGCCGACGTTCATCGCGAGCCTCTTTCAGCCGCTCTTCTATCTCATCACCTTCGGAATCGGCATGGGCGCTTATGTCGGCCTCTTCGGCGGAAAACCCTATCTCAATTTTCTTGTCCCGGGCGTCCTGATCTCGGCCGTGAGCCTGTCCTCCTCCTATGAATGTCTCTTCGGCACGTTCGTCAAGATGATCCACGAAAAGCTGTACGATTCTCTGATTGCGACCCCCGTTTCCGCGGAAGATGCCGTGGCCGGCGACATCGCTTGGGCCGTTTTCCGGGGCATGATCAGCGGGACCCTGATGATGGTCGTCGCGATGTTCATGGGAGTTTTTCCGGTCTCCTTGCCCAGCGCCCTGCTTCTCTTTGTCCTCATGGCCTTCGTCGGCGTCCTTTTTGGCTCTCTGGCGATGATCGTGACATCTCTCGCCCCGAACTTCGACTTTTTTAATTATTATACGGAGCTCATCCTCACGCCGATGCTGTTCTTCTCGGGCGTTTTCTTTCCCCTGGACCATTTCCCCTCCTGGATGAAGACGTTTGCCAAATTCCTGCCGCTGACCCCGGCCGTCGCGATTTCGCGGGCAGTTTTTTCGGGCGTCTATTCCAGCGGATTAATCTTTGACTTCCTGGTCATTTTCTTTTTGGAAGTGATCGCTTTTTACGTCGGCATCAAGTCGATGAAAAAGAGACTCATCAAATAAAAATAGCCGCAGATAAACAAATCAAAATAGCTGAACCTGATGTCCTTTTTTTCTCCACCAAGAGGAGTCGATATTTTCGAGATAAATTATCAAATCCAATTGAAAAGTCTTGGGCCGTTAGCTCTTATCTCAGGCGTTATAATGCCTGAAACCTTTTTATCGGATATTTCCTCTAAGAATTTTTGTATAAGGGTGGATTTACCACACCCTGGATTGCCGGTGATGAAAATATTCATCTTGGGTGTTTTTTTTGTTTGTACCTCGCAGGCTCATCAAATAAATCAACAACAAACACTTTGGAGTGAAACACCGCCGAATGCGGAATGCCGGCCGGAATAAAATATGTGTCCCCCCTTCGATATCTTTTCGTTTCGCGGCCGATGGTCAAGCTCATCTCTCCGTCCAGGATCATCCCGAATTGAGCGCTATGGGTGTGTTCGGTCACCTCGCCGATTGGATCGATTTCCATAAAAATAAGCTGCTGGGCTTGACTCTGGAGAATCCATCCCTTTAAGCCTTTGAACGGTATATCTGCCTGGGGCAAAGAAGAAATCATCTCAGGATATTTCATCGCCTTTACTCCTCCATTGATTTTGCCTGACGAACGAGGTCAACACCGTTTGGTTTGACGACGTGGTCGTGGCAATGAAGTACATCGGCCCGCGTTTTGAACTTCCCTGCACCTTCTTAGCCTGCTTCTTGTTTTCTCAACTCGACTTGACCTTGATGTTGATCGTCGTTAAAAAGCGTTAGAGAATGGCCGAGAAGAACATCGGGTCTTCATGAAAGGCTGAGCAGTCTGGCGGCATTCTCACCGAAAATCCCCTCCTTCTCCTGCGGGGATATCTCGAGGCCGTTTATGCTGTCCACCATCTTCCTCAGACTTCCGATCTGGTGCGGATAATCGCTCCCGGCCAAAAGGTGATCTGGTCCGGCAAATTCGATAGCCAGGCGCAACGCGTTCCGGTCGAAATTGACCGTGTCAAAGTAAAATTTTTTCAGGTACTCGCTCGGCGGCCTGCTGATGTTTTTGCGGCATTCCTTGAACGCTTCAAATCCTCGGTCGAGCCTTTCGGCAAGATAAGGGATGGCGCCTCCGAGGTGTCCGAGCACCCATCGGATATTCGGGAATTTCTCAACCACACCGCTGAAAACGAGCTTGGCGGCGGCCAGTGTCGTATCGAAGGGGAATCCAAGGAGCGGCATCAGCCAGTATTCAGTCATGGCTTCCACCCCGGCCGGGAACTCCGGATGGATGTAGAAGACAGCCTTCAGTTCATCAGCCTTCTCATAGAGGGGCCAGAAACGCTGGTCGCTCAAGGCGACGTTATTGACATTGCTGAAGAGCATGACCCCTTTAAACCCAAGCTCGTTGAACGCCCGCTCGAGTTCTTTGACAGACGCTTCGGGACGATTGAGAGGGAGCGTTGCTAGAGCGGAGAATCGGTCTCTGCGATCAGAGACGATTCGGGCCAGACTATCATTGACCAGGCGGGCGAGTTCGACGGCGCGCGTCGGCGATTCGATATGGGTCCCAGGCGTGGTGAGGGTTAGGACTTGCTTGTCCACGCCCTCCCGTTCCAAGACCTCGGTGCGGAAATCGATGTCCCGATGCCCGGGGACGACGATGTTATAGTCGCCCGGGTAATGAAGAAGCGGATTATTCTGAGCGTCAAAGGTCACGCTCACATGGCTCGGGCCTTCTTCTATGGCCCTGAGATATTCGGGGGGATAAAAATGGTTATGAAAATCGATGATCGTCATGGAGACGCTCCTTTTTTTTCTTCTTTCTCCAGAAATAATATACGGGAAGTCCCGTCAGGACGAGCGAAAGCCCGATCAGGCTTTCGCCGGGACGGGTGGCCAGTTGATTGATCACGATGGCGAAGGAGGACAAGCTGAAAAGAACCGGAACCCAGGAGGATCCGGTGAAGAAAGAGCGCCGGATCGGAGCGTTTCGCTTTCGAAGCCGGATGAGGCCGATCGCCATTAAGCCAAAAAAAATCCATTCCGTAAAAACGACCCTGGTGAAGAGAATCCGATATGTGCCTGTGGCGACGAGCACGGAGGACCAAACCGCCTGAAGGACGATGGCCTTGTTGGGAGTGCGGAAGCGGGGATGGATGTCCCCCAGCCAGGAAAATAAGAGCCCGTCTCGGGCCATGGCATAATAGACGCGGGGTCCACAAAGGATGATGCCGGCGAGTGCGCCGAACGTGGAAAAAACAACGAGCAGGGACATCAAGGCCCCGCCGCCGGATCCGACCACAGCGTCAGCCGCGTCGGCAGCGATCCGTGTGGAACTGGCGACTTTGTCGAGGGGGAGGATATACATGTAAACCGCGTTAAGAAGGATATATCCAACGGTCACAATGCCCGTTCCGAACATCAGGGCTCGCGGAATAGTTTTGGTCGGATTAACGGTTTCTTCCGAATTGTAGGTCACCATGTGCCAGCCGCCGAAAGCGAAAAGCCCGGCGACAAGGGCTTGAAGAAATCCGCTCAATGTGATCCCGCCGAGCGGCAGGCTTCCTGATGAAAAATGTTCTGACATGCGGGAGCCGAGAAGAAAACCAGCCAGAATGATAAAAACGACAGCGATGATTTTCCCAAGCGTAAAAAAGGCCTGCAGAGAGTTTCCCTGTTTGACGCCGATGTAATTGATCCCGGAGACGACAATAATCGCGGCGATCGCGACCGCTTTAGCCGCAAAGGCACTGATGGGGAAAAAGTAGCTTGCATAGCGGGAAAAGATCACGGAGATGGCGGCAATAATTCCGGAGTGCATGCTCCAGAACATTGCCCAACCCCAGAGGAACCCGATCGAGGGCGAATAGGCTTCTCTTAGATATATATAGACGCCGCCCGTTCGTGTGAACATGGACGCCAATTCGGCGCAAACAAGGACGCCGAAAAATGTCAAAAGACCGGATATCAACCAGACGAGGAAAACGCCCCCGATGGAAGGAACTCTTCCCGTTATTTCCGAAGGCTGAACGAAGATCGAAGCGCCGATGATGATTCCAGCGACCATAGCCGTGGCATGGGGAAGACGGATGGCCCGTTTGAGTTTAACCGCGTCGTTGGCATTCATGGCATTGAGAGCCGAATCTCGGGCGAGTCCGGGATGATCTTAAAACCTTCAAAGCTTTATTTCGACAAAGACAGAAATCTCCTCCCGGAAGGAAAAGCAGAATCCAGTGGACCTACCCGAACTATGAGACCGAGTTGAGCGCCGCGAAGAATCGCTCAAACAAACGAGAGGCGCAACGTTTTTCACGAACTCCTTTAAAGAAGGTCTTCGATCATTTTTGCGATGTCTATGAATTCCTTGGCGTCCGTGGTGGCTCCCATTCCCATGGACGTAGCCCTCGGCAGCGTGCCAACGACCAGGACAGAGCCCGATTCCGCCGGAGCCAGCTTAAAGTATCGATCCATTCTTATGCCGCCTCCGACGTCGGACTTCGTCCGCGAAAATTTGTCTACGCGCTTGAGCAAGTCCTTGCTGGCGTTCAGTTTACCAGCGGCTTCGACGTCGCCCTGGAATTTGGAAGCACCGAAGGTTTTGGGCGCTTCCAAGGCCACCTCGCCTTTCACGGGCTTCGCGATTTTTGTCGAAAAGACGAGCGTTCCGACATGACAACCGATGCCCACCCGGTTGACCTGGGCGGTCAATTTGACCGGGCGGGGCGCGGCGATATCAAAAGCGACCGTGAACAGCAGCGCCTCTTTTCCGCCAAAGAGAACGAGGCCGGCATCGTGCACCATCGAGCCGACGTTCGCTTTGCTGACATTGACATCCTCGACCGCAAGCGGAACCGGGGCGTCGACGCCGAGGTCCTTGCGCAGAATTTCCTCGATTTTCGGGACGACTTTGTCCGGCTGCTGAGACGTATAAGCCAAATTGTTCATAACCTGGCCTCCTTTGAAATTAAAAAAACGGTTCTAGAGACGTTCGTCGGTTTGTGCCGTTCTGTTCCGGGAGGATCATTTGACCGTGAAGAACACCCTAGCCGTGGCTCCCCCGGCCACGATGTTCATGATGTGATAGCCTGGTTTCGGGACCTTTCCGTCTATTGTCTTGCTGATGGGGCTTTTGTTTGTGCCCTGCAAGAGGATAATCAGCGGCTCGCTGCCCGACTGCGCCACGTCGCCCTTGGCATCGCAGTCGAAGATGTTGACGATGACCATGGACTCCTTGGTGTCCACCACGAGCTCCGCGTTGGAAGCCACTGGCTGGGCCACCTTGGCATGACTGTCGGTGGGTTTTTCCAGCACGGCTTTTTGCCCGCCCAGGGTGACGGGAAAGGGAAGCGCGGTCTCTTCGTCTCCGGCCGCGATGAAGGACGAAACAACAAAAAGGGCGGAAACAAGGAAGAAAAGGAGCCCATAACGCCGATGGTTCATAATAGACCTCCTCAGGCTGAAAATGAAAGAGCGGATAGGGAGTTGCATTCTGCACTCAGGGGTATGACATAAATCTTTATCGCGATTGCCCTGTCTCCCATCGTAAAAAAATCATAAAACATGACGAATGCGGCTGTCAAGTCGCTTCTTGGCGCCGATTATTTGTGCATATAGCCAGAAATATATAAAGATCAACTCATTGAGACAGGAAGCCGCTCCTGTTTCAACCCTAAATTG
>Ga0315282_10000456_pt1 | contig 81183 bp, 78 predicted proteins | sample YL17G07_20_MG_FD_203693 | JGI IMG/M metagenome (GOLD analysis project Ga0315282, IMG submission 203693) | Sediment microbial communities from Yellowstone Lake, YNP, Wyoming, USA - YL17G07_20 | ecosystem: Environmental > Aquatic > Freshwater > Lake > Sediment | place: USA: Wyoming | collected...
AACTGAACTTCTTGTGGTTATCCACACCCACATAGTACTGCATAGCGCACCCCCCTGTTGTTGGTTAGTAGTTTATTCCATACTAACACAGGTTTTAGTGCGCTACATTATCATTGTAACTCCTTGCACAGAAAGTGCACACCGGCCTATCCATTTAGGCCGGGTGTTTCTCAACCACCAATACCGAATTGATCCCGCCTCTGCCGCGCGAGATTATCAAGGATTTATTTACTTTATATTCTTTGGCCTGCCCTCTTATATAATTTAATCCGTTCAAAGCAGGGTTATCCAGGTTAAGCGTCGGAGGGATAAGATTATTCTCCATGGCTAAAAATGCGGTGATCATATCCAAAACTCCCGATGCGCCAAGCAGGTTTCCGAACATGGATTTTGGGCAGCTTAGCGGGATATCCTTTAAACCCTCCCCAAAAACCAATTTCAGCGCTCTTATCTCAGAGTCATCCCACAGTTCCACTGCCAGGCCGTCTAAACTTATATATCCTATATCCTGCGGTTTTGTTTTTGCGTCGCTAAGCGCCATATTGATAGCGCGGCTAAGCTCCTTTCCGTCGGAGGCACAGTTGATCCTATCCACGCCGTCGCAGGATGTGCCGTATCCGCTGATATAACCTAAAATCTTCGCCCCTCTTTTTTGGGCCCGCTGGATACTCTCCATTACTACGATACCAGCCCCTTCGCCGATGACAAAACCGCTGCGCTGTTTATCAAAGGGCCGGTAAGCGGATTGGGGATCATCATTATTTTTGGAAAGCGCCCCATAAGTATTACAGCATAATAAAGCATAAGGGGTAACCGGCGCCTCCATGCCTCCGGCTAAGATCATATTCAATTTGTTTTTATCCAGGACCTTCCTGGCATAACCTAAGGCCATTAAGGAGCTGGCCCGGTCGCTGACTATTGTTTTACTGAATCCTTTTATCCCATAATAAATAGAGACCTGTCCCTGGGGCGCTGCGGGGAACCAGGCAGAGGCCATGTAAGGGGAAACCCCTTCCCTGCCTTCTAAATACAGATCCCTTAATTCTGTTTCCGCGTAAAGCCAACCGCCGATAGCATTACCTAAGAAAATCCCGACCAGATTCGGATCTTCATTCTTGATATCAATACCCGCGTCCTGCAAAGCAGTCTCTGAAGCAACCAGGGCCATATGGCTAAAGGCGTCAATCTTCTTTAATAATCTCTCCGGGATATGGCTGTATTTTTCCAGGTCATCGATCTGGCCGGCAATGTGCGACGGATACAAAGAGGCATCAAAACGGGTGATCTTCTTGATAAATGAACGGCTGCTTTTAATATTCGCCCAGAACTGGCGCTTGCCTATTCCCGAGGGGCTGACTACCCCGATCCCCGTAATCGCTATTTTCTCCATTATCCACCAAACCTTCTTAAAATGAGCGAAGAATGTATGCCCGAGAAACCGCTGCTGGTTTTGAGGATCGTGTTGACTTTTTTCTCTATTGCCTGATTCGGGATGTAATACAGGTCGCACTGCGGGTCCTTCTCCTCCTGGTTTATCGTGGGGGGGAGAATATTTTTCTCAAAGATCATTGAAGCGATGGTCATCTCAATGGCATTTGCCGCAGCCAGCGGGTGGCCGATCATGGATTTGAATGAACTGATCGGCAATTTGTAGGCATAATCACCGAAGATCGCCTTATAAGCGGCGCTCTCAAAAATATCATTCATGCGCGTGGATGAGCCGTGCGCGTTGATATAATCGATCTCGCCGGGTGAAACCTGCGCGTCTTTTAAAGCCAGGCTGATACAGCTTTCCATGGCCCGACCGTCAGAAGGAAGATCTGTCATATGAAAAGCATTGCAGCTGGTGCCAAACCCCAAGACTTCGCAATAGATGCGTGCGTTACGCTTTAAAGCGTGATTTAATTCCTCCAGGACCAAAATGCCGGCTCCTTCGGCCAAAACAAAACCGTCGCGTTTGTTATCAAACGGACGGCTGGCTTTTTGCGGCTGGTCATTACGCACAGATAAAACATTGACCACATCAAACGCGCCAAAAGTTATCGGAGTAAGCGGCGCCTCTGCCGCACCACAGATCATCACATCCTGCTCTCCGTCTTGAATGGTCTCCAGGCCAAAACCCAATGAATCCGTTCCGGCGGTGCAGCCGGTGGAGATAGTGTTACAAATTCCTTTTAAACCGTAGCGGCTGCTTATTTCAATTGAGGGGGTATTGAACATGGAGGCGTCATAAAGATCAGGCCGCACCAAAGCGGGGTTGATGGGCTTTTTGCCATCTTCCGTAACTAAGGCAAACTCCTCCTCCATATATTTTGTCCCGCATATGGCATTAGCCAGGCACACCCCGATCCTCTCGGTATCCTCTTTAGAAAAATTGATCCCGCTGTCATCAATGGCCATTTTACCCGCGGCTACCCCGAACTGCACATAACGGTCCATGCGCATGGCCTCTTCGTGATCCAGGCCTAATTTAAAGGGGTCAAAATCCCTGACCTCCGCGGCGATCTTGGTATTAAAAACCGAGACATCAAAACCATCAACCAGCCTTACCCCGGATTTACCGGCTGCCATACCCTCCCAGGCATTCTTTTTTCCGATGCCGTTGGGGGAGATCACCCCGATACCGGTAATTACCACTCTGCGCTTAGCCATAAACTATTTCTTATCCTCTACTCTGGTAACCTTAAAAATAATATTCCCGCCATCAGGGCAGGTGACCGTATCAACGGAATCAGGGTCAGGCATAAAGAAGAATTTTGCCCCGAAATTCAAGGCGAACAAAGCCGGAAAAGCGGTGTGGAAGGCCGCTCCGCAAAAATCCGGGATACATTTTAAACCCGTAGTTTCCCATTTATCTCCCACCTTATACCCAAAAGTACATTTTCCTTTTGCCTTGACTACCTCAATAACCATTTTCTTAGGGTTAGGCCCTTTGTGCTCCGGGTCAGGCGGCATGAACTCAACCTTACCTTCTTTATCCAGCACCTCGGCTTTAAATTCCAGCTTCCCGCCGTCAGGGCAGGTGACCAGCAAAGAGCGTTGATTATCGCGGAACCCGAACTTCGCTCCGAAACTTAAGGCGTAGATCACCGGAAAAAGCGCGTGCGCCAGGCCTAAGCAAAAATGTTTCGGCCCATGCGTAAAATCTTCCAGTATAATTTCATCCCCCGCCTTATAACCATGGTAGCACTCTCCGAAAACGCCGGTAACCGTAAGCTTTAACCTGGGGAAGGGGGACTTTACCTCATTCATTTTCTAAACCAGCTCCTTGGTGTTCTTAATCAAATCATCCTTAGCGTAAAACCTGTTATTCTTCTCTACGGAATGCACCATATCCACTAAAACCTTATTTAAAGGCGCCTGCATATTATTCTCCTCGGCAAGGCGCACGAACTCTCCATTGATATAATCAATCTCCGAAAGCCTAGCGCGCATAATACTCTGCAAAATGGAGCCATACAACGGCTCTTTGCTTAAGCTCTTCATAATCCCTGAGAAAACCCGGGCAGCGTCAGCTACGGGCATAGAGGTGAGCCTGGTGATATTCTCTACCGGAAAACCCGGGAGGGAAACCAAATTTATCCCGGCCCTGTCAATGATCCGCAGGCCCTCCCTCCATATGGCAATACTGATCCGGCTGATATCCAGGTCGCTGAAAACCTCCTGCATGCTCTTACCGAGGATCCCGGGGAGGCAGTTGTTGGCATTCGTAAAGATCTTCAAATATTTCATCCCTTTTATCTCTTCGCTGATTACCGCCGGGAATGCCTTATTCAGGACCTCTCTCACGGGGATCAGGGATTCAGCAGGCCTGGGGTTGAAAAAACTGCCTAATACCCAGCTGCCTTCAAAATTATGCACTACCTTGCCCGGCTCTAAATAAGTGGCGCCGAACATAACAATGCTGCTGATGATCCTCTCCTGGTCAAGGTATTTGGCAGCCAGGTTATCCGCCTGCACCCCATTCTGCATAGTCAGCAGCAGGGAATTACGCAGAAGATAAGAATTATCCTGCAGCGCAGAATCAATATCCTGCGTCTTGGTGGTTAATATCGCTAAATCCGGGATATAGTTTAAGGTGTCGGAGATGTCAATGCGCACCAGAAAATTGCCTCTTACCCCGGAGATGGCCAGCCCGTTTTCCTTAATCGGCTTGACTGCTGAACCGCGGCCGACCAAGGTTACCTCTTCCCCTTTTTCCTTAAGATATCCGGCGGCCAGACAGCCTATGGCCCCTGCGCCGATAACAGCGATACGCATTATAAGTTTTTTTCTTTGGGAAAGCCGTATTTTCTGTAGTCAAAGCCATTCTGCTCCAGAAGACGGACCATCATGCTGTAGAAGGGAGAGGGTACATCGGAAAAAAAGGCCCCCACCACATCCTGCTCCTCTACGTAAGGCGCGTTACGCTTTCCGGCATTCTCCTCGGCAACCCTGCTGACCACGCTTTCGGTGATGCGGCGGTGGAATACGGGGATCTTAGAGACCAGCGCTTTGAACTTCTTCTCTGTTTCGGGTTCCCAATTCATATGTGTTGTGGCCCTGTGTAGAAATATAGTAAAATTTTACTATATCAATTTTAATAACTGGAGGGCTTTTTGTCAAGCAGAAAATATTTATTCCCATGGAGAGTTAAGCAGTGATCCAAGGAAGGACTCCTCTGCCTTAAGCAGCCGGAGATTATGCTCCAAGATACGCGATAAAGCGGGTGTTTTTTGCAGCTCTTTTGTTTTGGCCATCTTCTCCATCCCTCTTAAGAGCTTGTTGAGCATAGTTAAGCGCCCGCGCAGCCTGCGCCTGGCTGAGGCGGGTTTCAGATAATGTAGAAAGTATAAACTAAGGTCCAGGCTGAATTGCGGCCTTTTAATAACCAGCAGGCTTTTATTCAACAGCTCCTCAAAGCGCTTTTTCCCTTGCGGGGTAAGGGAATAAACAAAGCGCTCCGGCCTTCTGCCGTTTTTGCCGGCGCGTTTGGTAACCAGCCCTTTTCTTTCCAGGACTTTTAAAGGATAGTAGATTGATTTTAATTCGACTCCAGCAAAAAGGGAGAGTATCTGGCGGACATTGGTCTTGATCTGGTAACCGTGCTTGGGGCTTTGGCGCAGCAGACCTAATAGGATAAGCTCCTGCTCGATCATCCGGTAACACCCATAGACCTAAACTTCTTATACCTTAATTCAAGCAGCTTTTCCGGGCTCAAGGAATCCAACTCCTTAAGGTTCCTTAAAATCGCCTCTTTAATGTTTTGGCCGCTCTTCTGCGGGTCGCGATGCGCGCCGCCGAAAGGTTCGGGGATAATTTCATCTATTATTCCCATCTTCAGTAAATCCTGGCCGGTTAATTTCAAAACCTCCGCTGCCTGGGGGGCCTTGGCCCCATCCTTCCAGAGGATCGCAGCACACCCTTCGGGAGAGATGACCGAATAATAAGAATTTTCCAGGACCGCCACCCGGTCAGCCACCCCTACGCCCAAAGCCCCGCCTGAACCGCCCTCCCCTATGACAATAGAAACAATCGGGACGGTAATGCGCATCATCTCTCTTAGGTTGAGCGCAATGGCCTGGGATTGCCCGCGCTCCTCCGCACCGATACCGGGATATGCGCCGGGTGTATCAATAAAAACTACGACAGGCAATCCAAACTCTTCAGCCAGCTGCATAAGGCGTAAGGCCTTGCGGTAGCCTTCGGGATGGGCGCATCCAAAATTACGTTTTAAGTTCTCTTTGGTATCCCTGCCCTTCTGATGGCCCATGACAAGGAGCCTCTTCTTTTCTATTTTAGCCAGGCCGCAGACCAGGGCTTTGTCATCGCCGAAAAGCCGGTCTCCGTGCAGCTCCACAAAATCCGACATAATCATATTGATATAGTCCAGGGTATAGGGCCTTTGCTGATGGCGGGCAAGCTGCACCCTCTGCCAGGGGGTAAGATTGGCGTAAGTATCTTTTCTTAAATGCTCAAGCCTCTCTTCAAGCTTTTTTACTTCTGAGGAGAGATCGATCTTCTTCTCGGAGATGAAGGATTTCAGCTCCTGGATCTTTTTCTCAAGTTCAATAATGGGTTTTTCAAAATCAGGGCCGGCCATGGTTAGTTCGCTAGTTCGCTAGTTCGTGAGTTCATAAGGTTAATCAACGACGGTCACTTCCGTGCCGACGGGGACAATGATGTAAAGCTCCTCCACTTCGGGGTTGCTTAAACGCACGCATCCCTGGGTTACCTGCTTGCCTAATTCTTTAGGTTCAGTAGTCCCGTGGATCCCGTAGCCGGCCAGGTCAAAGCCCATCCAGCGTGTGCCCAATATGTTATCGGCGCTTCCCGGAGGCACAACCGCCCCTGCCTTAAACCAAGTGGGGTTAACAAGTTTATTGGTGATCTTGAATGTGCCTACGGGAGTGCAATTGTTCTTGCCCGTAGATACAATATACGTTTTGATTATCTCTTCATCGCTCTTAAGCAGCAGCGTATTCTGGGATTTATCCACCAGGATGCTAAAAGGCGCGTTCCAGATCTTTATCCGGCGGCCGGGGATTATAAGCGAATCAGCGATATTATTGCTTTTCATAATAAGCTCTACGGTGGTCTTATATTGACGGGCTATTTTTACGAGCGAGTCTCCGGGTTTTACCTGATAGGTTATGCTTTTGGGAGTAATCGCCGAAGAAAATAACAACTTGATGTTTATCTCTTCGGCCCTCTTCTGCCAGGCAGCTACCTCTGAAGACCCGGGAAAATCATTCACCAGCTTCTGATACATCTCCTTGGCCTCAAGCAGGCTGCCTTTGGCCTCAAGAGCACGCGCCTGGTTAAGCAGGTTATGCAGAGACAAACGGTTAGCCGGATTGATCCTGGCGCCTCCTTTCCTAATACCGGAAAAAACAAAAAGCCCGGTAACCACCACTACCGCTAAAACTGTTAGAACCAAGATTCTTTTATTCACAAGTTCCTCCTTAAGCTCTTATTCAGAAAAATCCCTGCGAGCATCGCGAGCAGGGACCTCCTTAAATTTTTATCTGTAGGATATCAAGGCAATGGCTATACCCAAAAACAATCCCATAATTACCTCTACTGGGGTATGGCCTATCAGTTCGCGCAGGCGCAGCTCCTGAATTTTGCCCTGCCAGTAGATATCCTCCATGATCTTATTTAAGATACCGGCCTGCTTGCCTGTTGAGCGGCGCACACCCTGCGCGTCAAACATTACCACGATGGCAAAAGCAAAGGCCAGGGCAAAATAAACGCTGTCAAAACCGCATTGCAGGCCAATGCTGGTTGCCAAGCTCGCTGCCCCGGCAGCATGTGTAGAAGGCATCCCTCCGCTGCCGATAAAAAGGCGAAAGTCAAATTTCTTCAAGCGAAAAACCCCCAGGACCACCTTGAGCGTCTGGGCGATCAGCCAGGCCGAAACAGTGGTCATCAAAATCTTGTTCCTGTATACCTCTGCGAGGAAATCTCTCATTTTTACGGAGCAGGGATAACTTCAATCCTGGTTCTCATGGTTGACTTGCCGTCTTTGAACAAATAACCGCGGTTCCCCTCTCTATTCAAAGCGGGGATCCTGCGTTTGGCGGCCTTTAGCTGCTCATTTTCCAGATAAAGGCGCTTACGGCTGTCAATAAGCGCCCGATTTTCCGCCTTTAATATGGAAAGCCTGGCGTTTGTATTCTCATTTTCCCGGAATAGGCTGCTGATCCTGTTCTTAGCGGCCTGTAAATAGCCTTTAAGAGACCTGTTTTTTAGGGCTAGCTGCTCTTTAAGCTCTTTTTCTTTCCTCAACTCCCGCAATAAGTTTTGCTTCTCTTGTGACAATTGCGCCACCTCTCCCTGGGCCTGGAGCAGGCTATTCTGCAGGCTAAACCTTAACTTTAATTCACTCACATACCTGGCCATGCTAAAGGCAGCAATAACCAGCAATAAGATAAGCGCTATATTCTTAACGGTATCCTTATTCATAAACCCATATTATATAATCCGCCGCCTAAAAAGCAAGCTATTTTCTCCTTAAAACCAGTTAGATTATCAGGCCCCTTGCGTCTATTGTCTTAAAAAGCCTGGCCTTGCGGCAGGCAAGGAGGGATAATGATCGCCAAAACTTACAGTTTCGGCCTCCTGGGCCTGGAGGCTTATCCGGTAGAAATAGAGATTGATGTCGCAAACGGGCTTCCCGCGATAACCCTAGTAGGCCTGGCAGATACGGCAATCAAAGAAAGCAAAGAGAGGGTACGCTCTGCGATCAGGAATTCGGGGTTCCAGTGGCCCAGCCAAAGGATAACCGTAAACCTTGCCCCCTCCGACATCAAAAAAGAAGGGGCTTGTTTTGACCTGGCCATTGCCCTGGGGATCCTGGCGGCAACCGGGCAGATCAATAGCGCTGTGCTTAAAGATTATTATTTTCTGGGAGAATTATCCCTTAATGGAGAACTAAGGCCGGTGCATGGAGTTTTAGCTATTAGTTTAACCATGGCTGACCTGCCGGTAAAAAACCTTCTGCTTCCTGAAGAAAACAGTCATGAGGCCGGGATCATACCGGAGATATCTGCCTGGCCGCTAAGAAGCTTAAGGGAGACCGTGCAATTTTTAGTTGATCCCGGACTTAAGCAACCCTTTAAATTAGCGCTTGATCAGACCATGCGAAAGGACGCGAATTACCCGGTGGATTTCTCTGAAGTCAAGGGGCAGCATTTTGCCAAAAGGGCGCTTGAGGTAGCTGTATCAGGCGGGCACAATATCCTGATGATCGGGCCGCCGGGAAGCGGAAAGACCATGCTTGCCAAAAGGATCCCCACGATCATGCCGGAGTTGACGCTAAAGGAAGCCCTGGAAATAACCAGGATCCACTCCGTGGCAGGCACCCTTTTGAAAAAGGAGCTTTTTATAGGGACGCGGCCATTCCGCTCTCCGCATCACAGCATTTCAAATATTGCCTTAATCGGCGGCGGTTCGGTCCCTGTGCCGGGAGAAATCAGCTTGGCACATCAGGGAGTGCTCTTTTTAGATGAGCTCCCGGAATTCCAGCGCAACGCCTTAGAGGCGCTGCGGCAACCGTTAGAAGACGGTTCAATACGCGTATCGCGCATATTAAAATCACTTGTATTTCCCGCTTCTTTTGTATTAGTAGCGGCAATGAATCCCTGTCCCTGCGGTTATTATACCGACCCGCATAAGGCCTGCCGGTGCTCGACCACCCAAATCGCCAGGTACCGCACAAAAATCTCCGGCCCGCTTTTAGACAGGATAGACATTCATATAGAAGTGCCCGCGGCAAGATACCAGGAATTATCCAGCAACCTGCCGGCTGAAAACTCCGCGCAAATCAAAGAAAGAGTAAATAAAACCAGGGCAATCCAAAGAGAAAGATTTTCCGCCGAAGGCGCAAAGGTTGAAGGGATTTTATGCAATGCATTAATGAGCCATAAGCAAGTGCGTAAATTTTGTACGTTAGGCAAAGAGGAGAATGGATTGCTAAAAATGGCTATGACTGAACTGAATTTTAGCGCCAGGGCTTATGATAAAATAATGAAAGTCTCAAGGACGATCGCGGACTTGGCAGGATCGGGGCAGATTAAAACTGAACATTTATCGGAAGCAATTCAATACAGGAGCTTAGACAGGTAATTAAATTAGGGGGTAGCTACTTCGATGACCGTGCTGGCGCTTGAGGTATTGCCCGCATCATCTCTTACCGTAAGGGTAGTGGTGAAATTACGCACCCCGTAAGTGGTGCTCCAGTAAGTATTCTCGGGATTCTTCTTGGCAGAGGTATCCCCGTCGCCAAAATCCCAATCATAAGAGACGATCCGGCCTGACTTAGAGTAGGATTTCTGTCCGGAAAAATTCACCTTAAGCGGAGAATAACCTTTCGCGGGTTTGGCAATGATCACTGCCACTGGAGGCTCTAAAGCGGGCTTAACTACCGGCTTTGCTTTGACCCTGACGGGCTTAATTTTCGCCGGCTTGGGTTGGGGAACTGATGGTCGAACTTCTGGGGCAGGCGGCAAGACTGCTGGTTTGGGTTCAGACACAGTAGGCTCAATTTTCGGTGCTGCTGGCAATGCCTGGCCTTGCGTCAAAGATTCCTTGGCTAAATCCTCATTGATATACGTGTTAAGTTTTTCCCTGAGGCTGTTTACGCGGGCCTTATCCAGCGCGTCCTTCTGTTCATCAATCTTATCCACCCTCTCCCTGTATTTAGGATTACGGTTATATTTATAATCCGAGATAGCTATAAACGGCCAGCGCAAAACACCCCCCAGGAAATCCACAAACATCGCCGGAGGATCCCAGAAAAACTCCATCATCCGCGACCTTATCTGGCCCATATTTTTATAGTAATATTCTACCTTTGCCCTACGGCGCTTAAAACGCTCCTTAGCTAAGGTCAGATCCGGCGGCAGGGATTTTTCTTTCCCGACAGTGTACTCTAAAATGGGCTTGCCGTCATAACTAGCCACATAGCCCTGGCTGGCAGAGGGACCGGATTTCTGGAATTTATAAGTAGCGCAGCCGGATAAAACAAACGCAAGAAATAATAAAATCAGGATTTTTCTCACTCCCTTACTCCCCTTCCTTATTCTTATATTTAATTTTTACTATTGGCGCATTAAAGCCAATGCCTCTGAGCGGGTCTTCTCGTTCTCCTTAAAAATCCCCCGCACAGCGCTGGTTACCGTCATAGTCCCGGGTTTACGCACCCCGCGCATGGATAGACAGAGATGCTCTGCTTCAATAACCACCATAACCCCCAGGGGTTTTAACTTCCCCATCACGATCTCGGCGATCTGCGTAGTTAACCTCTCCTGCACCTGCGGCCGGCGCGCCAAAATATCCACAACCCGGGCAAGCTTGCTTAATCCGGTTACCCTGCCGTTTTTAGGGATATAGGCGATATTCACCCTGCCCAGGAAAGGCAATAGATGGTGCTCGCAAACGGAATAGAGGGGTATACCGCGCAGCAAGATAATTTCATGGTGCTTCTGATCAAGGATTACCTCAAGCTCCTTCTCGGGATTTTGCTTTATCCCGGAGAAAATCTCTTCATACATCTCAGCTACCCTGCGGGGAGTCTCCAGGAGATCTTTCTTCTTCGGGTTCTCTCCGATACCCTCCAGGATATCCCTTACTGCCCGTTCAATTTTCTTGCGATCCATAAACACCTCTATTTACCGATACAAAACCGGCTGAAGATCTTATCCAGTAAATCCTCCGGTGAATCCTTGCCTAAAATATTATCCAGATAGGCCAGGGCGTCCTTAAGACCCTGGGCAATGAACTCTCCGGACAGGTTATTATCTAATGAATTGCCTGCTTCTGCAATAAGTTTTTCTGCCGCAGTAAGGGCGTTGATATGTCTTAAGCTGCTGACCATAACCGACTCCGGAGAAGATACTGCTCCTTTATACACGTGGCTGGCAACCGCATCCTCCAGCAGATTAATATTCCTGGGCCTCTTGGCAGAAAGCTCAACCACGCAGGGGAAAACCTTGCCGATCCTCTCTTTATCTATCCTCTGCCTGAGATCTATTTTATTGATCACAGGGATAACCTTCCGGGATTTTAATTTAACCATGAGCTTGTGGTCCTCTTTGCTTAAAGGCCTGCTCCCGTCAAAGAGCATAACCACCAGATCCGCCAGCTCAATCTGTTTTTTAGAGCGCTGTACCGCTTTTCTGCCTATCAGGTCTTTCGCATTAATTATACCCGCGGTATCAACTATTCTTACCGGGATGCCCCTGATATCAATTATCTCCTCTATAGTATCTCGGGTAGTTCCGGCTACGCTAGTGACAATAGAGCGCTCCTTCTTAAGCAGGGCGTTTAAAAGCGAAGATTTGCCCACATTGGGCTTGCCGCAGATAACCAGATGTATTCCCTCTTTGCAGATCCTGGCAGATCTGGAGCCGCAAAGCAAGGCGGCTATTTTTTCTCGGCTGGCGCTAAGTTTTTTCCCGATCCTCTCTTTCTCCGTCGGCGTGATCTCCTCTTCGGGAAAATTGATCTCTGCCTCTAAAAGCGTAAGTATATCCAGAAGTCCCTGCCTGATCTGCTTGATCTGGCCCGATAACCTGCCCTCCAGCTGCTCCTGGCTTATCTTTAAGGCGGAGTCGGTTTTAGCACAGATGACATCAATTACCGCTTCTGCCTGTGCCAGGTCAATGCGGCCGTTAAGAAAAGCGCGCCTGGTGAACTCACCGGGTTCGGCGATCCGGGCGCCGCCGGCTACAACCAGATCCAGGACTTTACGCAAAGCCACTAAGCCGCCGTGGCAGTTTATCTCTACCACATCCTCCCTGGTATATGATTTGGGAGAGCGCATCAAAGTAAGGATCACCTCGTCAATTACTTGAGCCCCCTCCATTATCCTGCCGTAATGCATGGTATAAGTTTTGAATTGAGAGGGTTTCTCTTTATCTTTGGAAACAAAGATCCTCCCGGAGATGTTTATGGCATCCTTACCGCTGAGCCGGACAATGCCGATCCCTCCCTGGCCTATGGGGGTAGATATGGCTGCGATCGTATCATTAAGGCTGGTTTTAAGCATCACGGTATTCACCCACGACAAACAAAGACCCGGTAACTAAAATCAGGTCCTCCCTATGCGCGATTTTCTCCGCCAGGAGTTTAGCCTCTTTTACGCTTTGCGTCAAATACAGTTTTCTCTTAAAATAAAAGGACAAGCTTTTTGGGTCAGCTGCCCGCCAGGTTCTCGCGCGAGTAAGAATGATCTCATCCGCTAAAGGGCCGAGTATCCGGCATATCGCCGGGATATCTTTATCCTGCGAGATACCCAATACAAGAATTAGTTTTTTATATTTTCCGCCGGAGGCGGATCCGCCTGCGGCGGAAAAATTATCTTTTATTGCCGACTTTAAGGCAACGGCGCTGGCGGCGTTCTGGCAGCCATCCAGGACAACCAAGGGATCCTTCGCGACAACTTCGCATCTACCCGGCCAGGAGGTATTATAAAGCCCCTGGCGTATTGCCCGGTCTGCGACATTAAAACCGTAGAAACTTAAACCTTCCACCAGGCCGACAGCCAAAGCAGCATTGGCCATCTGATGGGCTCCCAACAGGTTTATGCGCAGGTTTTTATAGACCTTGCGAAATCCCTTGATCGTAAAACCTCGCCTGGCCCTGAAATATTTTATCTGACTGCCAACTTCATAAAGGCTTGCCTGGAATCTTCTGCATCTGTCATGGATAACCTTCCCGGCCTCTTTATCCTGCCTGGCGGAAATTACAATCGCCCCTTTATTCTTTATAACCCCGGCCTTCTCCCCGGAAATTTTGGCCAGGGTTTTGCCTAATTTCTGCACATGTTCGTAGCTTATCGGCGTAAGGCCGCATACCAGAGAATCAGCAGCATTAGTTGCGTCCAGCCTACCGCCCAAACCGGTTTCTAAAACCGTGAAGTCAACATTCATGCGCTTAAAATATAAAAAAACTACCGCGGTATAAACCTCAAAAAAAGAGAGAGGGCCATATTTTGAACGACGGTTATATTTCTCTATCGCCGGCTTTAATTCTTCGACTAAAAAGGAGAGCGCCGTCCGGGAGATCATCCCCTCAAAATCTCCGGCTGCTGTTTTGCGGCCGGGGATAAAAGGTTTGAGGATCCTGATCCTTTCCCTGAAATCATGCAGGTGGGGTGAGGTATAAAGCCCGACGCTAAAACCCGCCTCCCGGAGGATGGAAGCGGTAAAGGCACAGGTTGAGCCCTTGCCTTTTGTCCCGGCGACATGAATAACAGCCAAGGAGTCCTGGGGGTTTCCTATAGCCGAAAGGAAGACCCGGATACGCGCTAATTTCAGCGTTTCTTTATAAGAATAGCTTATGTTTTTTTCGTAGTCAACGAAGGAATTCAGGTATCTTAAAACTTGGCGGTAGGCCATACATTAATGCCGGAAGTGCCTTATACCCGTGGTCACCATGGCGATCTTGTATTTATCGCAGGCAGCGATGATCTCCTGGTCGGCGATAGAGCCGCCAGGCTGGATTATCGCCCTGGCTCCTGCTTTATGCGCCCAGGAGATGGCATCCGCCTTAGGAAAGAAGGCATCCGAAGCCAGGCAGCAATCCTTGCTTAAATTGCCGGATTTCTTTTTAGCGATCATTACCGAATCCACGCGAGACATCTGGCCTGCGCCGATGCCCACGGTCCTGGTGCCTTTGGTGAAAATGATGGCGTTGGATTTTACGTGCTTGGCCACCTTCCAGCCAAAGATCAGGCTTTCCATTTGAGCTTTAGTCGGCTTTTTCCTGGTCACGACTTTAAGTTTATTCAGGTCCAATGTATCTAAATCTTTGCTCTGTAAAAGCATGCCGCCAGCGACCCGCTTAAACTCCGGCTCATCAATAGGGTTTAAATCCGAAAGCGTAAGCAAACGCAAATTCTTTTTATCTTTGAATAAGAGAAGCGCTTCTTTGTCAAATCCCGGGGCAATGATGCACTCTAAAAACCCGCTATTAGCCACAACCTTGGCGGTGTTTAAATCCAGTTTGCGGTTTAAAGCGACGATGCCGCCGAATGCCGAGAGCTTATCGCATTTCCAAGCGTTTAAGTATGCCCTCTTTAACTCCTTATCTTCTGCCGCCCCGCAGGGATTATTATGCTTCACAATAACCGCGGCAGGATTTTGGAACTCTTTGACCAATTCAAGGGCAGAGTTAAGGTCAAGGATATTATTGAACGAGAGCTCCTTGCCCTGCAATTGCTTTACGTTGATTAAGCCCGATGTCTTCCCTTTTTCCTTATAGAAGGCTGCCTTCTGATGCGGGTTCTCTCCGTAACGCAGCTCCTGGATCTTTTCAAATGCCAGAACAAGCTCTTTGGGAAAACCCTCTGTTTCTTTTTTTGGCTTAAAATAGCCGCTAAGATAATTATATATGGCAGCATCATATTTACTGGTGTGGCCATAAACTTCAACGCCCAACTCCCGCATTAATTCTTCGGGAAGCGAACCATTGTTCTTTTTTAGCTCGGCAATCACCTGGCCGTAGCGGCCGGGGTTACAGATCACCGCCACAGACTGATGGTTCTTGGCAGCCGAGCGCAGCATAGAGGGCCCGCCGATATCAATATTCTCAATTACCTCTTCAATAGCGACCCCCGGCTTTTGGGTTGTCTTTTCAAAAGGGTATAGATTGACCACAACCATATCAATAAGGCCGATATTATGCTCCTTTAAGGTCCGCATATGTTCGGGGTTGTTGCGCAAGGCAAGCAGCCCTCCGTGGATCTTAGGATGCAGGGTCTTTACCCTTCCGTCGAGCATCTCGGGAAAACCCGTATACAGGGAAACCTCGGTTACGGAAATATTATTCTCGCGCAGAAGTTTTGCCGTGCCGCCCGTAGAGAGGATCTCTACGCCAAAATTACTTAACTCTTTAGCCAACTCGACAATCCCGGTTTTATCCGATAAACTGATCAAGGCCCGCTTGATTTTAACCATTAATTTATTCCTCCTTGTTGTCCCAGATTGTCCCGGCTCATAAGATGCACCAAAATTCTCTTCGACAATTTTGGTGCATTCGCCGGGATAAGTTCGCGTATTAAGTTATGTCGCTGTAAGTTTAAGCGAGAGCTCCATAACTTAAACGCTCACTTATTAAAACGAAAGCTTGCCAGGTCCGCATCCTGCATCACATACTCTTTAAGCTCAAGCCGCATCTTCCCTGCCTGCTTGGCTTGGGTCTCCCCCCCGGCCTGGATAAAATCAGCGAAACTGATGATCTCGGCGCGGATAAACCCTTTTTGGATGTCCGAATGAACTGCGCCGCTTGCCTCCCAGGCAGTAGTGCCTTTCTTGATTAGCCAGGCGCGGTTTTCTTTATCCCCTACGGTAAGGAATGAGATAAAACCGCTTAGGCTCATGGCCTTGAATAATAAGGCCCCTAAATCCTCAAGCTCATTATTTTCCACGACCACTACCGGCTTAAGGGTGAGCAGCCCATAACCCGAGATCAATTCTTTTTCTTCGGGGGTCAATCCCAAGCTTGAAATAAACTCCTCCTTTTCAAGAGCGCTTTTGAGCTTCTGCAGTAATGCGGCTTCTCCGGCTTCCGGGGAGCGGCTTAAGCGCGTCTCCACAAAATCCAGGTCCCTTAAGATCAGGTCTAGTCGGCTCTCTTTAAGCGTCATGATTATATCCGCATCCAGGGCCTGCTCCTCACCTACCAGCTCTACTTGCACATAGGTTTTCTTTTTTGCGCTGACCAATTTATCCGCCTGGTCCAGACGGGAATCCTTTACATTTTGTTTTCCTAAAGTAATGCCGGGAATCGCAAATACGCTTATCTTCACCCAGCCCTTCCTTTCGTATATTTAACCCAATCCTTCTGGGAAGGGCTGGGTAAAACAATTAACTAGACTTCCTCGTGTTTTTTGGCGGCTTGATATTGGCTGATAATCGAGGCGGCGATCTTATGCGGGACACTTTCATAATGCGAAAAGTGCATAGTATATGAACCGCGCCCGGCAGTAATTGAACGCAGGTCATTGGCGTATTTGAACATCTCCGACAAAGGCGCCTGTGCTTTGACCACCTGGGTCTTATCTTTGATCTCCATACCCATTATCCTTCCGCGCCGGGAGTTGATATCCCCAGAGATCCCTCCCAGGGATTCTTCCGGTATGATCACCTCCACATCCATGATCGGCTCCAATAATACCGGGCTTGCTTCGCTGACTGCCTTTCGTAAGGCCATTGCCCCGGCAATCTGAAAAGCCATATCCGAGGAGTCTACCTCATGATAGGAGCCGTCAACCAGGGTAACCCGGATATCTTCAATAGGGTAACCCGCCACCGCACCCTCTGCGGCTGCCTGGCGCACCCCTTTTTCAACCGAAGGGATAAAATTCCGGGGGATCGCTCCGCCGAATATTTTATCCACAAATTCCAGACCCTTGCCCCTCTCTAATGGCTCAACGGTGATCCAGCAGTCGCCGTACTGGCCGCGGCCTCCGGATTGCCGCTTGAATTTACCCTGGACTTTAGTACACTTCGAAATCGTCTCTTTGTAGGAAACCTTCGGAGTGCCTAAATCCACCGCCACATTAAATCTTTTTTTCATCCGGCCTACCATAATATCAAGATGGAGATCACCCAAGCCCGAGATGATCAATTCTTTGGTCTGGGGGTCATGGGTTACTTTAAATGTGGGGTCCTCGGCACAAAGTTTATGCAGGGCGCTTGAGATCTTTTCTTCATCTTCCCGGGATTTAGGCTTTACCGACGAAGATATTGCCGGCTCGGGAAAGACCATCCCCTCAAATAAAAATTGCTCTTTCTCCGAGCTTAAAGAATCGGCAACCCCGGTCTCCTTTAATTTAGCGATCGCCACAATATCCCCGCAGGATGCCTCCTCCTGCGCCCGCTGCTCTTTACCCTGCAAAATATAAATCTGGCCGATTCTTTCTTTAAGCCTTCTGCTTACATTATAAAAACCGGTATTGGAGACAAGCCTGCCGGAGAAAATGCGCAACAAGCTAAGCTGTCCTACATAAGGATCTGATATGTTCTTGAACACAAAAGCGGAGAATGGCGCTTCGGCGCTAAGAAGGATCTCCTTCTTCTCTTCAGGCTTAGCCGGATTAGCCGCCAACACAGGAGCCCTGTCTTGCGGGCTGGGCAGGTATTGTATGATATCCTCCAGCAGGTCTTTTATACCTTTGTCCGTAAGCGCCGAACCGGCAACTACGGGGAAGAGTTTGCGCTTATGCACTGCTTCGGCCAGGCCGCTCTTTATCTCATCTATTGAAAGCCGCAGCACCGAAAGGTATTTCTCAAGAAGTTTATCATCGCTTTCGGCAATCGCCTCCATTAAAAGCGGGTCCTCCAATGATTCAATGATCACGCAGTTCTTAGAAAGCCTGCTCTTTATATCGGCAAGGGCCTTGTTGACATCCGCGCCCTCTTTATCCATCTTATTAATAAAGATCATGCAGGGCAGGCCGGCCTGCTCCAAGGCCTCCCAGGCCCGCTCTGTGCCGACCTGGACACCGCTGGTAGCATCGAGCACGATAATCGCGCTGTCTACGGCACGCAGCCCTGAGATAACTTCACCAAAGAAATCAGCATAACCCGGGGCATCAACTATCTGGATACGGCAGTTTTGATAGTCGCAAAACAGGAAGCTTGAATTTATGGAATTTTTTCTTTCTATTTCGTCAAAGCTGTAGTCGCTAACGGTTGTGCCGTCTTCGACCTTGCCTTTTCTGTTGGTTGCTTTGCAGAAATAAAGCAGGCTTTCAGCGAGAGTGGTTTTTCCGGATTGGGCATGCCCTAACAAAATAAAATTCCTTTTATTCTTGGCATCCATAGTCTTTTGCTCCTTAATTTACCATCTTATTAATTACAGGTAAATTAATCCCGCAGCATGCGTAGGAGATTTTAGGCGCAAAGCGCCAAAAATCTACAAGCGGTTATGCAAGGGATAGGTTTTTATCCCTTAAAAAATATGAGAAATCGGGTAGGGTTTAATTATATAATACGAAAATGGGAGGGTCAAGGAATAAAAAACCCCTCTGCCATAGCAGGGGGCAAAAGGGGACCTGTCCCCGAAGGGGGCTGACTAAAAAATAATTCTGACCCCGTTTTTTCTTAACTAATTTTCCATATTTCCACCAGCGAATAGATTTCCGGGGTTCCTGAGATATTGTCTTGAACCCCAAGACTGATCTCATTCCCCGTAACGGAACACCGATCTTGTAATTCAAATGTCTTGGCGGAACTTATGGTAAACTCACCAACTACCACCGACCAGAACTGACCCGGAGAACCTGCACTAAGATACGCATTTGTCCCCCAAATAACTGTATAGCCGTCACTAACATTTTGGAGACGGGCTTTGTGCGTACTTACATTATAGGCTGGAGTCCTGGCGTGTATGCGATAAGTGCCGGCCTGCAGGGTAAACTGGTTGGAAGAAAGCGAAACAATACCATCACCGTCATTTACTTTAGTATTTAAATCCCTTCTCCGCCAATCTCCGGACACAAATTGTCCGCTATTTGTGCCATCTGCTTTCTGGTCGTTAAGCAAAGCGTAAGGAGTAGCTCCTCCCTCGCTCGCCCACTTGCTAACATCCCTTAAATAAACATCCTTGGCATCAACGTAGCCAGCTGTTCCCTTGGAACTGTTGGGGCTTGTCGTGCCGATGCCGACGTTACCGGAAACATATAGTGTTCCATCAGCATAGGTAGGATTGCGATAAAGGCTGCCTATGGCAATCTGGTCAGCGGCTAATTGACTATAACTTCCATATGGGGAAGGATAATAGGTAGTGATGGTAAGGGTTTCATCGGCAAAACAGGCTGCATACAAAAAGCTAAGGACTAATCCTGCAACCAGAGACAAAACCATGCTTCCCGAAATGCTCCTCTTATACATCAAACATCCCTCCTTTTCGCGGCGGATTTCATTTCTAAGGCTTCCTAAAAGAAGTATTTTTATATATTATACTCCTAACAGGTTGATTGTCAAGCAAAAAACTTCTTATAAGAGGTTTATGTTGGTAAAAACATCTGTTAGGATATTATCCTACTAACCTGGCTAAAAAGGCGGGATGATGATTAGTCTAATAAGGGAATTGGGGGGCAGGATAAGGCAATTGAGAAAAATAAAAGGCTGGACTCAGGAAGTATTGGCTGAAAAAGCAGGTATGGATTATAAATACTTGGGTGCTATTGAGCGGGGGGAGAAAAACCTAACCTTAGCCAACGTTGAAAAGATTGCTAAAGGCCTGGATGTGGAGGTTTATCAACTATTCCTATTCTCTTTAAAAGGGCTGCAACCGGAAAAAAGAATTACGGGAATTAAAATCAATGATCTGCTGAATATGTGCGATGATAAAGAAAAGAAATATCTGTTGCACATCATACAGGGTTTTGTGGAATTAAAGTAGGCCCGCCGGAACAACATCAATAATTATTCCAGATAGGTATAAATCTTGCCTTTGTAATTACGCAGGACGTATTTGCCTTTGGCCTGGGAAAGGATATAGTTGGGGCCGACAGGGATTTTGCCGCCTCCGCCTGGACCGTCAATGACATAAGTAGGCACGGCATAGCCTGAAGTGTGGCCGCGCAGCTTTTCAATGATATTGATCCCGACTGCCACCGGGGTGCGAAAATGCTGCGTGCCTCTTACCGGATCGCATTGATAAATATAATACGGCCTGACCCTTATCTGCAACAGGTCATGCACCAGGCGCTTCATTATGTATGGCCGGTCATTAACCCCCTTTAAAAGCACGCTCTGGCTGCCTAACGGAATACCGCTCTCCGAAAGCATATCGCAGGCAAGCTTACAGCGCTTGGTAATCTCTTTGGGATGGTTAAAATGGATGCTCATCCAGATGGGTGAATATTGCTTAAGCATATTGGCTAATTTTTCGGTAATCCTCTGCGGCAGAGTTACCGGGATACGTGTGCCTATTCTTAGAAATTCAACGTGGGATATGGCGCGGATCTTCTGCACAAGGCTCTCCAGCTCTTCGTCCTCTAAGATCAGCGGGTCACCCCCGGATATAAGCACATCCCTTATTTTACGGTTGGCTTTTATGTATTCGATCGCCGCGTCAAACCTGGTCAAGGGATTCTCCTCTTTTGTTTCATGCTCTCCGACCAGCCGCCTTCTGGTACAATGGCGGCAGTACATCGCGCAATGCTCGGTAGCTAAAAGCAGCACCCTGTCAGGATACCTGTGCACAAGATGCGGCGCGGGCGAATCCCGATCCTCGGCGCAGGGATCAGCCATCTCATGAGGGGCAATGAAAAACTCCGCGCTTACCGGAACAGATTGCCTTCTTATGGGGCAGTTGGGGTCTTCGGCGTCAATCAAGTTGGCCCAGTAAGGGGTAATGGCCATGGCGAGCCTCCCCCTGGCTTTATCAATACCCTTCTCCTCCTCCGGAGTAAGCTTGATGATCTGGGAAAGCTCCTCTTTGGTGCGGATCCTGTGCTTTAACTGCCAATGCCAGTCCTCCCAATCTAAGGGGTTTACATCTTTATATATGGATATCTGCTGATAATCGCGCGAGCGTTTTGGCGGCCGCGGGATAGCCGGTGTCTCAATCTGAACTTTTTGGTTTTCTAAGCCTAAAGGATTGCTCAATTTAGCTTTTTCCTTTCTGAGGCGCTTATTAGTATGGCCTCTATAAGATCTTCATATCCCATCCCGGCAGCATATGCCATTATGGGAAAATTGGATTCCTTGGGGTCTAACCCGGGTAGAGGGTTAATCTCTAATACATAAGGCACATTAAATTTATCTAAGCGTATATCCGTGCGCGAAATATCCAGGCAGCCGACTGCGCGGTGAGTTCTCAAAGCAGCCTCTTTGACTTTTTCTTCAATTTCTTTATCTAATCTGGCCGGGCAATGGAAAGTGGGTACCAGGCCCAGATCGGTATTACCCTGGTACTCCTTCATCCTCCAGGAATAAAAATACTCCCCGCTGTTTTTGCAGGATGAAAAATCAATTTCCAGTATCGGCAGGACCAAGGTTTTGCCGTTCTCAAGTATTCCCACGGTCAATTCCTTCCCTTCAATAAACTCCTCAACCAAAACCTCCTGCCTGTACATACCTATGCACTCTTTTACTTTCTTGAAAAGATCCTCTTTGTTGCATACCACATTTGTTTTATTAATCCCTTTAGCTGACCCCTCGCAATTTGGCTTAACGATCAGGGGAAAATTCAGTTCGTCGGACAACTCCTCATCCCCTCTTACAAAAAGCTGAAAAGACGGCGTAGGGATATTCTCCGCCTTTAATATTTTCTTGGTCAGGGCCTTATTCAATGCCAGGGCCAGGGAAAAAGTATCAGAGCCCGTGTAGGGGATATTTAAATAATCCAGGACCGCGGGCACTTCGGATTCACGGAAACGGCCGTGCTTGCCTTCGGCGATATTAAATACCATATCCACGCGGTTATTCTTAAAGTAAGAAAATAAAGTCGGGTATTCTACGTCTACCGCCTCCACAGAGTGGCCTTTATTCCGAAGCGCCGAGAGAATGGAGTTAACCGTTTCCTCGGAATCGTATTCGGAAAAATAATCCGCGGGCTTCGTAGGGTCTTTTTTCTTTAAGTTATAGGTCAACGCTACCTTCATCTAAATCAGCCTGTGCCTTTTTAAGGCGCTATTTAATATCTTACCGATCATTTCTTCGTAAGTGATCCCGATATTCTTGGCTATAGGCATAAAAACATCTTCAGTAGACAGGGAGGGGAGAGGGTTGATCTCCAAAACATAAGGGGCGCCTTCATTATCCACCCTGAAATCCACCCTGCCAAAATCCCGGCAATCCACGCTGCGGTAAACTTTTAAAGCCAGATCATCCAGCTTTTTCTTCAGCTCCTGGGATATTTTTGCCGGACAGACATACTCTAATCTGTCGGAGGTGATTCTGGCAAAGGTATAAAATTTATCTTTCAGCTTAAGCTTTCCGTCGATCTTTATCTGCACCACGGGCATGACTTCAGGTGAATCATTGCCAACGATAGCCACGGTAAATTCCTGGCCCGAGATAAACTCTTCGACCAATGCCGGCTGCTTATAGGTTTTAGTGATATACTCAACCTGCTCTTTAAGCCCTTCCAGATCTTCGACGCGGGAATTCTCGCTTAAGCCTTTGGAGGAACCTTCAAAGCGCGGCTTGACGATCAGGGGAAATTTACAGTGGTCAATGTTAAGCAGGGCCTCCGGAGAGCTGACCTCAAAAAATCTCGGGGTGGGAATATGTTCGGCGATAAAGATCTTCTTGGCCATTACCTTATCCAGGGTAAGTCCCAGGGTAAGGGCGTCAGCCCCTACAAAAGGGACACCGGCCATCTCAAGCAGGATCGGGACCTGGGATTCGCGGTTTCTTCCGGTAAGCCCCTCGGAGATATTAAAAACAATGTCTACGCCGAGGTGGTCAATTTTTTCCAGGAGATTGGCGGCATTGCCTATTTTCTTCACTTTAAAACCATTTGCGGCAATTGCCTTGGCGATCACATCAATGGTGGAAGGATGGTCAAATTCCGCATTAGCGTCAGGGGGGTCTCCCTCCTTAAACGCGTAATCTGACTTTAAATCGTATGTTAGGCCGACGGTTTTCATAACATCCAATCTAAGTGGAAGGATCGGTGAGCCGTTTCTCGCGGCAAAAAAATAAGGGCCCGGTTTTGCTGCTTACCTTGAGCCCTTGATGATCTATCCAATTTTTTCCAACTTAGTTTATCCAACCTCCCAAATTTTACGCAAAATATTGTATCAACACTATTTTTTTACCACAATATATTGATATTGTCAAGTATTTTTTGATAAAAGGGGAATAGATCTTTTTTGATTTTCTCGTCGGAAAATGATTATTTCTGGTAGGCGGAGATGATTATTCTGGCAAAACGAATAAGCTATTCTCTCCCTGGGGAGAAAAAGTTATTCCTGAATCCCGGATATCGCGGATTAATTGCTGGGAATCGGAAAAAACATAGCCTTTTATACCTAAAGACTTTGCGCTTTGCACTAACTCCGGCCGGTCGTCGCAATAGAATATCTCTTCGGCAGATACGCCAAGGCTTGAGATTACTTTCTGGTAGATCGATTTGTCCGGTTTAGCCAGGCCCAATTCATAAGAAAGGAAGAGTTTATGAAAAACGTCAAATACCGGGAAGTTTTTCTTCAAATATTTATAGTGCAGGATGTTGATATTTGAAAGCAGCGCGGTCTGATAATCCGCCTTTAACTTGTTAAGCAGCGAATAGACCTTCCGGTTCCTTGCGCTTAAGAAGAATATATCGTTCCATATAGGGACAAAGGAATCGAAGCTTAGTTTCAGGCCGAGCATCTCTTTAACTTTGGAATAAAATTCCTGCGGGGGGATCTTTCCTTCTTCAAAGACCACGGTGACCTGTGAATCAAAAAATAGGTTATATATTTCAAGAGGGCTTTTTGCGCAGAAACCCGAGATCCTTTGCGCTGCCCGCTTATGGTTAAAATCCACCAGGACATTCCCCAGGTCGCACAAAACCACCTTTATCCGGCCATTACTCATTATCAATTCCCTTTATCCTGGTTCTTGCGGAAGAGGTCCAGGAATCTGTCTTCATAATCCTTATAAACATTCCATTTATCCAGTTCCGCCTTCAATTCATTTGCTTTTGTAATGTTTGACTTGCTTTCCTCAAAAAGTTTTTCGATCTTTTCTTTAACCGAACCCGGCAGTTTGGTAAGCTGGCTTAAGGTTTTCTTGATCAACTCCACCTCCTCCTCGCCGATCGGGCCAGACTGGCCAGGGGTCCCCAGCTTAAGAAAATCCAAAAGCTTATTGATCTCATTCTCCATGGTAAGCGCCTGCTCTTTTAGCGGCCGCACATCTATAACTATATTCAATATCTTTCCCAAAGCCTCCAGTACCGCGGCTGAGGCCTTGGGGTTTTCAATCTGAATGGTATAAAGAGGGATGTCCCCGAGCAGGCAAAAGCCTTTTAATCCGGCTTTCTTGGCCATGCCCAGGAAGAGGCCGTTCATCCCGCTGATCTGGCCCTCCTCTAGCGCCCTAAAATTATATTTCTCCAGGCTCTCTTTAATCTTGCGGTCGGTAGCCGCAAACCAGACGGCTGAATCCTGCATATGGTCGGTTGCCTGCGGCATAGAGGCAAAACTTACCACCACTTCTACCTGGAACTTCTTGGCCAGGGTCAGGATCTCCTGGGAATATTTGTCCGCCTTAGAGAGGTCAGGCTGGGCATTGCTTAAGAATATGATCAGGTCATTCTTGCCTGCCTTATTCCTCCAGAAATAGAATTTGCTCTCCGGCAATTGCGGGGTTTCCAATATCCCGGAAGCGATCAAGCTTCCGGTAAGATAAAAAAATCCCTCTGCCTCAATGCTGGCCAGCTCCTCGGCTTTCAGATGTTCCACCAGATAGTTTGCCGCCTTAAAAGCCACATCCCCCATCCCCGGCCAAGCCACAACCAGATAAGGTTTCTTAAGGCGCACCCTGCGCTTGATCTTTAATATCTCCATTTCATCTCCTTGTTAAATTAGGGACAGCGACTATTTTTCACCTAGACCTTGAACCAGCGACCTTATACAAAAAAAATAGTCGCTGTCCCTAATTATTATAATTCTTAAGGAACTCGGTCAAAACCTCCGCCCCTTTATATAAATTACTGATTCTGGCATATTCATCCGCGACATGCGCGCAGCCTTCGCTGCCAAAACCAGTGGCAACAGCGGGAATATTCCTGGCCTTAAAGAAGGTGATCACGGTGGCCCCCTCTGAACCGCTGATCCGCCATTTAACCTTAGCGCTGCGCATCGCCGAAACCAAATGCGTAACCAATGGATGTCCGGGGTCAATATAATACGGCTCCTGGATACCCTGAATATCAATCTTAAAATTACGGCTGTAGCGGGAGATGGTTTTCTTAAGATTGCGCAAAATCCGCTTCTGGCTTGTCCCGGGAAGGAAACGCAAATCCAGCTCAAATTCACACCAGTCGCTGACCACATTTACCTTATCCCCGCCTTTTATGGTGCCGACATTAAGGGTGGGCTGGCGCAAATACCTGTTCCTTTTATAATTTATTTTTTGAGCTTTAAGACAGGTGATTATCCTGGCAGCTATATCTATGGCATTAACGCCCAACCAGGGGTAGGCCCCGTGCGCTTTTTTGCCTTTAATGGAAACCTTCAGGTGCATCAGCCCTTTCTGCGTGACCACGATCTCAAAATCATCGGCATCCAGGACAACTGCCCCGTCTACTTTTAATATGGAGCGTTCCAGTAAAGGTATCAGCCCCAGAAATGAACCGCTCTCCTCGTCGGCGGTAGCGGCAAATACAAGGTTATAATTGAGCTTGACCCCCTCCTCAACCAGGCTGTGGATAGCCTCTATGGCGCAAGCTAGATTTCCTTTGCAATCAGTTGTCCCTAATCCGTATATTTTATCCCCGCGGATTTTTCCCATGAAAGGATTATTCCTCCAGCTTTTTCCTGCCGGAACAGTATCAAGGTGCGGGGTAATTAGAAGGGATTTTCCGGGTTTGCCCTTAAGAGTAGCGATTACATTTGTCCTTTTGCTTTTAAAGCTGTAGGTTTTGACATCCAGCCCTAGAGCGCGCAAATATCTGGCTACAAAACCGGCTACCCTGGATTCATCCCCCGGCGGATTCTGGGAATCCAGGCTGATTAATTTCCGGATAGTCCTGATCAGGCGTTTTTTATTGACCATTGAGAGGGCAGATCCCGCATTGAGGATCCTGCTTGCGGCAGTAATCCTTAGCCAGCCTTACTAAAAGGGCATGGTATTCATTAAACATCTTCGCGTCATCTTTGAGATTGCGCATAAAAATATCCTGTACTTCGGCGTAATCGGCCTTCTCGTTAATTAACCCGTGCCGTGAAAGTATCCTTTTGGTGTAGGCATCCACCACGAATACCGGCTTATTCAAAGCATAGAGCAGGATGGAATCCGCTGTTTCCGGGCCTATCCCTTTTACCGAAAGCAGGAGCTTACGCAATTTCCGGGGGTCATCTCGCGACATCTTCTTAATCTCCCCCTGATAAACCTTAAAAAAGAATTTCAGGAACTCTTTGATCCTGGCGGCCTTAATATTATGGTAACCCGCGCTTTTGATCAAGGCGGAGATCTTTGCGGGGTTCATCCGAAAAAGTCTTCTAGGCTCTAGCGCATTTTTGGCCTTAAGCCTGGCGATGGCCTTTTCCACATTCAGCCAATTAGTCCCCTGGGTAAGGATCGCTCCGACGATAACTTCAAAACTATCCTCCGCCGGCCACCAATGCTGTGGCCCGAATTCGGAATAAAGCCTGCAAAAAATAACCTCCAATTTGTGCCGCATCAATCAAGTTCCAGGGGATTATATCCGTAATAGGCAAAAATGGCATAAGCAGTCCCGGATACCGAACCGGTATGCTTGCCTTTTGGGGTCATCCAGCCGTGCCCTGTATCTACAAAATCCTGCGTCGCGTACGGCAGGCAGCCTTCCCCCTGTCCTGAAGGAGAAGGGCTGGAAATGATCATATTCCCTAATTGCGCCAGGTAATCATCCGCTTTGTTCTGATAAACGACAGCTTTATCTGCCTGGCCCCCTCTAGAATAATAATCCGCCATGATCTTGAATGATACGACCATCTGCGCGGTCCATTCGCTTGAAACCACGCCTCCGCGGGCAACATGGCGCTGGGGGGCGAAATCAAAACCCCGGATCTTGACGGTCCGGCCGGAGGGACGGACAAAGTCAACCTCCGCTTTACAATTCTCCTCGACAAACTCCATTATTTTATCCGGGTCCATACCTAGCTTTTTTAGCCTTTCCGGGCCGATAGCAGCGATGGACCAGGCATAGGTATCGGTGGCAATCGTAGAATCGCCTTTGCCGCGCTTAACCGGCAGATCATCCCTGCTATAAGTATTGCGCACCAGCCAGCTTAATGTTTTTTCCGCTGCCCGGTTATATTTTTCCTTGTTTGTAACTTCGGCGAGCATCTTGAAAAAGGCATAAGCATCCAGATTATGCTCTGTGGAATACCAGCTCATCTGCGGTCCGCCGCGGATACCGCAGTCGCTATCGGAACTCTGCAGCTTTATTATATTCTCGGCAATCTCTTCGGCTATTGCCATATATTGCCTATCCCCGGTTTTCCGGCTATGCTGAATAATGGCAATACCCAGCCAGATATTCGGGCCACTGTGCATGACAAATTCTGCCGGAGAGCCTTCGCTGGTATAGTAAGCATTCAAAAACCAGCCATCTTCTCTTTTGGCCTGATCGCTAAAAAAATCCAGCAGCTTCTTTGCCCGGTCATGATCATTGAGGTTGGTAAAGACCTGGATCATCAGCGCCTGGTCATAAGTAAAGGCCCAGCTGGCGATATCCTTATCCCCTTCAAAGCTCATTACCAATCCCGTGCGCGGATTCTGGTGGATCTTAAGCCACTGGTACATCCGGTCCAGGTTTGCCTTGGTCAGGATCGCCTTCCTGGTATCCAGGCGCGAGGATTCCTCTTTGACTGTCTTTTCGCTGATCTGCAGCATGGCCAGCTCTGCTTGCAAAAGATCCCTCTCTGTGGTAAGCCCAAGGATCAGCTCATTTAATTCCTTTGTCTTATCAACGGCGGCGACTGGCTGGATCTCCTTTTTTTCCGAGGCGGATTTGATCTGGGAAACCAAAGATTTGATCTTCTGCTGCAGGATAACTCTCTGCTGGGCTATTTCTTTTATCCTTTCTTTGGCAAGGTCGGATTCATGCAATACGCCAACCAGCTCTTCAACGAGCATCTTGTTCTTATGGGTCAACTGGATATTTAAATAGGCGCCGAAAGCCAAGAATAGGGTCAAGCAGGCGATGACCGAGATTGTCACCGGTATAAAAAACTTCTTTAGCCGGGCATAACGCATAAGCATGTTATTCTCGGAGGGGTTGATCTGTTCATAGGAGAGGCCGATAAGGTAGCGGTTGGGATAACCCGGGACATCTTTTGTCCAGGCTACCCCGGTAAACGCGATTATCGGGTTCCTGAATAAAGGCACCTCTGTTTCTATGGATAATTTGACCCTCTTTTCCTGGATCAGCTTGAAAAGATCAGCCGAGAGGTTGTTCACTGCCAGGCATATGCCGCCGCGGCCGATACTGTTGGTAAACCCCTGTATCCAGGGGGAGATCGGGCCGGAGCCGTCCGGATTCTCCAGGCGGAACTGCACGGGAAGGACAGTATCCAGGCGGATATACTTTCTGCGCTCAACCCCAAAATCAGCCCTTCGACCATCCCCCGTCTGAAGACCAGGGTTTGTCTCAGGGTTGATACTGAAAGCGGCGTAATATTTCCCCATCCCAAAGGGTAAGATTTGAAAGCCGCTGAATGTATCAATTTTAGTTTTAAGCCACATTTTTTCTACGGGTTAAAGGTGAATGTTACGGATTTATTTTATAACAAACGCGCTTTAATGCAACCTGAATGTTCCCTCAAGCGATCTCAAGGCTTAAAATATTATCCACCCGAAAAACGCGCTCCTCTTTTTTTAAACAACAATACCCCACAAGATATTTATGCCCCCTATCCTGTTTTATCTCTTTGGGGATAACCCGGCGCTCGGTTACCTGGGCGTCCCGGGTAGAGATGTAGCGTATCTTTAATGTTGCCTTCAGATCTATGCATTCCATGATCTTGGAGGCCTTTTGTTCATTAGAGCTCTCCAGTAATCCCGGATTAAAAGCAAAAAGGCCAAGGAACCCGGAAAAATCAGTTATCCCCTTGGCCTGGCAAACTTTTTTTAACTTATCAAAGACCTCCCAGGTCATTTGCACGTCGGAAAAAGCGCGATGCTCCTGCCTTGCTTTAACCCCCAGCTTATCCGCTACAAACCAGAGCGCGTAACGGCTTAAGCCGGGCATAAGCCTTCTTGCCATGGTGAGCACGTCAAAAACAACCATATCTTCGGGTGTGCGAAGCGAGATGAGTTTAAGCTCATTATTCAGAAAACCCAGGTCAAACTCCGCGTTGTACGAAGAGAGGTAGCTGCCCCGGATAAATTCCAGGAACCGCGGGATGACCTCTTTAGGGGACTGGGCATTCTCCAGCATCTGGGGAGTTATCCTGTTGACCGCAAAAGCGGCTTCTGAAACAGGATAACCCGGATTAACCAGAGAGGAGAATGTGGCGATCTTCTCCTTGCCCTTAAATCTTAAACCCGCGATCTCAACTATGCGATCTCCGGTTTGCCAGTTAAGGCCGGTGGTCTCAGTGTCAAATATGGTAAATTCTACTTCATCAATATCTTTATGCATGCCTGGTTATGATATACGCCGGAATCTGCCGCAATGGCTTATAAGAAAGCTTGACCTTGCGCAGATTATCCAGGCCCGAATCATCCATAATATTAATATATTTGTAGCTCTTTAACCTTTCGCAGAACTTCCTGAAGATGAATTGGGCCAGGCCCTTCACCGAAAGATCGGTTATCTCATAAAGCACACAGAATGTATCGTTATTCAACCTGTATCCGAATGTAAACCCCCTGATCTGCTTATCCACCTTAACGGCGATCCCCTCAAAACCCAGTTGCCTGTAATCAGCCAAGGCAGCTTTGACCACCTTGCGGTTATCCTCGAGCATCCCGCAATAGATATCGTCGCTATTCTGCTTCTTGCGGCCACCCAGCCACAAATTGAATAAATCCAAACACTGTGCCTTATCAGCCGGGTAGAGCGGCCTTACATCAAAATCATTATGCTTGGTAAAATAATTATAAGAAGCGCGCTGGGATTTGAATTTATTCCCCCTTAACAAAGCCAGATCCCTGGCCGAGCAAAGATAATCCGGATATTTATCGCTGCAGCAATAACCTGATGCAGTATAATATGCCAGGTCCTTTTCTTCAACATTCTCAATACGGGAGATATCCTTATTCTTATTAATAGCGTCCATGATTTCAAAGGCGTGCTTTAGAGCCGGGGAGCTTAGCTTTTTCCCTAGGGGGGGAAGATACATAAAGCAGCCGATCTTATCGCGAAAGAATACGCAAAGGTTCTCCCGAATCAAGACCCACCGTATATCAAAGAGGGGCTTCCAGATATATATATTAGAAAAGGAAAAGGCCGCCAGCTCATGCCTGGTCAGGTAAAGATATTTATTGAACAGCTTTTGGTCTTTTAAGGCCAGGTTATTCAGGGTCACGGGGCAGTCTTAATTCGGCAACCTCCCTTACCTCTTCATACGCCTGGATGACCTGTGGGTTATCTTTAAGCATTTTCAACTGCTTCGGCGAGTTAAGATAGGAGGAAATATAGGCGATATATTCATGCATCTCCGGGGTATTCATTTTTTCAGTGACATAAGGACAGTTCAAATCAACGGTCAGAAGCACCTTGCCTTTACGTAAATTGATCAGAAAGGGATAAAGCTGGCATTCAAAGGGCCGTTGATTGTAAATGTGGCATTTATTATCCGCGCTATTAAGGAAGGGGCAGATAAATCCGCCGCTTGCAGGATCAGCTACAGGCTGAATGCGCCGGTCCGCCGAGATTGAGGCTGCGGGTATCCCCGCCTTATCCACCAGCTCCTGTATCTCTTCGTCCAACAAGCACGGGCTCCACACTGAATTTGCCTCTTTAAAGCGGCAGCAAGAGCGGCACTTAAGACAAAACTCCTGTGCTACGAATTGCCTGATCATTTGACAATGCTCCCTAACTTAAGTTTTTTCTCCGGGCTGATAACCGCTAATATATTTTCATCCGAGCCTGCCAAAATCATACCCTGGCTTTCCACTCCCCGTAAAAGTGCCGGCTCCAGGTTATCCACCAGGACCACCTGCCTTCCCAAAAGTTCTTCTTTGGAATAAAAACTTTTGATCCCGGCAACCACCTGCTTCTTGCGGTCGCCTAGGTCCACGGTTAAAACCAATAATTTATCCGCGTTCGGATGGTCATTCACCTCTTTGATCTCGGCGATCCTTAACTCTATCTTTCTAAAATCCTCAATAGTAGCCATCTTATCCTCCTAGCCCCTAAAATTTCAACTCCGCATAAAATTCAATCTGGTAAGCGTTATTCGCTGAACCATCCCCGCGCACAAAAGGGCTGAACAAGCTCCCGTCCACATCATCGCGCCTTTCTTTATAAAATCTGCCCGGGAAAAAGCATCCTCCCAGGAAACCGACCGTCAAATGTTTGCTTACCTTATAATCAATATAAAAATCCGCTTCATAGCCCAGGTCCCGGGAGAGGTATTTTCCTTCTCCGTCTAAAGTACCTACCGGCCGGTTAAATGCCCTTAGGTAATATCCGTACAAGCTTACGCAAAGTTTATCCGTAAAGTTATATTCAAAACCTATTGAAGGCATAATCAGGTTTTCAAAGTCGCCCGCGTAAAATGTCGTCGGCCGCGGCACCCCGTAATTCAGGCCGTTACCGCCACCCATAGCGACGATGGGAAGCATATCCACATTGCTGGTGCTTATCGCATCCCCAAGGTTCAGGTTGGTGGGGGAAAAATAACTAAAAGCGCGGTTCTTCCCCGAAACATAACGGGCATCCGGATCCCCTGCCATATCCGGAGTAACTTTGTTCCCGGAGCAAAGCAGGAACTGTAACTCCGGGACAAATTTACCCAACGTATAATCTAAACCGGAGTAAAACATGTACCCGGTGTGCGCGATATCTTTATAATCGCTGTCGGAGCTTGCGGCATATCCGAAATTATGCGCTGCCTCTAATTTGAGGGATAGAGTCTCTCCCTCAAACTTCCAGGCAGTGCCAAATGTCCCCAACAGGTCTCTTTTTATGGAAGCGGCAAAAAGATTATCCCGCTTGCCATTTGAGGTATAATCCGCCAATACCCCTATATATGGCCAAAAGGTCTGCTTACCCGCGGTGATTTTAACGTCGGTAGAGAAGAAATTGGCGGCGTTAGGTTCGTATTTCTGGCCCTGTTCCGCCTCTTGTTTAATATGCGGGCCTAATTGATTTTTGTAAACCAGGTCCGGCCGGCAATAATAGATACGCCAGAGTAAATCCTGTGTCTCTTTATACAGGGTAATCCCGTAATTTTCATAATTGCCGTTAAGGCTGAAACCATTGCCTACCTCATAAATATAAAGCCCGGCCTTAAAGCCCAAACCATTCCTTGTCCTGGAATCAAACCAGAATTCCTCAACCTGCGGAAGTAGCTCTGCGCCGCGATACCTCTCGATCTTCCCCCCAGAATTAACCAGCGTGTTGTGGATAAAGACCGGTGCATCGTAATCATAAGGCCCGGTGCGCTCAAGCTTGATAAAAAACTTGTTTCCCGAATCTTTAAAATCCGCGCTGAAAGCAAAACTGTAATCTATCCCCAGATAAGTGGTATGGTCATCTTTATTATGGCTATCCAGGTCTGCCACATTCTTAAAACTTACCAGGTCGGTGCGCAGATATGTATCTAATCCCAACGCCAGTTGTTCGGTATTCAGCAGTTCGTAGCTGTATCCCGAGGAAGCAAAGCCCAAGATTAAAATTAAAGAAAACCAAATATTCTTTAACATCTTCAGCATTCTTCCGGATTTTGAGATGCTTGAGCTAAAAGACTTAAGTTATGGTAGCACCTGCGGCGGGAAAACTCAAGGTAAAACAGGAATAAACGGGGCCGACGAGATTCGGACTCGCGATCTCCTCCGTGACAGGGAGGCGCTTTGAACCAGGCTAAGCTACGACCCCAAAGAAGTTTATGGAAGAATTATATTGTATCCAAAATTTCAAAAAATACAACCGGTTATTTCCGTTTTTCTATAGACTCCGGATAAATATGGTGGGCGGTACTGGACTTGAACCAGTAAAACCTCCTGAATGTAAATCAGGCGCGCTAACCAATTGCGCCAACCGCCCGCAAACTTATGCCCCTCTGACTATACCCAAGAGCATTAAGGTAAATGCCATGACCAATAAAGCCACGGTTTCGGTCATGCCCAAGACAACCAGGTAATTTCCAAAACCCTTATCCGTCTCACCCATGGCATCGCAGGCGCAGGCCGCACATTTTCCCTGCCACAGCGCAGAAAGCCCAATGGCTAGGCCGCTAAAAGCGCCGATGCTCCAAAGAAAGAGGCCTTTGTTGGCTATCTCCATTAACTGGCGCATAACGATCATGCCATAGACCGTCTGGGTCAAAGGCGCTGCCACAAAAACCACCAGCATGAAAGAGGCGGCTTTATTCTGAGCGAAATTCTTCTTCCAGGCGCCGATAGCAGCCATTCCGGCAACCCCCGCTCCCCAACCGGAACCCACCGCGGCAAGCGCCAATACCAAAATAGCGCCTAAATCCTTAAATTGCATCAGCATATTATTGTCCATAATTCCTCCCCCTTATTAATCTTTTAAAGGTTTATAATTTTGCCCGCTCCAGGATATATTGGCATGGCCTGAAAATTCCAATACATTAAGCCTGATCCCGTGCACCAATACTGCAACCGGCCCTAATGCAAGACCAAGGGTATGCCCGACCAAAAGAATAAAACCCGCCAATATCAGGGAGAATATGCCCTGATTTGCCGCCGAAGAGGCCATGGCGTTAAACGCGTCCGATATAGCTATCCCGGCCAGGCCCACTGCAAAAAGGCGGATGTAAGAAACCACGTCGGTAAAATTATTCATCAGGCTTAAGACCAGTGTGCCTAAGCCCTGGCCTATGCCTTTAAGAATATTTTTCTGCGGGCTGGTAAAAATTACAACCAGGGCTATTCCGGAGAAAAGAAGCCAATTTCCGAAAGACGGAAAACTATCCCCCAGTATAAGCACCCTGGCGATAAAAAAACAGGCCCATAAAACACCTGTCCAGCCGATATCCGCTAGCGCCGTTAAAGCCGGGGACTTAAGTATGGAGCGCCAGATATGCGCGATTGACAAATGCAACGCCCCGATAAAAAAACATAACCTCTGGAGGGCTCTTTCGTCGTTAAGCGCCGGGATCAAAGGCTTATACCCTGCTTTTAAAACCCACTCCTGCCCGAAGAAGGTTCCGGTGCAGGCCCCCCATATAATAGCGCAAAAGCTTAGGATGTAAAAGAGAAAAAAACCACTGGTCTTTTGCTTATTTTTACGCGCCCGCTGATGCAGCAAGAAAGTTATCAAGCAATATACCAGTCCATAGCCGGCATCGCCGATCAATATTCCGAAGAAGATGCTAAAGAATATAAGGAACGGCAGGCTGATATCCAGCTCATGATAACCAGGCAGTATCTCCAGGAATTTAAATACCGGCTTGATCACGCTGATCCAGGCCGGATTACGCAGCAGGACCGGAGGGTTATCTTCCGGGCCAGGTTCATCTATATTCAATGCCCATTGTTCCTGTTCTGCCTGGCGGGTCAGTTTTTCTATGCTGTCAAAAGGAATATAGCCGCTGATATAAGAAAGCTCCTCTGCCTGCCCCATTCCGGAAAACGCCTCCTGAAATTCTAATTCTTTCTCCAACTCGGATTTGATCATATTCAAACCCGGCTGATAACTACGCTGGTCAATAAGCTGCTGTTCTATGCTCCGAACGGCTTGGCAGTCTTGGTTGCAGCGCCTGCGCATGTCAGCTAAGCCCATACGGGGCAGGGGGATCTCCTTAAGGCCAATATCTATCTTGTTGGCCGAAACCAGCAGGCAGTTGGCAATCCCTCCTTTAACGGATAATTTGCTGACTGCTATATCATCGCCAAGTTGTTTAAGCTGCTTAAGCGGTATCTGATACAATCCCGCAAAAATGTTTTTTCCCGCTAAATCCGTAAACTCCTGCGGGTTAAAATCACCCCATTCCTCATACTGTTTAATAAGCGTGGAAAGGCTGCGTAAATATTCTGTTAACTGCTCTTTACGCTTATACAGATCAATGATATGCCGGCAGATAAATTTGGCGTCAAACCCTTCTTTGCGTCCGGGAGAGTCTTTGGCTGCGCTCTTTATCCCGGATAAAATACTTAAGGCCTGGTTAAACAGCGCAATCTCCTCGCGCAGGACGGTGATATCCTTGCCTTTGGGAGGCTGCTCATGCCGGACATGCAAGACCCCGCTTGAGCGCAGTTTATTTAAGGCATTCAAGCTGTCCTTGGCTTGGGTGATCACCACCGCCTTTTTCATGGGGACGATCATGCCAGCCCTCCTGTCAAAACCAGCTCCTCAATTTTTCTTTTGGCGATCTTGCTCCGGCCCACGGCGTTAGCCATCTGGTCTCCGATATAGATCTTGATCAGCCGGATATTTTCCTCGGCCTCGGGAATCTTTACTTTTTCAAAAAGATTAACTCTTTGGCTGGTAATGCGCAGCTCATGGCGCAATACAACTATCCCCTGCTCGATCACAGAGATCTCTTCCCTTAAAGCAATGGCCGCTCTCAGCGAGATAATGGCTGCGTCTACCCATAAAGGGGTAATGAATAGATCGTAACCCGCTTCATCGAATTCTACCGCATCAAATACGGGAATATCTATCCCGGCGATATTTTTAGGGTGGGTGATTATGTTGCGCGGCAATAAGAACGGCTTAAGATCAACCCTCTCATCGGTAAAAAGGCCTATCCAAAGGCCGATTGCCTGATTTTTTTTAAGCAGCGCCTGATTTTTTTCTTCAAGGAGTAAATCCTGCTGCAAGATCTCCAGCTGCAACTGCTGCTTTTTTAATTGGAGGGTGGGAAGATAACGCGAAAACTGCGCTAAGGCATCACGCTGCCTTTTTAATTCACCTTTGGTAAGTTTTATCTTTACCATTATTTCTTTGGCCAGCCCCGTTAGAGATAGGACACCGAAGGTGTCCGACGGCTGCCTGCGGCAGCCTATCTCTAACGGGGCCAGTATTCTTCAATAAGCGAACGCTTGATCGCGGTTTCTTCAGGAGTAAAGACCTCGGCTAAAATCTCCCACCCCAGGTCCAGGGCCTTCTCCAGGGGAATATTCACTTTAAGGGACATCATGTTCTTTTCAAAAAGCCCGCCGTATTTAAGCAGCTTCTTATCCCAGGCGCTCATCTGAAAACCCATAGCTTGTTTTTCAACCGTCTGGCGGTGACTGGCAAAAAGCTGGATCATCGTATCCATTATCGTGCGGTGGTCCAGCCGGGTCTTGCCGTTTACCTGCTGCTTGAGCCGGCTTAATGAACCGAATGGCTCGATAACCCCGTCCTTAAGATAAAACTGGCCCTCTGTAATATAGCCGGTGTTATCCGGCACAGGATGGGTTACATCATCACCCGGCATGGTAGTTACCGCCAGTATTGTGATCGAGCCTGCCCCTTCAAAATCAACCGCCTTTTCATAGCGGCTGGCTAATTGGCTGTAAAGGTCTCCGGGGTAACCGCGGTTGGAAGGGACCTGCTCCATGGTTATGGAGATCTCTTTTAAGGCGTCGGCAAAATTGGTCATATCGCTTAAGAGGACTAATACCCGCCTGCCTTTTAAGGCAAAATCCTCGGCTACTGCCAGGCACATATCCGGCACCAAAAGGCATTCCACCACCGGATCAGAAGCAGTGTGCATAAAAAATATGGAGCGGCTCAAAGCCCCATGCTGCCTTAATGTTTCCTTAAAAAACAGGTAGTCGTCATATTTTAATCCCATACCGCCCAGGATAATAATATCTACCTCGGCCTGGATGGCGATCCTGGCCAAAAGTTCGTTGTAAGGTTGACCGGCAATGGAAAATATCGGCAACTTCTGAGACTCAACCAGGGAGTTAAATACATCGATCATCGGGATACCGGTGCGGATCATCTTGTTGGGAATAATTCTTTTTACCGGATTGACCGGCGGACCGCCTATGTTGATGGTGTTCTCGGAGATCTCCGGGCCGCGATCCAAAGGCAGGCCGCTGCCGTTAAATATGCGGCCTAACAGGTCCTCTCCCGTAGACACGATCATAGGCCGGCCCAGGAAACGCACCTTATCACCCGTAGAGATACCCCGGCTTCCGGCAAAAACCTGCAAGGAGACCTTGCTGCCTGCAATGCGGATAACCTGGGCAAGGCTTGTTCCCCGGCGGGAGGCGATCTGGGCAACATCGTTGTAACCGACACCTTCTGCCTCAACAATGATCACGTCTCCGGAGATTTGACTAATACTGGTATACACCTTTTGCATTTTATACATCCGCGGCTGAAATTCCCGCCGCCACTTTAGTATTTCGCTCCAGGAAGCCACAGGTTTAGCCACTGGAGCTTCATTTTTCTTCCGGGATCCTCTTCTCTTCCAGTAATATTGAAATCTCTTCCTCTATCTGCTTAAACTCCGCGCTCATCCAGGCGCTTGAATTCCAAGTACGCACCAACTGCCTTAATTTCTGGAAGAAGCGCAAGGCCTGCTCTTTATCCTCCAATTTAAAATCGTTAAGCAATATATCGTGGATAAAATCAAATATGTAGATCTGCCTTTCTTTGGAGGTGGCTTCATCCACCGCGTCAAAGGCATTCTGCTGCAAATAAACAAAATCAAAGAACTCGCCCTTAAGATAGGCTATGTAATCCGCAAGCGACGTCCCCTCCTCGCCGATGACCTTCATCATCTGGGAGACCTCATAACTCTTGCGCAGGGCCTCATGTCCGGTATTTTCTTGCTTCTCGTCGATAAATCCCCTGTATTTGCTCCAGCTGATCAGGGGGTCGATCGCCGGATACCTGCGGCTGTCGGACCGTTCGCGGGAAAGCCCATGAAAAGCGCCGACTACCTTAAGGGTCGCCTGAGTAACCGGCTCTTCAAAATTCCCTCCGGCAGGGCTTACTGCTCCTCCGATAGTAACCGAACCTGTCGAGCCGTCATGCAGCCTGATTAATCCCGCCCTTTCGTAAAATGAAGCTATGCGCGATTCAAGATAAGCCGGGAATGCCTCCTCCCCCGGGATCTCTTCAAGCCTGCCGGACATCTCCCGCATGGCCTGGGCCCAGCGGGAAGTTGAATCTGCCAGCAGCAGCACATTCAAACCCATCTGGCGGTAATATTCGGCGATCGTCACCGCTGTATAAACGCTGGATTCCCTGGCGGCAACAGGCATAGAGCTGGTATTGCAGATGATCACCGTGCGGTCAATAAGAGGAGTGTTCGTGCGCGGATCAACTAACTCGGGAAAAGTTTTGAGGGTCTCAACGACCTCCCCGGCGCGCTCTCCGCAGGCGGCAATAATCACGATATCCACCTCGGCGTGGCGGCTGGTCAATTGCTGTAAAACTGTTTTCCCGGCGCCAAATGGTCCGGGTATGCAATAGGTGCCTCCGCGGCTGACCGGGAACAGGGAATCAATAAGCCGCATCTTGGTTACGAGCGGCTCAACCGGCTTTAGTTTCTCGGCATATGCCTGAATGGGAAGTTTAACCGGCCACTTCTGCTTTAAGAAAACCTCATGAAGTTTGCCTGTTTCATCTTTTAAAACAGCGATCTTTTCCTTGATATTGTGCCTGGCGCCAGCGGATATATCAACTACCTCAAGCACGCCTTTAAGGCCAAAAGGGGCCATTATATAATGCTTAAAAACCTTTTCCGGGACAAACCCCAGCTTGCTGCCGGCCAAAACATGCTCCCCCTTTTTTACCAGAGGGGTAAATCCCCATTCGGTATCCGAAAGGGCCTCTAAATAAATCCCTCTTTTGAGGAAAAATCCGCATTCCTTGGCTAACGCGGGAAGGGGGTTCTGCAGGCCGTCAAAGATCTGGCCCAATAATCCCGGGCCCAGCTCGGCGGAGAGGAGCTCGTCGCTAAATTCAACCTGCTCCCCGACCTTTAATCCCGAGGTGCTTTCATATACCTGCATTTGAGCGCGGCCATCCCTTACGCGGATAACCTCTGCCTTCAGGCGCAGGTCCCCGTGCAGGATATAAGCCACCTCATTCTGGATGACAAAATCATCCAGGCCAACAGTCACCATATTCGCGTTGATCTCTACTATATGCCCTATTCTTTTATGCATCGCAATAAATTAATTTGGCAATACCTTTGCCGCCAGCTGCGCCTTGTCTGCCGACTCGATCTTAACCCAGCGTTCCAAAATTGCCAGCTTCAATCCATAAACCAGGAGAAAATCCAGGTCAAAATAATGCCCCCTGGATATCTCATCAAGCGCCTTCCAACGCTCAAGATCCAAATACCTCTCTGCCTCCAGGATTGAAGTGTGCCGTAAGGCTGCCTGGGCAATATGGGTTATGTTCATATCAAAATGCGTATCGTTGCGTAAAAACCCGGCAGGATCAACTTTTTTACGCAAGGCCCTGGCCTTGACCAGCTCATTTCTCAATGCCAGGTCAAACTCCCTCCATTTTAAGAGTGTGACCGGGCCGAATGCATTCAAAGCATAGCCATCTGGGGAAAGCGCCTCTTTAATAAGAGCGGCGTCCCTCCCAGGAATAAACTCCACGCAACGGCTAAGAAAATCATTCAAGGTAAGCCCAGGCGGATTGCCGAACTGCAGCATCGGGAGGCTGGAAATAAAATAAGTATAGTAGCTGGGCATTTATCCTTCTTTTAATATGCGGCCTAGCTCGGGCCTAATCTTGGCGCTGATATATTCAGCCAAAGCGGAATCAGAAAAATCAAAATGTGATTTTCCGGAATCAAAGCTGATGCGCAGCCCCGCGTTTATCTGGTCGCTGGACTTAAGCACAACCTCTGACTTGACCTCCTCAATAAGTTTTTTCAGCATAGATCTTTCCATATGCTTGTAGTCCTCCGGGCTAAGGGTGATAATGATCTCTGCTCCCGGCTTATTCACCGCCCCCTTGATCAACCCGGAGATTATCCGGCTAAGCTCCTCGGGAGTCAAGACCTGGCGGATGGTCTGGCCTATCAATCTGTCAAGCATTTCGTTGATCCGGGCCCTTAAGGATATCAGGAAATCACGGCCTGCCTGGTTTAACGCCTGCTCCATGCTTTGCCTGGTATTTTTTTCCTCTTCATGCGCACGGGCAATGATCTTTCGCGCCTCTTCCCTTGCTTGGCTAATGATCCTTTGCGCCTCTTCATGCGCTTTGGTCTGGATCTGCCCGGCCATATCCTGCGCTTTTTTTATGCCTTCCTGCTGAATTTTTGCGATCAAATCTTTAATTTCCTGCGCCATATGGAACACCCTCCAACGTTCTTATCTAGTGATATCCCGCGTCAGCGGGATAATTCTTCTAAGAGTTCCCCTGCTCTTGCCGACGGGTCGTCTGCTTTTAATATCGGCCTGCCGATTACCAGGAAATCGCTTCCCGCCTTTACCGCCTGCTTAACGGTCGCCGTCCGCTTCTGATCATCCGCGCTAGAACTATTCATCCGTATCCCGGGAGTAATGATTAAAAAATCTTTTTTTATTTTCCTGCGCAGGAGGCCGGCCTCCCTGGCTGAGCAGACTATCCCGTCTAAACCGCTCTCTATTCCGATTTTTGCCAAAGTCAAAACATCTTTTGGCTTTGCCTGGCTACTGGTCAAGACCGTAACCCCGATCAATAATGGCCTGGGCAGTTTAGTTACCTCTGCCGCTTTCTTCGCGGAAACAACGGCAGCCTCCAGCATTTCTTTACCGCCGGAAATATGCAAGGTAAGCATTTTTACTTTATGGGCCGCTGCCACTGCCACTGCCTGGGCTACGGTATTGGGAATATCAAAATACTTAAGATCCAGAAAGACTTCCGCCCCTTTTTCGCGGATCGAATCAATGATACTTGGGCCGTAGGCTGTAAAAAGATGGCTGCCTACTTTAAAAATTTTTATTTTTGGATAGAGCCTGGCCACAAAACCCATGGCCGCCTCCAGAGTATCCACATCCAGGGCAAGGATAATCTGAGCCGGCCGCAAGAGCTCAAGTTCTCTTAACTTTCGCATGCCTTTAAACTTCCGATAAGGGCGCTTAAATCCGGCAGATCATTATCCGCCAGATATGCCTTTAACCCGGCGATAATTTCAATGCTTACCCGGGGATTAACAAAATTTGCCGTTCCCACGCTTATGGCACTAGCCCCGGCAATAAAAAATTCCAGGCTGCTTTGGAGATCCATTATACCACCTGAGCCGATAATGGGAATCTTAATTTTATTATGAACCTCCCAGACCATTTTCACTGCTACGGGCCTGGTCGCCGGGCCGCTTAACCCGCCTGACCATGAGCCTATTTTAGGTGAGCGTTTATCTACGTCTATGCTCATGCCGCTAAGGGTATTGATTAAAGCCACGGCATCGCTTCCTGCGCTTTCGGCAGCTAAAGCGATCTCAGAGATTGAAGTAACATTAGGCGAGAGCTTGGTGATCAGGCATTTCTGCGTAAGCTTTCGGACCAGGCTTACCAACTCAAAGGTATCTTTAGCATCCTGGGAGATCAATTTATCCTTATGCAAATTAGGGCAGGAAATATTCAACTCAAGGGCAGAGACCTCCTTTATTTTATCCAACCGGCTGGCCAAAACAGCGAACTCTTCAGGGTCGTCAATGCTGGAGATGCTTACGATAACCGGGATACCCAGCTTTTTCAAAAAAGGAAGTTTCTCTCCGATAAATTTATCTATCCCAGGATTTTCCAGGCCGATAGAATTCAGCATACCGGCCGGGGTTTCGCAGGTCCGGGGAGGAAGATTACCTAAGCGCGGCCTGACGGTAATAGTTTTCGTGACGATGGCGCCGAGCTTCTTCAAATCTATGAAAGGCGCGAACTCCTCGGTATATCCGAAGGTGCCGGAGGCAACCATTACCGGATTTTTCAAATCAAGCTTGCCTATTCGTACGCTTAAGTCTGGTGCTATCTGTTTTACCAAGTTAACTCCTTGCCTGAAAAAACCGGGCCATCCTTACAAACTTTTCTGTAGCCGGATTTAGTAGCTACAACGCAGCCTAAACAAGCCCCGATCCCGCAGGCCATGTGTTCCTCTAGAGAAAGTTGGCTGTCAATATTGTTTTCGCAGGCTATCTTCCCAACAGCCTTTAACATTGGCCGCGGGCCGCAGGCATAAATAGCTAATCGCCTGTCGCCTGTCGCCTGTCGCAAAACCTGGCTTAATAACTCTGTAACCCTGCCCTTAAAACCGCTGGAGCCGTCATCAGTGGCTATCTTTACCGAACAACCCAGCGCCTTAAACTCCTGGCTGCAAAGAATCTTCTTTTCTGTCCTCGCTCCGATTAAAACCAAAGGCTTGCTCGATCTTATTTTTTTTGCCAGGAACACTAAAGGCGCTCCCCCCATTCCTCCGGCAACTAAAATCGCTGCCTTGCATCCTGCCCTTTGCTCTTTGCCAGACAGCGAAAAACCATTGCCCAGCGGCCCGATAACATCTAAAAGCTCCCCCGGCTTCCTGGCCGATAAGATCCGCGTGCCCGGGCCAAGGACTTCATAAAAAAGCCTGACCCTTGAACCCTCTATCCCGTGTATGCTGAGCGGCCTTCTTAACAGTGGTTCAATACCATCGCTTACCTTTATATTTACAAACTGTCCCGGTAAGGCACGCCCGGCAATTACCCCGGACTCAAACTCTAAATGCCAGTAGTTATCCTTAAATATTTTATTGGAGGTTATCTTAGCTTTTATTTGCTCCGGGCCCATTTTTATCCGTCCGTTTGCTGAGCAGGATCACAAAAATAATAAATAAAATAAACGTAAAAAACAACCAGATAGATTGCCTGAGATAGGCTGTAATTCCCTCCCGGGAAATATCCTCCCAGGATTCCACCAGCAAAGTAACAAAAAGAAGCACGGAAATCGAGATGATCTCTTTTTTAAACCAGGATAATTTTATAGGGAGGTATTCGCTTATATCCAGATTGATTATGGTGGATAATTTCGGTAGGATGCGGGGCACTTTCTGGCAGTATTGTCGGTATGCATCCGGGAATGCGGCCCGGAGCTTCTTTTCCTCCCTGTACATAAGAAGTATATAGCGGATAACAAAAACTGTAATAAAGATAACCGCTACCCATAATTTAAAAACCGCTAATACTACCCCTAAACCAATGAGAAATATCCCCAGATACATGGGGTTGCGTACAATCTGATAAGGCCCTCCCTGGATCAATGCCTGGCTTTCCCGGGAATGTTCTGCCTTGTATCCGCGCGCAGAAACGCGGATGATCTGGCCCAGCAGAATAAGAGAAAAGCCCATGATCTCTATATATTCCTCTACCGAGCCGGAGGAATTTTTACGAAAGAAAACCCGCGGGAACAATGCGACTATTATTGCGGCGCAGAACATAATTATACCGTTGATCTTAATCCGTTTTTTCACCCAGCCCTTCCTTTCCGAGGTTGCGATGACTGTGCGGAAGGGCTGGGCTGGCACTTCGGGCAAAAATAAGTGCCTCTTCCTCCCTGAGTAATTTTTTTAACCGGGCTGCCGCAGATAAAGCAAGGTTTCCCCTGGCGGCCATATACCTGATGAAACCGAACATAATCCCCCGGCTTGCCCGAGACCCGCACATAATCATCTACTGAGGAACCGCCGTGCTTGATGGCGCTAGCCAATACCTCTTTTGTTTCCCGGTACAGGGTTTCTTTTTCTTTTGGGTCGAGGCTTTGGCCGGGCCTTAGCGGGTTGATTTTTGCGCGGAATAATATCTCGGAGGCATAGAGGTTGCCGATACCCGCAATAAAACCCTGGTCCATAAGCAAAGGCTTGATCTTGGTTTTCTTCTTAGCGAGCATATCCTTAAAATCCGCGGAAGTCAAATCAAAAGGCTCCGGGCCCAGAGCTTGCACAAATTTCAGCTTTTTCCAGTCGTCAACTAAACGCAGCTCCCCGAATAAACGCTGGTCATTAAAATCTAGGGCGCGGCCGTCGGCAAAATGAAAAGCCACGCGGCTGCTCTTAACTTTACCGGGATAAACCAATTGACCGGTCATTCTTAAATGTATGGCCAGGGCTTTACCATTGGACAACTCCAAGATCAACAGTTTGCCCCGGCGCAGGATATTCTTGATGGCTGCGCCTTCAAAAGACCTCTTAAATGCAGCGGGAGAAGGCTCGCGGATCACCCTGGGATTATTCACGCAAACCTCGGTTATTTTTTTACCCAGGATCGTCTTGGCTAAATCTCTTCTTATGGTTTCAACCTCTGGAAGTTCAGGCATAATCTTTACCTTTTCTTTGTTTTATAATACTCCTGCAAAGGCTTGACTTTGAGTTTTTTCTTCAGCAGCACCTCTATGCCGCTGACCGTGGCAATCGCGCCGAATATGGTCGTGGTATAAGGTATGCCGCACAAAATAACCTGCGAACGGATCTTTACTTCATCAAGCCTGGGGATCCTTCCTGAGGGGGTATTGATAACCAACTGGATCTTGCCTTCTTTCATAAGATCCAGAACGTTTGTCTTGCCCTCGGAGATCTTCGGGAGGACTTTTGCTGAAATGCTGCTTTTGGCCAATGCCGCGGCTGTCCCGGCTGACGCGTATATCTTAAACCCCATGTCTTTTAGCTTCTTAGCCACCAGGATAACATCCCTTTTGTCCCGGTCGTGCACGGAGATAAAGACATTGCCTTTCTTGGGCAGCTTCTGGCCTGCGGCCAGCTGGCTCTTGATATAGGCCTGGCCAAAATCCACATCAATACCCATAACCTCACCGGTGGATTTCATTTCCGGGCCAAGGATTATATCAACTCCCGGGAAACGGTTAAAAGGAAAGACTGATTCCTTGATCGACACATGCCTGGGGATGATTTCTTCGGTAAACTTAAGCTCTTTTAATTTTCTGCCCAACATAACCTTGGTTGCCAGCTTTGCCAAAGGTACGCCGATCGCCTTTGAAACAAAGGGGACTGTCCGGCTGGCCCGGGGATTGACCTCTAAGACATAAACCAGGTTATCCTTTACCGCATACTGCACGTTCATTAAGCCCACCACGTGCAATTCCCTGGCCATATGCACGGTTGCCTGGCGGATATTTTTTAATACTTCGGCGGATAAGGTATAGGTGGGGATGGACATGGCTGCATCACCTGAATGCACCCCGGCCTGCTCAATATGCTCCATTATCCCGCCGATTATAAAATCCTCGCCGTCACCGACCAGGTCCACATCAACCTCAATGGCATCCTCCAGGAATTTATCAACCAAGATAGGATGCTCACCGGAGACCTCTGCCGCCTCTTTGATGAACCTCTCCAGGACATTCTGGTCGTAAACGATCTCCATTGCCCTGCCGCCCAATACGTATGAAGGCCGGACCAATACCGGATATCCAATCCTGCTGGCTACCTCCTTTGCTTCGCTAAATGTAAATGCCGTGCCGCTAACCGGCTGCCGAAGGCTAAGTTTATCCAGCATTTGCTTAAATCTCTTGCGGTTCTCGGCAATATCAATGCTGTCGGCGCTTGTCCCGAGAAGATTAACCCCGGCTGAGCGCAGAGGGACTGCCAGGTTAAGCGGGGTCTGTCCGCCAAACTGGACGATCACCCCCATAGGCTTTTCCAACTCAATAATATTCATGATATCTTCAAAGGTCAGCGGCTCAAAATAAAGCCGGTCCGAGGTATCGTAATCGGTAGAAACTGTCTCCGGATTACAGTTGACCATGATACTGTCAATACCTTCTTCTTTAAGCGCGTAAGCCGCATGGCAGCAGCAATAGTCAAACTCAATACCCTGGCCGATCCTATTGGGCCCTCCTCCTAAGATAACTACCTTTTGCCGCATTTTATTTCTCCCCCTAAAATCCTTTTAGCCTGCTTAATCACTTCATCAATACTATCGGCTTTAATAACCCCCTTAATATCCCAGGAGCCCAAACTGATTACCGGGATCCCGAATTGCAGGCAATAGGCAATCTCAGATAGCGTGCCTGCTTCACCCGGAAGAGCTATCACCAGGTCCGCAGCCTTAACCACCAGCACATTCCTGGCCAGACCCATGCCTGTGGGGATAACTATATCTACAAATTCATTGGCCTCTTTCTTGTCGTAACTCGGTATAATACCGATAGTTAGGCCTCTTTTTGCCTTGAAACCAGAGCAAACTGCCTTCATTGTTCCCTGTAAACCGCCAGTTACAAGAGTATCAACCACTTTAGCCAGATTTATGCCTAAATTATGGGCTAATTGCTCCACTTCGGCATTACAATGACGTCCACCGATAACACTGATTACTTTTTTTCGCGTATCTCTCGCTTTCATACTTGACTTGTCGTGGGACAGTCCCCTTCGGGGACAGTCCCTAGACTGGCAACACTTATCTAGCCGTTTATTTTGCGCCTGGCAGGAATTTCCCGCTCGACCATATTTCTTGCGCAAGCGGGATCCCGTCTTCTATCGCATAGCTTGACGGGAGAACCTGCCCAGATTCTGTCCTGCTATTTTATTGCGCCTGGACAGAATCGAACTGTCACCACCAGCTTCGGAGGCTGATGCGCTATCCGTTGCGCTACAGGCGCATATCAAAACAAACTTAGTTGCTGTTCCCCTTGACCCTGTTTTTCGCTATCATCAAATATGGAGATCGTCCCATATTCGCCGTCAAAACCGGCCTTAATATTAACCTTGCCCTGGCGCACCCGTAAAACCCCCTCCGCGACTTTTTTCGGCAGGTTTTTGAGAAGGTCATCTTTTGAAGCCCGAAGCAAAACCTCAAACTCTGTCCCGAATTTAGCCAGGTAACTGTGGTAATCCCTGGTCACGTTTACCGAACCCTTGCCCACGCCTTTTGCCTCGGCAATGATCTCCTCAAAGGGAATCAGGTTCTTAAACGGTATGGCATTCTCCGGCTTAAAACCTTCCGGCCGGTCAGCAAGTTTTTCCACCCGGTTTGCCACGCCTACCGTAACCGCTTTGCCGCATTTAGGGCACCTGCCGTTATTTTCTTTTGTCTCTTTCGGCGATAGCCGCACACCGCAGAGCCGGTGGCCGTCAAAATGGTATTTGCCCTCCTCGGGGAAGAATTCAATGGTGTATAAAAATCTTCCCTTGTCCTTGGTTTTTAAAACTTCGCGGATAGTTTTATAATCCAATTCGCAGTTAAACACATTTGCCTCGCGTCCGATCTTTTGCGGAGAGTGACTGTCGGAATTGCTTATTAGGGTATATTTATCCAGCGCCGAGAGCCTCCAATTCATTGCGGGATCGCTGGAAAGACCGGTTTCCAACGCGAAGATTTTCGGCGTCTGTTCCTCAAAACAATCCTGGATCCTGTCAAATCCGGACATTGACCCGAACAAACTAAACCACGGGGTCCAGATGTGGCCCGGCACGATCATGCAGTTTTCATCAATATCAAAAACAATGCGCGCCAGCTCCGCGGCATCCAAACCTAATATCGGACGGCCGTCGCTGGCCAGGTTACCTATCCTGCTTAAGCGCTCATTTATCTTATCTACGCTTTTAAAAGATGGGCTGAAGATCAAATTATGGATGCGATAGGTGCGGCCGCCTTTGGAATAAATACTGCTTACCTCGGCGGTAAGCATAAAATAAATTCCGGCGTGCTTAAACAGGCCGTTTCCGCAGTCTTCCAAGTTATGCTTTAACTCTTCCAGCCAGAGATGGTGCGTAAAATCCCCGGTGCCCATTAAAGTGATGCCTTTTAATTGCGCCCACTCCGCCAGGTGCTTAATATCCATATCCCGGCTGGTTGCCCGGGAGTATTTTGAGTGAATATGAAAATCCGCGATAAACTCCATACTTACCTTTTATATACTATTTTTCCGTTACAGATCGTGTAATCTACCGCGCCTTTTAAAGTGCGGCCGAGAAATGCGCAGTTTTTGGATTTAGAAATCAGCCCGCTTTTTCTAACCTCCCATTCTTCTCCGGGAGAAATAACCACTATATCCGCGGCCTTGCCTTCGCTTAAGGTTCCTTGGTCTATACCTAAAATCCTGGCCGGGTTAAGAGAGAATTTCTCAAACAGCCTCCCCCAGTCCAATATCTTATGATGGACCAATTCAGTTACACCCACGGCTAATTCGGTCTCTAAACCAACCACCCCGAACTCCGCGCGTTCAAACTCAATATCCTTTTCATTCTCCGTATGCGGGGCATGATCGGAAGCAACCACGTCAATAATCCCCTCTTTTAATCCCTGTTTTATCGCCGCCAGGTCCTCCTTGCTTCTTAATGGCGGATTCATCTTCATATTTGTATCATACCCTAAAAGGGTATCTTCGGTAAGGGAAAAATAATGCGGCGCAGTTTCGCAGGTTACCTTAATACCTTTTTTCTTGGCCTTAAAGATTATCTCTACTGATTCCCGGCAACTTACATGGGCAATGTGCACTGCTGCACCGGCTTTTTCTGCCAAATCAATATCCCGCTCTATTCTTTTATACTCTGACGCATTTGATATGCCGCGCAGGCCCAGCCGCGTAGAATTAAAACCCAGGTTAATTACCCCCTTGCCGGAAAGTTTTTTATCCTCAGAATGGCAAATAGTTAAAATCCCCGCTTGGCTTGCTTGCTTAAATGCCTCCAGCATCAGCTCATCGCTATCCACCGAGCAACCATCATCGGATAAGGCAATAGCCCCGCTTTTCTTTAACGCAGGGATCTCGCATAATTCTTTGCCCAAGCGTGCCTTGGTAATCGCCCCGCAGATAAGCACATTGACTTTCGCGTCTTTTCTGATTATTCCTTTTAGCAATTCAATGCTCTCTGCGCAATCCATGGCCGGGTTAGTGTTCGGCATGGCTAAAACAGTGGTTACCCCGCCTTTGGCAGCACTGGCTGTGGCAGTAGCTACCGTTTCTTTATCTTCTCTCCCAGGCTGGCGCAGGTGTACATGCATATCAATAATCCCTGGTGTAACAATCTTACCTGCCGCATCAATTACGCTCTCCGCCTGTGCTTTAATATTTTTGGCAACCCGGGATATTTTGTTATCTTCAATTAAAATATCCAGCAGGGCATCAATTTTGTTTGCCGGGTCAATTACCCGTGCGCCCTTTATTAACAAACTCACCCAGCCCCTCCTTCCCTTGCCTGGGCTACCAGGAATAAAACCGCCATTCTTACGGCAATACCGTTGGTTACCTGCTCTAAAATCACCGAATTTGCCCCATCCGCTACCTCACTGGACATCTCAATCCCCCGGTTAATCGGGCCGGGATGCATAACAACTATATCCTTTTTGGCCTTGGCTAATCTCTCCCCGGTAATACCAAACCTTTTAAAATAATCCAACTGCTCGGGGAATGCGGCACCCTCATCGCGCTCAAATTGCATCCTTAAAACATTTACCGCGTCAGCGTTTTTTAAAGCCTCATCAATATTACTGGAGGCCTTCACCCCGGTTTTTTCTATTCCAACCGGAAGCAGCATCTCCGGAGCGCATACCGTAACATTAGCTCCTAACTTAGTCAGCCCCCAGATGTTCGAGCGGGCAACCCGGGAATGCGCGATATCGCCTACAATAGTTACATTCAAGCCCTGTATTCTTCCCAGCTTTTCTTTTAGCGTAAAAATATCAAGCAATGCCTGCGTGGGATGTTCATGCCAGCCATCCCCGGCATTTACCACGCTGATATCCAACGCGCGGGCAAGCATATTTGCCGCCCCCGAACAGTTATGCCGCACGATGATTATATCGGCTTTTAGCGCCTGGATATTCTTCCCGGTATCTATCAAGGTTTCCCCCTTACGCACGCTGGATGTCTCGGTAGCGATATTAATTACATCGGCGGATAACCTTTTTGCCGCGACTTCAAAAGAAACCCTTGTCCTGGTTGAGGGCTCATAAAAAAGATTTACCGCGGTCTTGCCACGCAGGGCCGGAACCTTCTTGATCTCCCTTGTGGAAACCTCTTTAAACGACTCCGCGGTAGAGAGAATAAGTTCTATCTCTTCTCTGCTTAAATATTCCAGGCCTAATAAGTCTTTATTGGTCCAGGTCATTTTTCTCCACGATTACTACCTCATCCTTGCCGTCAACCTCATCCAACCGCACTTCAACCGTCTCATTATGTGAGGTGGGGATATTCTTACCCGCGTAATCCGCCCGGATAGGCAATTCCCGATGTCCCCTATCAATGAGCACTGCCAGGCGGATAGATTTAGGCCGGCCCAGGTCCATAAGAGCATCCATAGCTGACCTAATGGTCCTACCCGAATATAACACATCATCTACCAACACAATATTTTTATCGGTAATATCAAAATCTATTTCTGTCTTGCGCACCAGCGGCTGAGAGGAAATTAAGGTGAGGTCATCGCGGTATAAGGTAATATCCAGGATCCCCACCTGGACCTTTACCCGGTCGATCTTTTCAATACAATCAGCCAGGCGCTTGGCGATATATGCCCCGCGGTTCCTTATGCCTATAAGGCAGAGGTCTTCTGCGCCCTTGTTCTTCTCCAGGATCTCGTGGGCAATACGCATCAGGCTGCGGTTAAGCGCTTCCTTGTCTAATATTTTAGCTTTTTCTTTCATGCATAAAAAAATCCGCCTTTTGGTTATGGCGGATATCTGATTTTAGTATTCTTCTTTTTCTCATTTTTTCCTTGCCGGCTTCTCAAGAGCCAGCTTAAAGGGTTAATTTACTTACATAAATATAGCATCTGAAATGCGGCCTGTCAAGATTTTTTAGGTAACATATTTTTTACCCAAGCAAGTAATCTCTCTGAATGTTTGGATAAACTAATGGCTTCGCTTTGGGTAATCAACCTTTGGTCATATTCAACGATGCTTTTCATTGAGATTAAACTGCGTAAGTGGCCGATATTTTCTTCAAGTTCCTTATGTTTTATCAAGCTGTTGATAAGCTTAAGTATATCATCATGTTTGGGGCTTGTGCTTCTTATCCCATGAAGAGCAACTAACAATGCGTCTGCCGAAGATATGCCGGCATGTATGGCGTTTAATCCGGCCGCGTTCCATTTCTCTTTTATAAGGCTATCTTGCGCGCTTGAGAGAAACTCTTCCGCTTTCTTGAGGTAGTTTATATAATTTAATTTTGGAACACTGCTGGTTCTAATATTTCTTGTCATAAATTGGCTAATTCCGATATATTTTTACCGTAGATAACTTTACCAGTGCGAACAATTTCATTGATAAATGCGTCATTATTTTTTAATTTGCTCTGGAACTCATTTATCAAAAGCGGCGCGCTTGCCAGATGATTCCCGAAAAGCGATGTTATCTTCTTTTCTGCTTCAGATAATTCTTTGGCGATAAGCGGTTTGTTTTTTGAATGCGGATATACAACAACAATATCTATATCGCTATCGGCAGAGGCGCTACCCCTGGCAAAACTACCAAACAGAATAATGCTTAGGGGCCGTGGCGGCTTAATTTCTTTTATAATAATCCGGGCAATATGGCCAAAGATACCCTCCTCTTTTTCAAACGCCGGACGGATAATTTCCTTAACTAAAACATGCTCTTCATTAATCCAGTAAACTAGAGAATTGCCCACAGAACGCATATTTACCACACCCTGCTTAGTTAAATCCTTTAAGGCGGTGTGGGCTTTTACATGCGATAAGCCAACGTTTTTGGCAATCTCCCTGCCATTTAACTGGGCTTGGCTTTTGATTAGAAACCGCAGTATTTTTACTTTGGAATACTGCCCGAAAATATTATCAAGCGGCCTGTCTAATAACAACTCTACCTCCTTCATCGGAAACTATACTTACCATCTGGTAATTATTATTACCATTAATATTCAATTTGTCAATGCATTTTTTGAGTTCTTCTTAAATAAAAAGGGACGCTTAATAGGGAACCTTCTTTTGGGCTGATAAACCTTGAGGAAGGTAAGCGCCCCTTTTATTGAACTATCAATTGCGGTTCTTTAGCAAGAATCTGTATATTTGTTAACGCCAGCCTTAATTCATTTACCGGCTTGCCTGATTCAAGCAAAACCAGGATCTCTCTTAAAGATGATTCCGTGTAACAGGCCTTTTCCTCCTCCTGCCTTAAAATATCGGCGATACAGGCAAGGACCTTATCTGCCTGGGCGCTTGGATCTTGTAAAGATAAAAGGTATTCTCTTATGCGTTCGCAGGAGGGCGCTATGCCTGAATTTGCCATCCGCTCTATCTCCTGCCATTCCTTATCCGGAACAGCGCTCGCTGTTGAAACGAGTCTCGAGGCTCCTCCCACTGACCGACCACTTACCTGCTCCACCTTAGTATATTTGGGAAGTGCCCGCATATCAATACCACCTAAATCTGGCTCTCGGCTAATGCTATCTTCCTTGAACGGAGAGCTACCAATGAATCCTTGCGAGTAATTCTCAGATTCATGCCCATTGGTACCCTGAAATGAACTTGTTTTAGAATTGGCCTTAAGAATTTCGATTATTTGCCTTAGTTTTAAATTAGGATACATATTAATAATATCTTCGAAAAATTTCCGCATCTCGTTTTCCCGGCGGATCATTGCATTTCGCGATAGACGCTCTCCTTCTTCTTCGAGAGGCTTTGAGTGTATGCCGTCCTCAACAAACACTTCCCATTCAAACAAATCACAAAATGCTTCTTCGGCTTTTAATGCTGCCTCAAGCTGACCACGGTCTCTGGTTATTATCCTGCCCCAGCCTTTCATACGCCAATAATCGATAATAACCGGGCTGTTTCTATACACCGCATGCAGTATTTCATGAAATACATCGTTAGCAGAAGCATCCGAATAAGTGCATAGCCTGAATGTTGTTACGGGCAAACTTCCTTCAAAGTGGATTCCCGATTCCACAAGATAACCCGCGATATCTTGACTTCCGATTTTAGTGCCTGGTTTGACTACGCCAATTTTATTTATATGCAAACCCTCTAAAGCTTCCCTGGTTTCTGGATTATCCATAAGGGCTATTAGTAATGGAGAGACATTTGTTTCAACTACAATATTTTCTCGACCTGTCTTTGCCACCGGACCTCCAGCACTTACCGCAACTGGCGAGCCGGCGTGGCGAAGTGCGTCTTTAAAAGAAATCATGTTTTGGTATTCTTTGTCCCTCTGCGCTGCTTCCCTGACGGTATTAACCAATCCCCGATAAAGAGGAACGCGGGAAAATCCCTTTTTCTCTAGATAATCAAGAATAATGCTTGCTAACCCGGCTATGTCTGTCATTCTGTGCCCGGGGATCGCTTTCTCGATATTCCCGTTGGCGGTCAAGTTTAATCCGGAGCGGCCAAAATCAGGCAGGAAATATATAGAACCGTCCTTAGCAATATAAATATTCCCTGGGTGAACATCCTGGTACGTAATTCCCTTTTCATGAAGCGCGTGCAGTATATCTGCGATGCGAAAGATTGTCTGCATGAATTGTCCGATATCCATCTGCGCCATGGCAACCCCTAGATTATCTCCCTCTAAAGAATGGCTCACCAAAAACCAGAAACCGTTGGCGTCTCTCAAAAGCTCTCCTCTCCATATGCCATTGCTGCTTTCTGCATCACGAAACATTAACTCGATAATTCTCTTCTGCATTGCATCTATGCCCAACCTCATCCAAAATACCTTGTTTTCTTGCTCGGCTTGTGTTACTCGCCTCATTTTAGGATGGTTTTTTTCGAATTCCGAATATTGGGGGTCTGGTGTTATTGTATACTCGCTCTCTTCGCCTTGAGCATTGTGCAAGACAACACGCCGTCCCCTGCCATAAGATGCTATCTCATCAGGCCCCAATACGCTAATTAGGTTCTGCGCTGGGAAATCAATGGTTTTTCGCCTTGGCTGATCGTGCACGACCGGCGATCCGGCGGAAAGAGATCGCTGTTGCGCTAAAATCACCTCTGCCGAAGGCAATTGTGAATTTGGGTTTAACTCGGAAAGCGGCACACCGAACACGATAGACGCATATTCAGCAGCGAGAGCATATTCATTACCCTGCGGGTTAGATTGGCCTTTAATATCTAGTAGCACATCCCTGAAGTCCTTCAATACTCGCTGTAATTCCGCATCATTTGCGCTAGCGTTAAGCAAACTCATAATTACCTGTGCATAATTATGAATGGCTGCGCGGAGTTTGTTATATAATACCTGGTCGGTCGATAAAAGTTTTAGTTGCCATTGCTCAAACTCTGCGCGCGTTTTATCCGCAATATCTCTGCGGATTGCTTCATAATCTTTGGCTGATGCGGCATATTCTTCAAGCGTCAACCCGTACCGCAAGTAAAAAATACCCGCTACTCCCTTAAACTCGTTAAATTGCTTATAATCTTTAGTAATATATTTGGCTGCTGCTTTAGGTACGTTATCCAAAATTCCCGAAAGGCTTTCTACGTCTTTTGCGTTATATTCTTTGTTAAAATGCTTTGCGTAAATAGCATAGATTGTCTTCAACGCCTCCCTGACCTCGGTGTCTCTCTGGCTTTGAATCTTTTCTCTTAATTCTTCACCATTTAAAATATACTCTCTAAAAAATTCAGCTATAAATTGTGTGGCATCTAAGCTATCGGTATATGCTATAAGCGCTTTTCTATTATCGAGGCTTAAGATATTATCATCCTCTTTAAGATATAAGGAATAGCCTTTGTACCCGTCTGAGATTTTTTGCTTGATAAGTGAAAATGCAGCGCTTATCTTGCTCTCCTCCTCTTTGGATAAAACACCTTCAAATCCATGCCCTGTCTCATGCAGAATTATCCTTGCCAGTGCGTACGCGTCCCAAAACGCGAATGAGCGCTGGTATATGTAAACCTTTCTATCCTCGGGTGAGTAGGAGCCCGGCTCATCGTCATCAGTGTAAAGCCCCGAAGGATTTGAACCAAACTCAAAACTATGCACGCGTTCTTTTAATAGATGGCCTGGAACCAAAGATATGACATAGGCGGTCAACTCCATAAAATCATCGGCGATGTCCCCGATTGCAGTACTAATCCTAAAATCAATACCCTTATTGCTCAGGATTCGCCCTAACGCATCTCTTTTAGACTCGCCATCAGCTACAGAAGCTTTCCATTGTTGGTAGATTGGTGATCCGGATATAGCTAATTTGTCCGCATCCATGTTTTCAAGTTGTAAATCAAACGGATCAATTATGGATGGAGAAGCATTGGCGATTACCCTCAAGTTGCGCTCAAAAATTGAGATAGGAAGTTTTTGTGAGGCAGATACGGCTGAGCTTGCAATGGGGATATTTTGTAATGCCACTCCCCCGCTCATGTAGTTTCTGATACTCTGCCCGTAGAGAGTGGAGCGCGGCTCTTTAATGTTGTATTCTCCCTGCTGGAAGGAGGTTTTGTAGGCGTTAAAATAGGTTGTTTTAGACCAGGAAGTTTTAGAGGTTAAACCATTCAGGTTGTGCCTGTCTATGAGGTAGGAATATACGCCTGATTTTCCATAGAATTTCTGCTTAAACCACTGGGCAAGGATAAGGGAATAATAAACCTGCCTTAAGGGAGCGTATCTTTTGGAAGAATTAATTTCTTTGGTTAATTTAGGAATAATGGTTTCTCGGATGAGTTGAGACGAGTATTCATTAAGGGCTTTGGAGCGTTGATCTGGGAAGCTGTAGGTGGACGAATCTTTGAGATAATCCTGCTCAAGCATAACTTTGAGCGTTGCTTTGTAGATATAGGCATTGTCGGAGCTCTCCCTGATAATAATCTCATCCGGTACGATCCAGGGACGGGTGAGTGTAGGAATGGTTATGTTTTCCGAACCATATAGTTCTTCTGCTTTTTTGTAGAGCTTATCCCAATAATCTTTGCCTTCCGGGGTTTGAGGGGAGGTAAAATTAGCTGTATCCTTCTTAAGTTGGAGGTCTGCCTCTAAAAGAATCTTTCCTACGTCGGTTTCAGCAAGCTCCGGGTCTATGATATTATCAGGGAGTCAGGACGCAGGTTTACCCAGAAAGCCTCATTAGGTAAGGAGATCCCGATGAAGAAATAATTGAGCAGGGTTTTGGTTTCTTGTTGAAGCGTTTCTTTAGGGACAGTCCCCTTGATTTCCTTCGGATTAGCTGACTGCGGGGACAGTCCCTGCTTAAATTGGTCTCCTTTGTCTAGAAGCAGGTTAAAGTTATTGGCGCTGGGGTCGTAGGAAAGATACCTTAAGTGCAGTGGGCGGAATCTATCTTGGATGAAGGTATTACGCAAGGCAAGGAAGTGGCTGGAAAGGTCCAGCTCTCCGGCAACCTGGGCAAAGCCGGATTGCTGAAAAATAAGCAAAAAACAGAGTAAAAGAGATAAAATTTTTGTAAGCTTACGTGGCATTTTTGAGTTTGGTTGTAAGATTCGGTCTATCAGCCGTGTTATAAGAAGTATATATTATAGGTAAGTGTTTTCAAGGGTATTGGGGGGAGTTTGGGAAAGCGTTTTCTTGCGGATTAACTGCTCAATCTCGAAAAAACTTTGCAGTATACATCCTTGCGATGGCCTATTTTTAGGATAATCACCGTACCTGATTCTACTCGATAAACAACCCTGTAATCCCCTACGCGCAGCTTACGATGCCCTTTGAGGCTCTGGCGCAACGGCTCTCCGTAGTCAAGAGGCGCTGTAGTTAACCGTTCTTCTATGGCCTTGCGGATTATGCTTTTTATGTTTTGGGGGATATGGGCAAGATCATCTTTATGTATATCGGGGTGGTAAAGAAGCTTGTAGGCCATTTTAATTATGCCAAGCTTTCTCGTGCGTAATGGCGCTTTTCTTAGAGAAAGTCTTTTCTCTCTTATTTGCTTCCTGAGCCCAATAGAAATCCTCGCAGTATTCAATGGCCTGACGGATTAAATCCCGCGCCTTTAATGATAATGATACTCCGTCTTTCTCTGCAAGCTGCTTAATCGTGCCATAGAGTGCCGGCTCAAGCACTACATTTAAACGTGGATTTTTTGTAGACATTTTTAACCTCCATTAGAAGTGTATCATAAGTGATGAACCTTGTCAAGCTAAATCACGACAACAAATTCGCCGCGGGGTTTTTGATCCTTTAGGGACTCAAGAATGGCTTTTGCGCTAGCGCGCTTGACCTCTTCGAACTTTTTGGTAAGCTCTCTGGCTACTACCACCTCTTTATCGCCAAAGACGGTTTGAATATCTTCCAGGCTGGCCAAAATCCTGTGGCAGGATTCATAGAAAACTAAGGTGCAGCCGATTTTTTTGAGCCTTTCCAACTGGTTTTTGCGCGCCTGGGAACGGTTCGGGAGAAACCCGGCAAAGAAAAATTCATGGGCTGGCTTCCCGGAAAGCACGAGGGCATTTATAAAAGCCGCGGCTCCGGGGATAAAAGTCATCTCCAGTTTATTCTTTATCACTAGATTGATCAGGTTATAGCCCGGGTCAAGTATACCGGGCGTGCCGGCATCAGACACAAGCGCAACATTCTTGCCTGCTTGCAACAGGCCGATAATATATTCGCCTTTGCTGAATCTGTTATGCTGATAAAAGCTTGTAGTAGGGGTTTTGATGCCGTAATGTTGGAGCAGGATTTTGGTATGCCGGGTATCTTCGCAGGCAATTAAATCTACATTTTTTAAAACCTCGATTGCCCGCAAAGTTATATCTTTTAAATTACCTACCGGGGTAGCTACAATATATAGCATATTAGAGATTGCTTCGTCCACCTTCGGTGGACTCGCAATGACGGTCGCATTATTCCACAGTTACTGATTTAGCGAGGTTGCGCGGCTGATCGACGTCGCAGCCGCGTTTTATTGCGATATGGTATGCCAATAACTGCAGCGGCAATACTACCAGGAGAGGAGAGAATAATTCCTCGCATTTCGGGATATATATCACCTCGGGGGTCAATTCCTTGATATTAAGGTCTCCTTCGGTGGCAATAGCAATGATCTTGCCGCACCGGGAGCGGATCTCCTGGATGTTAGAAACCATTTTTTCATAAACCTTTGATTGCGGGGCAATGCAGACTACAGCGCGGTATTCATCAATTAAAGCGATGGGGCCATGCTTCATCTCTCCGGCGGCATAACCTTCTGCCGGGACATACGAAATTTCTTTTAATTTCAGCGCCCCCTCCAAAGCTGACGGATAATTTATATTCCTACCTAAATACAAAAATGAACCAAAATGCGAATGCCTGCGGGATAAGCGGGCAATGGCATCCTGCTCTTTCAGGATCTCCTCCTGTTTCTTTGGAATTCCTCTTAACTCTTCCAGTAATTTATTTATTTTATTCTGTGGGATTATATTGCGCACCTCGGCCAGATAAAAGGCAAACAAATAAAGCGCGGCCAGCTGCGCAGTATAGGCCTTAGTAGATGCAACCCCGATTTCCGGGCCGGCGTGGGTATACATCACCCCGTCTGATTCGCGGGTTAAGGTTGAGCCCAGGACATTACATATAGAAATTACCAAAGCGCCCAGCTTTTTCGCCTCCCTGATTCCTGCCAGAGTATCCGCGGTCTCACCGGACTGGCTGATCGCCAATACCAGGGTATCCTTATCAATAAGCAGGTCCCGATAACGGAATTCGCTTGAAACATCTATATGCGTGGGTATTTTACAGAAGGATTCTAAGGCATATTTGCCTACCAGGCCCGCGTGATAAGCTGTGCCGCAGGCAACGATAAAGATGCTCTTTATGCTTTTCAACTTTGCAAGCGGGATATCCTGCTCCTGGAAAAGAATGCCATTGTCTTTTTGTATCCTCAAGTCAAGCAGGTTCTCGATGATCTTAGGCTGCTCATTAATTTCTTTGAGCATAAAATGCTTATACCCCTGTTTCTGCGCCTGCTCAATATCCCAGTTAAGCCGTATTGGCTCCCTGGCCACTACCTTGCCGTTAAGATCCGTTATTTTGCAGCTGTTTTTGGTTAATACCGCCACCTCATTCTCATCCAGGAAAATTATGTCTTTGGTATGTTCAAGGATCGCCGGAGCATCCGAGGCAAGAAAGTTTTCATCTTTGCCGATCCCGATGATCAAAGGGCTGCCGGAGCGCGCACCCACAAGCTTATCCGGCTCCTGTTTGGCAATAACCGCGATGGCAAAGGAACCGGTGACTAATTTTAAAGCTTTGCACACCGCCTCTTCCAGCGGGATATTTTTATAAAACTTTTCAATAAGATGCACAATGGCTTCGGTATCAGTCTGGCTGCGGAAGGTATGCCCTTCTTTGATCAACTGCGCTTTAAGAGGCTCGTAATTTTCAATTATCCCGTTATGCACGAGGGCTATTTCGTTTTTGCAGTCAGTATGGGGGTGGGCATTATTTTGAGTAGGCGCACCATGAGTAGCCCAACGGGTATGCGCAATTCCTGTTGAACCTGCGAGGGGCTTTGATCTTAGTAATTTATCCAGGGCTTTGATCTTACCGGGAGATTTTCTGACAGAGGGAGTATTTTTACCGGGGAGAATAACGGCTATTCCGCTGGAATCATAGCCGCGGTACTCCAGACGTTTAAGGCCAGTCAAGAGTATTTCTTGCGCCGGCCTTTCACCTATATATCCGACTATTCCGCACATTTTTAATGAGCGCATAACTTACGGAACGACAGTGAACGTAAGTTATATGCGCGAATTAATCCCGTCAACTGCGAGCAGATTTCACAGAAGGCTGCGTAGCGTTTAGTTGACGGGAGAGCAACTATTACTAATAAACTTTCATGACCCTGACGGGATTTGAACCCGTGTCGAGAGCTTGAAAAGCTCTTGTCCTAGACCAGGCTAGACGACAGGGTCGGAATCTACTCTTCCTCCTCGGCAATTACCGGGGCAACGCAGGAAACCCGGTCCTTATCCTGCAGCTTGATCAACCGCACGCCTTGGGCTGAACGTCCTGTTTCCCGGATATCCTTTATGGCGCAGCGCAAGAATATGCCGTTTTGGGTGATCACCATAAGCTCGTCATTATCATTTACGGTCTTTAAATTTACCGCTTCGCCGTTCTTGTCCGTAACCTTGATATTGATCACCCCTTTACCGCCGCGGCTGGTCAAGCGATACTCATCAATGGTGGTGCGCTTGGCAAAACCTAAAGCCGTAACCGTAAGGATAGTGGAATCTTTTTGTGGAACAACCATATCAATAACTTCATCTTTTTTAGCCAGGGATATCGCGCGCACCCCATGCGCCCCCCTGCCCATATCGCGCACATTTTCCTCGGAGAATCTTATGGCCTTGCCCTGCCTGGTCCCGATAAGCAGCTCCTGCTTGCCGTCGGTCATCTCCACGCCGATCAACGCGTCATCCTTATCCAAGGTAATCCCGATAATCCCGCCTTTGCGCGGGTTACTGTAGGCCTCCAATTTTGTCTTCTTGACCTGGCCAAGCTTGGTAACCATCACCAGGTATTTATCCGGGGAGAACTCCTTTACCGGGATAGTTGAGCTGACCTTAGCCGCCTGCTCCATCTGCACCAGGTTAACGATCGCCTTTCCTTTGGAAATACGGCTGGCCTGCGGAATTTCATAAACCTTCAACCAGTGCACCTGGCCTTTATCGGTAAAGATCAATAAGTAATCCTTGGTTGAGGCGACAAAAAGATGCTCGCTAAAATCTTCCTCTTTTAACTCCGCTCCAGTTGCCCCTGTGCCCCCGCGTTTTTGTTTGCGATAGGCGCTTACAGGCAGGCGCTTGATATAGCCGCCATGGCTGATGGTTACCACCACATCCTCTTCGGCAATTAAATCCTCAACCTCTAGCTCCTCTGCTTCTTTAACAATATCAGTGCGCCGGGAGTCGCCGTATTTTTTCTTCAAGTTCTCCAACTCCTCTTTAATGATCCCCTCGATCTTCTTCTCCGAAGCCAGGATCGCCCGGCATAGCTCGATCTTCTTTAAGAGCTCAGCGTACTCCGCGTCAATTTTATCCCTTTCCAAAGCAGTGAGACGCTGCAGCTGCATTTCAAGGATGGCCTGCGACTGAAGCTCGGAAAGCTCAAACTCCTTCATTAAGCTTATCTTGGCCGCCTCAACACTCTTGGAGGTCTTAATGACTTTGATGACCCGGTCAATAAACTTAAGCGCGATCTTCAAGCCCTCTAAGATATGCGCGCGCCTTAAGGCCTTGTCTAATTCAAATTGCGTGCGCCTGCGGATCACTATCTTGCGATGCTCAATATAACAATCTAATACCTGGCGCAAATTCAGGACCTTTGGCCGGTTATCCACCAGGGCCAACATAATAATGCCAAAAGTATTTTCCAGCTGGGTATGCTTAAAAAGCTGGTTTAAAACGATCTGGGATTCGATATCCCGCTTAAGCTCAACTACAATACGCATACCGTCTTTGTCTGATTCATCGCGGACATCGGATATACCTTCAATTTTTTTATCATCAACTAAAGCGGCAATAGCCTCGATGATCCCGGACTTCTGCACCTGATAAGGGATCTCGGTAAAGACGATCAGGTCCTTGCCGTTCTTCTGATGCTCCACGGTTGCCCTGGCGCGCACCAGGAGCTTGCCTCTTCCCGTAGTATAGGCGTCTTTGATCCCGGCCTTTCCGCAGATCAATCCTCCGGTGGGAAAATCCGGGCCCGTAACATAGCGCATCAGGTCTTTTATCTCAGCCTCTGGGTGATCAAGAAGATAAATGATCGCCTCGCACACCTCATTTAAATTATGCGGCGGAATATTGGTGGCCATGCCCACGGCAATGCCGCTTGAGCCGTTGACTAAAAGATTAGGCAGGCTCGCCGGTAAAAGCAGGGGCTCTTTTAAAGAGGAATCGAAGTTTGGCCCGAAAACAACCGTCTCCTTTTCAATATCCGCGAGCATCTCCTCGGAAACAGCGGCAAGCCGCGCTTCGGTATTATGGCTGATAAAACCATTTGAAATAAATGAATGACAGGGGCTATTTACTTTTAGCGAATAAACTCTTTGTTTACCGGCTGGCCTAAAAGAAATAATCTTATCAAATAAATAATAGTTACCTAACAGGTTATCAATCAGTTTTAAGTCAGAGGCATCCAAAATGTTTTTAAGCCGGGGAAGATACTGTTGCAGTTTTGCATATCTATCTAAATTATGTCGCGCAAGCCAATCCGTATCCAACCGGCTCGTCTGCTTTTTGTTGCAGTATTTCTTTCTTATAAAATCACCGAGGTAGGGAATATAGTCCGTTTTTGACATTATTTTACCGCTTGAATTAATCTGGGAAAATTTGCCAAGCCGATTTCGTTTTTCTTTTGACAAAAATCCGATGTGTTCCCTGAAGCGCTCTAAATTATAGCGTCCCCTGATAAATAACTTGTATTCCTTCCTCGTCTTGCCGCGCCAAAAAGTAGATACTATTCCGAATCTTAATAAAATCAGTTGAATTTCCTTTAACAGCACCTTACTTGCCGAGGTGCAGTCTATAATAGGTGAACGGGCGCTGATATAAATACTGCCGTCGCCCTCAAAATACCCCCTCAAAAATTCCCCCATAGATTTTTTAGTCGCATGAAAAATCATTTGGGGCACTCTCTTCTTTTGTGAAGTAACCCCCTCGAGACCTAAATTCGTGAGAAATCCCACAATATATGAAGAGCATGCTTCAAAATAAACGCAATTCTTCTTACCGTAATTTATAGGGCCTCGTTTGGTCTCGCACAAAGCGCAACCCGGAAATACTTTTTTAAAGCGCGACCGAAACTCATCAACGAATTCCTTATTAGTGTTACAAAAACCTATTTTGTAGGTCCTGGTCGCTTTACTCACTGAGATATACCCCTCGGCGAGAATAGCACCCATTAAAAAAGCCAAATCAGCATTCAACTCGGAGGGGAGTTGATAAATTACCGGATGCGCATATTTATTTCTTATCTCTGGGAGGCATTGCGTTAACAATGGTTCTTTTTGCGGCCAAAAATTGTCACTTCTGTCGATAACCGCAAAGTCTCCTCTCTTTAAATCCTCTATTAACTTCCAAGCAAAATTAGGCTTGCCGGTGTCGTCCTGGCAAAATGTCAATATCGGATGATTGGACGTTCCCTTTAGTGCATAACCGCGGTGCGTTTTTACCTCTAATACGGGATGTACCCCTGAGTCAAAACGTTTAGAGACGCCATTGATTTTGCGCCCAAAAGACAAAACCCGCAATCGGACATCTTCTTTATCAGAAACCTTTCCGATTCTTTCTAAGCAACGATTAGTAATGATTAGGGTGTCGCCGGTAACGCAGTATCTCATTGCCGCGGCAGTATCTCCGTCGACAGAACCGAAGTTGCCCTGGCCATCAACCAAGGGATAGCGCAGAGAGAAATCCTGGGCCATTCTTACCAAAGTATCATAGACCGCCACATCCCCGTGGGGATGGTATTTACCCAGAACCTCTCCGACGATACGCGCGCATTTTTTATAAGGCTTGGAGTGCTCAAGATTAAGCTCCTGCATCGCGTAAAGGATCCTGCGATGCACCGGCTTTAGCCCATCGCGCACATCAGGCAGTGCCCTGCCCACGATCACGCTCATGGCGTAATTCAAATAAGAGTCCTTAACCTCATCTTCGATATAAACCGGGATTATTCTTTCATTACGGGTATACATTTTAGATATCCAGATTCTTTACTTGGTGCGCGTAATCTTCTATGAATTGGCGGCGCGGCTCAACCTGGTCCCCCATTAAAACCGTAAACATCTTGTCTGCCTCAACCGCATCCTCCAAAGTCACCTGTAAGATCGTCCGTTTTTCCGGATCCATAGTAGTTTCCCAAAGCTGGTGCGGGTTCATCTCACCCAGGCCTTTATATCTCTGAATGTGCATACCTTTTGTCGCCACTTCTTTAATGTAAGCCAGAATCTCTTTTAAGCTAAAGACCTCTTTAGCATCCTCTTCATTAGTAATACGGTAAACTGCCTTTATTTTTTTCTCCCCATCCTTAACTGTACCGGCCTTAGGAATGATAATGCCGCTAAAATAAGTCTCAATCCCCAGGCCAAGTTTTTCAATCTTGCTGATTACCTGTTCAATTTCCTGCGCCTCAAATAGCTGTAAAACATCCTGCTCTGTCTCTTTACCCTCTTTTTCCGTGAGACTGGCTAGTTCCTTATCGGAAAAGGCAAATTGGTCTTTTCCATCCACTTTTACCCTATAAATTGGCATTTTTTTGGTCTTTGGATGTCTAAAAGACAGGTATTCTGCAACATTTACTCCCTTTTTCTCTAAATACCTAACCAGCTTGTCCAGTTCAACCAAAAGCCTTAGCAGCTCTTTAAACTGGTTGTCGGTAAAAGCCTGCTTATCTTGTACCCGTAATAATTTATGTCCTTCGCGGCCTAACTCTAAAAGCAGGTCATCCATCTGTTGTTCAGTCTGGATATACTCTTCGCGCTGGCCTCTTTTAATTTTATAAAGGGGTGGCTGGGCTATATAAACATGGCCCCCCTCCACCAGCTTAGGCATCTGGCGGTACAATAAAGTCAAAAGCAGGGTGCGGATATGGGAGCCGTCGATATCCGCATCCGCCATAAGCATTAATTTGTGATATCGTAATTTAGAGAGGTCAAATTCTTCGCCAATGCCGGTGCCTAAGGCGGTAATGATAGTGCGTATCTCTTCGTTAGACAAAATTTTGTCCAAGCGCGATTTTTCTACATTTAAGATCTTTCCTTTGATCGGAAGTATGGCCTGGAACCTGCGGTCCCTGCCTTGTTTGGCGCTGTTATGGACAAAAACTCCGCTCGCCAAAGCGAAATTGTGGGTATTGGGCACTTCAATATCATAGACATCTGTCTTTTGTTCAACTTTTTCTAGGCGCTTGATTTTGTGGTTATAATTTATTACCGCTTCTAAAAGCGCGTTTTGATTTGCATTAAAAAACCTACTTACTAAATTATCGGGGTTATTATTTAATTTGTTGAAATCTATATGGTGGATGGTGTCGCCGTTGTCTTTTGACGAAGCCTCTCTCTCTATATTATATCTATCGGATAATAAATGGGTAAAGATCCATTTATTTGCATTTGAATCAAAAACCATTTCATATCCTTCAATAGTAATGCGGCCCCCAATTTCAGAGTATCTGCGATAAAGCGGCATTAAAGAATCGTCCGGGGTTAAGTTCTTTGCCATTTTATATCCCCCGCCTTTCAACATAAATTTATGGTCGGGGGTACAAATAATTTCTTCGCCATTATCAAGCACGACCTTAATAACTTCAGTCCCCTGCTTTGTTATTCTGGGATTTTTTACTTCCCCGATTGCGATTTTACCGTCGAGGCCAATGGTATAACAATAATTTTTTTTGCCAGACTTTTCTTCAGTGACCAATTCTTTAAAAGTTACGCTTCGCCCGTCGGTCAAAGCCACCTTGGTTTCTCCAAAAAAACATCCTCCGGCTGAGTCGCCTTCCACAATATACAATTCGCAAAGCGCCGCGTCCCTTTCCGAGCAATCCGCTAATTTTCCCGGCAGCCCCGCGCCTTCCAATGCGCCTTTTCTGCGGGTCAGCTCGCGCGCCTTACGCGCAGCCTCGCGGGCCCTGGATGCGACAATTACCTTCTCAATTATCTTATTGCCGACAGAAGGGTTCTCTTCAAAATAGCTTGCAAGCGCATCCAGGCTGGAGGAAGCAACCAGTCCTTCTACTTCAGAATTGCCCAGCTTGGTTTTGGTTTGCCCTTCAAATTGCGGGTTGGGAACCTTCACGCTGATTACCGCGGTGAGGCCTTCGCGCACATCATCGCCGGTAATAGCGATATCATCTTTAAGTAAATTCTTGGATTTGGCGTACTGGTTAATTGCCCGGGTTAAGGCGGATTTAAAACCTGACAGGTGTGTGCCTCCTTCGGTAGTATTGATATTATTGGCGAAGGAGAACATCGTCTCGGCGTAGCCATCATTATACTGCAGGGCGACATCCACATTAATATCATCCTGGAATTTCTCAAAATAAACTACCTTATTATGCAAAGGGTTCTTATTCTTGTTGAGGTATTCAACAAATGAAACGATCCCGCCGGAAAACTCAAAAACCGATTCTTTGTCCGAGCGTTCATCGGTTAATTTGATATGCAGCCCTTTGTTTAAAAAGGCAAGCTCCCTTAAACGCTGGCTTAATATATCGTAGGAATAATCCGTCTTGGTAAAAATACTCTTATCCGGCTTAAAGGTGATCTTGGTGCCGGTAGAGCTGCTCTTACCGATAACCGTGAGCTTGGAAACGGTCTTGCCCCTTTCATAGCGCTGGTGGTAGATCTTGCCATCACGCTTGACCTCTACCTCCAGCCAGTCGGAAAGCGCGTTAACACAGCTGACCCCCACTCCGTGCAACCCGCCGGAAACCTTATAAGAACGGTGGTCAAATTTTCCGCCGGCATGAAGCGTGGTTAAGGCAACCTCTACCGCCGGTTTCTTTTCGGTTTTATGCATATCCACCGGAATACCGCGGCCGTTATCAATAACCGTGATACTGTTATCACCGTGCACCTCAACAGCAATATCGCTGCAATGCCCGGCCAGGCTTTCATCAACGCTGTTGTCAACAACCTCGTAAACCAAATGGTGCAACCCACGGGTTGAGGTATCGCCGATATACATCGCCGGCCTGCGCCTGACCGCTTCTATACCCTCTAAGACCTGGATGCTGGTGGCATCATACGCCTTCTCCCCTGCGGCAGGCTTGGGATTATCTTTCATGCGCTCTTTTGGCTTTTTCACTATATCTCCCCGATGCGAAAATTTATGTTTTTTAACCCGGTATTTTCCTGTTTCAGCTTATGCAACAGCTCTTCTTTTCGCAGGCTTAAAATATACAGCCAGGCGGAAGAATCTACGCTTAAACCCAGGATGCCTTTTCTGAAATATTTAACTTTTATATGCCGCAACTCTTTTTTTGTCAAGGCTTTTTTTAGCCATTGCTCGGGATTCCCTCCCCGAGGGCCGGAATTTTTCTCCAATAGCCCGGCCATAAGTGCATCTACCGTGCTCTTTAGGTGCTCCATATTCTTAATTAAGGCGCATGGGCAAAACTATATAAATATACCCGCTGATCCGGATTACTCCGGGTTTTTCGCTGTCCGTCAACTCCAGGCTGATTGTTTCCTCGTTCAGGTTTTTCAAAATATCAATTAAATAGGCGGGGTTAAAACCGATCACCAACTCCTTACCCTGGTATTCCACAACTAACTCCTCCCGGGACTCGCCCACATCCGGGGTGGATTTGGAAATAACCAATTTGTTTTTAAAAACCTCCAATTTCACCCCCTGGTAATCCGGGGTTGCCAGGAGCGCAGCCCTCTTAACCGCCAGCAAAAACTGGTTACGGCCTACCTTGAGTTTATTTTCGGATGCCGGCGGCACAACTTGTTTGTAATCAGGAAATTCCCCTTCAATCAAACGCGAAATCAGCACTACTCCCCCTAAATCAAAAAGCGCCTGATTACTTCCCACCACCAAAGATAATTCCCCCTCATTCTTGAGGTTGCGGTTTAGTTCATGGATTGTTTTAATGGGAATGATCATCTCTAAATCGCCCCCCACCTCTCCACCTAGCTTTCTTTCGGCAACAGCCAGCCTTTTTCCATCCGTAGAGACCAAGGTTAATACACCCTTACTGATCTTAAAAAGGGTGCCGTTTAAGATATACCGAGTTTCATCTAAAGACACGGCAAAAGAGGTTAAAGACAGCATCTCTTTTAAGGTGGATTGCTCAAGCTTAACTGCTTCTTTATCTTTAAACTCGGGCAGCCGGGGAAACTCTTCTCCCCCCAGCCCCATAATTTTAAATTGACACATATCCGAATCAATGATCATAAGGTTGTTTTTTTTGGTGGTAATATTCACCATATCCAAAGGAAACTCTTTAATTATATCGCTAAACCTTTTAGCCGGTATGGTAATCTTGCCCGGCTCCTGGATATCCACAGGGATTACACAGGTTATCCCTATATCTAAATCCGTTGCCGTTAAACTAATCCCTTTTTGTTGCGTCTCGATTAATATATTGGAAAGTATGGGCAGTGTGGATTTCGTGCTGATAACATTTTGTACTGTTTGGATTGCGTTAATCAGGATGTTTTTTTCAACCTTTAACTTCATTTTTATCTCCTTCTATTTATATATATTTAAAATCTTAATATCGTAATAGTAATAAAGGGCTTGGGTTGCTGTTGAAAAACTCCCAACCCTTTGAATTATATGGCTATTAAAACAAAATTAACAACTTAATAAGCCGTGGATTACTGTTTAATAACCTGGATAACTTTTTCCAGGCGTTCTTTTAATTCCGGGTTCCGGAGTATCTCTTCTTTAATTTTGTTATAAGAATGTAATACAGTGGTATGATCTTTACCTCCAAATGCCTCTCCGATCTCGGGAAGAGAGAGAGCCGTCAACGCCCTGCTTAAATACATGGCGATCTGCCGCGGCAATACCACTTGTTTGTTGCGGCGTTTGGTTTTAAGGTCTTGCAGGGTAACGCTGAATTCCTCCACCACACAGCGCTGAATAAAGTCAACGGTAATTAACTTCTTTGGTTCTTTTAAAAGATCTTTCAACACCTCCTTGGTTAACTGCAGGGTGACCGGCTCCTCTTCCAATAGAGAGTAGGCAATAGTCCTGATCAGCGCCCCCTCCAATTCACGGATGTTGGTTCTGATTAGCTGGGCGATAAAAAAGATTACCTCATCCGGCACGCTTACCGGCTCGCGCTCGATCTTTTTCTTAAGGATGGCCACGCGCGTTTCAAGGTCCGGAGGCTGGATATCTGTGGTAAGTCCCCAGCCGAACCGCGAAACCAGCCGTTCCTGTAAATTGGCGATTTCTTTGGGCGGCCGGTCTGATGAAAAGACAATCTGTTTATGGCTGTCGTAAAGGGTGTTAAAGGTATGGAAAAATTCCTCCTGGGTAGATTCCTTGCCGGCAATAAAGTGGATATCATCAATAACCAGGACATCGACATTGCGGTATTTTTGGCGGAAGGAGGCGGTGGAATGATGCTGTATGGCGTCAATCAACTCATTGGTGAATTTTTCGCTGGAAATATAACATATTTTTATCCCGCCCTGCGCAGAGTTTTTTATATGGTGGCAGATCGCCTGGATCAGGTGGGTTTTTCCCAGCCCCACCCCCCCGTAAATAAACAGCGGGTTATATGTTTTAGCCGGGGCATTTGCCACTGCCAGAGAATAAGCGTGCGCATGGCGGTTTCCCGAGCCCACGACAAAGTTCTCAAAGGTATAGCGCGAGTTAAGATTAACATACCCCGGCGCCAGGCCGGCCTTGATATCCAATTCCGCCGCCCTCTCCAAGGCAACAGGATTATTTTGCGCGCTGCCCACGCTCAATGTTACTAACAGATTATTCAGGCCGCGGCGCTTGAGGGCTTCTTCAATAGAGTTGAGATAATGCTTCTGGACCCAATCTTTAAAAAATTGATCCGGCGCCTCCAGGTTTATTGTCCGGTTATCCTTGGCAGAAAATTGCAAGGGAGCGATCCAGGTGGCAAAGATGGTCTCGCCAAACCTGCTCCTCAAGTCATTTTGCGCCTCTTCCCAGCGTTGGTTAATCTCAGGCATAGTTACCCGTTAGCAAAATGTACAGAATTAACAGTTTATTCACAGCTTGCATAAGTCTGTGGATAAAAATTAAGCTCATCCTTACGCGCCCCATTAGGTACGCTCCTGTAGAATATCACAAGGTATCTAACGGGGCAAGCAAAAAATTAAACGCCATTCATTATACAATAATATGCAAAAGCGTCAACAAAAAACTTGACCGCCTGGAAAATGTGTGTTACAATTCACAAAATCAATAAGGTTTGTTTAAAAAAGGAGCTTTAAAAAATGAAGAAGAATTTAAAAACGCCGACAAACATCGTGGGCAAGAAACGCCACGGTTTCCGCAGCAAAATGGCTACTAAATCCGGGCGTAGTCTGTTGGCGCGCCGACGGAAGAAAGGCAGAAGGAAGCTTTGCGTTTGAGGCTTGCAGGCTTTATGCTGGGGTTAATTACGGTATATCAGAAATATCTAAGGACTATCCTGCCGGAAACATGCCGCTTTGAGCCAGGCTGCTCTGAATATACCAAACAAGCAATTTCAAAATACGGAATTATTAAAGGAGTATTTAAGGGCCTGACAAGAATATCCCGCTGCCATCCATTTTCTGGCCGGTCAGGTTATGATCCCTTAATATAAAATTTATGGAAAAACGCTTAGTACTGGCTATCGCTTTGTCGCTTTTGATAATGTTAACCTGGTCAACACTAGTTAATAAAACTCAACCTGTTGATAGCAAAGAAGTTATGAAGCCATCCGCGCTTAATGTCAGCAGCGCATCACTAGCTGTTGGTCAGGTCTCCGCGTACCCTCAAGAAGAAGCGGCAAAGGAGCTTGTCAGCTTTAAACAGGATAACCGGGAAATAATTTTTGACGTTGCAAAAGCAGCAATTGTTGAGGTGATTTTCAAAGTTAACCTGGATCATAGCCTGTCTCTAACAGACGGTTTTGAGAGCGACGCTAATAATCTGTTTAAGCTGGAGAAGATAACCAAGGATTCAATTTCCTTTGTTTATCAAGGCCAAGATAAACACATTTTTAAAGAATTTTATTTCCCTAAAGATAGTTATGCCATAGAGTTAAAGATAAAGACCCGCAATGTATCCTCTTCCCCCCTTATATTAAGTTCCCGCTTAGCCTTAGGAACGCTTAATCTATCTGCAAAGAATCCGCAGTTACGTTATTATGGTGTTTTTGTGGCAGGCGAAGAGGAGAACTGGCATCTTGGCGCCAGCAAAGAGTTCAGCAGTCAGGATGTAAAATTTATAGGTTTGCGCGACCAGTATTTTTGTGCCATTGTTGAACCGGTTTCCGCAGCAAGCAGTGGTTATATTAAAAAACTTAATGGCCAAGAATCTGAGGTCGGCATACAGGAAAAAGAGATCAATTTAAAGCCAGGAGACCAGATTGGACAATTATATCGTATTTATTTGGGTCCGCAGGATTCAAAAACCATAAATAGTATTAAACCCGAGTGGTCAGCTATAATTTACTACGGGACCTTTGATTTTATTGCCCAACTTCTTTTGCAATTACTAGGATTTTTTTATAGCTTAGTACATAACTGGGGCTTGGCTATAATTATCTTAAGCCTTGTAGTTTACCTCGCACTTTTCCCTCTAACTTTAAAACAAATGCGCTCAATGAAAGAGATGCAATTACTGCAGCCCAAGATTGAAGCTTTGCGTAATGAGCTTAAGAATAATCCTCAAAGATTGAATAAAGAAATCATGGAACTCTATAAAGCGCATAAGGTTAACCCATTAGGTGGTTGTCTGCCTTTGTTGTTGCAGATGCCTATTTTCTTTGCCCTTTATCAGGCATTGATCCGTTCTGTGGCATTAAGGGGAGCCAAGTTTTTATGGATTAAAGACCTTTCTGCGCCGGACAGCCTTTTCACCCTAAAAAACTCAATACCGCTTTTGGGGAGCCATATTAATATATTACCTATTCTCATGGCCATTGGTATGTTTGTGCAACAAAAGATCTCTCTGGCTAAAGCAACCGGAGAAGCAGCTCAGCAGCAGAAAATGATGTCCATTATAATGCCAATTATGTTCGGGGTTATCTTTTATCAAATGCCGTCAGGGTTGGTGCTTTATTGGTTTGTGAATAGCGCATTAATGCTTGCATATCAATTCCGCATTAACAGCCAGAAATGAAGAATGAAAGATATATAGAGGCCGAAGGCAAAACCGTAGAAGAGGCTATTAAAAATGCCCTCCAAATACTTAAGCTGCCGCGTAAATGCGTGAAAATAAAGACACTGTCTGAGGAGAAAAAAGGACTTTTTGGGATGCCAGGAGCTAAGCCCGTTAAAGTTCGCGTAACCGTAATTCCAGGCAAAGATCCTGCCTCGGGATAGATGCTCAAGAAAACACTTGACAATTGCTTCCTATTTGAGATAATTAGCTTAAACAGAAGGCAGGGTTCCCTGGGGAACTATTCCTAACCATAATAATATCAATGGGTAAGATAATTGTAATTTGCAATCAAAAGGGTGGTGTAGGTAAAACCACCACATCCATTAATCTCTCCGTATCCCTGGCTATGACCGGCAAAAAGGTTATGCTCATTGACTTGGATCCTCAAGCCAATGCCACCAGCGGCATAGGGATCAACAAGCACGATATTAAGAAAAGCACCTATCACATTTTACTGGAGGAATTAAACCTCGGTGATATTTTACAGAAGACCATGGTTGATAATCTTCTGCTTGCTCCTTCTAATCTGGATTTAACCGGAGCAGAGGTGGAGTTGGTCGGCGCATTGGGCCGCGAATATAGGTTAAAAAGAGCCCTGCAAAAAGAAAAAGAGAATTACGATTTTATTATTATAGATTCGCCGCCGTCGCTGGGCCTGTTGACCATTAATGGTTTATGTGCCGCTGATTCCGTGATCATCCCGGTGCAGTGTGAATATTATGCGCTGGAAGGTTTAACGCAACTCCATAATACCATTAGACTTGTGAAAGAAAATCTTAATCCTGGCCTGGAGATTGAAGGAGTATTGTTAACCATGGCGGATTTTCGCACCAATCTTACCAAAGAGGTTATCCAGGAAGCGCGCAACCATTTTAAAGATAAAGTTTATAACACTGTAATTCCCAGGAATATCCGGCTTACCGAAGCCCCGGGGTTTGGTAAGCCAATTGCTTTATATGATGCTGATTCTCTCGGCGCGCAGAAATACGCGGAACTAAGCAGGGAGATGCTGGGTGTAGCTCTAAACACTGATTCCCAAATTTCACAAGGAGAGGTTTAATGGAAAGAAAAGCTTTAGGAAAGGGCCTTAGCGCTTTAATTCCGGAAAAAGCATTAGATAGCGCGACGCATAAAGAAGAGGTTATTTATGTCCAATCTGAACAAATAAAACCAAATCCTTTCCAGCCGCGCGAAGATTTTAATCAACAGAGCATTGAAGAGCTGGCCCAGTCCATAAAGGAAAAAGGTGTTATCCAGCCGCTCTTAGTCAGGCGCAAAGGGGACAACTATGAGCTGATCGCTGGAGAAAGAAGGCTGCGCGCTGCTAACTCATTGGGGTTAAAAGAGATACCTATTATAGTGCGCGATGTTACGGATCAGGATTCACTGGAATTGGCTTTGATTGAGAATATTCAGAGGGAGGGCCTGAACCCTATTGAAGAGGCGCATGCCTATCAGCATCTCCTGGACAAATTCAATGTCACCCAGGAAAAAATAAGCGAGGTTTTGGGGAAGGCCAGGGTTACCATTACCAATACCTTGCGCCTGCTTAAGCTGCCGCATGAGATCCAGGATGAGATGAAAAAGGGCCGGATCAGCTTTGCGCACGGCCGGGCCCTGCTTGAGGTTGAAGACGCAAACCAACAGCGCAGGCTTGCCCAGGATATTATCTCTAAAGGGCTTTCTGTGCGCGAGCTGGAGAGCCTGATTAAGAGCAGCCGGCCAAAAGTCTTTAAACGCAAGATCGGCGCAGGCTCTCGCGAGCCGATTGTCGCTATCCTTGAGGAGCAGTTGCAGCACGCTTTGGCCACTAAGGTAAGGATCAGCAAAAGGAGAAAACGCGGGCACATCAACATTGAATTTTATTCGCAGGAGGACCTTGAGCGCATCGTAAATGTTATTAAGGGAGGAAACAGTTAATGAACCAGGCAGTTTTAATACTTATTAAACCCGACGGGTTAAAAAAATCCCTCACCGGCAATATCCTGACGCGCCTGTCGGAAACAAAACTTGAAATAGTCGCCGCGAAAATGGTGCGCGTATCGCAGGACCTGGCTCAGGAGCATTACAGGCACTTGAAGGAGAAGCCGTTCTTTAAAGAGATAATAAAGTATCTGCAGGGGGAGTTGCATGACCGCAAGAAGGTCATGGCTTTGGTTTATTGGGGCAAGGACGCGATCAAGAAATGCCGCGACTTAGCCGGGGCAACTAACCCCGAGGAGGCCGAACCTACCTCTATACGCGGTTCTTACGGCAGGATCACCACATCCGGTATTTATGAAAACGTGATCCATGTTTCATCAAATGAGCCGGAGGCGGAGAGGGAGATCAAGCTCTGGTTTGTCCCCCTTGAGATTATCGTTGATCTTTACCCGGCAAAAGAGGTAGTGCAAAAAGAAGTCAGGAGCAGGGTTTGGGCTTAAAAGAGGTGACCATGATTAGCAGTATGACCGGTTTTGGCAGTTCCGAGGCAGAGGTTGACTCTATCGGCAGGATAGGTGTAGAGTTAAGGTGCACCAACCATAAATTCCTGGAGAGCGTTTTTCATTTACCGGACGGTATGCTCTCCCTGGAGGATAAACTAAAGAAGGAGATTGAGGCAAAGGTCCGGCGGGGAAGGGTTTTTTGCAGCGTAAATATAAAGGGGGAGGAGGCGCAGGGGATATTTGTAAACCGCAGGCTTCTGAAGAATTACCTGCGCGAGCTAAACAGCGTGAAGAAGGAGTTTAAAATTAAGAACGGTTTGACTTTGGATTCTTTGATCCGCCTGCCCGGAGTCCTATCCCTTAAAGAGAATAAGCCGCAGGGTTTGCATATCTGGGAGCGCCTTTTGCCCTTGCTCAAATTAGCGCTGGATGAACTGATAAAGACGCGCCAGAAGGAAGGCAAGGCCCTGGCGGATTTATTAAGGGAGAGGAGCAGGCTACTTAAAAAAGATTTGATTGTCATAAAGCAGCGTTTTGCGGTGGCCTCAAAAAGCAGGATTAAGAAGATCCAGGCGGAGGAGGAGCGGCTGGCTTTCCTAAAAAGCGCGGATATCTCCGAAGAGGTAGACCGCCTGAATTTTCACATCAGGAATTTTCAGCAGAAGATCGCCAAAGGCGGGCCTGTCGGCAAAGAGCTGGATTTTATCACCCAGGAGATGCAGCGGGAGGCCAATACCCTGGCAGCCAAGTCATTTGACCCGGTTATCTCCGGGTGCGCCGTGCAGATGAAAAGCCAGATTGAGAAGATCCGCGAACAAGTGCAGAATATCGAGTAGTGAAAACCGCCGGGAGACAAAAGAAACAGGGAAAGATATTCGTTATCTCCGGGCCTTCGGGCTCAGGCAAGACCACCCTCCTGAACAGGCTAATCCAAGATAAAGAAATCAGCAAATTGCTTATAAAATCGCGTTCTCTTACTACCCGGCCCAGGCGCTGGCAAGAGAGGGATGGCAAGGATTATTTTTTTGTTTCCCGGGATGAGTTCAGGCGCCTGTTAAAAGCTAAAAAAATTCTTGAATGGACCAGGTATTTGGGCTATTATTACGGAACGCCCAGGGAGTTGGTAGAAGTCCGGCTTAAAAAAGGCAGGCACATCGGTTTTTGCCTGGACCTTAAAGGCGCGGCGATCCTTAAGAAAATCTACCCGAAAAATACGGTAACGGTTTTTGTCCTTCCGCCTTCGCTGGAAACGCTCAAGGCCAGGATTGAGGGCCGCTCTAAATCTGCCGATAAAAAAGAGGTGGCTCAGCGCCTAAAGCTTGCGGCACGGGAGCTTTCAGCTGCCTCTGATTTTGATTACTGCATCCTGAACAATAACCTGCGGGTGGCGCTTAAAGAGTTGAAAGAGATCGTTCTAGCGCACGTCGGTTCTTAACGGTGATTTTCTTGACTGGAGGGGTAGATGAGATATGAGGGCAGGGAGAAACTTTTAGATAAAAGCCTGGGTTCGATCTATAAGCTGGTAATCCTGGCTTCCAAAAGGGCGCTGGAGATCGCCGAGGGGCAGCCGAAATTAGTGGAGGGTGTCTCAACGCTAAAACCATCTACGATTGCCTTGCATGAGATCGCCGAGGGCAAGATAGAGGCCAGGAAAATAAAGGCAAAGGAATAATGAAAAAAGCCGGAAAACATATTATCTTGGGCGTGACTGCCAGCATCGCTATTTATAAAGCCTGCGAGCTTATCCGCAGGCTCAAGGATTGCGGCTTTACGGTGACGGTAGTTATGACCAGGGAAGCAGAGGAGCTGATCAAGCCGATCGTATTTCAGAGCCTAAGCGCCAGGCGCGTTTACGGGGGAGGCATGTTTGATGAGCCGGATGCCTGTAAGTTAGAGAACAATGGTTTGCCTTCCGATAGGCAAAGCCAGGAGATTGAACATATATCCTTGGCTCAAGCTGCAGACCTGATCTTAATCGCCCCGGCCACTGCCAATATTATCGCTAAGCTCGCCGCCGGCATTTGCGATGACCTGCTTACCTGCATGGTTTGCGCAACTAAGGCGGCCGTTTTGATCGCCCCGGCAATGAATGAGAATATGTATAACAATAAGATCACGCAGGGGAACATTAGGAAACTGAAATCTTTAGGTTACAAATTTATCGAACCTAAAGTTGGCGAATTGGTATGTGGGAAAGTTGGCATTGGCTGCTTGGCGGAGACCGAGAGCATTGTAAAAGAAGCTAAACAGAGCTTAAAAAATGGGCATTAAGTATAGTGTGAATAGTAACTTTTTTAAAACTTGGTCAACAGAAATGGCATATGTCCTAGGTTTTGTTGCCGCCGACGGAAGCCTTGAAGATGCTAGTTATTTACGAGGCAAGTACTTACGAATTTGCAGCAACGATTTAGAAATTATAGAAAAAATAAAGACAGCGATGTATTCGGAACACACCATAGTCAAGATTAACCCTAAAGAATTTGTATTTAGAGGGCGGAAATATATTGCTAAAGAAAAATATATGTTGCGAATAGGAGACCACAAAATTTACAATGATCTTGTTGAGATGGGCATAACTCCTAAAAAATCCAGAACCATTAATTTACCAAAGATTCCCTTGGATTATGCGAAGGATTTTTTTAGAGGATATCTCGATGGAGACGGGTGCATTAGTTTTTATAAGAGGAAAAATAGATTATCGGTAACATTTACCTCCGGGAGCCCAATATTTTTAAAACAATTAGCAGGAAAAATTAGCGCGCTGGTGGGCGTTAAAAACCACAATGTACTTACAAACAATCGAGCCTTCCAAATAAAATATTCCACGAAGGAGGCCGTACCTCTATTGGCCCATATTTATTTTAACACGGCCAATGTGTTGTATTTAGAGAGAAAATATTTGACATTTCTAAAGTTTATTCAATTGAACCATAAATTGCAGAGTAATATTTATGGCGTGGTACCCAAGTGGTTAAGGGAGTTGTCTGCAAAACAACTATTCACCGGTTCGAGTCCGGTCCACGCCTCTCATTAGTGACGGACGATAACGATAAGTGAAGCTTGTATCGCCGGGGTGGCGAAACTGGCAAACGCTCGGGACTTAAAATCCCGCGACCGCAAGGTCTTGTGGGTTCAACTCCCTCCCCCGGCACCAGAATTGATTGAAAAGTTTATTTGGGCTCATAGCTCAGTTTCAGCCGTAGGCTGATCCGCCTTCGGCGGAGGTTAGGGCATAATTATAAGAGTTGGGCGGTTAGTTCAGTTGGTTAGAACGCCACATTGACATTGTGGAGGTCACAGGTTCGAGTCCTGTATCGCCCACCATTAACTATGGATTTAAACACACTACGACATTCCTGTTCGCACATCATGGCCGAGGCAGTAAAAAAGCTCTGGCCGGATACGAAGCTGGCCATCGGCCCGGCAATTGAAGACGGGTTTTACTATGATTTTGATAAAGAAGAGCCTTTTACTGACGAGGATCTGCTCAGGATAGAGAAGGAGATGCAAAAGATTATCGCTAAGGATGAGCCATTTTTGCATGAGGAGCTGGATAAGGCCGCCGCCGTCAGTTTATTTAAGAATTTAAAAGAGGATTATAAGGTTGAGCTTATTCAGGCCTTGCCGGATGATAAGGTCTCTATCTACAAGACCGGGAAAGGTTTTTTTGACCTCTGCCGCGGTCCGCACATAAAATCAACAGGGGAAATCAAAGCCTTTAAATTATTGTCAGTTGCCGGGGCATATTGGCACGGGATTGAAACCAACCCCATGCTGCAGAGAATTTATGGAACCTGTTTTAATACGCAGAAAGAATTAGACGGATATTTAAAAAACCTGGAGGAAGCGAAATTGCGCGACCACAGGAAGCTGGGGCCGCAGCTGGGTTTCTTTGATATATATCACGAAAGTGCCGGGGCAGGCCTGGTATTTTATCATCCTAAGGGAGCGCTTTTGCGCACCATTGTCGAGGATTATGAAAAAGAGGAGCATTTAAAACGCGGCTATCAACTCGTGATCACCCCGCATATCATGGATGCCAGCCTCTGGAAGACCAGCGGCCATTACGATTATTATAAAGAAAATATGTATACCTTTTCCGCTGAGGATAAGGAATTTGTTTTAAAACCCATGAACTGTCCCGGCCATATGCTCATCTACAAATCCAAAACCCGCAGCTATAAAGATCTGCCTTTGCGGCTTTTTGAGCTGGGCACGGTTTACCGCCGGGAAAAGGCGGGGGTGTTGCACGGGTTACTGCGCGTGCGCGGCTTTACCCAGGATGACGCGCATATATTCTGCCTGCCGGAGCAACTGCGTTTGGAGATAAAGAAGGTTATTGATTTTGTTTTTGATACGATGAAAGTTTTTGGGTTTGATACTGTAGGGATTGAATTAAGCACCCGTCCGGAAAAATCCATTGGTTCGGATGAGGATTGGCAGAAAGCCACCGCAGCGCTGGAAGATGCCTTGAAAGAAAAAGGCTTGGCCTATGAAATTAATCATGGGGATGGCGCCTTTTACGGCCCGAAGATTGATATCAAGTTGAAAGACGCCCTTAAAAGGACATGGCAATGCGCCACTATCCAATGCGATTTTGCCCTTCCCAAAAGATTTAGCCTTTCATACATCGACGCCGAAGGCAAGGAAAAGCAGCCGATCATGCTGCACCGGGTTTTATTGGGTTCACTTGAGCGTTTTATCGGCGCGCTGATTGAACATTATAAGGGGGAGCTTCCTTTATGGCTGGCGCCGGTTCAGGTGTTGTTAATACCCATTAAAGATACAGCGCAGGCCTATGCAGAAACGGTAAAGGCCAGATTAGAGGAGAATAATATCCGCGTAGATATCGACCTGCGCAACGAAACATTGGACAAGCGCATCCGCAATGCCGAGTTGAATAAGATCCCTTACTGTTTAATTATCGGCGAGCGCGAGGCAAAACAGGGCCAGGTCAGCGTGCGCAAAAAAGGCAGCGGAGACCAGGGAGCAGTTGCCTTGGATAAGTTTATTGAACAGTTAAAAAACCAGATCCAGGAACACAAATAGAAAGAGAGGTGGTTGCTATAAAAAAGTTCATCCGTATTAACGAAAGGATTAATGTCCCGCAGGTGCGGGTTATCGGATCCGACGGAAGCCAGCTGGGGGTTATGTCCGTGCAGAGGGCGCTGGAGATCGCAGGCGGGGAGGATTTAGATTTAGTAGAGGTCGCCCCGGGGGCTAGCCCTCCGGTTTGCCGGATCATTGAATTCAGCAAGTTTAAATATGACCTTGAGAAGAAAGAACGGGAATCCAAGAAGCACCAGAAACAGGGCCGTTTAAAAGAGATCCGCCTTAAGCCGAATATCGATGAACATGATTTTGCAACCAAGGTCAAGCAGGCGCAAAGCTTTCTGAAGAAAAAAGATAAAGTCAGGGTCAATCTTTTCTTCCGCGGCAGGCAGATGGAGCATGTCGATTTAGGGAGAAAGGTTTTAGATAAATTTATCGTTGACACACAGGGGGACGGACTGGTAGAGAAGGCGCCCTCAATGGAGGGGAGAATAATGTCCTTTGTGATTGCCCCAAAATAGGATATAATAACACCCGGCGCTAAGTGGCACCCGACGCCAATAGGAATTGCGTCGGTGTGCGCTAGGTAGCGCAAATTGGGCCGGTGTGTGTTTGTACACTAGGAGAGAAAAAATGCCAAAGCTGAAGACTAAAAGAGGGGTGGCTAAGCGCTTTAAGCTTACTAAAAAAGGCAAGGTCAAATATTCAGGCGGAGGCAAAAGCCATTTGGCTTCAAGCAAAAAAGCCAAGAGGCTGCGCTCCCTACGAAAACGCAAGACCATTACCGGCAAGAAGGAAGCGAAATTTGTTAAATCCATGCTGCCGTATGGTTAAATAATGTTTTAAAGGAGAAAGAAATGGCAAAGGCTAGACACAGTGTAGCAACCCGCAAAAGAAAAAAGAAGGTTTTAAAACAGGCTAAAGGATTCTGGGGAGACCGCAGCAAGCAATACCAGCAGGCCAAAAGGGTATTGATGCATGCGCTCAAATACGCTTATCGCGACCGCCGGAATAAAAAGCGCGAATTCCGCAGCCTTTGGATAATCCGCATTAACGCGGCTTGCCGGCAAGCCGGGATTAGTTACAGCACCTTCATAAGCGGCTTAAAGAAATCTAAAATCAATCTGGATCGCAAGATACTGGCAGATCTGGCGGTAAAGGACACAAGCGCTTTTAAGAAACTGGTTGAGATAATCAAGAAATAAAGGAAGAGCCCATGTACGTGATTATCATAGGTTGCGGAAGGGTAGGTGCTGAGCTGGCCAAGCTTTTGTCCGGGGAAGGCCATGATGTGGTGGTTATTGATAAATCCCGGGATTCCTTCAATCGCCTGGGGGATACCTTTAACGGCCTGACCATGGTGGGTAATGGCTTTGATTTAGCGCTCTTAAAGCAGGTAGGTATTGAGAAGGCGGATGCCCTCTGTGCGGTGACCAACGGCGACAACACTAATTTGATCAGCGCCCAGGTGGCTAAAAAGATCTTCCGCGTGCCCAAGGTGCTTGCCCGGGTGTATGACCCGCAGCGCGCCCATATTTACTCCGCCCTTGGTCTGGATATTATCAGCGGGACAATGCTTTTTTCGGCCATGCTGCGCGATAAAATCATTGAAAGCAGGTTCTCCAGCTACCTGATTGAATCCAAAGATCTGGGGGTCATTGAAATTGAAGTGAAAGACAGCCTGGTGGGCAAAACCATACAGGATATAAATATACCTGGGGATTTTCTGGTAGTGGCCTTAAGGAGGATGCAGGGGGTTATTCTACCGGCAACCAACACCGTCTTAAAAAATAAAGATATC
>Ga0315282_10000457_pt1 | contig 81143 bp, 50 predicted proteins | sample YL17G07_20_MG_FD_203693 | JGI IMG/M metagenome (GOLD analysis project Ga0315282, IMG submission 203693) | Sediment microbial communities from Yellowstone Lake, YNP, Wyoming, USA - YL17G07_20 | ecosystem: Environmental > Aquatic > Freshwater > Lake > Sediment | place: USA: Wyoming | collected...
GTCAATGGTAATTGCATCAGCGGTGGCGGAGCCTCGGTAGGCAACAGTACGGACGTAGGTCAGATTCCCTACTTTACTACGGCCGGCAGCAATACTCTAGCTGCCACTTCCTCTGTTTTCATCGCCACTAGCCAAAAAGTCGGCATTGGCACTACTACGCCTAACTGGAATCTTGAGATCGCCGGCACCCGCCCCTTCCTGACTTTGACTGACATGTCCCAGCTCAACTATGCCACTGACACCAAACATTGGTTCCTGTCCAGTCAAGGCGGTTATCTCTATATCGGCACCTCCAGTGATTCACTAACTTCCACTACTACTTATTTAACCTTAACTACGGCCACTTCTACTTTCACTAACGGCTTAAACGCGTCGGTGTTAAATTTGACTTCTTCTTCTGCCACCTCCACCTTTGCCAATGGCATCACTTTGGCTGCTGGTTGTTTCAGGGTCAATGGTAATTGCATCAGCGGTGGCGGAGCCTCGGTAGGCAACAGTACGGACGTAGGTCAGATTCCCTACTTTACTACGGCCGGCAGCAATACTCTAGCTGCCACTTCCTCTGTTTTCATCGCTACCAGCCAAAAAGTCGGCATCGGCACCACTACGCCTTACGCCAACCTACAGATCGCGGGCATTAGACCATTCCTCACTTTAACCGATATGTCTCAGCTGAATTACGCCACTAACACCAAACACTGGTTCCTATCCAGTCAGGGCGGAAATTTATATATCGGCACGTCTTCCGACAGCTTAACCTCAACAACTACTTACCTAACCATTAATGGTTCAACAGGCAACGTCGGCATCGGCAGTTCTAGTCCTTTGAGCCTTTTGTCGATTGGCGCTAATACTGTGCCTACGACTGACATGGTAACCATTTCCAATGCCGGGTATCCTGCTGCGGCGTCTGGAGTGAGCGGTCTCCAGATTAGTTATGCCGGCGGTGCGTTAGCAGTTGAGTCCAGCGCGCAAAGAATTGATATAACACCCGGCACTATGGGCGGAAGTACCTGGAACGGACTAAGAGTTGTCGCCAGCAGCACTCAAGACAGCGGCATAACTCTAAACGCTATCAAGATAAATTCAATCACGGCTGGAGGCGCTGGGCTTGAACGCGCCATCTTCGTTGATACCGGTTGGGATACGGCCTTTGCCGCTGCCGGCACTCCGGCAGGCCGCGCCACCTCTTCCTTAGTGCGGTTAGGCGAATTTCTTAGCAATGATAGCAATACCGCCGGTACTTTCTTAAGCATAAATAAGTTAGCTTCAGTCCAATCCGACTTTTTAAACATCCAGCTGGCTTCATCCTCCGTTTTCAAGGTGGATAGTAATGGAAATGTTGGCGTTGGCACGAGCACGCCCTGGGGACAGTTTTCGGTGCTTGATAGCACGGCTGACGGCGCTCCGGCTTTTGTAGTGGCCACTTCCAGCGGACCGACTCATTACCCCTTGCTTTACGTTACGGCTACTACCACCGGTGCTTTGGATTATGCCCGGGTGGGTATTGGCACGACTTCGCCTTTCGGTAGTGCCGGTTTGCGCGATTCACTTGTGGTTTCCGGACGGATCTATTCAACCTGGCGGAATTTAAACTGCGATGCCGTCGGCATATCCACCACTACCAGTTTGTCATATTTAGGCAGTGCAATAGGCGCTTTTTGCGGTTGGCTGTCGTTCGTGGCCGATACGGATGCCACGATAGATCTCTCTCCCAACGGCTTTCCGCCTTATGCTAGAATGCGCGCCGGTCTGTTTCATCAAACTCAAGGCGATGGCGCGGCAATTCGAACTTGGAACAACTGGGTTAACGGTTCGTCCAGCCCGGTAATGGAGGTTAGCGTCAGAAACCAAAATTCATCAATTACCTCCCCTCTTAGTGCTACCAGTTCGTTAATAGTTGGTTTCATCAGCCATGCTAGCTCGACGGATATGGCTACGGTGCCGACCAGTGGAGCCTATTTCGCCGCCTCAACCACGGCTAACTGGATGGCGGTTACTAAAGTAACGACTAGTGGCGGTGTTGCCAAAGAGAACCTGCTTGATACGGGCGTGGCCTCTAGTTCCACTGCGTTCCGTCGGATGCGCATTGAATTATCGTCAACCACAGCCATTTTTTTGATCAATGGCAGAGTCGTGGCCATGAACTCCACCAGCACGCCTTTGTCCTCCGTCTGGTTAGCGCCATCGGTAATGGTCGGACTTGGCTACACCATCTCCAGCTCCACCAGAGATATGGACGTGTCTTTGTTCCGCCTCTGGGTTGACGATCCGCCTGGCGGCTACCCGACTGGCGGCAGTCCGCCAGCTCAAGCCAGTGAGCCTCTGCCCGAAGAGTTGCTGGCCGTGAGTACGACCTCGCCGAACTTGAGCTCAGGTTCTAATCAAGGTTTATATTACCGAGCTAAAGCCGGCTTAGAAATTTTACCTGGTACTATCGTGGCGCTGGACAGTAACTCGGATTTAGTGCCGGCGGATACAGCCAATTCCCCTGATGCTTTAGGCGTGGTCACGGATAATCCGCGCGAAGTCTTGGGCGAGGCCATCGGTCAGGTAGCGGTAGCATTTAGCGGCCGGGTAGACGTTTTAGTCAGCGATGAAAACGGCGCGATCCAGCCCGGCGATTATATTGCCTTATCCAGTAAGGCCGGCTATGGCATGAAGGCTAAAAAAGCCGGACAAGTTTTAGGTCAGGCGGTAACCGGTTTTAAAGACAAAGGTACGGGAAAGATTACCATAGCCATTAAAGACGGTTTCTTTGGTGGTGCAAAAATAGGTAACGGTTCCGGCCAGTTAACCGGTGGCCCGAACCAAGATCTGGCCAAATTAATATTAAATCAACTGTTAGCGGAGCGCACCGGCTTTAATGCCAGTACGACTTTATCGGAAATTTTAACCGACCGCGTGTCTGCTGGACTGGAATTAATTGCGCCCAGAATGCTGGCGCAAGAAGTAATTGCGGATAAAATAAGTTCATTGAGCGGTGGTGACATAGTCGTGAGTTTACCGGATAATGCCAGATTTTTAGTCAGGTCAGATTCGGCCCTAGCTTCAAGTTCGGCTTTGTCCGTGGCAGCCGATGGTAGCGTCGGACTAGGTACGTTACGGCACGGAACTTTAGCGTTATCTGATTTAAGTTATTTAGGCAAATTGCCGGCTTCCTATATTGATTGGTCAACTATGGACGGCGCTAACATCGGTAATTTAAACGCCGATAATTTAACCAGCGGAACAGTTGCCAGTTCGCTTTTGTCAGGAGCATACGGCGGCATTACACAAGTCGGCCAGTTAGTCGGCTTGGGAGTTAGCGGCGAGACTAACTTAACCGGCACCACTACCATTAGCGCGGGCGAGATGGCGTTTGCAGTGACGGCTGATGGTGGTATTAGGTTAGGCAATGCGCTGTCTGCTAATACGGGCGATGGATCAAATCCCCCTAACCCCCTTTATCAAGGGGGCAAGACAGCGGAGGTGGCGATTGTGGAAATTGACGCCAGCTCAACTTCGGCTACCGCCTTGGTTATTAACCAGCAAGGCGCGGGCGATATTGCCGATTTCCAGACTGAAGGTGTTAGCGTGGTTAATATTGCCGAGTCAGGCAAAGTTTCCGTGGTGGGCGAGTTAATGGTTGATGGTCGGTTGCTGGCTTGCTCCGGTGGCGTTTGTCCGGCGGCTTTGGATAATGCGGCCGATCAAACCATGGGCGACATTGGCGTGGAAGGTAAAGTCGTGGCTGGCGCTTTTGAAGGCTATTGCGCCGACGGCTTGGTGTGGGTGCCGGGCAGCAGCAAATATGGCACCATGCCAGGCTTTTGCATTATGGCGGATCTAGCCAGGAGAAATGATTTAGGCATTGTCATGGCCGATCAGTCTTCTAGCACACCGGCCTGGACAGAGGTCAGTCAAGGCCAAGCCGAGTTAACCTGTCAGGCCATGGGTGATAGTTATCATCTAGTTAGCGATAATGAATGGTTGACCATAGCGGACAATATTTTAAGAGTGGCGGCTAATGATGTTGATACAGTTACTCCGGGAATGCAGCTGGCTACCCCCCTCCCAACCTCCCCCGCTCCTGGCGTCGCGGGAGAGGGGGTAAGCTCTACCACTCCTTCAAGTATTGTTTATAAATTAAGCAATGATAATATGATTAATGATCTGGTTGGGCCAGTGGCCGAGTGGACGGATCAGACCGTGACCGGTGCGAGCAATTTAGCGCCGGCTTCAGAATCCTGGCAGGAGTATTACCAGATCGTTGATTATCAGGGCTTTAATTTAGCACCGCCCTATTATTACACTTCGGTCAACGGTATCGGTAAGATTTTGACCGGTGCTACCGCTGGTCCGGCTTTGCGTGGCTTTGTTCGCGGTTATGATGGAATTTATAGTCTGGATTTAACTAATAGCCCGGCCGTGGCAAGTAGTACGATCGGGTTCAGATGTGCAAAATAATTTATGAATTATACACGGATATGCACAGATAAGAACACGGAAAAACACGGAAAGCTACTCCATGGTGATTTAACTTATAAGATAATTGGCATTGCCATCGAAATTAGGAAAAAATACGGTCCTGGCCATAAAGAAAAAATCTATCATAATTTGATGGCCGAATTATTTACTAAAGACAAGATAACGTTTATAAACGAAGCTAAGATAAAGATTTATTCCGAAGAAAGCGGCAAAGTGGTCGGTTTGTATCAGCCGGATTTCATTGCCGACGATAAAATTATCATTGAAGACAAATCGTCTAAATTTACTACCAAACAAGATGAAAAACAGCTCTATTATTATTTAAAAAACAGCCAGTATGAAATCGGTCTATTAATTAATTTTTCCACACCACGACTTTATATTAAAAGAATTATCTATACCAATGACCGTAAACCTTTTTTAAAGACACGGAAGAACACGGAATAGAGCATCCGTGTAAGTCTGTGTTAAAATCTGTGTTAATCAGTGTAAAAGATATGAAAGAAAATAAAAAACTAAATAAATTATTTATCGTCACCCCAATCATTATTTTGGTTCTGATTTCATTGTCTGCTTGCGAACGCAATCTTAGCCAAAATAACCCGACATCAGCTAGTCAAACGCCAGCTGGCCAAATAGCTGAAAAGTCTGACACAGGCGCTACTACCGAAAATTCTGGTTTTAAAACTTTCACCCACCCTGGTTACGGTTTTTCTTTTGACTATCCGGACAGCTGGAACGCGAGTTCGTTTAGCGAAGGCGACGGGGAAACGGTATTAATTCAAAAATCCCAAATCCCAAATCCCCCCGAAGCAGAGCAAGCTCGCAACGGGGCAAGCAAATCCCAAACAAATCCAAATTCTCAAAATTCAAATGACCAAAACGGATTGCAGATTTATATTTCCGAATTTGACGAACCGGAGACTGGGTTGACTAGAGAGAGAATCTTGCAGGATATTCCGGATTTGAAAATAGCCAATGAACAGGCAGTTAAACTCTCGGGTTTAGACGGCTTGCGTTTTGACTCGGTCAACCAGAGTGGGCAAGCTACCAAAGAAATCTGGTTGGTGCATAACGGGTTTTTGTACCAGATTTCGGCGGTAGTGGGGAGCGAGGAGGTTTTAAATAAGATGATAGAAAGCTGGAAATTCAACTAATAACCGCGGAATTAGTATAAGGTCATCGGGAGATCCAGGAAATCAGGGAAAGGATGTCAGGATATCGGGGGTAACAGTTAATAAATAAATAAATTTTATGCCTATTAAAAAATTCAACAATCTGCCGATAAAACCCGGCTTTGAAAATTTGCGGATTTGGCAAGTCGCTTTTAAATTGATGCAAACGATTCATGAAATCTGTCGGACCCTGCCGCGTCAGGAATATCGCCTGAAAGATCAAGCTGAACGGTCGTCTTCTGCCGTACCTGATGAAATATCCGAAGGTTATGGCTCATACTACTTCAATGAGAAAAACAAATGTTTTTATACCGCCCGCCGCGAAGCGACCGAAACTCAGAATCATTTGAGAAAAATGGAAGCGAAAAGATGCCTAACGGGGCAAAAAGCCGATGAAGTTATAGGCGAATACGAAGGGCTTATTAGGGGAATAAACGCCTATATAAATTATATAAAACAGAAATCAGAGACTAAGAAGAGATAATCGGTCAATTAGGAAAACAGAAAAAGGGCGTCGGGAGGTCAGTTTACTGAGTTAAAATTCCCGATGTCCTGCTACCCTGACATCCTTTCCCCGATACCCCGTTAGACTGATAACCTTAAATATCAATTAATATCCATGAATATCCCAAAATATCTATTAATATCCCTCAGTATCATAGTTTCTCTGTTTTTTATTGCCAAAGGATCCTCCGCTGCCGTCATCCACCGCGCCCCTAACAACCTCGGCCTGGTTGGCTATTGGTCTTTTAACGACGCCACCGGCACCAAAGCTACGGATTTCAGCGGCAACAAAAACACCGGCACGCTCAACGGCGCCAACGGTCTGCCCGCCTGGACCGGCGGCAAATTGGGCAGCGCTTTGAAGTTTGATGGGGTGGATGATTATGTGAACACTTCCTATCTTCAAAACAGCGTGACTGCTTATACCATAGCTGCCTGGGTAAAAATTCCTGTTTCTCAAAATTTTTTCGCCACTATTCTGCAAGACCGCGGTAGCGGGACGGGACATTCCTTGACGTTTGGTATTGACGGCAATTTAGGATGCTCGACCTCTTATTGCATATCTAGCCATAAGTTGCTTTTGGGTGATGATAGCGGCAGCGCTTTTATTGGGATTGCCAGTCCTGCCAATTTAAACGATAATATTTGGCATTATGTAGTTGGCACGTGGTCTGCGAACTCCGGGGTTGGGATCGACACGAGTCAATTTACTTTATATATTGACGGTGCGGCTGTTACCAGCCCCTTGACACAGATTATCGGTTCAGATACATCTCCGCTTACGGGTTTAAGCGGTACTCGGCTGGGTTATCATGAATCTTGGGATTTATATTTCTCTGGTCTGATGGATGAAGTCCGCGTTTATAACCGCGCCTTGTCGCCGAGCGAAATCATACGGCTTTATCAGGCCGGCCTGGTACAAGTCAATCCTTCGGCGCAGAATAAGCAGTTGACCAATGGCTTGGTGGGTGAGTGGAGTTTTAACGGGCAGGATATGAATTGGGCCAGTACCACGGCCGAAGCCCTGGACCGTTCTGGTAGTAATAATAACGGCGATGTGCAAAACGGCGCCAAAGCCGCCAAAGGCCAAGTGGGTCAAGCGCTCAAGTTTGATGGGGTGGATGATGGGGTGCAAATGGGAAGCGATTTTATCGGAGTCAGCACTACGACGGTCTGCGCCTGGATTAAGCCGAGAAGCGATAGTACTGATGGTAATGATATTGTTAGTAACGGTTACTTCGAATTTTATTTGCAATACGACAGCGGCAATTACCAACACGATTTGGGGGTTACCAGCGATACCGGTGGCCATAACGCTCGGGCTGTTTTAGGAGTGATTACACTCAATGCTTGGCAACATGTTTGCGCTGTGCGGTTGGGTAACACCAACGGCCCGGCAACTCTATATTATAATGGTCAACAGTCTGGTGCTGCTAATCAAAATACTATTGCTGGTGCGCTGGAAGCAGGTCCTTTTAATGTAACTATCGGTAACAGAGGGGATGGTCTTTATCCGTTTGACGGTCTGATTGACGAAGTCCGCGTTTACAATTACGCCTTGAGCACCACTACGATTCAGCAGCTTTATAATCTGGGCGCGGCCAGAGAAAAGCCGGATAAATCTTTGGTTCAGGTAATGAAAGACAGCTCGCTGGTCGGCCACTGGACTTTTAACGGCCCGGATGTGAGCAATACCGCCAATCTGGCTTACGACCGCAGCGGCAATAATAACAACGGCACGATGTATATGGCCACCTCTACCCGCTACGCCAAGGGCATTTCCGGCCAGGCGCTTAAGTTTGACGGGGTGGATGATTATGTGAGCATTCCTGACCCAGGAACTGGAAGCATTTTTGATTTCCCTACCGGAAGCAAAATTACTATTTCTTTATGGATAAAACCGGAAAGATTCGGCACGAGCGACACCTTTTTCAGTAAAGGAAGTAATTATGGCATACAAATTAATGATGATACCGGTTCGATTAATTTCTATTATTATGGTGGTGGCGTCTGGCAGATTTACAGCTCTACTCAAACGTTGACTTTAAATCAATGGGTGCACGTTGCTGTCATTTATACGTTTGGAACCGGCAGTTCAGCCCAATTTTATTTAAACGGCCAACCGGTAAGCGGTATTTGGGTAAATGGTACTGGTAACACATCGCCAGATACAAACGATAACGCTATGATGGTCGGCACGAATAGCTCTAATGAATATTACAAGGGGTCGGTTGACGAAGTCCGCGTTTACAACAGAGCTTTATCGGCGAGCGAAGTTAGGGCTTTGTATAGAGCTGAAGGTGGCAGGTAACTCGCCCCGTTAGAGACAAAAATATGATTTATACTTATGTATTACAAAGTTACGTTGCGGCAGAGTCTCCTCGCATTTTGCGGGGGACTCTGCCGGTAAATGGCAATCTATTGGATAGACCGGCATAGTCCATTTCATGAGACTCTGCCATAACACCAATTAACCTATGGTAGTCAGAAATAAAACAGATTTCATAGCTAATGAAGTTTATTATATCACCTTTACCATCTTGGGCTGGAAAGAAATATTTATTAATGATAAATATTGCGATTTAGTATATAAATGGTTTGACTACGCGAAAGATAAATATGGGAATAAAATATATGGCTATGTTATAATGCCGAATCATCTTCATACGCTTATGCATATAACCAATAACTCACCTAAATTATCAGTTTTAATCCAGAATGCCAAAAGGTTTATGGCGTACGAGATAATTAATATACTAGAAGCGGAGAGAAGAGGGGTATTATTAGAATATTTTAAAATCAAACCGAACCAGCAGAAAGCCAGACATGAAATATTTCAGCCGAGATACGATTCGTTACTTATTCAGACGGAAAAAATGTTCTTGCAGAAATTGAATTATATTCATAATAATCCTTGCCAGGAAAAGTGGGGCTTAGCCGATAAGCCGGAAGACTACCAATATTCCAGTGCCGCCAATTATATTAAGGATAGCGGTGTTTATCAAGTTGATATAGTTGACTTTTAAACCTAGAGAAACCGGCAGAGTCCCTCTCCTTACGTCGAGGAGACTCTGCCGCAACGAAAAACGCAGATATATGTTAAACAAATTATTATACCAACAAGAATCATATTTAATTAGGGGCGCCTGTTATGAGGTTTATAACCAGTTTGGCGGCGCCTTTAAAGAAAATATAATCGAAAAATCATTACAAATCGCACTCAAGAATAAAGGCCTGTCCATTGAAACCCAGAAAAGAATAGCCATTTATTTTAAAGGCAATAAAGTCGGTTCCTATATTCCCGATATTATCGTGAACAATAAGATTATCATTGAACTGAAGTGTAAACCCTTTTTAACCAAAGGTGATATTGACCAATTTTGGAAATACCTCAAAGGCACTAATTATAAAGTAGGTTTATTGATTAATTTTTCACCAACCAAATTAGAAATTAAACGCATAGTTTATGATACAGCACGTGATAAACAAAAATCTGCGTAACATCTGCGTAGCAATCTGCGTAACATCTGCGGTAGCTGTGTTCACAGCTACTAAAGTGGAAGCAGCCGTAATACATCGGGCACCAAATAATCTAGGGTTAGTAGGTTATTGGTCTTTTAACGAAGCCACCGGCACAGTGGCCACGGATTTCAGCAGCAATAAAAACACCGGCACGCTCAACGGCGCCAATGGCTTACCAACCTGGACTGGCGGCCGCTTAGGTAGCGCCTTAAGTTTTGACGGGGTGGATGACGCGGTTAATTTAGGCAAGCCGATTCCACTTAACAATATTACTGTAAAAACCATTGCGGCCTGGATTTATCCCTATAGTATAGGTAATGGTAAGTATCGTGCAATTGTTGAAAGCGCGTATTCTACAGATCCTGCTGGTGGATGGGAGTTTGAAATATGCTCTAATGTGGGTGGCGATTGCTCGGTTTCTAATACAATTGAGTTTTTTTATAAATGGTCAGGGAGTTCTGTCGCTTGGATTGCCCCAGCGGGTACAATAAAAATCAATCAGTGGCAGCATGTAGTGGTTGTATATGATAATAGTTCAACGTCAAATAATCCTATTTTATATTACAATGGCATCTCGGTTTTAGCTACTAAGTCATTTGGTTCTCCTTCGGGGAATGCGGGAGATGATTCCTCAATAAACAAAGGAATAGGTAGCTGTATTGATTATAGTTTTGGTGATCCTTTCAACGGTCTGATCGACGAAGTCCGCGTTTACAACCGCGCGTTGTCAGACAGCGAGATTCGGCAACTTTATCAGGCCGGCCTTGTCCAAATCAATCCTTCGGCGCAAAATAAGCAATTAACCAGCGGCTTGGTAGGCGAGTGGACGTTTAACGGGCAGGATATGAATTGGGCCAGTACGACGGCCGAGGCTTTGGACCGATCGGGTAATAATAATAACGGCGATGTTACCAACGGCGCCCAAATCGCGGTTGGTCAGGTGGGCCAAGCGCTCAATTTTGACGGGGTGAATGATTATGTGGACGCTGGTAACCAACCATCGCTTAGAATTAGCGGCAGTTTTACGGTTTCGGCCTGGGCTAATTGGAAAGCTTTTAATGTCGGTGGGACGGATGAGGGTATTATCTCAAAAAGCGGCGGCTTCGTAAGTGATGTGGCTTGGCGGCTTAGAGGTTCGGAAGATTGTACTAATGAAGCTATAAATCTCCAGGTTAGTGGTAATGGAAGCACGTTGGCTCATAGATGCGGCGCCACCACGCTCTCACTAAACACTTGGTATCATGTAGTAGGGGTATATAACGCTTCAACGCAGACTATTGATGTTTACCTGAATGGAGTTTTGGATAATGGGAATTTGAGTGGCACTGTGCCTGCTTCAATTTATAATTCATCAAGCGATGTGATTATTGGAAGGTATTGGCTAACTGATGATTGTCTTTTTCCTGGCCTGATCGACGAAGTCCGGATTTACAATTACGCCTTGAGTACCAGTACAATCCAGCAGTTATATAAAATGGGTGCGGCCAGATTTAAGCCGGATAAATCTTTGGTCAATGTTATGAAAGACAGCTCTTTGGTCGGCCACTGGACTTTTAACGGCCCGGACGTGAGTAACACGGCTGATTTGGTTTACGACCGAAGCGGCAACAACAATAACGGTACTATGACCAATATGGCGACCTCCACCCGCTTCGCCATCGGCAAATCCGGCCAGGCGCTAAATTTTGACGGGGTGGATGATTATGTGAGCATTGCAGATAATGCATCTCTTAATTTAACCACAACATTTACTGTTGGTATCTGGATTAGACTAGCCAGAGTTGGTGATACCAGTAGATATAAGCACATATATAGCCCCGGAATATCTCCTAGTTGGTCGTTTTATATAGGTAATACTGATTACTATGCCATTAATGATTCTTACGGGTCCAATACCTTTATTACTGACACAAATTGGCATTATCTGGTTGTAGTTAAGAACGGTAATAGCGGAACAAATCTAACTTATTACTATGACGGCCAGCCAGATGGAAGTTATGCAATAGGTTCGCTAGCTGCTATCAGTGGGACTAAGGCAATTGGTCGCTTTGAAACAGAAGAGAGTGGATATTTTCCTGGTCTTATTGACGAAGTCCGCATCTACAACCGCGCCTTGTCGGCCAGCGAAGTTAGGGCTTTGTATAGAGCGGAAGGAGGAAGATGAGAACGAATTTTCAATTTTCAATTTTCAATTTTCAATGAATTTACAATTTTATAATTTAATGATTTTCAATGAACGTAAAATATATGCCGGCAGGCAAATACAAAAATAAATACAGAATTGAATCAACGCGGTTAAAAAGTCCCCTTGTTAAAGGGGATATAGGGGATTTCCGCCAGAGGCGAATCCGCCCTTTGGCGGAAAACATAACAATCCCCCAAACCCCCTTTATCAAGGGGGCTGGCGATAGGGAAGGTTATTTTGGCGAGGTAATTAATGAAAAAATGAAATTGTCAAACATCGGGAAATTTGCCGATCAATATTGGCAGGAAATACCCAAACATTTTCCGTTTGTATCCCTGGATGAATTCATCATTATGCCAAACCATGTGCATGGAATAATCGTGATTGATCACGATACGTTCGGTATTCCCGCCAACGTTTGCGGTAGAGACGTTGCATTGCAACGTCTCTACATCGGGAAACGATACGTGGGGGAATTCCCGAATATGTCGAAAATATCGCCTAAATCAGGGTCATTATCGGCAATTATTCGGTCATACAAATCAATTGTTTCCGATACGATAAAAAATCAATATCCTGACAATTTTTTTGCCTGGCAAACGCGATTTTACGACCATATTATTCGCGATGAAAAATCATTAATGAAAATCCGCGAATATATCCGAAATAATCCGTTAAAATGGGAATTAGACAGAAATAATCCGGAAAATTTATATATGTAAAAGAAAACCGCTGATTAGACGCTGATATGAACGCCTGCCTGCGCAGGCAGGCTGATAAATCGCTGAATAAGTATCAGCGTTAAATCAGCGTTGCAATCAGCGTAATATCAGCGGATAAGCGTAACAATCAGCGTTATAATCAGCGTAACTTCAGCGGTATATCTATGAAATTAACCAAAATCAAAAAAATAAATTTAAAGATTGTCTTTGGCGCCATCATTATATTGGCCGGCGGTTGGTTAGGTGTGCAATTTGTCACCAAAACTTCGGCGCCAAGCAAATATTTTTATAATTTCGCTTCGCCGGCTCATTATAATGAAACCGGCACCATCTCACTTTTTAATTATCTTTTTTCCGTTGAGCCGCTTAACGCCTTGGCCGCTAGCAAAACTGAAAATGGCAATGTCATTAAATATGTTAACGCTTATACCAATACCGACGTGGTGCAAACTAAATATACCAACAAACTGAAAGAAGATATTATTTTAAAACAGCCGGGCCATCCGGAAAAATTTACTTATCAGATCAATTTGGAACAGTATGATTTTAATCTTGACAGCAAGGCTAATATTATGTTCTATCGTAAAGGCAAAAAAGGCGATGAATTGTCCAGGCTTTTTACCATTCCCGCTCCCTTTATGACCGACGCCACCGGCAATAAAAGTTCAACCAACGACGTTAAAATGACGCTCACCGATCAGGGAATTTTAACCATTGAACCCAATAAAGATTGGCTAACTAAAGCCAATTATCCGGTTACGCTTGACCCGACAATTGAGATAAACATTTTAAATGTTCATTCCCATCCACAGCAAGGTGAAAATTGGACGGTCTCGTTTACCACCATGGGTACGGCTGATTTAAAAATTATTCCCAATGACCAAGCAACAACTGATGACGACGAGTTCGTCTCTTTAACTTGTAATGGTAAAATAAGAACCCCGCAGATATTACCCGGAGATATTATATATTATCCAAACTGGCAATGTTTACCCTCCGACTTGTCCGCCAAAGCTTCAGCGTCGGCGGAAGCTTTAGCCAAGGAAGGTACTGGCATAGGCCAGGTGGTGCACTATACTAAAAAAGCCGGACGTCATACTTTAAGATTTGAGTTCGGTGATCAACTGGCTTATGCCTATAACGCGACACAACTTTCCTTGACTTGGGTTGGTAATGATTTTCAGCAAACAACTTCCAGCATCACCTATACCGATTCTGACACCGCTATCTCTTCGGCCAGCCTGCCGGTCGGTACCTACTTAGTAATTTGGGGGGCGCAAGTTGGTGTAAGCAATGCTTCGGCTTCATCTTCGGTTCAACTGGTTAGGGGCGAAACGGAAATCGCGCAATTAGGCGGCGAATCAATGGCGGTCACCAACGCTGCAACCGGCATCGGCGCCGCTGGTTTTTGGTTGGGGTCGCTTAGTGGTTCGGAAGCTTTAACTATGCGCTATCGCTCTTCGTCAATCAGCCGCACGGCTTATCTTGGTGGCAAACATATTTTTGCTATAAGATTAGACCAAAATTTGACGGAAAACACCGATTACTGGACTACTGGCACGCAAGAAAGCGATATAGCGGATTTTACCAATTTGGATACAGCCGCTTCCACCACTATTAAGACTTTAGAAACTACTTTTAACGCTTCCCAAACCAAAAATTATATTGTTCTGGCTTCGATGGAAATGGCTCCGAATTCGGCCAGTGCCAATGGCTGTGGCGGCGATATCCTCATCGACGGAACGCCTTATGCCTTTGCGCAAAAAGAAGGTGAACAGACTCCCGACTGGTTTTCTTATGTCTTCGCGCGGCAGGTTTCTATCGGTAGCGGTTCAAAATCAATTAGTTTGCGCGGTATATCATTTGTCGGCGCGACCTGCAGCGTTCGGCGGTATAGAATTTATGTTTTTGACGCCAGCAAGTTTGACCAGGTTGTTTATGCTACTGATGCGACCGAACGAACAACGACCAGTCTGACTCCGGCCTATCAGGTGACACAGGCATATACGCCTAATCAGTCGGAGACAGTGTTGGTTTTGGGTACGGCCAGTTTAGGTAGCCGCGGAACCGGCTCGGCTATTGATATGGATCTTTATGACAGTACTAACAGTTATGATTATGCCAGCAGTACTGGTCAGGTTGCCAATAATAGCACGAGTGATTGGTGGACCAACCTGGCGGCGGCCACCTCTACCATTTCTGCCAATACTACCTTTAATTTGCGTTACTGGCGTCAAAGTGGTTCGGCTACTGATAGAATTAGAGACGGCACTTTGCTTTTTTGGTCAATGACCTTGGTACCGAGTGTACCCATTACCGTCTCCGGCACGCTTTATTCGGATGAGGGAACAACCGCCCTGACCACGGCTGGGCTGTCTCTAAAGCTGGCAGTGGGCACTTCAACGCCAGGCGTCTATGCCACCACCACTTGTTCAGGCTGTGGCGGTTTTTGGCAGATAACCAATGTGGGCCAGCCAGCCATTGGTACGCCTATTACCGCCTGGGTTGACAATAACGGGGTTAATGCCAATACCATTACCAAAGCCTCTTCCACCTCCAATAATATCACCGGGCTTAACCTTTACCAAAATAGAATAATAATTAAGCACGAAGCAACTTCCGGCACCTCCACCACTTACGCTGATTTGGCTTTCTATGACGCTGATGATGAGCCGGATGATTTACAATTTACTGCCAATGATAATGCCATTAATGTTCTAGCTGGTTCGGCGGTTTATCTGGCGCCTGGCTCGGAGTTTTCTCCAGGTGCTGTGACCGTCACCACCCATAGCAGTTCTACGGCGGTTTATCCTTCGGGCGACTTTAAACTGGCCACTGGCTTGCGTCAGGACGGCACAGCTACTTCCTCAATACTGACTTTGGCCGGCGCGGTCTCAGTGGCTGGTTCTTGGTTCGCTTCCTCAACCTCTATTTTGAACCATGGCAACCAGACCATCACTTTTACTGCCACGACTACGGGCAAAACCATTATGGCCACTTCTTCGCCTTTTTACGCTTTGACCTTTAATGGTGCTGCTGGCGGCTGGGTCTTTAGCGCTAATGCTTCTACTACCAGCGATTTTACCATTAGCGCTGGCACGGTGACTGCTCCGGCGCTTCTTACCATCGCCGGCAGCTATACTAACAACGGTGATTTTACCGACAATTCTGGCACCATCTATTTTACCGGCACTGATAAAACCTTGTCTGGCCAGCTGACAGGCTTAACCGATGATTTTTATAACCTGATTTTCACTGACTCCGGCTCCTGGACTTTTTCCAATAACGCTTCCACTACCGGCTTGACTATTTCTTCGGGCACGGTTACGGCACCAGCCAGCGGTTTAGTGTCAATCGTGGGCAACTATACTAACAATGGAACTTTTACCGCTAACTCCAGCACCGTTTATCTGTCAGGCGCTAGTCAGCAGACTTTGGACGGCCAGATGACCGGTGCTAATGCCTTTGCCAGTTTGCAAATTTTAAATAGTTCTGGCGGCGGCGATGCCACTAATTCGCCTTCAGTTATTTTTTCCGCCGCGGCTAGCGCCGGCACTTTAACCATTGCCACGGCTGATGTAACCGCGCGCTTTCTGGCTTCCACCGATTACACTTTTACCAACATCAGCTGGAACGGACAAAATACCAGCCAACCGTTTAAGCCCCGTTCATCCGATTCGGTAACTCACGCTAAATGGAACCTGATTATCACCGGCTCTCAAGCCGTTTCTTATGTTGATTTTATGGACACCAATGCTTGTAGCGGTAGTAACATCAATGCTTATCTGGGCACAGGCAATGTTAATTCTGGCAATAATAATTGTATTAATTTTACCGAACCGGCGGCTCAGGCTAAAGAGAAATTACAAGGCAAATTTAAGTTTCAAGGCACAGTGCAATTTAAATAACCGCTTAACCGCAGATTAGACGCGGATTTATACGCTGATAGAACGCAGAATATATTCAAGCTCTAAATCCTAAACTCTAAATTCTAAATAAATCCAAATGACCAAAGCACAAAATCCAAAAAATATAATTTTGAATTTAAAACATTTGGATTTTGAATTTGTTTAGAGTTTAGAATTTAGTGCTTAGAATTTTATAATATCCTCGTTGAATCCGCGGTATAAAGATATGGAATTTCGTTTAAACAACAAAAATAAATACCTGATTTTACGTTGCGGCAGAGTCTGCCCGCATTTTGCGGGGGACTCTGCCGGAAATTGGATGAACGGCAGAGTCCCTCTCCTGACGTCAAGGAGACTCTGCCGCAACGAAAAATTAGAAATTAGAAATTAAACCAATGAAATTACCCCTTAACCGCAAAAACAAATACATTATTATTACCGCGGCCATCGCTTTGCTGGCTCTGGCGGTCTTATTGTTTTGGCTAAATTATAATTCTCCTGAATCCAGACTCAAGAGATTGGTTAAGGCTGCCCCAGAGATAAGCAAAGCCTATCAGGTTGAAGGTGTGTCTTTAAAGCTGGGCCAGGATGACCCCAATGGCATATTGGTCCAGGTAGGCAATCCTAAGGCCAAAGAATTCTTACCCGAACTGAATATCTCCCGCTGGGGCGGCGAGGTTAATTTTAAGATGTCGGCCGCTTCCGAAACCGAAACACACCCCGCCCTTCGGCAAGCTCAGGGCACCCCTCTTGGTAGAGGGGAAGCGGAAAAAATCTCCCCTGAAAAGGGGAGTACCCCGAGCGAAGTCGAGGGGGGAGGGGTGTCTGGCTTGAACTTTGAGGGCGAGAAAATCAAGTATGATCTGCCAGACCAAGCCTACGAATTCTACCAATCCGTCGCTACCTCCACGGACGGCGGTGGCTATAATTTTGATGTCTTAGTCAAAACCAAACCAGCCAGCAATATTTTTAGCTTCAATATTGAAACCAGCAACCTTGATTTCTTCTACCAGCCGCCGCTGAATGACCCCTCCTCCTCCCCCCTCCCCATTTCTTTTAGAAGAAATGGGGAGGGGACGGGGGCGGGGTGTACCGAAACAGACTGTATAGATAAAGACGGCAAGGTCATAACTCATCGTCCGGAGAACGTGGTCGGCTCTTACGCGGTTTATTATAAAGACGGCAAGAGCGGTGATTATACGGCTTTAGGCGGCAAGAACTATATGGCCGGTAAGGCCTTCCATATATATAGACCGCAGATTATAGACGCAAACGGCAATAAAGTCTGGGGCGAATTGAAGGTGGATGAAGCAGGCGGAAAATTAACCGTCACCATTCCCCAGGATTTTTTGGACAGTGCTGTTTATCCGGTAACCATTGACCCGACATTCGGCAAGTTTAATATAGGGGCCAGTACTGACAATGTTTCAAATCACCCGGTTGTCGCTAAAGCCCAGAGTAACCCGAGCTTAAGCGGTACTTTAACAGGTATCGGCGCCTATATTGACGACAATACTACCGGTAACCCGCAATTAGCTGTAGCAATTTATTCTGATAATGCCGGCGTTCCTCAAACCAGATTAGCTTCTACTGAAACCGGTACAAGTATTACTCCCGCTTATACGGGTTGGTTGACTTCTACTCTTAGCTATTCGGGCATTACTGCCGGAACCGCATATTGGTTAGGTTTTAAATCAGGGGTTAACGGTGCGGGTTTTGCTAACAGATACGATACCGGGACAGACCAGTATTACCGTGCCACAGACATGTCTTGGCCCGATCCTTTTGGCGGTTCGCAGGGTGGAGAGATTTATACCATCTACGCCATCTACTCCGCCGCTACTCCCACCAACGTCTATTACTCCGTGGGCCAGAACACCTACGATCATAAAGTCGGTTCGCCGACTTTAACGATTGATTCCTCTGGTGTCGGCACTTTCAGCGTGGCGCAGACCGCCAGCACTACTGGTGTAGGCGACCTGGTGGTTTATGGAGGAGCCACTTCAACCATTTCCGGAAAGATTTCCCAGACGCAATGGACGCTCACAACCACTTCGGGCCAGACAGCGGCGGCCACCACCAGCGCCACGGTAACCGCCATCAAGCACGCCTTTAATTCCCTGTCCGCGGCTCTTAACACTACCAACGGCGCTGCCGCTGCCGGCTACATGGGCACGACCGATCTGACCGCTTCCGGCGGCGGCTATATCTTAAACATTCCCTGCTACTACGATACCGGGCCGGAGTCTATCACCGCCGCAGTGATAGTTGACGGCTACACCACCGACTCCACGCATTACATTAAAATCTATACGCCGAGTAACACGGCCACCGAGGTTAACCGCAGCCAGCGGCATAACGGCAAGTGGGATACGGGCAAATATAATTTATATATGACTAGCGGCAGTGACGCTTTGGATATTTATGATGAAAACGTTTGGATAGATGGATTACAAATTAGGAATGACGGGAGTTACGACGGCATTTATTTAAATACCCAATCTGCCAGTGCCGAGATAAAGATTAGCAATTGTATTGTCAGAGGCGACGGAGGAAATAACTATGGTGTCAACGCAGGCGATACTACCATGGCGGGTGTGGTTAAGGTTTGGAATACCGTAGCTTACGATAATAAAGCTGATGGATTTTATATTGGCAGTACTGCAGTCGGAACTTTTTATTGTTACAATTGTACGTCAGTAGATAACCAAAGGTACGGATTTGATACAAATTCCGGCACAATGATTTTGAAAAACTGCTTAGGCTCAGGAAATACAATTCAGGATTTTCTGGGCCCAATGACCGTTGATTATTCCGCTTCAGCAGATGATACGGCGACCCTCTATGGTGGTACAGGTAATCGGAGTAATCAACATTTCCTTTTTGCCGATTATGCCAATGATAATTTCCATCTGGCCCCAACCGACCCCGGCGCCAAGGGCTATGGCACGAATCTTTCAGCCGATACCAATCTTTCATTTTCAACCGACATAGACGGGCAGACTCGTTCCGGCTCTTGGGATATTGGCGCTGACCAGTTTCAAGCTCTGCCGATTTATCGCAGTGTCGGGCCGAATAATACCACGGCCTTGGCTTCTTCCACGGGCGCGGCTATGACCATTGATAATAATATCGCCACTTTTTCTTCCGGACTGGCCGCCAACGTGGGCGTGGGTGATGTCATCGTTTATAACGGTTATAGTACTACGGCTAAAAACTCAGTGGCCTTTATTTCCGGCAGAAGCAGCAATACCGTTTATTCCGTGCAAGACGTGGCGGGCCGCACCGCCTCTTCCACTTACGCCACTACCAACTGGCAGGTGTTTCGGGCTGCCACATCTTTATCTGATGCCGAAAGCGGCACGGAAAATACCGGTATTCCGTCCGGCCTGCGACATTTTGATATCGCCTGGTCCGGTTCCGGCGGCAAAAATCTGGCCAGCTCAACCGAACAGTGGAATATCGCGGCGTACGGCGATGCGGCGGATACCAATGCCGTGACCATTGATGGTTGGACCACCACGGCGGACAACTATATTAAAATCTACACGCCATATTTGCCATCAGAAGTCGGCGTCAGCCAACGGCATAGCGGGAAGTGGGATAGCAGTAAGTATAATTTAGTTCTTACGAATTCCAGTTCATGGCCAATATATAATTATCTCGCTTCAAATCTTTGGATAGATGGGTTACAGATATTTGTGAATAACCCAAGCGCCGGAAACCTTGGTATTATTGATACTTGGGGCATAACCGGAAATGAGATAGTGGATGTTAAAATTAGTAATAATATTATCAAATCCAGCGCTCAAACAGCATACGATATTTATGGTATCGTAGGTTATAATCTAGGGACAGGCTCGAAGATATCTATTTGGAATAATCTTATTTATGATTTAGGAAAAAATTCTGCATCAACAGGCATTATAGCGTGGGGCTCGACTTATAGCATAAGTTATTATGTTTATAATAATACTGTTGTTAATGCTTATTATGGATATCAGCTAGACCCAAATTACCCTACTGCCTATACCGCCAAAAATAATATTGCCCAAAACTGCATCAATGGTTTCTATGAAAGTGGTGGTTCTTTTAATGCTACTTCCGATTATAACCTTTCCGACATCGCCGGCGACGCGCCTGGCTCTCATTCCAAAAACGGGGTCAAGGTGCAATTCGTTAATGCGGCCAGCAAAGATTTTCATCTGGCACAGGGAGATGCGAGCGCGATTGACCAAGGCACGAATTTATCGACAGATGCCAATTTGGCTTTTTCTACCGACATAGACGGCCAGCCGCGGCCAATGGGTCCGGCTTGGGACATTGGCGCGGATGAAACCAGAGGCACGGCGGTAAATACGCCCATTACTAACCGGATGAAAGACAGCTCACTGGTTTTGGATATGAGTTTTAACGGCGCGGATATGAACTGGGCTTCTACCACGGCCGAGGCCTTGGACCGTTCGGGTCAAAACAACAACGGCAATGTGATAAATTTCGGTAAAGAAGCAGTCAGAATTGGTCAAGTCGGCCAAACCCTCCAGTTTGACGGAAGTAATGATTATGTGACTATGGGTGATCCGGCCAACGGTTCTTTGGATTTTGGCACTGGCGACTTCAGTGTCTCATTTTGGATTAAAATTCCCATAGCTTCTATCTCTCCCGGCTCTTGGGGCAACATTGTCCAAAAAGGATGGGATGACGGCGCTTCCGTAGCGGGATCTTGGGGAATTTCGCAGTATGGCAACGCAACTAACCAAATTGTATATCAGGATGTCAGTTCCCCTGGCTCATATCATCTAGAGTTGGGATCGCCAGTAATGTCAAATGGTTGGCATTATGTGGTTTTCCGGCGCAGCGGCACTGAACACGTTTTTTATATAGACGGCAGTAAGGGTACTCCAACGACGATCGCAGTTGCTAATCTGGCTAATAGTAGCTCTATGATGATTGGTGGCGGTTACTTTTATTGCAAGGCTTTCCTTGACGAAGTCCGCATCTACAACCGCGCGCTGAGCGCAGCCGAAGTGTCGGCCCTCTACCAATACGGCGCGGCTGGAATGAATGTGAATACGCCCATTACCAAAGCCGGCCCGGCTGGCAGTAGTTTGGTAGGCAACTGGAGTTTTAATGGACAGGATATGGGCACGACTTCGGCGCGCGATATGTCCGGCAACAACAATACCGGCTGGCTGATAAACGGAGTAAAAAGAGTTACCGGCATCTCCGGCCAAGCGCTCTCCTTTGACGGGGTGGATGACGAGGTGAGCGTATCAAATCCGGCTCCATATTCAAACATAAATAATTTGACCATCTCCGCTTGGATCAAACCTTCTTCCGACGGATCTATAGCAGCACTTAATGGTGGTTCATCGTATGTGTTTAGTTTATATCTTTCATCGGGCAGACTTAATATGGCTTCTGGATGGACAACCGGTGCTAATTACGATGGTAATGTTGCGTCAAATGCTTCCATAGATGAAACCGGAAACAATTGGACTTTTGTTACTGGGGTATACCAGTCCAGTACAAATATGAAGTTGTATATAAATGGGGCATTAGATAATACTTCAGGTTTGGTTGGGGCTACATTAGAAAATATAAGCGGTTATCCTTTTTATATCGGGATACATATTGATCCAGATAGCGGACTATTGCAAAATTATTTCCCCGGTCTCATCGACGAAGTCCGCATTTACAACCGCGCCCTGTCGGTCAGCGAGATTATGGATTTGTACCGGGTGGGAAGTAGAGGAGCGGTAATCAAGCAATAAAAGATAAAATTTATAATTTATAATTAATAATTTGTAAACAATTTATAATACTAAATATTAAATTTATAAACTCGTTTACGCCTTATAAATTAAATATTACAAATTGTTTATAAATTACAAATTACAACTTACAGATTAATAACCTATTGTTTATAAATTACAAATTATTACTTACAAATTAAATGATGAAGTTCCGCTTAAACCACAAAAAAAGATATATCATTTTAGCTAGCCTAATTATCTTAACCTTAGCTCTGATTCAGGCATGGCTTAACTACAACTCTCCGGAGAACCGGCTCAAGCGATTGGTTAAAGCCGCGCCCGAAATTGCTAAAGCCTACCAGCTGGACGGTGTGTCTTTAAAGCTGGGGCAAACCGACCCCAATGGTTTACTGGTACAAGTTGGTAGCCCTAAGGCCAAAGAATTCCTGCCTGAACTGAACATTTCCAAATGGCAAGGCGAGGTTAATTTCAGAATGTCGGCTGCTTCCGAAACCGAAACACACCCCGCCCTTCGGCAAGCTCAGGGCACCCCTCTTGGTAGAGGGGAAGCGGAAAAAGTCTCCCCTGAAAAGGGGAGTACCCCGAGCGAAGTCGAGGGGGGAGGGGTGTCTGGGTTAAACTTTGAGGGTGAGAAAATAAAGTACAATACATCAAACCGGGAATACGAATTTTATCAATCCATCTCCACCTCCACGGACGGCGCCGGCTATAATTTTGATGTCCTACTTAAAGCCAAACCAGCCAGCAATATTTTCACTTTTAACATTGAAACCCAAAACCTGGATTTCTTCTACCAGCCCGCACTCAATCAGGAAAAACAAAAGGAACTTAGTTCCGAGTATTCGGAACTAAGTTCCAAAGGGCATATTGTTTCTTGCACCGAAACCGACTGCGTTGACAAAAACGGCAAAGTGGTAACCCACCGCCCGGAAAACGTGGTGGGTTCTTACGCGGTTTATTATAAAGGCGGCAAGAGCGGCGATTTTACGGCTTTGGGCGGCAAGAATTATATGGCCGGTAAGGCCTTCCATATATATAGACCGCAGATTATAGATGCCCAAGGCAATAAAGTCTGGGGCGAACTGAAGGTGGATGAAGCAGGCGGAAAATTAACCGTCACCATTCCGCAGGACTTCTTGGACAGCGCGGCTTATCCGGTAACGATTGACCCGACGTTTGGGTATAGTGCCAGCACTTGTGGTGCAAGTGGGGCATATGAACCGACTGGCTGGACGGGATATTACCAACTGGATAGCAATAGTCCTTCCGGGGCGAACACCTTAACGCATTTGTCAATTTGTATGAACATCAATAATTCCGCGGACACGGTAAAGTTTGGGTTTTATAGCGAGAAGTCTGGCCCGGCTCCTAATAGCCGGTTGGCTTACGATGTTAGTTCTTGGGCTTTTGGCAGTACAGTTACACAGTTTTATACCAACCCTGTTGCTTGGAACTATTCTTTAACAGCCAATACGCAATATTGGGGCGCTTATACCGCCGGACAGAATGCTGATTATATTTATTGGGATTCGGGTGGCACGAAAATTGGTTTGGATGAAAATGCTGTTATGCCCGCCACTACCGGAACTCTATCTAGTAGCGGAGAGCCATCTAGTGCTCATATTTCACTCTATGCCATCTACTCCGCCGCCTCTCCCACCAACGTCTATTACTCGGTGGGCCAAAACGCAGCTGACCATAAGGTTGGCTCGCCCACCGTGACAATTTCGAGCGGCGTGGGCACTTTCAGCGTAGCCCAGACGGCCAGCACCACGGGTGTCGGGGACGCGGTGACTTACGGCGGCGCAGTCGCTTATATTTCCGGCAAGCAATCGCAGACCACTTGGACTTTGATTACCGCTTCCGGCCAGACGCCGTCAGCCACTACTAGCGCCTCGGTCAGCTCCATCGCCCATGCTTTTGATTCCTTGAGCATGGTCATCAGCGGCGCCTCGGCTGCGGCTTACATGGGCACGTCCGACCTGACCGCTTCCGGCGGCGGCTATATTTTAAATATTCCTTGTTACTATGACAGCGGCCCGGACATTGACAAGGTTAATATCGGCAGCTACACCACCGACTCTACACATTACATCAAAATCTATACGCCGAGTAACACTGCTACCGAAGTCAATCGCAACCAAAGGCATAATGGGAAATGGGATGACACTAAGTACCATCTGGACGTGGTTCAATCCGGTTCGACCTTCGCTATTAATATCCAGGTCGGTTATGTCCGGATAGACGGCTTGCAGATTTATTTGACCGTTAACCATGCCACTGACGGCGCTGCCGGAATAACCAGCCATGGCAGCACTGCGAATGGGGAAGTTTGGGTTTCAAACTCTATTATTAAAGCTAATGTCACCGGTTCCGGCAACACGGCTTCGGGCATTGAAAATAGTGATAATTCGGGATACACGCGGGTTTATAAACTATGGAATAATATTGTTTACGGTTTTAAGAACGGCTCAAACAGCAATCTTGACGCTATCTACACCCAGATTGCTGATAATACGACTTATGCTTATAACAATACGGTCTATAATAATTACTACGGTATCAGGCGTGATGGTTCCGGCACGGTGGTTGCCAAAAATAATCTGGCTCAAAACGATACATCCGATTATGCCGGTTCCTTTGATGCCGCTTCCGCCAATAATATCTCCCAAGACGCCACTTCGCCCAATTCAGGCGGCACCGATTGTGGAGGACACAGTTGCAGAAGTCAGACCGTTAATTTTGCAGACAAAGCCAATAATGATTATCACTTGGCTTCTACCGATACTTCGGCCAAAGGCGCTGGCACGAATTTGTATACCGATTCCAATATTGCGATAACGACGGATATTGACGGTCAGGCCCGACCGGCTCCGTCAGCTGGCGGATGGGACATCGGCGCGGACCAGTTTGTGGCCCTTCCTATATATAGAAGCGTTGGGCCGGGTCCCAATACTTCGGCTCTGGCTTCGTCCACGGGCGCGACCATGACCATTGATAACAATACCGCCACTTTTTCAACAGGTTTGGCCAATAATATCGGCGTGGGCGACGTAATCGTTTACAACGGCTACTCGACCGCGGCTAAAAATTCCGTGGCTTTTATTTCCGGCAGAGCCTCGCCAACATCCTACGCAGTACAGGATGTGGCGGGCCGGACTGCCAGTTCCACTTACGCTTCCACCAACTGGCAGGTTTTCAGGGCGTATACTTCGCTTTGTAATGCCATGGACGATGGAAATGCTTGCACCGGCGGCACGGAAAACAGCGGCATCCCCTCCGCTTTGTCTAATTTTGATACCTGGTCCAACAGCAAAAACCTGGCCAGTACTACCGAAATCTGGAATGTGGCCTGCTACGGCGATGCGGCTGATAGTTCTTATAATACCGTGAGAATAAATTTTACCACCGCCACCTCAACCTACGTTAGAATTTATACGCCATACTTGCCTTCCGAAGTCGGGATTAGCCAACGGCATAGCGGGAAGTGGGATAATTCTAAATATCGTTTGGTAATGAGTAGTCCTAGCGCTTATCTGCTCGGTAACGATGTAAATGTTGACGGTAAAGCTTATCATGTTAGAATCGATGGTTTGCAACTTTGGAAGCAGGGCGGTAGTAACGTAAACGCGATTGCAATCGGGTTTTTATCTAACCCGACCAGTGGCGATTGGGAGATAAGCAATAATATTCTTCGCGGTTATAGTGATGCTGATTACCCCGCTATCTTTATTGGAGCTAACTCCCCTTCTACTTACGGCATTGATGCGCGGATTTGGAACAATATTATTTATGACTGGCCAAATTCCAATTGGGGAGCGGGAATTTATACTGCCAATGATATGAGCCATACCGTCTATATTTATAACAACACCATATACAATACTTATATTGGGCTATTAACAACTACTGGCAGTTATTCGAACGGAAGAATGCTTGCCAAAAATAATATAATTGCCAATATTTTCGATCCGTATTATGACACAAGTGGTTTTGTCAGCGGAACTGATTATAATTTCACTTCCGGCAATGAAACGCCCGGAGTCGGAAGCAACAACAAAGCTAACCAGGCTTTTAAATTTGTCAGCACCGCCTCTAGCACTAATCCGGATTTGCATCTGCGCGTCGGTGATTCGGTTGCCAGGAGCGCGGGCGCAAACCTGACATCGGATGTCTACTTGCCTTTGACATCCGATGTCGATATGCAAAATCGTCCGCAAACCGGCAGCTGGGATATCGGCGCGGATGAGGTGGCCAGAACTACCCAAATCAACACGCCCATTACCAACCGCATGAAAGACAGCTCATTGGTATTGGATATGAGTTTTAACGGCGTTGATATGAACTGGGCTTCCACCACGGCCGAAGCCTTGGACAGGAGCGGGTATAATAATAACGGTAATGTAATTAATGCCAGCGGTGTCGAGTCCGACCCAAAACCAAAACCGGCCATTGGCATTAACGGTCAGGCTTTGAAGTTCGATCCGATATCACAAGACCAATGGATAGAAATCCCAAACAGCAGTTCTCTGAACACTCTAACTACCTATTTTACGGTTATGGCTTGGGTTAAACGGGACGCCCGCGCCATGGGTACTTATGACGGTATTTATACTTCTGGTACTACAGGTTGGCAATTTTTTATTAGTAATTCTGCTTATTTTTCGATTGATGATACTTATTATAGTACTGACGTTATTGCCGACACTAACTGGCATCAGGTGGCGGTGGTTAAGAACGGCAACAGCGGCACTAATTTAACTTTTTATTTGGATGGAGCGGCTGACGGCACGGCTTCGGCAGGTTCACTAACCGCACCCAGCGGCTCTAAGCATATAGGAAACTTGGCTGACACGGGTGGACCTTTTGGCGGCCTGATTGACGAAGTCCGCGCCTACAATCGCGCCTTGTCGGCCAGCGAAATCAAACAGCTCTATCAATACGGCGTAGCGCGGATGAAAGTTAATGTGCCTGAAACCAAAGCCGGTGCGCAAGGCGGTTTGGTTTTGAATATGACTTTTAATGGGCAGGATATAAACTGGGCAAGTACTACTGCCGAAGCCTTGGACCGAAGCGGTCAGAATAATAATGGCGACGCTACCAATATGTCGCCAAATACCGCAGCGGTCAGCGGTATCTCCGGCCAGGCGCTCAAGTTCGACGGGGTGGATGATTATGTGGGAATCGGGCACAAGAGCTATTTTACGCAGGCGCCTCTAACAGCATCAGCTTGGGTTAAGTTTAATCAATTATGTGTCGCTAAAGGCGAGTCAGAGGTCATTATAAGCAAGACTCATGCGAGTCCTCCTTACGACTCATGGTACTTACTCTGTGATAACGACCTTTTCAATTTTTATATTTATGACAATGTCCCAGCGTGGCACGGTTTAGAGAGCAATTCAGCTATTGTTGTGGGGCAGTGGTATTATGTGGTAGGCACCATCGATGCAAGTTATAACGCTAAATTATATGTAAATGGAGTTTTACAGACTGATACTGAAAATGTCGGCAGTCTTTATAATGCTACAGATCAACTACGTATCGGTGCCTATGACGGAACTCAACAGCGAACTAACGGCCTCATTGACGAAGTCCGCATTTACAACCGCGTTCTGTCGGTCGGGGAGATTATGGATTTGTATCGAGTGGGAGCGAGGAGAGTGAAGCCGACACAATAGTAAAAAATTTATAAGTAGTAATTTACGTTGCGGCAGAGTCTCCCCGCATTTTGCGGGGGACTCTGCCGGAAATTGACACCAAACTATTTAAGATAATTAATCTAAAGTAACCGGCAGAGTCCCTTTCCTGACGTCAAGGAGACTCTGCCGCAACGAAGCTTGACTGGAGGATCCAGATGGGAGCCGCAGGAAACAAAAATACAGCAAGCAGTTAGCAGAAAACCATCACTAGATTATGCCAATCGTTATTTCGGCTCACACCTGGATCCCGCATCAAGTGCGGGATGACAAAAGACAAAATTAGAAATTAGAAATTAAGAACATGAAATTTCGCTTAAACAACAAAAATAAATACCTGATTTTAGCCGGCCTAATTATCCTAACCTTAGCCCTGGTTCAGCTATGGCTAAATTATAATTCTCCGGAATCTAAACTCAAGCGATTGGTTAAGGCCGCGCCGTTAATTAACCAAGCCTACCAGGTAGACGGCGTGTCGTTAAAATTGGGGCAAAATGATCCTAACGGATTGTTGGTGCAGGTGGGCAATGCCACGGCCAAAGAATTCTTGCCCGAACTCAATCTTTCTCGTTGGGACGGAGAAGTTAATTTCAAAATGCAAGCCACCGTCATTCCCGCGAAAGCGGGAATCCAGAAAGACGATTCTGGATCCCCGATCAGGTCGGGGATGACAAATGATAAATTGGGAATGAATTTTGACCATGATAAAATAAAATACGGTACGCTTGATCAGGAATATGAATTTTACCAATCCATCGCCACCTCTACCGACGGCGCTGGCTATAACTTTGATGTAGTTCTGAAAACGAAACCAGCCGGCAATGTTTTTAGCTTCAATATTGAAACCAAAAATCTTGATTTCTTCTACCAGCCGCCGCTTAATCAAGAAAAGCAAAAGGAACTTAGTTCCGAGTATTCGGAACTAAGTTCCAAAGGGCATATAGTTTCCTGTACGGAAACGGATTGCTTCGACAAAGACGGCAAAGTCATAACCCACCGTCCGGAAAACGTGGTCGGTTCTTATGCGGTTTATTATAAAGGCGGCAAATCCGGCGATTACACCGCCTTAGGCGGGAAAAATTATAGGGCGGGCAAGGCCTTTCATATTTACCGGCCGCAGATAATTGATGCCCAGGGCAATAAAGTCTGGGCAACAATGAATGTGGATACCGCTAACAATAAATTAACCGTCACTATCCCGCAGGATTTTTTGGACAGTGCTGTTTATCCGGTAACCATTGACCCAACGTTCGGGTATACGATGGCTCCTACAAGTTATTATGAACAGCCCCCCACCCAGACATACTTTGTTCAAATTGATAATCTGAGCCCTTCCGGAAATAATAGCTTAACTGGAATTGTTGTTTACATCAATCCCCAAACGACTAGTGATAATCTTCAGTTTGGATGGTATAGCAATTCGAGCAATTATCCCAATTCACGATTAGTCTATGACTCCGTAGCCTGGAATCCCTCTTCGTCAGGAGTTGGATGGTATAAAACGCCGAATAATTGGAATTATCCCTTGACAGCCAGTACGCAGTATTGGGGAGCATTTAAAAATTCCAGCAACAATTATAACTTATATTATGATTCAGCAGGAGGCTCGAAATGGGCGGACTACCAAAATGCTACCATGCCAGATCCAGCCAGCGCTACCCAAGATTTTCAAGCTCATTTTCCTATATACGCCATCTATTCCGCCTCCACTCCAACCAACGTTTATTACTCCGTGGGCCAAAATACGAGCAACCACAAAACCGGCTCCCCGACTTTAACTATAGATTCGTCTGGCGTGGGCACTTTCAGCGTGGCCCAGACGGCTAGCACCACGGGCGTAGGGGACGTGGTAACTTATGGTGGCGCAGTCGCTTATATTTCCGGCAAGCAATCACAGACCGTCTGGACTTTAGTTACCGCTTCGGGCGCCACGCCGTCAGCCACTACTAGCGCCTCGGTCAGCTCCATTGCCCACGCTTTCGCGTCTTTATACAGCGCTTTACAAGGTGGCGTTCCCTATGTCGGCGATGCTAGCCACATGGGTACCACCGATTTAACCAGTGCCGGTGGTGGCTATATCTTAAACATTCCCTGCTATTATGATACCGCGTCAGATACGACTGCGGTTACGATTAGCGGTTATACCACGGATGCTACTCATTATATTAAAATTTATACGCCCAATAATACCGCCACCGAAGTCAACCGCAGCCAGCGGCATAACGGCAAGTGGGATGATAGAAAATATGTACTATCAATGAACGGCGATGCGAATACGGCCATTACGATTTCTGCGTCGTATGTCAAGATTGACGGTCTGCAAATTAAATTTACCAAGACCAACAATCTCTACTACTATGGTATCGGTAGTGCTCTGGGCGGTACTGGTGTAATCAGCATTTCTAATAATATCCTTACCGCCTCTTGCCTTAGTACCTGCGATAATTCTTCGGGCATAGACCTTGAGCCAGGCAGTAGCGGGATGGTGTTCAAAATCTGGAATAATATAATTTACGGCTGGATTCGGGCCGGAGCTAGCAATCTTGACGGTATTTTCGTCCAGCCCCAAGTGTCCGACACAGATTATGTTTATAACAATACGGCATATAATAATTACCGGGGCATTACCACTCAGAGCTTCGGTGCAGTTGTGGCAAAAAATAACCTGGCCTACAATAATACCACGGATTATTCCGGTAGTCTATTCGATTCGACTTGCACCAATAATTTGTCAAAAGACGCAACCGCGCCGGCTTACAATACCTATTATATCAACAAAACCGTTCTTTTTACCGACTCGGCCAATAACGATTTTCATCTGGCTTCCACTGACACCGGCGCCAAGGGCTATGGTACGAATCTTTCAGCCGATACCAATCTTTCATTTTTAACCGACATTGATAACCAAACTCGCCCTGCACCGACTGGTGCAGGGTGGGATATTGGCGCGGACCAGTTTCAGGCTCTGCCGATTTACCGCAGTGTCGGGCCGGGTCCCAATACTTCGGCCTTGGCTTCTTCCACGGGCGCGACCATGACTATTGACAATAACACCACCACTTTTTCCTCGGGTTTGGCCGCGAACGTGGGCGTGGGCGATGTCATAGTTTACAACGGCTATAGTACCACGGCCAAAAACTCCGTGGCTTTCATTTCCGGCCGGACCAATTCCACTACTTATACTGTCCAAGACGTCGGCGGCCGCACCGCCAGTTCCACTTACGGCTCTACTAACTGGCAAGTGTTTAGGGCGTATACTTCGTTGTGCAATGCCGTAGACAGCGGCGTGGATTGCACCGCCGGTTACGAAAACACCGGCATTCCTTTAGCCTTGCGCGATTTCGACCCCGGGCCGAAAAATTTGGCTTCCACCACCCAGCAATTCATGGTAGCCGCTTACGCCGACGCGGAGGATACTGGCACAAATGTAAGTGTCAGCGGCTGGACTACCGCCACCTCAACCTATATTAAAATCTATACTCCCTATCAGACTTCCGATGTCGGAACCAGCCAGCGGCATAGCGGTAAAGCCAATACCGGATACAAAATTACGAACGGGTCTGGTAATGGTGAGTGGACACTTGGGATTGCGGTGCCATATGTCTGGATAGACGGATTGGAAGTCACGGCCAGTCATGCTGCTGATTATGGCGGCATCGCTCCCATGGCATCTACCGGTTGGATTAAAATAAGCAATTCCTTGGTTCATGACGCAACCGGTTCGGGAGGCACTGGTCATTGTATTCTGGAAGGTGGTGCGGCAATAAGCCAAGTTATATATATATGGAACAATATCATTTATAATTGCAATAAGGGCAGTGCCGGTAATGGGATAGGTTTTGATTCAGACGGTGCTTCGGCCGCTTACATTTATAACAACACCATTTCCGATGTCCATGATTATGGTATTTTTACTTACGGCTCGATTCTTAGGGCAAAAAATAATATTGTTCGTAAAGCCGGTACCGCGGCGTTTGGCCCCGGAACTTTTCATTCCGATTCTGATTATAATGCTTCAGATGATAATTCGTCTCCCGGCTCCCATTCCAAAAACGGGGTCAGAGTGCAGTTTGTTAACGCCGCCAACAAGGATTTTCATCTGGCGCAAGGAGATGCGGCCGCGATTGATAACGGCGCGAATTTGTCGGCCGATAGCTATCTATCTTTTACCGATGATATTGACGGCGAACTGCGGCGGGGCAAATGGGCGATTGGCGCTGACCAGCAGAATCAACGGCCGGTAAAAATCAATACTGTGCAGTCCGACCGCTATGCTAGCGGCTTGGTGGGCGAATGGACTTTTGACGCGCCAACTATATATGGCAATAACATCTATGACCAAAGTGGGCATTATGCCACGGGCACCATGAGCGGTAGCCCGACTAAAGTCGCGGGCATCAACGGCCAAGCGCTCAAGTTTGACGGGGCGGATGATTATGTGGAAACAACGTCAGTAACAGGATTGCCGAATACTAAAGGAAGTATGTCGATGTGGGTTTATTTAAAAAGTAAACCACCTGGAGCTTCTAATTCTTCATTTCTTGAATTAAGTGATGGGACGACAGGCAATAATGAAATTTATTTCTATATAGATGGATCTAACTTATATTTTTTAGTTGAGGCAGGCGGTTCATTTAAAAATGTTTGGCAGTGGGATCAGAACAATGTCAATATCAAACAATGGTATCATTTTGTAGTTAATTGGGACACAACTACCGATACCTATTCAGTTTATGGGAACGGAAGTTTGATAACCCCGGATGGAACGAATGTTACTGGCGACCCATCAGGCATAAATACTGTGGATATTGGTGGTCGGAATAATGGGGGTGGTAGTTATTCTGATTATTTCAACGGTTTCATCGACGAAGTCCGGATTTACAACCGCGCGCTGGGCACGGATGAAATTAAAAAACTTTATACTTTGGGTTCGGCCAAAATCAACGCTTCGCAGAATAGTAAAATAACCAATGGCTTGGTGGGCGAGTGGAGCTTTAACGGCAATGATATGGGTACTACTTCAGCGATTGATCGATCCGGGAATAATAATACGGGCTGGCTTTATAGCGGAGTCAAAAAAGTCGTGGGCAAACTCGGCCAGGCGCTCTCCTTTGATGGGGTGGATGATTATGTAGATGCGGGCACTTCAAATGTATTTAATTTATCTTCTTCTCCTTTCAGTGTTGGGGTTTGGATAAAACCAAATGATTTTACGATGTATAACGGTGCTACACCAAGAATTGTAATAAAACGAACAGATGCTAATAATGGCTGGATGTTAAATTTAGATAGCACTGTTGATACGAGTGTTTGCTCAACAAACAGTGTTAGTTTTGTAATGGTAAGAAGTGGGACCAGTGCTCCGTTTGTTTGTTATAATGGGCCGGCTCTATCAACGGGACAGTGGTATTACGTTGTTGGTGTAAGTGATGGAACAAATTTGTCAATTTACATTAATGGATCTTTAGCTTCAGTAGGAACTGAAGGTGTTAGTTATGGTTTAGGCTCATTAAATAACTTATCTATCGGTTGGCGCTCAGATGGATCGGGTTATTACAACGGCCTGATTGACGAAGTCCGGATTTACAACCGGGCGCTCACGGCGGATGAGATTAAGAGGTTGTATAATATGGGAAGATAAAAATTAATTTTCAATTTTCAATTTTCAATTTACAATAAATTTTCAATTTTCTAATTTAATAATTTTCAAAAATGACGAGAGATAATTACAATTTAGAAGAAAGGTTGGCCAGATTTGCTGAGTCAGTCATCGATCTAATGAAGAAATTACCGCAAGACGCCGTTAATATTCGCCTAATACCGCAAGAAATTGCAGCCGCTGGTTCTGCCGGAGCAAATTACAGCGAAGCCAATGAGGCGGAAAGCAAAAAAGATTTTGTCCACAAAGCCAGCATTGTTAAAAAAGAACTAAAAGAATCAAAACATTGGCTAAGACTATTAGACAGAGCTAATCCTGAACATAAAGAAAAATTTAGAATTTTGTGGATAGAAAATCATGAATTGCTATTGATATTTTCCAAAATAATCAAATCCTGTAGAAACAAATAATTGAAAATTAATACATTTAATCATTGATTGTAAATTGAAAATTGTAAATTGTAAATTGAGAATATTAAAATCCGCGTAGATTCTGCGTAGCTATCTGCGTTAAATCTGCGGTTGAGTTGGTAAATTAATTTAAATAGTTTATAATAATTAAACATAACTATATGTTGCAAAAGATAATCCATTTTATCAAGTATAACAACCTAACGGTTTTAATCGTCTTAGCGGTTTTCCTGCTAACCGGCGGTGTCTTTGCCGCCACACCAACTGGCAGGGAGGCCATTGGCGTAAAACAAACTAAAATTGAAGGCGTTGACAATAGCTTGTTGCTGGCCGCTGATTTAGATAATTTCAACATGGATTTTAAGATTGACAAAATTGATCAGGATGAAACTTATTATTACGTGACTTATAGTTATTTGGATTTGGCCATAATTAATAACGCCTGGCAATATCAATTAAATGAAAAAGTCAGAAAAATTACGCGAAAATTAAAGGAAGATTTAGGAGTCTATCTGGCTGAAGAATTTAAGCAGCAATATGACGCCAGGATTAAAGAGTTAAAACTGGCCAAAACCGAGGCCCAGTCTCAAGGCCAGGAATCCAGAGTTGAAGTGACCGAATATAGCGGACTAATCGGCAAAACCTTGGATCTGGCCGCCGCGGTTTTCCCTAGTTATCAACCGGTGAAAAAAGTGGAACTGCCAGCACCAGTCCTGACTCTACCCTCTGCCATTGCTAACACAGCCGCAGAGGGAAATAAAGCGGTTGTTAGCTCTGATAATCTGACTAAGATTTATAATGATTATCTGGCGGCTCATGATCAGGATCATGATGGAGTATTGGATGCGGCTGATAATTGTCCAACCGTGGCTAACGCAGATCAAAAAGACAGTGATAATGATGGTTTAGGTGATGCTTGTTCCCCCACCCTAACCTCCCCCGTTGCTGGCGCAACGGGAGAGGGGAGCGCGACTACAACTAGCAGTATGCCGACTACCGATCAAACCGCTAGTTCAACCGATCAAACAGCCACCACCACTGGCCAGACCAGTCCGATACCGGAGCCAGACAGCGTGCAGGTAATTGAATTGCCCACGGACAATGGCAGTGCGCCGGCCGACACATCCACAAATTCTGCGCCAAGCGAGCAACCGAAAACACCGCCTGCGGAGACTCCGCCAGCGCCGGCAGAGAGCCAACCATAATAATTTAAGATTTCAGATTTCAGATTTATGAATATTAACAGCATACGTTGCGGCAGAGTCTCTCGCAGAGGACTCTGCCGGTAATTGACACTAAACTATTTAAGATAATTTACGTTGCGGCAGAATAATGTTGAATAGAATTTATAAGTTATAATTTGTAAACAAGTTGTAATACTAAATATTAAATTTATAAATCCGTTTACTCATTATCTCGTAGATACCCCGCAAATGCGGGGCCAGGGCGGTGGCAAATTATTAATTTACTAAGATTATTTTAGAGTAACCGAGTGTCCCTCTCCTTGCGTCGAAGAGACTCTGCCGCAACGAGAGCGTTAGCGACGGCTTGACCCGAGGATCCAGAAGAGAATTATATTTTTTCTTTGTCATCCTCCAGTTTAACTGGAGGATCCAGGAGAGAGCCGTAGGAATAAAAAAATTGTATGAAGTATGAAAGATATTATTTTGTTTATATTTTGGCCAGTAAAAGAAACGGCACCTTATATATAGGTTTTACCAATAATGTCCTGGATCGTAATTTCCAGCATAAATTGAAATTAAATAAGAACAGTTTTACTGCTCGCTATAACGTAACCAGATTAGTTTATTACGAAACTTATATTGATGTTCATGACGCTATTGCTCGAGAAAAACAACTTAAGAGATGGAAAAGACAATGGAAAATTAAATTAATTGAAGAAGATGATCCGACTTGGCGTGATTTATTTTATGATACAGACTAAGTACGGCTCGCTCCTGGATCCCGCATCCCCAGTTAGGCAACGGGGCAAGCAAGTGCGGGATGACAAAAGAAAAATGAACCTCGCATTTTCAGCAACATAAAACAATTATGGCCTGATAATATAAAATTAAAAATATGAGTAACTTCGAACAAACAGTGAACCTAAAAGAAAAAATGGAACAGCAACGAAGACAAGCGGAAAGAAAGCCGATTAGTCAAATTGAAAAAATTTACGGAACCGCTAATCAGGAACAAACCAAGCAAGAATTGCAGCGAATTAACCGACCACGATTGCTAGAAACTAGTCCAAGAGTCTGGCGTCTGGTCGTGGTTATTTTAGCCATAGTTTTAATCGGCACCACGGCCTATTGGCTATTTTTTAGACACCAAGCCGGGCAGGTTAATTCAGCCAAAAATCAAAACTGGTATGCGGTTAAGCTGGTTAACGGGGAAATTTTTTATGGCCAGATAACCGATACTAAGTCTGATCCGGTCGTTATCAATAATGTTTATTATAATTATGACCAAACTGTTACGGCCGATGGTAAAAAAGAAATCCCACAAGCCGCTAATTTGCGCTTGGTTAAAAGAGGCAAAGAAACTTATGGCCCGAGCGGTAGTATGAATATAATTAGAGTCCAAGTTCTTTATCTGGAACCGCTTAAAGCCGATTCTAAAGTGCTGCAGGCGATATTGGAGTACGAAAAATAAAACCGCTGATATTACGCTTATAGCTAAGCTATACCGCAGATTTTACGCGGATAGGTACGCGGATAAAACGCGGAATATATTCAAACTCTAAACCCTAAATTCTAAATAAATTACGTTGCGGCAGAGTCTGCCCGCATTTTGCGGGGGACTCTGCCGGAAATTGACACCAAACTATTTAAGATAATTAATCTAAAGTAACCGGCAGAGTCCCTTTCCTGACGTCAAGGAGACTCTGCCGCAACGGAATCCTTGAGCAAGAAAGATTTTGTGATGAGAACAAAGATCTGCCGCAAAGAAGCTAAGGAAAGCAAACTATGGCTAAGACTGACCGAGCCGAATCTAGAAGAGCAGCCGGAAAAAGAATATTTGATCCAAGAGGCTACCGAACTAATGAAGATATTCGGCCAAATACTGGAAAACTGCAAATAGTTTCGGATTTTAAACATTTGAATTTTGAATTTGTCCCGCTTCTTATATTTATTTTTATTGTGGCGGGATCCCGCATGGCGGTGATTTAGAGTTTAGAATTTAGAGTTTAGAATTTTATAATATCCACGTTAAATCTGCGGAAATGCGTTAAATCAGCGATAATAAAATATTTATGTTCACTAGCCAAATTCTAAAAAACGGCTTACGTTTGATCACCGCGCCCATGGTCGGTACTAAAACTGCCACTGTTCTGGTAATTGTTGGTACTGGTTCAAAATTTGAAAACAAAAGGAATAACGGCATTTCTCATTTTTTGGAGCACATGTTTTTTAAAGGCACGACCAAGCGACCTAATACTTTAAGTTTGGCCTCGGAACTGGATAAAGTCGGCGGCGAATACAATGCTTTTACTAGTAAAGAATCTACCGGTTATTGGGTCAAGGTGGAAGCCAGTCAGCTGGAATTAATCGTAGAAGTGTTAGCCGATATGTTACTTAATTCTAAAATAGCAGCGGAGGAAATTGAACGGGAGAAAGGCGTGATTGTTGAAGAATTAAATATGTATCTGGATAACCCGCTGTTTTATATTGAAGATCTATTTGAACAGTGTCTTTATGGCGACAGTCCGGCTGGTTGGGATACGATCGGTACCAAGGAAAATATTTTAAGCTTTAAAAGACAAGACTTTATTGACTATTTGTCATTACATTACCCGGTGGCTAACCTTATAGTCTGTTTGGCCGGAAAAATTAATCCCAGAGCGGTGAAGTTGGTTAGTCGTTATTTTGCTGATTTTAAACAGTCTGGTTATAAAGATAAGCAACCGGTTAAAGAAAAACAGAGTCAACCTCAAGTTAGATTACATTATAAAAAAACCGACCAGGCTCATTTGTCCGTTGGAGTTCGCGCTGTCGCTTTTGGGCATCAAGATGAAATAACATTGAAGATTATAAGCGCTATCTTAGGCGGCTCAATGAGTTCCAGACTGTTTACCAGTTTACGCGAACGTCGGGGGTTAGCTTATTATGTCAGAACTAACTGGGAATTATATACCGATAGCGGTTATTTAACTACCGGCGCTGGCGTACCGTTAGATAAAGTTGATCAAGCGGTAAAAATAATCCTGACCGAATACAAAAAAATAACCGAAGAATTGGTTAAAATTGAAGAATTGGATAAAGTCAAACAGCTGCTAGTCGGCCGAACCGCGCTGCAGCTTGAATCATCCGATGATATTGCCAATTGGTACGGTCGGCAGGCAATTTTATTACATGAGCAAAAACGAGGTAATAAGATTTTAACGCCAGCCGATTATTATCAAAAAGTTAAGCGGGTAAATAGCAGAGATATTATTAGGGTGGCGCGAGAGATATTCGTTGATAGTAAACTTAATTTAGCTGTAATCGGACCGTACAAAAATGAGAAAAGTTTTGAAAGAATACTTAGAATTTAACAACCGCTGATTTAACGCGGATTTCCGTTGCGGCAGAGTCTCTCGCAGAGGACTCTGCCGGTAATTGGCACTGAACTATTTTAATTGGCAGAGTCCATTTCATGAGACTCTGCCGCAACACCAATTAATCTATGGCAGTCAGGAATAAAACAGATTTCATTGCCGATGAAATTTATTATATCACCTTTACCATCTTAGGCTGGAAAGAAATATTTATTAATGATAAATATTGCGATTTAGTATATAAATGGTTTGACTATGTAAAAGATAAATATGGGAATAAAATAAACGGCTATGTCATCATGCCAAATCATCTTCATACGCTTATGCATATAACCGATAACTCGCCTAAATTATCAGTTTTAATCCAGAATGCTAAAAGGTTTATGGCATATGAGATCATTGATTTGTTGGCATCGGAGGAAAAAACAACTTTAGCAGAATATTTCGAAATAAAATAGAACAAACACAGGGCCAAACATGAAGTATTCCAGCCGAGATACGATTCATTGCTTATTCAGACGGAAAAAATGTTCTTGCAGAAATTGAATTATATCCATAATAATCCCTGCCAGGAAAAGTGGAACTTAGCCAATAATCCTGAAGACTATAAATATTCCAGCGCCGCCAATTATATAGAAAATAGCGGCATTTATGAAGTTGATCTGGTTGATTTTTAAAGACTAAATTAAACGGCAGAGTCCCTTTCCTAACGTCAAGGAGACTCTGCCGCAACGGAATACTGGAAAACTGCAAATAGTTTCGGATTTTAAACATTTGAATTTTGAATTTGTTTAGAGTTTAGAATTTAGAGTTTAGAATTTTATAATATCCTCGTTAAATCCGCGGTATTATAAATAAACATGAATAATCTCCTAAAAAATTTAAACCCCGATCAACTCAAGGCCGTTACTCATCTAGACGGCCCTTTATTAATCGTAGCCCCGCTACATTCGCTACGCTCATTAGTGGGGTAAGCAGGAGCTTTTTATGGGACAAAATCTATTGGAAAATTTAAACAAGGAGCAATTAGAAGCAATAACCCATAAAGATGGGCCATTGCTAATCGTGGCCGGAGCTGGTACAGGCAAGACTACGGTAATTACCCAGCGAGTGGCTTACTTAGTTGAGCAAGGTTTGGCTCAAACCGAAGAAATCCTGGCTTTAACTTTTACCGAAAAGGGAGCCGGAGAAATGACCGAAAGAGTGGACAGGCTGTTGCCTTATGGTTATTTTGATTTATGGATTTCCACTTTTCATAGTTTTGCCGAACGAATCTTGGGCGAACATGGTTTAGCCATCGGCCTGCCTACCAATTTTAGGTTGCTTAATCAATTTGAGCAATGGGCTTTGATCAAAAAGAATTTTTCTAAGTTTGATTTGGATTATTATCGTCCCTTAGGCAACCCGACTAAATTTATTTCCGCTTTGGTTAAACATTTTTCCCGGGCTAAAGATGAAGATATTTCACCGTCTGAGTATTTAAAATATGCCGAGGAGTTGAAACAGAATTTAGATGGGATGTTGAGCGGTTGCTCTGTCATTCCCGCGAAGGCGGGAATCCAGAAAGAAATTGCAGAACAAGAAGTAATGCGGATAAACGAATTAGCTAACGCCTACCATACATATCAACAACTTTTATTAGATAACAATGCCTTGGATTTTGGCGACTTAATAAATTATTGCCTGAAGCTGTTTAGACAACGCCCGGCCATTTTAGCCAACTACCGCCAGCAATTTAAATATATTTTATTAGACGAATTTCAGGATACCAACTGGGCGCAATATGAATTGATTAAACTATTAGCCGCGCCTAAGAATAATTTAGTGGTGGTGGCTGACGATGACCAAGCAATTTTTAGATTTCGTGGAGCCTCAATGAGCAACATTTTACAGTTTAAAAAAGACTATCCCCAGTCGCGGGAAATAATTTTAGTGAAAAATTATCGCTCCTGCCAAAATATTTTGGACTTATCTTATCGGTTTATTAAATTAAATAATCCCAATCGGTTGGAATGGCAGCTGAATCAAGATAAAAAATCAAAAATAAAAAATAAAAAACTTCCGCCAAAGGCGGATCAGCCTCTGGCTGAAAATATAAAAAGTAAAATATTAAATAAAAAATTGGTGGCGGAAAAAATTGGTAAGGGTGAGACAGAAGTGATAGAAGCTGAAACCCTGGCTGATGAAGTCAAGTTGGTGATAGAAAAAATTATTAAGTTAAAAGAACAGGACAGGGAAGCTTCTTGGAATGATTTTGCCATTTTAGTTCGGGCTAATGATTCTGCCCGCGATTTTATTAGCCATCTGGAAAGTTTGGAACTGCCTTATATTTTTGCCGCTTCGCGCGGTCTTTATACCAAAGCAGTGATTATGGACGTGATCGCTTATCTTAAATTATTGGATAATTATCATGAAAGCCCGAGTCTGTACCGGATTTTAAATTTACCCATGTTTAATTTTTCTCATCAGGAGCTGGTTAATTTTAACTGGTGGGCCAAAAAGCGTGCCTGGTCGCTTTATGAAGTCTTAAATCAAGCCGGTTCCTTAAAATTCGCTGCCGAAGTGCAAGAAAAAATTAATCGGGTATTATCTTTGATCGGCCGTCACAGCGCCATGGTAAAAGACCAGCGGGTTAGTCAGGTTTTTCTCGCCTTTATGAATGATAGCGGTTATGCTAAATATTTAACTGCACAAAGCGAAGCAGCTTCCAGGCAAGCGGCCAGTCTTCTCAATCAGTTTATGAGAAGAATTCAAGCCTTTGAAGCGGCTAGCGACGACAAAACTGTCAAAGCTTTTTTAGAAGAACTAAGTTTAGAAATGGAGGCTGGCGAGGAAGGTGCTTTGAGCGCTGATTTAGAAGCTGGGCCCGAAGCCATTAAAATTTTAACTGTTCATGGAGCCAAGGGTTTGGAATTTAACTATGTTTTTATTACCAATTTGGTAGATAAACGTTTCCCTACCATAGAGAGAAGCGAACAAATTCAACTACCCGAGGCTTTAATCAAAGAGATCTTGCCGGTTGGCGACATTCATCTAGAAGAAGAGCGTCGTTTATTTTATGTGGCTATGACCAGAGCCAAAAAAGGAGTCTATTTTAGCTGGGCTAAAGATTATGGCGGAGCCAGAGATAAGAAACCATCTAGGTTCCTAGAAGAGTTAGGGCTGGCGAAAAACGGCAAATCGGTAATGCGTCATTCCCGCCCGCTTCGCCAAAGCTCCGGCGAGGCGAGTGAAAACGGGAATCTAGAAAGAATTTTTTCTGGATCCTCGGGTACTCTCCCGCATCAAGTGCGGGGTCGCTCGAGGATGACGGATGAGAGAGGTTTCGGCGCAGGGAAGCTGCCGCCATATTTTTCCTATACCCAGCTAGCGGCTTTTTCTAGCTGTCCTTACCAATACCGTTTTGCTCATATTTTAAAAGTACCGGTCAGCGGTAAAGAACAATATTCTTTTGGTAAAACTTTGCATAATACCCTGCAAAAACTTTTTTCTTTGATTATGGAAAAGCGAACCTCGCAGCAAGCGGATTTATTTGGCAGAACTAAAACGGATCAACAGGCCAATCCCAAAATTGAACTTGAAGAAGTCATGAAATTATATGAAGAAAACTGGATTGACGATTGGTATGAGTCTAAAAGTAAAAAACAGCAACGCTTTAATCAGGGCAAAGAGATTTTAAAGAAATTTTACGAAAAACATCAAGCCAGCTGGCCGATGACACTTTTTTTAGAAAAAGGCTTTAATTTTAAATTAGCCGATGAAGAAGAACAATATACTATTCGCGGCGCCATTGATAGAATTGATTTGGTTAACGACCTCGGTAGAGACATAACAGGCCATCGCCAGGACGGGGCAAGTAAAATTAAAATTATTGATTATAAAACCGGTGGGCCAAAGGATAAATTATCTTTTGGAGACAAAGAACAATTATTGATTTATCAACTAGCGGCGGAAAATTTGTTTAAGCAACAGGTTGATTCATTAGCTGTCTATTACTTAGAAAACAATAGTCAAGTTGATTTTTTAGGTAGTAAGAGCGAGCTGGAAAAAATGCGACAAAAAATTATTACCACAATTAAAGAAATTAAACGAGGTCAATTTCCAGCCAAGCCCAGCCAACTTTGTCGCTGGTGCGATTTTAATGAGATCTGCGAATTTAGACAAAGCTAACTGGAATAGTTATTTATGATAATTTTATCAAAAATTTGCTTGAAATTAATATTTTAAAATGGTAAGGTAATTATATAAATTTTCAATTTACAATTTAACAATTTTTCCCGCCACAGCGGGACCCCGCCAAGGCGGTGGCAATCAATGACCAAATTTTCAAATTTCTTAATTTTCAATTGAAAATTTAAAAATTGTAAATTTATTGTAAATTCGTAAATTGTAAATTGAAAATTAATTAATGGTATTGTCCGTTGCGGCAGAGTCTCCCCGCATTTTGCGGGGGACTCTGCCGAATAGACATAGACTGGCAGAAGAGTCTCTCTCCTTGCGTCGAGGAGACTCTGCTACAACGAAATATGACCTTACGTTGGTACTTAATTATAATGGCTCTGGCAACAGTGTTATGTTGGTCGGCTTTTGGCTATATCATCCGGACGGTTAACCCGGAAATAACTAATTGGCTGGGTTTTTTACTGTTTTATCTGTCGTTGTTTCTGGCTTTAATCGGCACCATGTCAATCATTGGTTTTATCATTAGATTTATAAGTTTGAAACATGAGTTAGCTAAATATTCGGTAGTAGTAGCTTTTCGTCAATCTTTTCTCTTCGCCTTTTTCATAATCATGGTTTTATTTCTGCTTTCCCATAAGTTATTTACCTGGTTAAATTTAATTTTTTTAATAGTCGCTTTATCGGCCCTGGAATTCTTTTTGTTGAGTTACCGAAGACCAATTTCAATGTCTAATAATTCAGATGAGGGTGATATAAATAATAAAAAACAGCAGTAAATAGTATCCGCTAGAGGCGGATCAGCCTTTGGCTGAAGCAGTAAGCAGACAGCAGAAAATAGATAGCAGACGGCAGAAAGAAATAATCTTAGTAAATTTATAATTTATAATTTATAAACAATATTAAATATTTAATTTGTAATTTGTAAACGGGTTTATAAATTTAATATTTAGTATTATAAATTGTTTATAAATTATAAATTATTTAAAATTATTTCGCCACGGCGTCATAATCCCTTGCCCACTTAAAAGCGAGCGGCGAAGATGCTGACGGAGCGCAAACTGGATAATAAATAATGTAAAGTAAACTATGGATAATAAAATAAATTTACTTGACGCTTTATCTAAAAAAGAAAGATTGACCTTGGAGCCTCGAATAGAAAATCAATCTAAAAATAAAGTAAAAAAGCCAAAGAAGGTAACTTTTCTTATCATTTTTTTATTGGCAGCGATAATTTTATTTTTTGTAAATATTAATAAATCCAATCAGATATCTAATTCCTGGCTCGATAGTATACCGATTATTGGGCAACTTAAGCATTTAGTGGAAAGCGCCGATAGTCAGTTAAAAGGCGAGGACAGGGGGCAAATTAACATATTACTGTTAGGTATGGGTGGGAAAAATCATGAAGGTGGCTATTTGACCGATACCATAATTTTGCTTTGTCTTGAGCCTAAAGACAAAAAGGTTGCTCTGGTTTCTATTCCCCGCGATTTAGCAGTACCGCTAGAGGATCTGGGCTGGAGAAAGATAAATAATGTCAATGCTTTCGCTGAATTAAAACAATCCGGTAGCGGCGGGCTGGCCACAAGCCAGACTATCAGCGATGTTTTAAAGGTACCGGTTGATTATTATTTACGCGTTGATTTTAGCGGTTTTGAAAAAATAATCGATGACTTGGGAGGAATTGAAGTTTATGTACCGACTACTTTGGATGATTATAAATACCCAATTATGGGTAAAGAAGAGGCGCCTTACGAAGAAAGATACGAACATTTGCATATTGAGCAAGGCTGGCAAAAAATGGACGGTGCCTTAGCCTTAAAATATGCCCGTTCCAGGCATGCCGGCGGTCAGGAAGGTTCGGATTTCGCCCGGGCTCGTCGGCAGCAAATTATTTTACAAGCCATTAAAGATAAAGTTATTTCCTCTTTTACTTTATTTAAACCGACTAAGATCGCTAACATTATTAACGATGTTAGAGATAATTTCAGTACTAATTTAAAGATTTGGGAAATGGTTAAGCTCTGGAATATATTTAAAGACATTAAAAATGAAGCGGTTGTTACCCGGGTATTAGATGATAGCCCCAGTGGTTTATTAACTGATAGCACAACGGCGGATGGAGCTTTTATTTTATTACCGCGAAGCGGCGATTTTAGCGAAATCCAATATTTGATTAATAATATTTTTGGCCAAGCGCCGGTAGCGGAAAAAGTAAAAGTTAATCAGGAAAAAGCTTCTATCGAGGTACATAACGGTACCTGGGTTAACGGACTTGCCAACAAGGTGGCTTTGGATTTGGAAAAATATGGCTTTAAAGTTATACGAGTGGGAAATTCCAGTCAACAAAATTTTCAAAAAACAGTTATTTATGATTTAACTTACGGTACCAAACCAGAATCATTAACCGTGCTAAAAAATTTAACCGGAGGTAATGTGGCGTCAGGACTACCGGAATGGTTAATCAATGATCTAGCCAAACAGTTAGCCGAGGAAAAAGTAACTAATCCGGTGCAGCCTGATTTTATTATAATTTTAGGTCAAGACGCGGATACAACTAAGTCGGGGATGGAGAACGTTGTTGAGTAAGCAGAGGTGTTACCAATATAAATAGCTTATAGCTTATAGCTTATAACAGTTTTAACTTCAGTTATTAGTTATAAGTTATGAGTTATAATAATATAAAACTTCCGTTAGTGGTCATTTTCGGTAGAACTAATGTTGGTAAATCAACTTTATTTAATTGTCTAATTGAAAAGCCGCAGGCTATCGTCAGTAAAGTTGAAGGCACTACTAGGGATAGTAATCTGGGCGTAGTCAACTGGCGTGGTCATCAATTTAATTTTGTTGATACCGGCGGCATAATTGATTTAAAATATTTGACCGACAAAGTGAAAAAAACTAACGATATCCAAGTTAAGGTGCAACAACAGGCTAGTTATTATCTTGGTCAAGCCGATTTAGTCTTATTTCTGGTGGATAATAAAACAGGTCTGTTGCCGCCCGATAAACAACTGGCCTTGGTTTTAAAAAAAATTGTTCAAGTAAATAAAATAATACTGGTGGCTAATAAAGTAGATAGTTTAAAAGAACAGCCTAAAACAGCGGAATTTTATAAATTAGGTTTGGGCGCACCCATCGCGGTGTCAGCGGCTAATGGTTCTGGCACCGGTGATTTATTAGATATTGTTGTTAAAAACCTCGCCCCCTTTTCCTCCTTCCTAACTCTTGACTCGAATGAAACTTCGGTAAGTAGAGGGGTTAACGACGAGGTGAAAGTTTGTATTATTGGCAAACCCAATGTGGGTAAGTCAAGTTTATTAAATTCAATTTTAGGTTATACTAGTCCCCAACATCGTTTCCGCGAGCGAGTTATCGTTAGTCCGCAACCCTATACCACCAGAGAGCCGCAGGATAGTAAAATAATTTATGAAAATCACCTTATTAATATAATCGATACCGCCGGCATAAGTAAAAAGCCTGCTTATGCTCCTAGTTTAGAAAAAGCCGGGATGGTTAAATCTTTAGCCGCTTTAGCTCGGTCCGATCTGGCTTTACTGGTTTTAGATATTAGTCAAGCTATCACTCTCGGCGACGCCAAATTAGTTGCAGAAATAATTAAACGTAAAAAAAGTTTAATTATTATAGCTAATAAATGGGATATAATTAAAGATAGGCAGACTAAAAAGTATACCAATTACATTTATGCCGAATTACCTTTCGTTCAATTCGCACCGATTCAATTTATCTCGGCTTTGACAGGAGAAAAAGTTAAAAAGATATTAGAGCTGGTTATAAAAATAAAACAACAACGTCAACTCCAGCTGGATCAATTGGAGCTAGATAAGTTTTTAGCCAGAATCTTAAAAAGACATCGCCCGGCCAGAGGCAAAGGAACCAAGCAGATAAAAATTTATGAGCTTAAACAGCTGGCCGCTAATCCTCCTCAATTTGATTTACGTATTGGTGCCAGAGACGATCTGGCTACTTCTTATTTACGTTTTATTGAGAATCGTTTACGACAAGATTATGGTTTTTTGGGAACGCCGATTACCATAAAAATAGTTAAGAAGCGCCTATAACTCATAACTTATAACCTGCCTGCGCAGGCAGGCCCATAACTTTTCTAAATATTAACCAGTTATGAGTTATAGGTTATCTAAGACATAATGCATATTATATGAGAGTAATCGTTGGCTTAGGCAATCCGGGAGAAGAATATAAACTGACTCGTCATAATTTTGGTTTTATGGCGGTGGAAGCTTTGGCGAAAAGCTTAGGATTGACCTGGCAAATTAGTAAAAAGTTATCAGCTAAAATTGCCAAAGGCGATGATATATTATTAGTTAAACCCTTAACTTATGTTAATAACTCCGGGCAAGCGGTCAAGGCGGTTTTGTTATATTTTAAATTATTGCCGAAAAAATTAGGTTTATTAACAAAAAAAGAAAGTGATTTATCTTCTGTCTTGACGGTAATCCACGATGATTTGGATATTGGCTTGGGTAAATATAGAATTTCAGTTGGTTCGCGTAGCGCCGGTCATAAAGGCGTGGAGTCAATAATTAATTACTTAAAAACAAAAAACTTTAAACGGGTAAGAATCGGTATTCATACCAATATTACCGAGAAGATGCCGGCGGAAAAATTTGTTTTGGAAAAGTTTAACCAGCAAGAATTAACTTTAATCAATAGTTTAATAGATGAAATAATAAAACAATTATTTTGCTCTTAATAAATTTTATATTAATTTAAAATAATTTTACATCAAATAAAATAAGGGCTCGTAATTTCGTACGAGCTCTTTTTCTTTACTATCCAAAATTATGCCTAGGAGCCTAGAGATAACTCCGTTTAAGAATCCGGCTAAACCAGGAGGGAGGTTTAACCATCATCACTCCTAGACATAATTCTAAATACTACCAATAAAAATATGAACTAAAGTTAAATTGATCATCGTATCTTTTAGTAAATTTATTTACCAAAATACGTTAATATGTTAATATAATAAAATATAACTTAAGATATAGCAAGTTTTAAATATTTGTTTTTTATATTTTTATTTTTTCTAGTAAAATAGCGTTCATTTTGCTACTTGCTTACAGGGAAACAATTAATTCATAAGTGATCAAGGAGGAAAATCATTTATTAAACTAACGCCCACGAAGCAAGTAGTAAGCTGAACGCTATTATATAGTTTTTATTGAATAAATTATAATATATTATCACAGCAGTTTATCTTTGTCAAGAAGTTAGTAAGCAGTAAGCAGACAGCAGAAAAATTTAAATAATCGCTTCCTTGTGTTGCAGCAGAGTCTCTCGCAGAGGACTCTCAAGATAGAACTCTGCCATAATTGTAGTCGGAATAATAAATAATTTATAAGTCATAATTTTTAATTTATCGTTTGAATTTATAAGTAATAATTTGTAATTTATAAATAATTAGTAAAGAATTTGTAAGTAGTAATTTATAATTTACAAACAATATTAAATATTTAATTTGCCACCGCCTTGGCCACCGCTTTTAGCGGGGCAGGCGGGGTCCCGCTTCTGCGGGATAATTTGTAAACAAACCAATAAACAGGTTTATAAATTTAATATTTAGTATTATAAATTGTTTACAAATTGTAAATTAGAAATTATAAATTTACTAAGATTATTTTTACTGCCGTCTGCTGTCTGTTGCCTGCCCTGAGCTTGTCGAAGGGTCTGCCGTCTAATTTTAATTAAAATAAAGCTCATTTTTATAATTGCAAAACATCTCTCTATGAATGACTTAAAATATTGGGTGGCTTTAAATAATTTTAATAAATTTGGTCCGGTTAGGTTTAAAAAGTTAAGTAAATATTTTCCTGATCTGGAAAGCGCTTTTAAGGCTTCTCTAAGCGAATTAATTCACTCTGGCATAGAAAATAATATTGCCGAGGAGTTTATGGCGGTTAGACCGGAAATCGTGCCGGATAAATTAATGGAAAAATTAAATAATGAAGCGATCAAAGTCGTTATTATTGATGACCAAGCTTACCCTAAATTATTAAAACAAATTTATGATCCGCCGCCGTTACTTTACTACCGTGGAAATTTAAGCCAACAAGATGAATTTGCTCTGGCAGTGGTTGGTTCGCGGAAATATTCCGGTTACGGCCAACAAGTAACTGAACAAATCGTTAAAGGTTTGGTTAAAAATAATTTAACTATCGTATCGGGTCTGGCTTTAGGCATTGACAGTATCTCTCACTTGGCGGCCTTGTCGGCTAAAGGCAGGACGATAGCGGTCTTGGGTTCAGGTTTGGATAGACAAAATATTTACCCTTCACAAAACCGTTACTTAGCGGATAAAGTCGTGGCTAGTGGCGGTGTGATTTTTTCTGAATTTCCTTTAGGTACCTTACCCTTAAAACATCACTTTCCCCAACGTAATCGTTTAATTTCCGGGCTAAGTTTAGCCACTTTAATCATTGAAGCGGGCGAAAAATCAGGTTCATTAATTACCGCGGCCCATGCCTTAGAGCAAAACCGCGAAGTTTTCGCCGTACCGGGCAATATTTATTCGCCTTTATCGGTTGGTTCTAATAATTTAATTAAACTCGGTGCCAAGGTAGCGATTAGCGCCGATGATATTATTGAAGCTCTGAATTTAGTCCGGGTCGCCTCCTTCATAGAAAGTAAAACCATCATGCCGGAATCGGCCGAAGAGGAAAAGATTTTAACCATCTTGAATCATGAACCAAGGCATATTGATGAGTTAGTCCGCTTGACAAAACTTGACACGGCGATTATAAATAGTACATTAACTATTATGGAAATGAAAGGCATGGTGAAAAATCTAGGGGGAATGCAATATGTCCTAGCTAGATAAAATTTAAATTTAATTTGATTTTTTATTAGAATCTATATGGATTTAATCATTGTCGAGTCACCAACTAAGGCGAAAACTATTTCAAAATTTATTGATTCGCATTATAGAGTTGAATCCTCGTTTGGTCATGTGCGCGATTTACCGGAAAAAGACATGGGCATTGATATTAGTCATAATTTTGAGCCTAGCTATGTTATACCGGCAAAAGCGCGAAAAAATGTTAATAAACTCAAAGTTTTGTCTAGACAAGCCGATAGCATAATTTTAGCTACCGATCAAGATCGGGAGGGCGAGGCGATCGCTTGGCATTTGTCTCAAGCGTTAAAGATCAAGGAAAAGAAATCAAAACGCATTGTTTTTCATGAGATAACCCGCGATGCCATTATTGAAGCTTTGGCCAACCCCAAAAAAATTGACAAAAAGTTAGTTGACGCGCAACAAGCCAGGCGAGTTTTAGACCGGTTGGTTGGTTACGAGTTATCGCCTTTTTTATGGAAAAAAGTGGCTAAAGGCTTATCCGCGGGCAGGGTGCAATCAGTAGCGGTGCGTTTAATCGTGGAGCGGGAAAGGCAAATTAAAAATTTTAAAACCCAGGAGTACTGGAGCATTGAGGCGATGTTAGCTAATCATCAGGCAATATCATTTCGAGCTAAATTAAATAAAGTCAACGATAAAATAATAGATAAGCTGGAAATAAAGGATGAAAAAACGGCTGACAATATTTTAAGCGAATTAACCGGAGCAAAATATCTGGTGGCCGACTTAGAACAAAAACAAATTAACAAATTACCGCCTAAGCCATTTACCACTTCAAGTCTACAGCAAACCGCCAATCGTTGGTTGGGTTATAGTGCCAAACAAACTATGCTACTAGCACAGCAACTTTATGAAATAGGCCATATCACTTACATGAGAACCGACTCACTTAACTTATCAGAAAAATTTTTAGAGCAAGCGGCCGATTATTTGGTTAGCAATTTAGGTGAAAGATACGCGCTTAAAGCTCCGCGGCGTTTTAAAACTAAGATTAAAGGTGCGCAAGAAGCGCATGAAGCAATTAGGCCGACCCAAGCGTCGAGACAACCTGAGACGATTAGAATATCGTTAAATAACAATCAGTATAAATTATATAAATTAATCTGGCAAAGAGCTTTAGCTAGCCAAATGCCCGAAGCTATTGTCGAAGCAACGATTATTGATATTGACGCTATCCCCCCTCTCCTTCCCCAAAGCTTTGTTCGGGACAAGTTTAAGGAGAGGGAAGGCCTGCCTGCGCAGGCAGGGGTGAGGTATAAATTTCGCGCCAGCGGACAGGTTTTACAATTTGATGGTTATTTAAAAATTTATCCGGAGAAAAGTCAGGAAATCCAATTACCTGAAGTTAAAAAAGACGAAGAGCTGGAATTAATTAAATTGGATAAGGAGCAGCACTTTACCAAACCGCCGGCCAGGTTTTCTGACGCTGGCTTGGTCAAGGCTTTAGAAAGATATGGCATTGGTCGGCCTTCAACTTATGCGCCAACCATCGCTACGATAATTGAAAGAAATTATGTGCAGCGCGATAACAATAAAAAATTGGAGCCTACCGAGATAGCCATGGTGGTCAACGATTTATTGGTGGAGCATTTCCCGCGAATAGTGGATTATCAATTCACCGCGCAAATGGAAAATGATTTGGATAGTATTGCCGCCGGAGAAAAAAAGTGGCAACCGGTAATCGGCGAATTTTATCAGCCGTTTCATGAAAATTTAGAAAATAAATATCAGGAAATAAACAAGGAAGATTTACTGCCCGAAGAAAAATCGGAGGAAGTTTGTGAGAAGTGTGGCGCTGCCATGATAGTAAAAATAGGTCGTTACGGAAAATTTTTAGCCTGTAGCGCTTTTCCTAAATGTAAGAATATTAAATCCTTAAATGGTACTGACCGGGATAACAATGGCCAAGCTGATAATGAACAAATTACCAAGTTACAAGAAAAACATAAAGATGAAACCTGCGACAAGTGCGGTTCGGCCATGAAAGTAAAAGTTGGTAAATTCGGTCCTTTTCTGGCTTGTTCTAGTTACCCAAAATGTAAGAACATCAAAAATATTAATGGTCAGACTGAATCAACCGGAATTAAGTGCCCCTCATGCGGCCGGGGAGAAATCGTGACTAAGCGCAGCCGCAAAGGGATTTTTTACGCTTGCAACCAGTATCCTGACTGTAAAACTGCTTTTTGGCATAAGCCGACCGGAGAAAAATGCCCGGATTGCGGCAGTTTGTTGGTTGAAGACAAAAAGAAGGGTATAAAATGTTCAAGTAAAGACTGTGGTTATAGCAAGTAATAAAAATCAAAAAAGCGAGAAAACAAGAAAACATTGTTGGTTTAATAATGATTAAAGAGTGATGGAACCAACCATAGAATAAAATAAAAAGTAGATCTAGTGATCTACTTATGAGCGAATTTGATGCCATCGGCCTGGTTGGCCAAGGTGGTTAATTTTTCCGCCAGCTCACGGCAATGACGAGCAAAGTTGCGAGCTTCACTGGGATTAAGACAAATTTCGCTGGAGCTAGGACTTTCCATTATGGATGATAGTTCTCTACGATCAGTCCTTCGTATTTTCAGTAGGTAGGCTTTTAAAGCGAAAATTTCTGGTCCAGCAGGTTCTAAAATTTTTATTATCTTTCCCATCTTCCCTCCTTTGAGGATTATTTAAAATAGGGCAGAAGTTAGATTAAAATATCACATTAATTTCTATAAGTCAAGAAATGTTAGAAAAAAAATTGATTAAGTTTTTTAAAATTATTAATAAAAGCAGGTTACGACCTGCCTTTATTAATTTATAAAAGTTTTTTATTTTTTCTCTTTCTTCTTTTTCTCTCCCCATTTTTCACTCCGTTCTTTTACTAGTTCAACTAATTTTTTAATTCCCTCGCCGATTAGCATAAGGTGAGAAGTGCTGTGATCAATTTTTTCTTTAAGTGAATCTAAAAGCTGGTCAACTTTTTTAATTCTGTCTCGCATTTCTTTAATAGTGAAATAAACTTGGCGCATGATCATGGCCAGATAGTAAATAGACCAGGCCAGAAAAATGGTTAACCAAAGCAGGCAGAAAGCCAGAACCACTAAAAGTAAATCATTGCTGGTTTGAATTATTGACATATATTTTAGTTAATACAAAAAGAAATAAATGTTTAATTTTCAAATTTTACTTTTCTAGTGAAGGCGAAATATTCTACTTCGGGCAGATTAACCCATTTTAATTATAGAATAATTATTTAGTAATATCAGTTTCTTCACCTGAAGTTACTTTTTTAATTTCAGACAGTTCAATTTTTATTCCGCCAGTTTTTTGGGCGAGAATATTATAGATTCCGGCAGTGATAAAACCGATTATAAAACCGATTAAGGCGAAAAGTAAGGCTAATAAAATACCGAGTAATATACCGGCGCCGCTATTGAATAAAGTTACCATTAAAATTGAGCCGGTAAAATCTTGCTGGGCGATAATATTGGTAATAGTAAAGATAGCAAGCAAAATAACTATAACAAAACCAATTAAGCCATAAATAAAAGCAGTAATTTTTGCTAAAGAATATTTATCAATTTTTTTTATTTCCATCATATTTAAAAGTTTCTGATCTTGGCGCCGAACTTTTTTTCTAATTTTTTAATTAAGCCTTGTTGCAATCTATCAACTTCTTCGGAAGTGAGCGTCCTGTCGGTTTGATAAATAATATGGAAAGCCAAATTCTTTTTATTCTCTCCCAGTTTTTCTCCCTGGAATACGTCAAATAATTCAGCCTGTTTGATTAGATCGCTATAATTTTTTATTTCCTGTATAATTTCATTATACAATATTTTATCGCTAACCACAAAAGCTAAATCTCTCATTAAGGCGGGAAATTTAGCAAACTCTTGGAATTTTTTATTCGGGCTTGACCGGATTACTCTAATGATTCCTTTAAGACTAAATTCAGCAAGCGCAACCTGTTTTTTTATACCGAAAGAAAAGCCCACTTTTTTATCCAGTAAGGCCATAAAGCCAATCGGCCCGCCGGCTACTAGAACTTGAGCCGCCGTCAGTTTATCGGCCCAACCAGGCAACGATTCCGCTTTTTCATACTTAATCGGAAAGTCAAAATTAGCGAATAAATAAGTAATGATACCTTTTAGTTTAGTGAAGACGTCGGTTTCCACGCTATTAGCTAAGACAATGGCCAGATGTTTTTCTTGATACGGTAATTTTTCTAATGAGCCGCTATTTTTATTAATTTCGCCCGGGCTACTTAAAAAGATGCTACCAATCTCGAATAAATTAATTTGAGAGAATTTCGCTTGATTATTTTTAATATTGGCAAACAAATTTGGCGCCAAAGCGGGACGAAGCAAATTTAAATGAGTAGCGATCGGATTGGCGATTTTTACGGCTAAGCCAGGATCCAAATGTAATTTCAATAGTTGACTATCGCCGACGAAAGAATAGTTATAGCTTTCGGTTAAATGAACGCCTTGGCATAAAATATTTTTTATTTTTCTTTCCGTAACAAGTTCTTGATTAGCAAGAGGGAGGTTCATTTCAATTTTTGGCATAACTGATTTTAATTTATCATAGCCATAAATTCTGATGACTTCTTCCGCTAAATCTTCTCTGGCCGATATATCTCTGGTAGCGCGCCAGCTGGGGATCGTTACTTTGACTTTATTGCTTACTTTTTCGTATTTAAAACCTAATTTCTCTAGAATTTCCTTAACTTTTTTTTCTTCTATTTTTAGACCGATGAAGTTGGCTAGCCAGTCTAAATCAAGTTCTATCGGTCCAAGGTTCAGTTTAAATTTTTTTTCATCCACCAACTTACTGACGACTCTGGCGTCGGGAACCACTTTTTTTATTAACTTAACGGCTCGGTAAATGCCCGATAATGCTAAATTTGGATCCAACCCCTTTTCAAATCGTAGTGACGCTTCGGTACGTAGCGCCAACCTTTGGGTAGTTTTTCTTATAGAGATGTAGTTAAAATTAGCCGATTCAATAATAATTGAAGTTGTTTTATCGCTAATTTCGCCGGTTTGACCACCGATTATTCCGGCAATGGCTATCGGTTTTTGCCGATCGGCAATCACTAACATATCTTCGCTCAATTGCCTGTTAACACCATCAAGAGTTTTAATTTGTTCGCCTTCTTTAGCAAGCCTCACTATAATTTTATCAACTAATTTTCTGTCAAAAGCGTGAAGCGGTTGACCTAGTTCTAACATGACATAATTAGTAATGTCCACAATATTATTGATTGGTCTCATGCCGGTTGCGATCAATCTCCTTTGTAGCCAAAGCGGGGAATCGGCTATTTTTATATTGTCAAGACAAATCGCTAAGTAACGTGGGCATAATTTAGAGTCTTCTACTATTATATTTAATTTTATTTTATCATGATCTATTTTAATCCTATTGGATTGAGCAGTTATTAGATCGGTTTTTAGTTTTGAATTGAGAAAAGCGGCTATTTCTCTAGCCATGCCATAATGGCACCAAAGATCGCCTCGATGCGATATTGATTTGCCATCAACCTCTAAAATCACATCGGTTAAATTAATCAATTCGGCTAAATTTTGCCCGATCTTACCTTGTTCTAGTATCATTATACCGCTATGGTCATCGCCCAAGTTCAGTTCATCGGCAGCACAAAGCATGCCGTTTGATTTTACACTTCTTATTTCAACAGGTTTAATTTCCAGACCATTGGCTAAAACCGCGCCAACCAAAGCGACCGGTACTAGTTGTCCTGTTTTAATATTGGTTGCACCGCAGACGATTTCTAATTTTTCAAAACCAACATCAACTTTAACCAAACTTAATTTATCAGCCTGAGGATGTTTTTTTATCTCTAAAATTTTTCCTACTACGATTTTATCGTATTGTTTCGCTTGTACAACAACGTTCTCGACTTCAACCGTATGCCGGGTCAAGGCGCGAGCCAGCTCATCCGGAGTTATTGATCTTGGTATCTCCACCAAGTCTTTTAGCCAATTTAGTGAAAGAAACATAAAAATTTTAATTTTATAATTTTGTAAATAATTCTTAAACTGCCAATTTTATAAGATATAGATTTCAAATTTCATTTGGTATATCAACGAACTCAATTGAAATTTTGAATTTCTTAGAAATTAATTTGCCTAAATTTTGAATACCTAACTTCTCGGTATTGTAATGGCCGGCATTAATGAAATTTATTTTACTTTCTTTAACTGCCTCTACTATTGATTCCCTGATTTCGCCGCAGAGGAAGACGTCCGCACCTAATTCGGCTGCTTGCCGGAAATCTTTAGCTGCGCCACCGGAAATAATACCGATGCTTTTTACTTTTTTTGGCCCGGCCGGAATGATATAGGCCTTAACGGACAATTTTTTATTTACTAGATTAACTAAATCGGCAAAACTTATTTCTTTTTTAAATCTTCCGATAAAGCCTACGTCAAGCGGTTTAGTATGATTTACTCCGAGAAGTTTACATAAACTAATATTGTTGCCGATAAGCGGGTGCGCATCTAATGGCAAATGGAAACCGGATAAGTTTATTTCGTATGGCAAAAGTAATTTTAGTCTGTTTCTTAGGTAGCCTTTAAGTTGCGGCGGTTTGTCAATTTGGTCACCGAAAAGGCCATGATGAACTATTATCATTTGAGCTTGCTTATTTATTGCTGATTCAATTAATCTTTTAGAAAAACTTACGCCGGTAACTATTTTTTTTATATCTTTTTTACCCTCAATCTGTAAACCATTAATACAATAATCGGTAAAATTTTCGACTTTAAGATAGTCTTGGCAATATTTTACGATGGAATCTCGGTCAACTGTCATATTTTTATTCGTGTTAATTCGCTATAAATTCGAGTTAATTAGTATTTTTAAAACTGTTGCAAAAATCTTAGATCACCGCTCATAAATAGTCTAATATCTTCAACACCGTATTTTAACTGCACCAATCTGTTTAAGCCGAAGCCAAAAGCAAAACCGCTGAATTTTTTAGCATCAACTCCGCCGGCTTCTAAAACCCGAGGATGGATCATGCCGGAACCGAAAATTTCTAACCAACCGGTATACTTGCAAAGCCGGCAACCTTTACCTTTACATAAAAAACAGGTTACTTCGCCATTGGTACCCGGCTCGACAAAAGGAAAAAATTTGGGCCGCAAACGCAGTTCGGTCTCTTGGCCATAAAGATGTTGTGCTACTATTTCCAGAATAGATTTCATATGACTAATACTTATATTCTCATCAATCAGTAAACCTTCAACTTGATAAAAAGTGTGCTCGTGACGGACATCTGTAGCCTCATTTCTAAAACAACGACCGGGCACGATCGCCTTTAGTGGAGCGCCATATTTTTGCATCGCCCTGATTTGCATAGGTGATGTCTGGGTACGCAGCAGTAAATCATCTTCGCCTTGTTTATTCTTCTTATCTATATAAAAAGTATCTTGGATATCACGAGCTGGATGATATTTGGTATAGTTTAAAGCTTCAAAATTATAATAATCGCTTTCCAATTCCGGACCGTCTAAGACCATAAAACCCAAAGAGGTAAAGAGGTTTTCTAGTTCCTGTTGCACGATCGTAATCGGGTGCAGATGTCCTAACTCTATTTTCTCTCCGGGTAAAGTTATATCAATAAATTTTTTTATCTCCGGCCGTTCATCAATCAATCGTCTAACCTCTTCAAATTTATCGGTTATTTCCCGTTTGACTTCGTTGGCTAACTTACCAATAATTTCTTTATCCGCTTGATTTAAATTGGCTAAGCTTCTGAGTATTTTTGTTAAATTCCCTTTACGCCCTAAGTATTTAATTTCTAAATTTCGCAAGGCGTTTATATCCCTAATTTTTTCCAAATTAACTAATATCTCTTGTTTTAATTGTAGTAGTTTATTTTTCATGAAATAGAGATTAATTTTACGCTTTAAAAATAATATTGATAAAATCAGTTTTTAATTAAACCAAAACAAGAAAAGACTGAAAGTAGATTATATGAGTAATTATATAAATCTTTTGTTATTTTGGCAAATTTACCCGCTTGCTTTTTTTATAATTAGTTGTTATAATGTGCATAGTTAAATCAATTTTACTTATTAAGACCAAGGCTTATTAAATTTAGAGCAATTAATAAGCCATATTTTAATTATGATAAAAAATTTTTTTAGTTTTGTTTGGGAATTAATAAAAGTAGTCATCATTTCTTTAGCGATTATTCTTCCGGTTAGATATTTTTTGATTCAACCATTTTATGTTAAAGGTGCTTCAATGGAGCCTAATTTTTACGATCATGAGTATTTAATTATTGATGAAATCTCCTACCGCTTCAGTCAGCCAGAGCGAGGCGATATCATAGTGTTTCGCTACCCCCAAAATCCCCAGGAATATTTTATTAAACGAGTAATCGGTTTACCGGGAGAAAGAATTCAAATCAAAGATGGAGAGATTTATATATACAATCAACAAAACTCTAACGGTTTTAAATTAAACGAATCGTATTTAGCGACAAATACAAAAACTTATAGTTTAACCGAAGAGCCAATAAATCTACAAGCCAACGAATATTATGTCTTAGGGGATAATCGCAATTCATCAAAAGATTCGAGAAGTTTTGGCCCGGTTAATAAAAGCTTTATTACCGGTAGAGTTTTATTGCGTGGTTGGCCGTTTAATCGAGTTAATTTATTTTCAACACCACAATATAGTTATTAAGAAATTACCAATTTCCAATTACCAATTTCTAATTTCTGTATAATGAGATGGTTACAAAACTCTTTCTGCTGTAATTTGCTATTTTCAGCTAATACTTCGTCAAACTGGCGCAAAATGATTTTCACCGTAATTCTATTACGGCTCAAATCATTTTGCTGGTTTTCCTCGTCTTAGCTAAAAATATCTAAATCTCGCTACAAAATAGTTTTGTAACCATCTCAATATGAAATTTAATTAATACTTTTGAGCTTATTAGAAATTATCACCGCCCTGGCCCCGCATTTGCGGGGCTATGGCGGGAGAAATTTGAAATAAATATTATGCCTAGACCGGCTAAGAAAAAAGAAAAAAAAGAAGATGATAAAATATGGCGAGTGAGAAAAGATAGATTTTTTCCTAGATTACGTGGCTTGAAAGATGTCTTGCCTGACGAATATAAATATTGGAATTTAGTCATAAAAAAAGCTTCGGAATTATCCAAGACTTATAGTTACCGACGAATGGATACACCGGTACTGGAGCAACAAGAATTATACGAACGTTCAACCGGAAAATCCTCGGATATTGTTACTAAAGAAATGTTTACTTTTGTTGATAAAAGTGGAGATCGTGTAGCTTTGCGACCGGAAGCAACGCCTAGCATCATCCGGTCATATATTGAACATGGTATGTTTAATTTACCCCAACCGGTAAAATTATTTTGGCTCGGCGTCGTCTTTCGCCATGACAAACCGCAAGCCGGTCGTTTACGTCAGTTTAGTCAATTTAATTTAGAAAATATCGGTGAGGCTAGCCCGGTAGTTGATAGCGAATTAATTTTAATCGCTTATAATTTTTTTCGTGAATTGCAGATTGAGATTATTATCCAGATAAATAGTATTGGTTGTAAAGACTGTCGCGGCGAGTATTTGATTAAATTGCAGGATTATTATAAGGAAAGAGGTAAACGAAGTAAATTATGCAATGATTGTAAGAGAAGATTGATTACAAACCCCCTAAGACTATTGGATTGTAAAGAGAAAGGTTGTGTTGAAATCGCCGCAGAAGCGCCGCAATTAGTTGATGACTTATGCGAAGATTGTCGCAATCATTTTATCAAAGTTTTAGAATATTTAGACGAATTAGATGTTGCCTATAACTTAAACCCTTATTTGGTTAGAGGACTTGATTATTACACGCGAACGGTCTTTGAAATCTGGCCGCAACAGGCCGAAGGTACTCAAGAAGAACTAGGCAGGCAGTCGGCTTTAGGTGGTGGTGGTCGTTATGATGGTTTAGTTGAATATCTCGGCGGTAGACCGACGCCAGCCTGTGGCTTTGCCATCGGTATTGAACGAGTAATATTGAAAATAAAAGAAAAAAATATTCCTTTAAAAGAAGAAGATAAGATTGATATCTTTTTAGCTCAACTGGGTGAGCAACCACGTCGTAAGGCGATGCGACTTTTTGAAGAATTACGTCGGGCTGGTTTTAATATAAGGCAAGCCTTTTCTAAAGACAGTCTAAAAAGCCAATTAGAAGTGGCTAACCGACTAGGCGTTAAATATAGTTTAATTTTAGGTCAAAAGGAAATAATGGATGGCACCATACTGCTTCGAGATATGGAATCAGGTATTCAGGAAGTGATAGATTATAAGAAGATTGAAGCTGAAATACAAAAGAGGTTGGCTAATGGTAGCAAATGATTATTTAATAATTAGATTATTAATGAGTTAAATTAACTCAAATATCAAAATAAAAAATAGATTGATACAACTCGTTAACCAGTTAACTGGATAATAAATAATTAATATAACATCTAGAAACGGGGGTGGACTCGTGACAGAATTCAAAAGAAAAAAAGGAGAGAGTTTTGAGAGTTTTTTACGTAGATTCAATAAAAGGTTACAACAGAGCGGTAAACTAATTCAGGCGCGTCAGGCACAATATCGTCAGCCCAGAATAAACAAAACCCAACAAAAAAAGAGAGCTTTAGTTGGCATGAAGCTTCGATCTCAAAGAGAATATCTAAAAAAGATCGGAAAGCTTAAGGAAGAAACTAGTAAAAGATGGTAAAAAAATTAAAAGCAAGAAGCTGGAAGTAAGAGAAAGAAATAATTTAAAGTTTGACGGTGCTAAAAAATTTAAAGGGATAATATGTCAAATTTAATGGATAAAATAAATCTGGATTTAAAGCAGGCGATGCGCCAAAAGCAGTTAGAACTGACTTCGGTTTTAAGGCTGCTTTTGGCTGCTATCCATAATAAAGAAATCGCTTTGCGTCGCGGTGAACCAGTAGAATTATCAGATGAACAGATTATTGAAGTAATTAATAGCGAAATAAAAAAACGGAAAGAAGCGGCAGAACTTTACCAACAAGGTAGCCGAATAGATTTAGCTAATAAAGAAAAAAGTGAATTAGAGATATTACAAAAATATTTGCCTGCGCAGTTGTCCGATCAAGAGCTGGAAAATATTATTAAGCAAGTTATTAGTTCAATGCCCGAAGCTGGCCTAAAAGATTTTGGTAAAGTTATGGGGCAGGTGATGGCGCGAGTTAAAGGCAAGGCTGAGGGAGTTAAAGTTGGAGAGATGGTAAAGAAAATATTGAATAAATAAAATATTGTTATATTTAAATAAAGAAGGCGAGGAAATATTTCCTCGCCTTTTAAATATTTGTAATGTTGACAATCCAAAATATAACCACCATTTTTTACTAAAAATAAATGAAAAGGTAACAATAAGGAAAAGCTATTGACTAAAAAACAGAACTGTAAGTTTTATAATTATCAGGAGTCACTTTTAACTATACCAAGTGTCACCCCATGGTGTTAACTGTACAACTATTTTTAAAATCGTCAATTTTATGGTATAATAATTATGATTATTGATTTATCCACAAAGATGAATTTTATTTATATAGTATTTATTTTAAAATTAATTTTAACCCTATGCCTAAAAAAAATTCGTCTAATTCAATATTTAGTAAAATTTTCAAATCAAAACGAGGAAAGATTGCCGTTCCTCTTTTTATTTTAGGCAGTATTTTATTATTATTTATTGGAGTTTTTCTAATCAGAAATTATATCAGCACTACTATAGCAGTTACACGGGCTGTCTGCGGAGATGGAGTGTGTAACGGCAATGAAACCTACGGTAATTGTAAAAAAGATTGCACCTGCGGTAACGGTATTTGCGATGGCAAGGCCAAAGGTGAAGATTGTAGTACTTGTCCTAAAGACTGCGCAACGGTTTATCAATTTACCTGCGGTGATGGTGTATGTAACGTTGGTGAAACTTGTTTAACCTGCCCACAAGATTGTCTGCAAGGAAAAGTTAGCGGTACTTGTTCGGTTTGCTATGGTAAAAAGTGTAATGGTAAATGCGAACCGATCCGAGAAGGGCCGACTTGTACTGATTGCGCTAGCCGGGGTTATTGCTGCGGCAGTTCTTCTTTTTGTGATGCGACTTTATGTGGTGCCAACTGCGGCAGTAAAGGACAACAGACCTCATGCTGTGGCGATGGTGTATGTAGCGGTACAGAAACAGAAGCGAGCTGTAAAGTTGACTGTGCTTGTATCCCTTCTCAAGAAGTTTGCGATAATAAGGATAATAATTGTGATGGCCGGGTAGACGAGTTACTCTATCGAACTTGCGGCGTTGGTAATATCGGCCTTTGTCGTTACGGTACTTCAACCTGCGCGATCGGTATCTGGGGCGGCTGTAAAGGAAATATAGATCCGACAAGCGAAGTTTGCGATGGAAAAGATAATGACTGTGATGGCGTGGTTGATGAAGGTTGCAATTGTCTAGGCGGTCAAACTAAACAATGCGGAACGGATGTTGGCGAATGTCAATATGGTATACAGACATGTATTAACGGTGACTGGGGCGCTTGTGAGGGAGAAGTTCAACCATCCACCGAGATCTGCGACAATAAAGATAATGATTGTGATGGTCTAATTGATGAAGATAATGTTTGCGGTCCGGCAGTATCATATGATAAGCCTTTAGTAACTTTATCTGGATATCAAAATAACCCTTTTATTGATGGCAAGAGGGTTGTCTGGGATGAAAATAAAAATATTTATATGTGCGATATGACACAAGCCGGCGGAGATACTGACCTTAATCAATGGTGTAATACTCCACAAGCTGACGGCGGCGGATTAAGACTGATTACTGACGCATCTTATACTCAGTGGTTCCCGGTTATTTCAGGGGACAAGATCGTTTGGCAAGATCATCGGCCCGCAGACGGATTAGGCGATATTTATATGTATGATTTAAGCAAGAATCAAGAGTACCAGATTACCAACTCTTCTATGATAAATGAAGAATTACCCTACATCTCAGGTAATAAAATTGTCTGGCGGGATGATCGATATGGCGATAGAACTAAATCTTATATTAATGAAGAAATTTTTATGTGTGATTTAAGTGGTAGCTCGAATGATTTAGTTAATTGGTGCAATACTCCAACGACCGAAGGCGGCGGGTTAAAAAGAATAACTTTTGATGATATTTTTTATATACCGTTAGACATTTCCATTTCTGGTGATAAAATCGTTTGGTGGTATGGTGCTCCGAGTGATATTTATCTATATGATTTAGTAACCGATAAACAATATACCATAACCACTTACCCCAGTAGTCAGGCCGTTCCACGTATTTCTGGCAACAAAATTGTTTGGGCAGATGACCGTAATGGGGATGTTAATATATTTATGTGTGATTTAACCGGTAATACAGGCGACATTACTACTTGGTGTAATACCTTAATGTCTAACGGCGGTGGGTTAAAGCAAGTTACCATTAAACCCGGTGTGCAAACTACTCCTTTTATCTCGGGAAATATAATTGTTTTTGAAGATATGACTACTAATATCGATGTTTATTTATATGATTTAGCTACCAATCAGACGAAGCAATTAACCACCAATTCCGCATATCAGCGCTATCCTAAAGTATCTGGTAATATGATAATTTGGAAGGATATGAGAAATGATTTTCCAGCTAGCTCGAACGCCGATATTTATTATGCTGTTTATCCGTAAAGGTAATAAATAAAATCTTTTATCACTTTATAATTCTGTTAAGAAATAGAAAAGCGACCCGTAAATAAAAGGGTCGCTTTTGGTGTTGTCTAAGACAAAATATCATTTTTGTATTCCGGGGATAAGCTTTTTAATGTTATCAAACATTGAATGTTTAAGATGTTGTTTGATTTTATTACGGGCAGTAGTGGTTTTAACAAATTTAAGCCAATCACGATTGGGACCTTTACGTTTTTTCTCGGTAATAATTTCTACCAAGTCGCCGTTTTTTAAAGGTTGATCAAGCGCGGCTATTTTGTCATTAACTAGAGCACCCACGGCTTGATTACCAATATCGGTATGCACGGCGTAAGCAAAGTCAATGGGCGTAGCGCCTTCAGGCAAATCAAAAACATCTCCTTTGGGTGTGAAGACAAAAATTCTATCGCGGAAAACATCAAATTTGATTTGTTTAATAAAATCATGGGTATTTTCAGTTTCCCGTTGTATTTTTAAAACTTCTTTGATCCAGATCGGATGTTTTCTCAATTCACGTTCAGCGCTTTGTTTATTTTTATAATACCAATGGGCAGAAATACCGTATTTGGCTTCATCATCCATTTCTTGAGTTCTGATTTGAAATTCAAAAGCTTTACCTTCAGGTCCGAAAATGGTGGTATGGAGGGAACGATAACCGTTGGGTTTGGGCACAGCGATATAATCTTTAAAACGTCCGGGTTTAGGTTTCCAAAGTGAATGAATAATACCTAAAACTTTATAACAATCAGCAACGTTCGATACAATAATTCGCATAGCGAAGACATCATAAATTTCATCAAATTTTCTGTCTCTTTTTTGCATCTTCTGCCAAATACTATAAAGATGTTTAAAACGACTGGAAATTTCGTAATTAATATTAGTTTCTTTTATTTTTGTGTTTAAAACATTTTTAACTTTTTGAATATATTGATTATGTTCAAACTTTTTTTCAACCTCATATTTGTATTCTAATTTTTTATAGTCTTCTGGATAAAGAAATTTAAAGCAGATATCTTCCATCTGCCATTTTAGTCTCCAGATACCAAGCAGACCAGCAATAGGAGCATAAATTTCTAAGGTTTCTTGAGCAATACGTAGACGCTTTTCTGGTGACAAAGATTCAAGGGTTCTTAAATTATGTAAGCGGTCGGCAAATTTGATTAAAATTACTCTTAGATCACGGGCCATGGCTAAAAACATTTTACGCAAACTTTCACGATATCTTTCAATGCCGCGATATTTTATTTTACTTAGTTTAGTGATGCCCTCTACTAAGTTAGCCACTTCTTTACCAAAATTTTTTTCTATATCGGACAAAGTATATTCGGTATCTTCGGGGATATCATGAAGCATACCAGCGATTACCGTATCCAAATCGGCTTTTATTTGTGCCAAAACAAAGGCGGTATGTAAGCAGTGTTGAATATATGGTTCGCCATTTTTTCGTTTCTGACTTAAGTGGGCTTTTTGCGCAAATTCAAAAGCTAACTCCAGCATGGTAGTGTCCACTTTGGGATTATTTTCTTTAAATTTATTTACTATTTGATTTATTGTCATCGGTTTGCAAAATGTATTTTATTTATGTTATAATAATATTACAAAATTGTGTATTAGTCAAAGAGTATAGACAGCAGAAAATGGTAAACAGTAAGCAGACCGATAATGAAACAAAAATAATTTTTATCTGTTTACTGCTGTCTGCTTTCTGTTTTCTATTTTTTCATAAATTCTCCCATGCTGTTAAATCTAAAAGAGAAAAAAATTTCGCAAATAGCTGTATCAATTATTATTATTTCAGCAGCTATTTTTTTATTGACTAATAATGTTTTGGCAGCACAGCTAAATGTCGGTCTTGAGTTCGGGCAAGCCACAGGCTTAGGTAGCCAAGATATTAGAGTAATAATCGCTAACATTATTAGAATAGTTTTGGGCTTTTTAGGTATTATTGCCGTAGCCTTAATTATTTACGCTGGCTGGTTATGGATGTCCAGTCAGGGTAACGAAGAAAAAGTTTTGCGAGCTAAAGCGGTTTTAAGAAACGCCGTGATTGGTTTAATTATTATTTTAGCTTCTTTTGCTCTTGCCTCCTTTATCTTAAATAAATTAATTTCCGCTACCACAATGGGTGTTGGCACTGGTCCTGGTGCTGGCGGTGGTGGCGGCGGTATAGGCGCTTCTTTAGGTAGCGGTATTATTGAATCACATTATCCGGCACGCAATCAAACTAATGTGCCTAGAAATACTAGGATAATAATCACTTTTAAAGAGGCAATAGATCCGACTACTTTAGAAACTGTTGGTAATATTAATGCCAATAATGTAAAAATTTACCTTACTAGTGACGGCTTGTCCGGTACAATGGTTACTCAGGTCACATCCAGTCACACAGCCGATAATAAAACTTTTAGTTTTAAACCGAGTCAATATTTGGGTAACGCCACAGAAAAAGTCTGGTATAGCGTGGCTTTAACCACTAATATCACAAAAGCCAATGGTGATCAGGCATTTCCCGGAGTAGTCGGGTTAGTCGGTTATGATTGGTCTTTCGAGGTCGGCAATTATATTGATGATACGCCGCCACAAGTGCAGAGTATTGTTCCTCAAGCCGGTGCGACTGAACCAAGAAATGTGGTAATGCAAATTAATTTTACCGAAGCGGTTGATCCTACGGCCGCTAGCGGTAGAACAGCCAGTGGCTTTAATAATCTAGTGGTAACCAATTCAACTGATAATCAGACAGTCTCAGGTATTTTTTATATTTCTAATCAATATCGCACCGTAGAATTTTTAACCGAGGATGTTTGTGGCGTTAATTCCTGTGGTAATACTATTTATTGTTTGCCTGGCGGTAAGGAGTTGGTCGTTTTAGTCAAAGCAGCAACTTTAGTAATTATAGGAGAAGCAGCGGCGGTTTTTCCCTATGACGGTATCGCCGATATGGCGGGTAATTCTTTAGATGGTAATAAGAATAATGCCGCCCAAGGGCCGCAAGCGCAAAGTAATCAGCCGCCTTATAATGAAAATAATCCGTCTGCTTCGTCACAAGGAGATGATTACAGTTGGACATTTAATACTAATAATTTAGTAGATATAACCGCGCCGGTTATTATTAATATTATACCCGACGTAGCTGGAAGCGGAGTAGCGCTTGATACCAATCCCGAAGCCAGATTTAATAAATTACTCATGTCAACTAGTATTAATACGACCAGTGTTAAGTTAACCAGTAATCCACCAGCCCCGCTAAATTATTGGATTAATAAAAGTGATAATTTGACCGATAAACAAACTACCGTGATCATCGGGCATGATCAGTTTGACGAAAACACCGGTTATTCGCCTCTGTTCACCTCGGCTATCAAGGATATTTATCAAAATTGTTACAGTCCCTGTTCAGGTATGGGTGTGAGCGGTAATCCTTCATGTTGTAATGGAGCGCCGACTGCAGCCGGTACCTGCCCGTAAAAGTAAAATCCAAAATTCTAAACTCTAAATCCTAAACAATTTCAAAATTCAAATATCAAAATTCAAAACAGCTCATTCGACTTTTATTTTGGATTTTGAATTTTGATCATTTGAATTTGTCCCGCTTCTTGTATTTATTTTTATTGTTGCGGGATCCCGCAAAGCGGTGATTTAGAATTTAGGATTTTAGATTTAGAATTTGGTTCAATAAAATGTATAGAAAAGTAAAAAATTTATTAGTTATTAGTTGTTTAGTTGTAGTTAGTTTTACTTTAGCTAATGTTGCTTTGGCCAGCCAATTAAATGTAGGTTTGGAGTTTGCGCAAAGCACTGGCTTGGGCTCTGAAGATCCGCGAGTTATTGTGGCCAATATCATTAATATAATTTTGGGTTTTTTGGGTATTATCACGGTTGTTTTAATTATTTATGCCGTGGTGGCAGGAGCAACTACCGGTGATTCTGAAAAAGCTGCTCAAACCAAGAACGTATTAATAGCGGCAGTAATTGGTTTAATTATTATTCTTGCTTCTTTCGCTTTAACCAGATTTATCTTAAATAGTATAATCCAGTCAACTTCTTAAATTTTTTAAATTAATCTTTAATAATCTTATTAGAAAATAGCGATTAGAAATCATTTTAAATCAAACATGTAACATGAACAGAAAAGTAAAAAATTTATTAGTTATTAGTTGTTTAGTTGTAGTTAGCTTGGCTTTAGCTAAAGTGGCTTGGGCTGGTTTGGACGTTGGTTTACAATTCGGTCAAGCTACTGGTTTGGGCAGTGAGGATCCGCGGATAATCGTGGCTAATATCATTAGAATTGTGCTGGGGTTTTTAGGTATTATTTTTATTATTTTGATTATTTATGCCGGCTGGTTATGGCTGACGGCGGCTGGTAATGCCGCTAATATCGATAAAGCTAAAAAGGTTTTAAGCGCAGCCGTGATTGGTTTAATTATAATTTTATCATCGTTTGCTTTAACTAGTTTTGTTTTAACCAAACTACTGGAAAGTACTGGTGTTACTATTGGCCCCGGTCCCGGTCCAGGCCCAGGTCCCGGTCCAGGCCCAGGTCCCGGTCCTGGCCCGACACCAGTTTCTTGTGATGGTGATAGTACCACGGCTGGCTGTCAAGCTAATCAGGCATTGTGTGGCACTGGGCAATTTTGTAATAGTAACAGCTGCTTATGCCAACCACGAGGAGATTTTGGTGATCCTTGCGATAGTGATACTGCCACGGCTGGCTGTCAAGCCGATGATAATCGTTGTGCCAGTGATTTAAAATGTAATACCTCTAGTTGTCTTTGTAGTGGTGCGCCGATAATCGATTGGATCAGCCCGATGGATACCAGTAATACACCTAATGGCGCGGTGGGTAATTTTATCACTATTGGCGGTAGGTATTTTGGCACGACTACTGGGCAAGTTTTCTTCTCTGATGTAAGTGGCAACCCGACAGTACTAGCGTCTTTTCCCAACAGTGTTAACGCTAACTGCAATAATAATTGGCAGGATAATCAGATTATCGTGGTAGTGCCAACTGGTGCCCGTAACGGTCCGATCAGGGTGGTAAGAAGCGACGGAGAAGAAGATATTTCTAATAATAATCGTGGTCCACAGATTAAAGATTTTCAGGTTAATTCAACCCATCGACCCGGACTCTGTTTGGTTAATCCCAATCAAGGTAATTTTGCCGACACGTTTACTTTGCAAGGTGCGGCTTTTTCCGGGTCAGGCCAAAGAGTCCTTTTCGGAAATGAGACCAGTAATGTCAGCGCTAATGGTGTAACGAATTGGACTAATACTTCGGTTCAGGCAACAGTGCCCAATATAAGCGCCGGCGATAACTCAATTTTTGTTAAAGTTAATAATATTAGTTCTAATAATTTAGGTTTTAAAGTTTTAACCAGTTCGGTTAATAATCCGGTAATTGATTATATTGATCCCGTACAAGGACCAGTTAATCAATATATCACTATTTACGGTCATAATTTTAAGTCTTATTTGGTTGGCACCAGCTTAGTTAAATTTTACTTAACTGCCGATCCGACTAATTTAATTAATGCTAATATTGATTTTCCCGATCAATGCAAAAATAATTGGTGGTTTGATAATTATATTATCGTTAAGGTGCCGAATTTAGCAGCAGGAAATTTCCAGGTAATAGTTGTTGATCGTAATAATGCTACTAGCTCTCCGGCCAATTTTGCGGTCACCACTGGCACTGCTGGGCCAGGTCTTTGTTTAATTGATCCTCATAATGGTCCGGTTGGTCAACTAATTAAAGCCTATGGCGATAATTTTAGAAGTTCGCCAGGTAATGCGGTTTTTTATAATAATATTAATGGCAGTATCGTTAATTGGCAAAATCAGCAAGTTGATACTGCTGTGCCTAGCGGCGCTCAAAGCGGCCCCTTTAAAATTATTAACAGTAGTGGTGACGTCTCCAATAATTTACCTTTTACCGTGGGCAGTTGCACTAATTCCGGCCAATGCAACTCGGGCGAAGAGTGTTGTGGGTCTGGTAGCTATTGGTCAGGCATCTGCCGATCGCAAGGTAGCTGTTCCGAAGGCGCACCATTGGCTTGCGGTTATGGCTGGACTTTTTCTACCGCTGTCACTACTACGATTTTAAATTGTTCCGGCTATACTACCGCTAATGCTTGTTTAGCTGCTAACCTTTGTCCTAACTCACCGGGCAGATGCCAAACTAGAAGTGGTTTAGCCGTGGGTAACTGCGGTAATAATTATTGTAATCAGACTTATGGTAACTGCGCCGGTAATTGTTCTTATGATAATAGTTTAAATAGGTGCAAATTGAATAATGCGAGTTGCGATACAACCAGTACGACTATTCTTAGTGGTTATAAAGCCGAATGTCGATTGCTTGACAATCTGGCTATTTGGCAAATAAACATGGGCGGTGCTTCTTGTCCCATGGGTAGTTATATGGATTATAATCGCTGGTGTACGGTTGGTAATTTAGGTAATCCGACCAGATGTAGCCTCTGTTCCAGCGGTTTTTCTTGCCAAGCCGGGCAGTGTACTATCAGTAATCCAGTTTGTCCAACAGGCTCAACTTGTCAAGCTAATCAATGTATAAAGTCCGGAGATATTTGTGAGTGCTGTTGTCGAGTGGGTTATGAAGCTCAAGATTGTTGTCTGGGACTAACTTGTCAACCGGGCAATTGCGGACCAGGTGCGCCTAATTACGGGGTTTGTACCGGTTGCCGAGTAGTAATCAGCGGCACGGTCAGTCAAACAGCCAGCGACCAAGCTTGTAAATGTTATGGCCAACCCTCTAGATATTGTGATTTAGCCAACCCCACTTATCCTAATGGAGTTTGTCGTGATCGAGCTAGCCTTGGGGAACCTTGCCATGATGTTTCAACTGCTCCTGACTGTACTAATACTAATCCACCCTGTATTAGTAGCTTGGTTTGTAATCCAAATAGTTGTACCTGTCAAAATAGTGGCGGTCCTGGTGCAGCTTGCGATTCAGTGCCTTCTACTCCCAGCTGTGATGCCAGTAACAACCTCTGTCAGACCGGTTACATTTGTAATACCAACAGTTGCACCTGCCAATCAGGTGGCGGTCCTGGCGCAGCTTGTGATTCCAATGCTTCAACTCCAGGTTGCCAAGCCAGTAATAATCTTTGTCAAACCGGCTATGTCTGCAATACCAACAGTTGTACCTGTCAAAGTGGTGGCGGTCCAGGCGCAGCCTGCGACTCTGTGCCTTCTACTTCAACTTGTGATGCCAGCAACAGTCTTTGCCAAACCGGTTTAACTTGTAATCCTAATAGTTGCACCTGTCAAAGTGGCGGTGGCCCAGGTGCAGCTTGCGATTCAGTGCCTTCTACTCCCAGCTGTGATGCCAGTAACAACCTCTGTCAGACCGGTTACATTTGTAATACCAACAGTTGCACCTGCCAATCAGGTGGCGGTCCTGGTTCTGCCTGCGACTCTGTGCCAGCTACTCCCAGCTGTGATGCTAGCAACAATCTCTGCCAAACCGGCTATGTCTGTAATACCAACAGTTGTACTTGTCAAAGTGGTGGCGGTCCAGGCGCTGCCTGTGACTCTGTGTCAGCTACTCCCAGCTGTGATGCTAGCAACAGTCTGTGCCAAGTTGGCTATATTTGTAATACTAACAATTGCACCTGCCAATCAGGTGGCGGCCCTGGTTCTGCCTGCGACTCCAATACTTCAACTCCAGGTTGCCAGGCTAGCAATAATCTCTGCCAAACCGGCTATGTCTGTAATACCAACAGTTGTACTTGTCAAAGTGGTGGCGGTCCTGGCTCAGCTTGTGACTCCAATACCACTACTCCAGGTTGCCAAGCCAGTAATAACCTTTGCCAAACCGGCTATGTCTGTAATGTTAATAGTTGTACTTGCCAATCAAGCGGCAGTGGTCCTGGCGCACCTTGCGATTCAGTGCCATCTACTTCAACTTGTGATGCTAGCAATAGCCTTTGTCAAACAGGTTTAACTTGCGATGTCTATAATTGTACTTGCCAAGCCATTACCAGTCCAACCGGTAGTCAATGTCAATCTAGTAGCGTACCGGCTTGTACTCAAGGAGTGACCAGTTGCTTAACCAGTTATGAATGTTTAGATAAAAGCGGCCAGGATTGCCGTTGCTGCTGCAATCCGGCAGATGATAAATGTTTAGCGCCACTTAGCTGCTGGGCTAATCGGTCGCCTTGTGATACGGCCAGTCGTGGTCTTTGCTGCGGTTGTACTAATGATGGTCAATGTAGTAATGGGATAGACGGTTGTTCTAATGATAGTTGTTGTCGCGCCCGACCAATCGTTGTTGAACCAACCAACCCGGCCAGTGGTGCGGTCGGTGCCTGTCGCAATGTTTTAATCAGCGCAACTTTTGATCAAGCCATGAATAGCGGAAGTTTTACAAATAATATGTTGTTAGTAGGAGATTATTTAGCCGAACAATGTCCGGCCGGCACAAAATTTTTAGCTAGCTTTAATGAATTGGCCGGTAAAAATGGACTGGTTAAACTCTATCACGAAATCATTTTTTCAGCGGTAATTTTTTTATCTCCTTTACTGGGTCAAAATGTTTTAGCTCAAGTCAGTCCAAGTCATAATTATTGTGAAATCACCGGTAAAGTATCGGGTGTAAATAATAGTCAAGATAGGGGAGTAATATCTTTTACACCAACCAAGTTCCTTGACGCCGATCGTTTTTATTATGCTATAATCAAAGGTGATGCCAGCACTACCGATCAAATCAAACAAGGGGTTTTAAGTAATTATGATATTGGCATGGTTGGATCGGACCAAGATACTTTTAATGCCAAAACTTTCACTAGCGCAAAAATTTGGTCATTTAAAACCGGTGGTAATATTTGTCAAATCGATAAAATTCAAATTGAGCCGATAAGTTATTCCTTTCAGACTAGTCAAAACGATCCGGCTGATGATAATCCGGCTACAGCCAGTTATGACACCATTAGAGATAGCGATAAAGTTTACCAAGCCCATGCTTTGGCCAACAACGGTCAAGAAGTTATATCTTTGGCTGGTATTTATAACTGGCGTTGGGATTGGAAAATAGACAACGAAGAAGTAGTTAAATTTTTAAATGGTACGCCAGTTAGTAATAGTAATGTTCAGACTTTAGTGGCACAAAATGTTAAGGATGGTAAAACTTCGGTTAGTGCTACGGCCGCTATCTTGCAGGATACGATTAATAACCCCAGTCAAGTCGGTCAAAATAAGGTAGGCAAAGCGGCGGTTTATGCTTTTATGTGCGGTAACCCTTGGCCGCCAATCGCGGCCGATGGTAGTTGGACACCATGGCGGGATAATAGTAGTAACTGTACCATTGTCGGTAGCGGCTGTGTTAATAACAATTTTGAACTTTATTATTGTCGAGACATAGGTGATGTCGGTACGGCCGACGATTTACCGGCGATTCTAAATCAAGCGGTGATTAGGGGTTTAAATAATAATGTCAATATCTTAAAAGAGTTTTACTTTTTACGTGAGGATATGCCAACGGTTACTACTTTGTCGGTTAGCGATGAGCAGGCCGGCGGCCGAGTAGCGGCTTCTTGGACTCCAGTTAGCGGAGCGAGTGGTTATAAATTGTATTACGGTCCGTCCTCAGGTAATTATGATAATTTTCTAAATGTTGGTAATGTAACTTCACGAACAATCACCGGTTTAACTAACGGGCAGACCTATTATTTTGCCGTAACAGCGTATTATAATACCGGTGCGGAAAGTAGTTATTCTAATGAACAAAGTGTGGTGCCAACCGATGCGACAGCACCAGCAACGCCCACGGGTTTGTCCGCTCAAGCCGGTAGCACCCGGGCGGATTTAAACTGGACAGCTAATAGTGACGACACGGTTTCTTATAAAGTTTATTATGGTACTGCCAGTGGTGTTTACGGTAGTTCGGTAAAGGTAAGCGCAGCGAGTAATTGTTCGACTGGTAGTTGCCATGCCAGGATTAATAATTTAACCAGCGGAGTCACCTTTTATTTCGCCGTTACCGCTGTTGATGCTTATAACAACGAAAGCGGGCATAACCAGGTTAGTGCGACGCCTGATTAATAAAATAATATGATTTTGGCAATTAACTAGTTATTACAAATATAAAAGATTATTCCGCTAAAATAATTAATTTACTTACGAATTTTCGAATTATAATACAAATTTACCTCTCGACTTTGCTTGATGCAGGCAACTATGAATATCTTATTTGCCTACCCTGAGTTCATCGAAGGGTAAATTCGTAACTGATTTGTGGATTGGTGGGAGATAATATTTGTTTTAGGCAAGCGATTTCATTTATACAAAGATAGAGTAAATAGCGTAAATTTTTGTAATTATTTAAATAAATATATGTTTGATGACCTTAATAACAAGACAAACAATTTAACTAATCAACCAGGTTTGACGCCGTTAAATAATAACCAACCTGAAGCAAATTCGTTAATTCCCCAGACGCCACCGAAGCAAGCCAATTCAACCGAAGATATCTTTGCCGATGTTGAAAAAAAAGTAGATAGACCGGGTATCTTTAAAACAAAGACTCCAATAAAACCAAGCGATAATGATTTGGTTAAAGAAGAAGAGATGGCAGGCGGGCAAAGTAAAAAGTTTCTTGTCTTGGGAATTATAATCGTTAGCTTGATTATTATTTTTGGCGGCGGTTATTTTGTCTATGCTAAATTCTTTAAGGCTGGCTTAGAAAATAAAAAGATAAACGCCAATGAGAGTCAAGTCAAAGTTAAACAAGAACAGCCAGCCAAAACAGTAGAACAGCCAGTAGAACAACAAGTAGAAACGCCAACGGTCAATCAAATAACCAGCCAACCGACGGATAGTGATCAAGACGGTTTATCAGATGATGAGGAAAGAAGCTTAGGTACTGATCCTAATTTAACCGATTCGGATAATGACGGCTTGTTTGATCGTGAAGAAGTAAAGGTATATGGCACTAATCCTTTAAATCCAGATACTGATGGTGATGGTTATAAAGACGGTGACGAAGTAAAAAATGGTTATAACCCCAAAGGCCCGGGCAAGCTTTATGAGATAAAATAGTAAGCAGAAAGTAGTAAGCAGAAAGCAGAGTATTATGATATTTATTATCTGCCGTTTACTGTCTACTTACTAAACTTTTTGTTTTTGATTTTATAATATGAATATATTTAAATTTTTTCGAAAAGATAAAGTAGAACAAACGGAAGACCAACCCGTTGATAAAGTTGAGCAATTAGCCGCTGAAATAGATCAGGATAAAAAAGAGACTAAGGAGAAAATTACTATTGAACAAGGTATAACCATTCATACTATGCCCAAGCGTTTTCGCAGTGAGCAAGCTAAAGCCAGTAAGGCTAAAACAGCAGGGTTGGTTATTATTAGTTTAGGAGTTATCTTTCTAATTTTAGGAGGAGTTTTATTATATGTTTATTTATTTAAAGAAAAGCCCAGTGAAACAGGCGGAGTAACAGAACAAACCACCGTTAACTATCAATCAAATAAAACGGTAACTAAACCAGGCGAGGAAGCAAGTCAGCAAACCGAAGCATTGACAGAGTCTCGGGCTACTACCACTGGAATAACTGGCCTTACAACCGAAGCTACAACTAGCGAAATCGCGACCTCTACTAGTGAGATTAATAGTCTAGTAACCGGTGAAGAAAATGCAGAGACTTCGCTGATAGCGACCTCTAGTTTAATCGCCACCTCTACTCTGATAGCAACTTCAACTCCAGAGACAGCTAGCTCTACCGAAACAATCGCCGCTGACAGTGATCAAGACGGACTAACAGACAACGAGGAAGGATTGCTTGGAACTGATATTAATAAAGTTGATACGGATAATGACGGCTACAATGACCTGGCCGAGGTATTAAATTTATATAATCCGATTGGTCAAGGAAAGTTGATTGATAATCCCAATTTTAGTCTTTATCAAAATAAAACTTATAAATATACTATAATTTTTCCTAAAAATTGGTTACAAACCATTAACGGCGGTGAGGACTCGGTGATGTTTAGATCAGCCGATAATAATTTTTTTCAAGTGATTGTTCAAGCCAATACCAAAAAGCAAAAAATTCAGGAGTGGTATCAGGAACAATTTTCCGTGGGTGCGATAAACCAATCAGCCATTATTAGTGAAGATAATTGGTATGGTATTAAAAGCGGCGATAACTTAATTATTTATTTAACAGATTTACAAAAAAATAATATTTATACTTTAACATATAATCAAGGGGTAAATACCTCGTTAAATTATAAGAATATTTTTCAAGCCATGATTAAATCGTTTTCAATCAGCGAGTGAGCAGTAATAAAGTAATAAGATAAACTGGAAATTAGCCAGAGTATTTATTCATAACTATGAATTTAGTTGAAATAAATAATCAGACGAGGAGTAAGGTTGATTTAGTATTAATTAAACAAGTTTGCAAAAAATTTTTAGCCTTATCAAAGCTTAAGAACAAAGAAGTTTCTCTGGCTTTAGTAGACGATAAAGAAATAAGAAAATTGAATAAATTGTATCGCGGTTTGAGTAATATTACTGATGTTCTGGCTTTTGACGGTGAAGACAACTTTTTAGGCGAAGTAATCATTGATTATGCGCAAATCAAGAGGCAAGCCAGGCAAATAGGTAGTAGTACTAAACAAGAGTTAACTTTCGTTTTAGTTCATGGATTATTGCACTTGTTAGGCTATGAAGATAAAACAAAGAAAGCAAGAGTAGAGATGGATAAGTTAACCAGGAGATTTATGAGTAAGTTAAAAAATCACCGAAATGATGTTTAAAAACAAGTAAAGAGTAAAATTCTATTTAAGTTAATAGCCAAAAATAAGGGTTCATTATAGAGAAATAGGGGAAACAAAATTATAAAATATCTAACTTTTCTTTCTAAGGCAGATTCGTCTTTGGTGGACTATTTATAACTTACGATTTATTTCCGATATCAAATGACCGATAAATGATAAATTTTAAACTTTTTAAATATTTTATAACTGGACATTGGAAAGTTGATTAGATATTATAAATTTGATATTACTAGATATGGCCATGATCAAGAGATTAATAAAAAGTTTTACTTATGCAGTCAAGGGACTGGTTAAAATTTTTCGCGAAGAACAAAATTTACAAATTCAAACAACTATCGGTCTAATAGTTTTGCTAATAGCTTTTGCTTTTAATATTAGTCGAATAGAATGGATTACCTTAGTTTTAGCTATTAGTTTAGTTTTTTTACTGGAAATTGCAAATAGCGCGGTAGAAAGAATTAGCGATGTCTTGAAGCCAAGAATTAATCATTATATAAAAGAAATCAAAGATATAATGGCAGCCGGGGTGTTACTAGCTTCGCTTACCGCCATTATTATCGGTTTAATTATCTTTTGGCCATACCTAATTAAGTTATTTGGACAAAGGTAATATTTTTTAGTATAATAAATTATAATACTAATTAATGAGAATAATGCGAATGATACGAATCTCAATTAATAATTAACAAAATTATATGACTCGTGTCATTAGCATGAATTTGGTATCATTTTAAATTATGAAAGATAATATTATCGCCGGCCTGGATATTGGCTCAACTAATATTAGACTGGTAGTTGGACAAAGAGGAGCAAGGGAAACGGGCGAACAATTACAAATTATTGGTGCTGTTTCTGTCCCGGCGGAAGGTATAAATCGAGGTGTAGTTAATAGTATTGAAGATGCGACTTCAGCTATTTCTGCTTGCTTAGAAAAAGCCGAGCGGTTAATTGGTTTGCCGGTAAGCAGTGTTTGGGTAGGTATTAATGGGCCAAATTTAAAATGTGAAAAAAGTCGTGGCGTGGTAGCGGTAGGACGAAGTGACAATGAAATAATTGAAGATGATATTACTAGAGTAATTGAAGCCGCTCAAGCCTTATCGGTACCGCCAAATTATGAAATTCTCCATGTTATTCCCGTTAAGTTTATCGTTGATAATCAAGAAGATATTAGAGACCCCTTGGGTATGATCGGTGTTAGACTTGAAGCTGAAACTTTAATTATCCAGGGTTTTTCCAGTCAAATTAAAAATTTGACTAAAGCGATTTATCGCACCGGATTAGAAATAGAAGATTTGGTTTTATCCCCGCTAGCCGCCGCCGAAGCCATTATTAGTCATAAACAAAAAGAGTTAGGTGCAGCTTTAATTAATATCGGTTCATCTACCACTAGTTTGGCGGTGTTTGAAGAGGGCGAATTGCTTCACGCCGCGGTTTTACCAATTGGTTCAGAGCATATTACTTCCGATATCGCTATTGGGTTACGCATTCCCGTTAGTTTAGCAGAAAAAATAAAAATAGAATATGGTTCGGCTAGCAGCAAAGAATTTAGTAAAAAGGAGGAAATTGATATTAGTGATTTGGCTAAGGAAGAAAATATAGATGAAGAGTCTATGATTATCTCAAAAAAATATGTGGCCGAGATAATTGAAGCTAGAGTGGAAGAAATTTTTGAAAAAATAGATAATGAATTTAAAAAGATTGACCGTTCTGGGATGTTACCGGCCGGGGTATTTCTAATTGGCGGTGGAGCTAAGCTATCTCGTTTGGTTGAGGTGGCTAGAGATAAGTTAAGATTGCCGGCTTGTCTTGGCGCCAATAAAAATATTTCCCTATCTATTGATAAAGTAAACGATCCAAGTTTTTTAACCGCCTTAGGTTTAGTAGTTTGGGGTAGCGAGTTAGCCGGGCAGAAAAAGGGAGCAAAAATTAGTTGGCCTGGCGGAGAAGCAGTCAACAAAACCGTTAGTAAAATTAAAAAATGGTTCAGTTCATTAATACCGTAAATAGATAGCAGTAAGCAGTCTGTAATCTTAAATCATAATTGTAATACTATTTTCTGTTGTCTTATATAACTGTATAAAAAATTTGTACAGTTAAAATTACAGCCATTTTAGGAGATACTTGCTAATTTTTTTATAATATTATAAAATAGAATTATCAAATAGTTTTATATTATATATATTATATACAATCTATTTTTATTAAAAAATTTAAGAATGCAAAAATCTCTGCCAGAGACGCCTGCCCGTTTGGCTTTGCGAAGCAAGGCGGGCGGGGAGGATCAGCCTCTGGTTGAAGAATTATGAAATTTTGCATTAATTAATATGGCAGAAGTTAAACCTGGAGTAGAAACCTTTGCAAAAATTAAGGTGATTGGCGTTGGTGGATCTGGTGGAAGTGCTATTAACCGAATGATTGATTGCGGTATCAGAGGCGTGGAATTTATCGCCATTAATACTGATGTTCAGGCTTTGCATTATAATAAAGCCACAAAAAAATTGCATATTGGTAAAAATATTACTCGCGGTTTGGGGGCGGGGATGAATCCTGAATTGGGTAAACAATCGGCCGAGGAAGCGCAAAACGATATTCGCGATGTATTGAAAGATGCCGATATGGTTTTTGTTACTTGCGGACTCGGTGGCGGTACTGGTACTGGTGCTTCACCCATAATTGCGGAGATTGCCCGTGATTTAGGTGCCTTGACCGTAGCGGTAGTGACCAAACCTTTTTCTTTTGAAGGAGCGCAAAGAAAAAATATTGCCGAACGGGGTTTATCTGAACTGACTGATAAAGTTGATACCATTATTACTATTCCTAATGATAAATTATTACAAGTAGTTGATAAAAAGACTTCACTGCTAGACGCCTTTATGGTAGTAGATGAAATTTTAAGGCAAGGCGTGCAAGGTATCTCCGAATTAATTACCATACCAGGTTTAATTAACGTGGACTTTGCCGATGTCAAAGCGGTGATGGCTAATGCCGGCAGTGCTTTAATGGGTATCGGTCAAGCCAGTGGTGAGAATAAAGCGATTGAAGCGGCCAAAGCAGCGATTAATTCGCCTTTATTGGAGATGTCGATTGAAGGTGCTCGCGGTATCTTATTTACCATTGTTGGTGGACCTAATTTAGCCATGCATGAAGTTAATGAAGCGGCTAAAGTGATTACTTCTTCAGCTGATGAGGATGCAAAAATTATTTTTGGTGCCGTCATTGATGACAAGTTCAAAGACGAAATTAAAATAACCGTAGTGGCTACCGGCTTTAATGGCAGAAAAGTCGGAGTTTCGGAAACGGTAGCCGGAGAGCGAGCTTATACCCCTAATATTTTTATTAGTGCCGAAGAGGAAAAAGAGAAAAAGGAATTAAAAAAGAAAAGTAAAATTTCTTCTTTGCGCGCCGCTCAAGCTGAACCAGCCCAGAAAAAAGGCGTAACCGCTGACGAAGACGAAGATGAGTTAGGTATTCCGGCGTTTATTAGGAAGAAGATGATGTAAAAACAAACTAAAGAATAAAATATATCGTGCCAAAGGCAGATCCGCCTCTGGCGGAAAAGATAAAAAATATTTAAAGCATCCCTGGTAAAGGGGTGTTTTATAAAAAATTTAAATATAAAACTGGAGGAAAAATACAATCAGGAGGAGAAAATGAAAACATCTTGGCAATGTCAAGTTTGCGGCAAAAGCGGATTGGTTAGACATTGGCTTTTTAGAGATTTAATGTATATTTTTGAAAGAATCAGTAGGGACCATAGAAAATTATCATTAGAAAAGTGTACTAATCCTGTTGAAAAACTAGAGATATCAGCCGGAGATGTAAAATAATTATTTTAACACTCTCGCTAACCTATCAGGTAAGCGAGTTTTTATTAAAAAACGACTGGGGTAGCAGTCGTTAGTTACGAGGCTTAATTGTTTTGTTATCACGTAAACACTAAGTTGCTTAGTAGCGGTGGTTTGGTTTTTATCTTCTTGGGTAAAGTCATTTCATCTTTGCCTTTAGCGGTAAAGGATTCAAGAAACTTCTGATTAAGTTCAGTCCAATCTGTCTTAAAAAATTCGGTCCAATCATAGTGCAGAAAGTTTTGATATTCTCTGGGGTGACGTTTTAACTCATTTTTTTGGAATTGAAAGAATATTTTTTTCCACTTTTCACTTTCTTTTAAGGCAGAGGTAAAAAATTCTGGCTCTTTAAGTTTTAATAAAGATCCAGCCCGAGGGTCGTTAGAATTAATTCTTCTTTCCATTAAAAAATGGAGAAATTTTGTATGTACATAAAGTGCCAGTAAACCACTAACATGTTTCATTAAATAATCATTCATGCTCGTTGGATAAACACAGAAATTTTTTATGCAATGAGCAGAGCCTAGAGCTAATAAATTAAGCTGAAGAACAGTCAAGCCCAACATGGTTTTGTCGCCTTTCTGAAAGTACAATTCAAAGTTGAACATTTTTTATCCCTCCTTTGCTTTAGCTTGTAAATAGCGTCTTGATAAATATTATTTTAGCATAAAAACAGAAAGCAGTAAACTGCCTGCCTGCGAAGGCAGGTAAACAGAAAACGGAAAATAGAAAGCAGAGAATGGTTGGTAGGTTTGCTTACCTATCCGCGTAGGTTGGAGTAGGTAAGTTATCCTGAAAAATATGGATATAAAATTATATTTTTCCACATATCCACAGCCTAAAAATCAAGATTCATTTTTAAAGCAAAACATTTTCTAATTTTTTAGAAAAAACTAGTCTAAAATTAGCCAAAGTGGGGATTGTTGACTATACTATATCTAGTGGTATAATTAGAGATAGAGCTACTAGATATTGGTAATTTTTGGTTGTAGGGAGAAGAAGCACTTATTAAAAGCCCTCTTAAATTTCTGTTTTAGGCTTAAAACCAGTGCTTTTTTGTTTGCTGTCAAAAATCATCAGTTTGTCCTTAAATTTTATTTA
>Ga0315282_10000458_pt1 | contig 81078 bp, 62 predicted proteins | sample YL17G07_20_MG_FD_203693 | JGI IMG/M metagenome (GOLD analysis project Ga0315282, IMG submission 203693) | Sediment microbial communities from Yellowstone Lake, YNP, Wyoming, USA - YL17G07_20 | ecosystem: Environmental > Aquatic > Freshwater > Lake > Sediment | place: USA: Wyoming | collected...
AAGCAACTTTAATATAAGATTTTTCACTTTTTTAATAGGAATAGCACGCGGATGACGCGGATTAAACGGATTTTCGCAGATTTCTCTTTATTTATTTTCGATCTGTGTAAATCCGTCAAATCCGCGTTATCCGCGTGCTATTTCCTAAAGTTTAAAAGGATTTCTTAAATTTGCTTAATATTTTCAAAACATGAATGTCAATGAAATTCTACTGAAATGCGAGGGTTTGACGAAGAATTTCTACGTCAAACAAAGGGAGATTCAAGTCCTTAAAGGCATTGATCTGTCAGTCAATAAGGGTGAAATAGTTGTGATCTCCGGTAAAAGTGGTACAGGCAAGTCTACCCTTTTGTGGATATTAGGCGGACTTGAGCGGCCAACCTCTGGCAAATTAGTATTTGAAGGTCGTTTTATAGATGAGTTGTCCAATGAGGACTTAGCAATTCTGCGACGCAGAAAGTTTGGTATTATTTTTCAGAATTTTAACCTGTTGCCTTCATGGACAGCGTTTGAGAACGTTGAAGCGGCTATGTTGCATACTGGCATTTCAAAATCCGCCCGAAAAGAGAAAGCAAAAGCTTTGCTAGGTGAACTCGGACTTAGTGATAGATTTGATAATTTGCCATCAGAACTCAGCATCGGTCAGCAACAGCGGGTAGCAATCGCCAGAGCCATTGCAAATGAACCGTCACTCATCTTTGCCGATGAACCCACAGGTGACGTTGATCCAGAAACAGCAACGGAGATCATTGATCATTTGATCCAACCAGTGAAAGAGAAAACCGTTACTCTAATCGTAACCACACATGGCGCATTTCCATTAGATATTGCAGATAGAGTATTTTATATGAAAGATGGAAAGCTTGTTTAATAACTAATAAATCTAACATTGGCAAGCTACGGCATATTAAAATACTCTTGACAAATACGTTAAATTTATCGTATGATGATATTAACGTACTATATTTTTATCGTATTTCTAATTTATCGTAAATTATTTAAAAGGAATGATGGTATGAAAGCGAATCCCGGTGGATATATCCCTCCAAAAGACGTTGTTGGGCGTGATGAATTGATCCAGCGTCTCTGGCGTATTCTGGAAAGACAAAGCCTTATTCTATGCTCTGAGCGAAGGATGGGAAAAACCTCTATTATTAAAAAAATGATAGCCGAAGCACCTAAAGATAAGTTCCTTCCTGTTTTCCGCGATCTGGAAGGAGTAAAAACACCCCTTGAATTTGTAAGGGAAGTTATTAACGATGTTTACGAATATTTAAGCCGCTTGGGTAAAGCAACGAAAAAACTTGATAGTTTTTTGACTAAGATCGGAAAGACAAAGTTCGGTGGTGTTATCGAATTAGATATTTCTATTTCTCATTGGAAAGACTTACTGACTAATACAATAGAGGATCTTGTTGAAAATCAGGCTCACACAGTAATCCTTTTTTGGGATGAACTCCCGGTAATGCTCTATGATATTAAGAAAAACAACAATGAAAATTTGGCGATAGAGATACTAGATACATTGAGATCACTGCGTCAGATGCACTCGGAATTGAGAATGGTTTTCACTGGCTCTATCGGGATACACAACGTCATAACATCACTTAAACGTGCGGGTTCCACCAATGATCCAACGAATGATATGTATACAGAAGAAATTCTGCCTTTATCACCTGAATTTGCTCAAGAACTGGCACAGCGTTTGCTAGATGGTGAAGGGATCAAAACTGATAGTGTGCAGGCAACTACGAAAGCAATCGCTGAAGCTATAGATGGTAACGCATATTATATCCATCACGTTGTTGATCAAATGGCAAAGCGGAAGGATCAAGGAGTTACCGAAAATAAAAAAACAGTTGATGAGATTGTGAATACCTGTCTCACTGATCCGCTTGACCGATGGCACATGAACCATTATTATGAGCGTGTCAGCAGTTACTACACTGAACAAGAACAGCCTCTGGTATTGGGATTGCTTGATATTTTAGCGACTTCAGACCAACCAATTCGGCTTGATGATCTGTTTAACTTGCTTAAATCCAGAATAGTGACTGAAGATAAAGAAAAAATACGCAATATATTGACATTGCTCAGGCGCGATCATTACGTTAGCCTGATGAGTGATGGCACTTACGAATTCCGCTTCCCATTGATCAAGCGATGGTGGCGGATGAATAGAGGGTGAAAGTGATGAAATCTTTTATATCTCGGTTCACTCCCAGCCTTATGAAGCATGATGATCTGGAAGCGATATTCGTCCAGCGTGAATCACTGGCAAGCAGGATAGTCGAACTCATACGAGACAGTATCTTGACATCCGCAAAGCATCATGTTTTACTCGTCGGTCCACGGGGTATTGGCAAGACTCACCTCGTTGCAATTGCCTACCATCGTATCAAGGAAATGGGCGATCTAAGTAAACGATTACTCATCGCATGGTTACGTGAGGAGGAATGGGGTGTCACATCATTTCTTGATCTGCTGATGCGTATATTCCGTGTGCTGTTGGAAGAATATAATGATACATTACTCAAAGAAGGTGTAGAATCACTTTATGAGCTATCTCCTGATGTTGCTGAACGAAAAGCAGGGGAGTTGCTCAAGGATTTTGTGGGTGATCGCACATTACTCATCATCTCAGAAAATCTGGAAGAATTATTCAGTGGATTAGGGGATGAAGGACAAAAGCGTTTGCGATCATATTTGCAGGGGAACCCATTTTCCACAATCCTTGCAACAGCGCAAAGCCTTTTTAATGGCATATCGCTTCAGACATCACCTTTCTATGGCTTCTTCAATATAAATCATCTGGAGGAACTTGATCTTGATAATGCGACTAATCTGCTGGAAAAAATAGCAGAATTCAATGGAGATAGAGAACTCGCATCTTTCATTGAGACGCCAAACGGGAAATCTCGTATTCGTGCTGTCCATCATCTGGCAGGTGGAAGCCATCGTGTTTACGTCATCTTTTCTCAGTTCATAAACCGTGATACACTGGATGAGTTAGTAGAATCCGTAATGAAAACGCTGGATGATCTGACGCCCTATTATCAGGTGAGAATGATGTTGCTTTCACCGCAACAGCGCAAGATCGTGGAATTTTTATGTAACCGCCGGGGCGCTGCAAACGTCAAAGAGATCGCTGAAAGGTGCTTCATGGCGCATCAGACAGCATCGGGTCAACTCAAGGTATTGAAGGACATGGGCTACGTCCGTCCTGATACAGTTGGTCGTGAGTCGTATTATGAGCTACGGGAACCGTTAATGCGATTATGTTCTGACGTAAAAAAGCAGAGAGGCGAGCCAATCCGTCTGCTGGTGGATTTCTTGAGAATTTGGTTTTCGCCATACGAATTGGAACAGAGATTATCAATGCTTGGATCAGATAACTCCCTTGAACGGGAATATTTGCTTCGAGCTTTACAGATTTCAAAAGAGGATCCGGGGAATCCAGTAATTTCAGCGTGTTTGAAAGATTTATTTACTTATTTGTCAAAAGCGGATTTTACTCATGCTCTTGAGGTTGTAGACGAGTTGGTCGTAATACAAGGGAACTCATTTGATTGGGGAATTCGTGGTATCTGCCTTGGTGGATTGGAACGCTATGAAGAAGGACTGGCTTCTTGTGCTAAAGCGATTGAACTTGATCCTGAGAATGGAGTAGCCTGGTTATCTCAAGGTAGTGTATATTATAGGCTTGGTCGTCATGAAGAAGCACTTTTATCAGTTAATAGAGCAATTGAGTTAAAACCGAATCACGATACGATTTGGTTTAGTCGGGGAATGGTATTGTTTAATCTCAAGCGATATGATGAAGCCTTTGCTACATTTAACAAAGCAATTGAACTTGGATATCAAGATTCGATTGTTTTTTTTAAGCGCGCAGAATCAATTTTGGCTATGAATAGATGGAATGATGGGATCAAAGCTCTGGAAGATGCTCTTATACACTTTGCTCATGCAGATAAGCCAGACGCAGGTAATACAATGTCAATCATCAGTAACATATTCAGCAATATACAGGATTTGTCTTTGTGGCGAGATCGTATAAAGACACTAATAAAACTTTATAGCAAGCATAATGTCTTATCTTCTCTTGGACAAGGGCTTGTGCGGGGCATATCTGATCTGTATTCTCCGATGGTCAGCGACATGGCGGTGCAGGCATGGTTAAACGTCTGGCGGGAAGTTGGCGGAAACAAACCAGAATTACAAATACCATTACGACTTTTGGATTCCGCTGTCCGTTATCGCAAGTCGAAAGATATTCGTATTCTATTGGAATTGCCTGTTGAGGAGCGTGAAGTGTTGAAGCAGTTGCTGGGCATTGAGGAAAAGCTGACTTAACCTTGACAAACATCGGGCGTTATGTTAGAATTCGGTTAATTCAAAGTTATTAAACTGTGGAAACAGTCTGTAGAGAAAAATTAGCTGAGGTGGTTGACTTGAAAAGATTATACCTTATCGTTGACATTGTAATTGGCATTCTCATAATAGCATTGATTATTATTACTGTCACTCAACGTAGTAAAACTGGATATTATTATCAGGATGCCCAAAAAGCTTATGAAAAAGCAGAGAATGCCGCCGCTTCTTGGGATATTAACGACCCTAAAAAATTGAGTAAACTCTCTGAGTTATATCGGAAAGTATTTGAAAAGTATCCCGACAGCAGATGGGCTGATATAGCAATTTATAGATTGGCATCTAAAATCGAGCCATCTGAAGAAGAGGCTATGATACTTTATAGGAAACTTATTCGGGACTATCCTGACAGCGAATACGTTGTACAGTCAATATACAGCATTGGAATGGGACATTACGATAAGGGAGATTACATTACAGCCATAGTTGAGTTTGGTAAGATAATATCTGATTATCCCGACAGCCCGCTTGCAGAGAAGGCATTTTTCAATACCGCTATGAGCAAATACTCTCTTGCTAAGTGGGACGAAGCGTCTCTTGATTTTCAGGAGTTTGAAAAGCGTTATCCCAGGAGTGAGTTAGTTGATAATTCACAGACTTACAGGGGTATAGTAGATATAAACAAGAAAGACTATGAAACGGGCATAAAGACTCTTGAAGAGGTGATACAGAAATACCCGGGTTCTGACTCCGCCGACAAAGCTCAATTTAACATTGCGGCATCTTACTTTGATCAGAATAAATATGATGAAGCTGTTGCGGCATTTGACAAACTCATAGACTCTTACCCAAGCAGTGAGTTTTTAGAAGAATCTAAAATCATGTTGTCTTCTTGCTACGAAAAACAAAATAAAGATCAGAAGGCGGTCACTAACTTGCGTAAGTTTCTGGATCAATATCCAAATAGTACTTATGCAAGCAAAGCTGAGGAATTTTTGGCTGAAATATATACGTTGAAACTCAAGAACACTAAGAATGCAATTGATACTTACCAAAAGATTGCAGATAATACTCAATATGATTATGATACCCGAAAGAATGCACAGTATCAGGTAGGCCAGTTATATGAATCACAGAGAAATTATACGCAAGCTATCGAAACTTATAAAAAACTTGTAGCAGATTTTGCCAACCAAATGTCAAAACCCAATCAGCCGGCTGATAAGATTGACAAAGCCTATATTATAAACCTACAAAATATGCAGCAAAAGATTCCCGGACAACCTGCAACTGAGACTCCGGGAGCAGGACAAGAAAAATAATAGGAATTAAGAATTAAACCACAGATACACACAGATTGGATTTTAAGATTCAAAGATTATAAGATTATAAGATTTAAAGATTCTAAAATGCTTTTGTGATAATAATTTTATAATCTTAGAATTTTCCAATCTTCAATTGAATCCGTGTGTATCTGTGTTCATCTGTGGTTTAATGATAAATTGTTACCTAAATCTGTCTGGAAAATGAACTGTTCCCGAGTTTAGTAAAGAAATTCGTGATTATTCGTGCTATTGGTTCACCAAATTAATTATTAGTCTTATAAAAAATATAATTGTAGGTTGGGTCGAAGCATGAGACCCAACTTTGATAATATTATGTTGGGTTTCGTTCCTCAACCCAACCTACTTTTGAGGTTTATAAGATAAATAATTAATCTGGTTAAGCACTATTCACGGATTTATTTTTTAATTGGATATATGTCTAAAATCATACTGTTCATCGTAATCGCATTTCTAACAATATTTTGGGTAGTTGATCACAGTAGTTCTGAAATAGTTGACTATATTGTGGCTGTGGTCAACAGTGAACCTATAACAATGAGTATGTTAGAAGATGCGATGAATGCTTTTTGGGTCGATCCGGAAACTCTCCCCAAAACTCCTAAAGATGCTCTTGATCAGTTGATTGATCATAAGCTAGAGCTTCAGGAGGCAAATAGGCGCGGCATATTTGTCACCGATGAAGAGCTATCCAGTGAAATGAATCGTATATCATCTAAATTTCCAACCAAAGAAAGTTTTAACCAAACCCTAAAACAGCATGGCATGACTCTGGAAGATTTGCAGGCAGATCTGAATGAAGAGCTTGTGATTCGTAAGATGATAGAACGAAAATTCGGACAATTTATAAGGGATTCTGACCTTGAAGGTGAAGCAACGGACTTTTTCGAGAAAAATAAAGCGAAATTTGTTATTCCTGAATCTGTTCAGATCGATCAGGCTTTCTTTAAACTTGATCCGAATTCTAATAGTTTCACAAAAGAAAACGTAAGAACAAAAGCTGAAGAAGCGTTAGACAAAATTAAGAAAGGTGCCAGTTTCTCAGAATATACCAGTAGTATAAGATCGGGTTATGTCAACGTTGACCAGTTGTCTCCTGTGGAACTGGCAGAAGCGGTATCTGGAATGAATATAGGAGAGATCAAAGGTCTTATTGAGACACCGACAGGATATTATATAATCCGACTCAATGACCGAAGAGCGTCCCGACAGGCTACTTTTAACGAAGTTAAAGATCAAATCGAGGCGCAGCTTCGTCAGCAGAAAATAAAGGCTGATCTGGAAGCGGAACTTCAAAAACAACGCCAGACAGCAGAAATAAAAATCAACTATCCGAAATAAGAGATACTGGATAGTAATCGTTAAAAAATGCTATTTTGACATAGTATTTCAACGTTTTTCACAACCCCCTGACCCCCTTTGCTAAGGGGGAATGTTGACACGACTCGATTTATTCCCCCTTAAAAAAGGGAGTATTCCGCATGATTCCCCCTTAAAAAAGGGGGCTAGGGGGTTGTTTTTAGGACGTTTATGTATTTTTTAACGATTACTGGATATAGAATAAAAACCGGAATCTACATCCAGAATACAGATAGTGAGGTAAATATATGTGTTCTACTAAATTCAAAGTTGTCTATACTGATTCGTATCATCCCAACCTCGGACCAGAAAAAGCAATGCTTGACGAGATAGATGCAGAATTAATAACAAAAGAGTGTAAAAATGAAGATGAAACCATCGAAGTATGCAAAGATGCTGACGCTTTGATGGTTCAACACGCTAAGATTACAAGAAGAGTCATCGAAAATCTTAGCAAATGCAAGATCATAGCACGATTTGGCGTTGGCTACGATAACATTGACATTAAATCCGCTACAGAACATGGCATCATGGTGGCTAACGTACCAGACTATTGTATTGATGAGGTTTCGTCTCAAGCCATAGCTTTTATTATGGCGTTATCTAGGAAGATAGTTCTGCTAAATAACAGCATTAAATCAGGTAACTGGGACCACCAAATTGCAATGCCAATTTTTAGAATAGAAGGACAGATACTTGGTATAATTGGACTTGGCAGGATAGGTACTGCTACTGCAAAAAAGGCTTTAGGGCTTGGCTTTAAGGTACAGGCTTATGATCCTTATGTGTCTCATACTGATCTAGACGTGGCTTTTGTTGACTTTGATGAATTGCTCAGGACGTCGGATTTTGTATCTATCCATACCCCGTTGACAGATGAAACCTACCATATAATCAGTCGAGAAGAATTGCGAAAGATGAAGAAAGAAGCATTTCTGATAAATACGGCGAGAGGGGCAATCATTGATGAGTCATCACTGTATGGGGCGTTAAGGGTTGGCACTATCGCTGGAGCCGCCGTTGACGTTTTTGAGCATGAACCGCCTTTACCGAATAACCCATTATTAAAGCTAGATAACTTTATAGTGACCCCTCATTCTTCTTTTTATTCTGAACAATCGAATGATTTGCTACAACTAGAAACTACTCGTGCAGTAGTATCGGTATTAAAAGGTGGATCACCAAGATCACTTGTAAATCCTGAAGTGCTTGAAGTGATAAAGGAGACTATTATATAAAAGTCAAGGATTTTTTTCATAAGACAGGGAAGCTTATGTAAGTGTAACCTAACATAAGCAACTTTAAGAAAAGGTACTAAACTTTTCAGTTACCAGAATCGTTTATTCACAAGGCTTTTCCTAACTGAAAACTAAAAACTCAAAACTGCTTATATAAACAACGAAAGGAGTAGGTATATTGAAAGCGATCTTCTCTTCGCTTTTTAGTGTACCAGAATAGAATGCAAGCATTAACCAGTATTGAACGCATAGACAATATACTAAGAAGAAAACCTGTAGACCGTGTTGGGTTAAATGAAAGCTTTTGGGGTGAAACAATAGGCCGCTGGCGCGGTGATGGATATCTTGGTGAAAATGAGTCGCTTGAGACTCACTTCAATTATGACTACCGACAGGGTGGATGGCCTAATATGGCATCGGTGCTTGATTATACAGAACAGGTTATTGATGAGACAGATGAATGGCGGTTGGTTCGTAACGCAAATGGCGCTCACCTGAAATGGTGGAAGCATAAGGCTGGAACACCTGAACACGTATTCTTTGAGGTTCAGGACCGTGTTGGTTGGGAAGAGCAAATTCGTCCTAATTTGCTGGATGATAGTGTTCTGCGAAAACGCATAAGCGTCGAGGGTTATCGCAACGCATTACAGGACTCACACGCTAATAACAAGTTCTTTTTCCTGAATGGAGTAAACGTATTCGAGTGCATACACCCAGTTTGCGGGCATGAAAACATGCTGATCGGTATGGCACTTGATCCTGATTGGGTTCGGGATATGTGTAATGTTTATGCTGATCTGATTGTCAAATGTAATGAGATACTCATATCTGAAGGCGGTAGACCTGACGGCGTATTCTTCTATGAAGATATGGGATTCAAAGCCAAACCGTTTATGTCACCAAAGATGTATAAAGAAATAATCTGGCCCGCTCATAAAAAGACCTTTGAGCAGGCGCATAGCTATGATCTTCCGGTGGTGATACATTCATGTGGTTACGTGGAGCCATTAGTTCCGGGACTCATTGAGGCTGGTATGGATTGCTTACAGGCGATGGAAGTCAAGGCTGGTATGGATCTTGTTTACTTGAAAAAGACTTATGGTGATCGCATCGCTTTCTGTGGTGGAATGGATATTCGCTTATTAGAAACCAATGACCTTTCAAAAGTGGAAGAAGAATTACAGAAGAAACTTCCCGTAGCTATGGAAGGCAGTGGGTACATCCTGCACAGTGATCACAGCGTTCCAAATACCGTAGATTACAAGACATATAAATATTTTGTCGATCGTGGTCTGGAGATCGGAACGTATAAATAATACGAGTTTTCCAGTCATTGCGTATCTCTTTATTTCTCGACTTTGTTCATTTGTAACCGTTAAAAAATAGCACACGGATAAACACTGATTTAGATGGATTTTCACTGATCAAATCTGCGAAAATCCGTCTAATCCGTACAAATCCGTGTGCTATTCCTATACTATTATTTTATAAATAAGGAGATATTGTTGCATTAGAAGATAGAATCGTACGAGGTGATTTTAGTGGGTAAGATACAGATTCTTTACTATCTTGAGGACATTACACAAGAAAATTTTATCACTGCAATTGTTAAGAGAATAGCCATGGATGAAGAAATTCATGAAAACCCGCTAAACTAAAGAAAAAGAATTGACAGATTCAATATTAAGCATTAAAATAGCGACATGATGAATAAGCGTGGATTATCGGGGGGGGTATGTAAATTCTTGATATTGCTGGTGTAAACTAGCTGAATAACCTTTATCACGTATTCAATGGACTATGAAATGAGAATAATATGGTAGACTACGCAACAATCATGTCCCAAATTCAGGAACAATATCTCGCAGGTCCTATCCCTTGGGTTATTGGTTTCTCAGGAGGTAAGGATAGTACTACTGTCTTGCAAATGATATTCTATGCGCTTTCTACATTACCAGAGGAGAAATTGCACAAACAAATTCATGTGATCTGCAATGATACGCTTGTTGAAAATCCCGCAATTGCAAAGCATGTGGATGAGGAATTGAAAAAGATTGAGATAGCAGGCAAATCGAGATTATTCAAACATAATCCAGATTTGTTTAGTGTAATAAAGGTGAAGCCCAAACTTGAGGATACTTTTTGGGTGAATCTGATAGGCAAAGGCTATCCTTCACCCAATCGTTGGTTTCGCTGGTGCACACAACGTATGAAGATCAATCCAACCAATGATTACATTTTGAATACCGTAAGCAAACACGGACAAGCAATCATAGTTCTTGGAACGAGAAAAGCGGAATCACCTAATCGAGCCTTGACAATGAAAACATACGATAATGGTGAACGCTTACGCAAACACAGATTACCAAACGCTTTTGTTTACGCCCCAATAGCCGACCTATCCAATAACGAGGTTTGGGCTTATCTTTTGCAATCTCCAAATCCATGGAATGGAAATAACAAAAAACTACTCAAACTGTATGGTAATGCTTGCTCCTCTGGTGAATGTCCGTTTGTTATTGAAACAGGAACACAAAGTTGCGGAAAGTCACGTTTTGGATGTTGGGTTTGCACTGTCGTAGATAGAGATAAGTCAATGGAAAACTTTATTGATAACGGTGAAGAATGGATGCAAGAATTGTTAAATTTCCGCAACTGGCTTTATGATATACGACAAGAGATATATCAATGTGTTCCTAGTAATCTTAATGGAAATGCCAAATTTGGTCCATTTTTAATTACAACTAGGAGAGAGATTCTTGACAGATTATTGCAAATACAAAAACATTTATCTATTGAATTGATAACTCCAACTGAGTATAATTATATTCAGAAACTCATAAATAGAGATGCTGAAAATCAAATACAGCAAGGACTAAATGAATTTGTATTTGAATTATCAGATGATTCTAAAATAGCTACTGTATCTGACTTTAATATAGTTCAAACTTCACGGAAACGACTTGGATCGATTAGCTTAAAGCGAATGAAACTTATTAAAATTAATAGTGCATCTTCAGAATACTCAAAATTAACACGAGTAATATACTATTCAATATGAAAACAGAAATTATTGAAACAACGATAGAAGAAACGGGAGAAGGAACAATCCGTGTTGCAGATATTACCATTGCTCAGTTAAGCCGTGGTCTCTATCGAAGCACGGCAAATGCATTTAAAGAATTGATTAACAATGCCTACGATGCTGATGCAACGGTTGTTAGGATCAACACAAATTTTCCAGAATTTGATTTTATATCCTGCGCCGATAATGGTATTGGTATGCCAATTGAGCAATTTCTGAGATATTTTGACAAAAATGGTATAGGTAGCTGTAATAAACGAAAGCATAAGAAAGATACAACGGAAAAATACGGGCGTCCCATAATTGGAAGACTTGGTATAGGAATGCTTGCCGTTGGACAGTTGTGTAACGGCTTTGAGATCGAATCTCATTATAAAGATGAACATGGACAAGGTAAAGCATACCGTGCTGAAATTATTTTATTAGATGATGAAATTCCAGACAAAGAAGATATTATGCGTAATGATGACCTAGAAACTAAAGAAATGCAGGTTGGAACGTGGAAGTATGAGATAATTGATTATGATGAAAACAAGCAAGGGTTTCGTATATATTCTTACGACATACGTACGGTATTTAGAAATGAAATGAAATCAAGTATTAGTGAAGAAGAACGTAAAAAAATATCCTTTAGATTTTCAAAACTACATTCAGAATTTTATGGAAATACAGATAAATCAATTCGTGAATGTAAACCTTATTTAGAAACAATATGGGAATTGTCTATTTTATGTCCTCTCCCTTATATTGATAAAGAAGAATATCCGATTGATACAGATTTTTTTTCATCAGAACAAAAGAATTCTCCTGATTTTAAAAGGGCAATACAAATTATAAAAGATCGTCAACTGCAATTCTTAAATGAAAATTTCCAAGTAGTTTTTGATGGAATTGAACTAAAACGTCATATTCAACTGGCAACAGATACTGAAAGAATATATGAGATATGTCCTATTGAATTTAATGATGATGTGTTTGGATCTCGTTTAAAATTTTCTGGTTACTTATTTGCACAAATTCCAGCGGCTATTAGACCTTTGGAATTGAATGGAATACAAATTCGTCTGAGGGGAGTTGGAATTGGCGGTTACGATCCTACATTCCTAAAATACTATGAACAAATAGAAACTATACGTAGCAAATGGGTTTCTGGAGAAATATACGTTGACAATGGGCTTGAGTCCGCACTTAATATAGATCGTGACAGTTTCAATGAGCATGATGAACATTTTAAGAAATTACAGCAACATATTCATGCCAAACTAGGTGTATTCTTTAACAGAATAGAGACAAAAGCACAAGAAAGAAGAGATGAAAAACAAAAAGTCAAAAAGATAGAAAAAGAAGAAAGTATTGATAATATTATTGTTGAAGAATCAAAAGGTAAATTCAAAAGAATCCTCAGGCAAGATTTGGGAAAGGATGCTCGTATTGTAAAAGTCAATAAATCTAATGGAGAAATAATCCTAAATACTGCTGCACATCCAATAAGAAGTAAAACAGGTCGTATGTACATAGAAAATATTGAACTTGTGTATCAAGTTGCAAAACATATAGCAAAAACAAGCGAAGAACGTGATGTATTGTTCTCAAAAATTATAAAGAAGGTATTTGATAAGCTAATATGATTAAATATGATACTTACTATGAAAAACACTGCGGTCGTTATTATGGGTGGTTGCCAGCAAGTAAAGAATATAAAAGCCATTCAGAAAAAGATTCTTTGAAGTATTTTACTCTCTGCGCTGAAGAAGCAATTGATGTTTTTATGTTTGAATTAGAGGGAGTGCTTTTCCGTGATGAATATGGATTACTCCCAAATGTATTCATTTGTGAAAGTGATATTTCCATTGCTGATAAGATTTTCTCGCGTGTTCGTCCTCCAGTTAAGGAAGCTTTAATTATAGGACGACTCCAAGAAATATTAACATTTCAAGATGATAATGATACTAGAGATAAATCAATAGATGGTGAAAAGCGAATTAGTGATTCCAACGTTCGTAAAAAGCTATATATCAAAGGTTTAGCTCAAAGATTAGAGAGTTATTTTCCGTTTGATATAATCAACTTTGACCCCTACGGCAATCTTCTAAATCCTGACGATAGGTCAAACAAACTATATCAATCCTTTGAGAGAATATTCGAGTTGCAAAAAGCCATTAATACCTTTTTACTCTTTGTAACCACTCCAATCATAGATATTCATAGCGAATTTAAATGCAGATTTAGAAGTGATTTTGATTCTAATGTATCTAACTATGATAAAATAAGTTCTGCTCTAAAATCATTAATTGGAACGACCAACTACGATGAACTTGATGAAAATAAGCGGATCTCTATAACGATTGCAAAATCTATTGTAAATCAAACTGCAAAAAATAAGGGATGGAGTAGTGAACATAAAGGAATTTATATTTACGAAAATATTCACGGCACAAAAATGCTCACATCAGTTGTTCAATTTACTCAGATTACTCAGGAAAATGGTTTATTTATTGAATCTTTATATGTAGATGACATTGTTAGAGTAATTAAGAATATGCCAAGATATTATTCATACGAGGATTCATTGAAAGATCAAGAAGTAATAGAACATTTGAAAAGAATTGTTCAATTTCGGGAAAATTCTCGAAATCAAGAGGATTAATCATCATCCATGGCTCAACTTCTAAGAATATAAGGATGAAATGACAAAGAAAGTAGTAATCGCTTTAATTTTTCTTGTGTGTGGAATATGTTTTAATTCTGACGCAGATACACTGTCTGTCAAGCCATGGCAGAGGTATAGCGTCATTCCAAAATACGAGGTTTTTGAGGTTATACTTTCACACTTTCAGGAATACGATAATCCCTTCCTTGACGTATCAATCAAGGCAGTATTTACGTCACCGAGTGGAGAGCAGTATAAAGTAGGCGGGTTCCATTACGGTTCGCTTAATAAACCTACGATTAAGAAGGAATTACCACCGGATGGCAAGGGTCGCCCAAAGATTGAGTATATTTTTGATGAAGCTAATATCTGGAAGGTGCGATTCACTCCCTCAGAAGTTGGAAAATGGAAATACTCCTATGTATTTGCTAATAATAAAGGTCAGATAGCGACAGGGTCGGGAGAATTTGAGTGTATAGAAGGTCGTGTCCACAATACCGGATTTGTCCGACAGGATCCAAAGAATCCGTTTCGCTGGGTCTTTGATGATGGGACGCCGTATTATCCCATCGGGCTTCAAGATGGCGTTTTTGATGGTGATGGGCTTGGAACAGTATTGGCTAACTGGGCTTTAGAAGGTCCATTCCGACCGGATCGTAAAGGTTTTCCAGACCCTCCGCCGGGTGCAATGTTCAAGCCCGGTCCTTCAAACGACCCGATGAATGCAGACATATATTTCAGAAGATATGCAAGGAGCGGTTTCAATCTTCTACGGTTCTCTCAACAGAACTTTTCGCTCTCGTTAATGAAGGACTTTGACTACTACCTTAAACAAGAATCAATTATGGTGGACGAATATTTATTACATGCCAGAAAGTACGGATTCAGGATATTTTATGGTATTTTCGGCTATCAGAACGTATTTAACGAACATCCTGATGATGCTGTCGCTATGGAAAAAGTCAAACGGTTCATAAAATACAGCGTTGATCGCTGGGGCACTTACGTTGACTTCTGGGAGTTCCTGAATGAACAGAAAGCTGATACTAAATGGTATGAGATCATGATCCCTTACCTGCAATCAATAGATCCCTATCACCATCCCATCACTACAAGCTGGGAACGCCCTGAGATCGAGGGTATTGAGATCAATGCACCGCATTGGTACGTAGGCTTGACTAAGGTATCGGATTCGGATAAACTTGTCCTCGAACAGGCGAAGGAATGGAAACGTTTTAATAAGCCTGTCGTCGTAGGTGAAACTGGAAATTGGACGGATGGAGACCCAAAAAAAAGACAGCCGGGGATCGGCGGTGCGTGGGATTCTGAATCGCACTTGAGGATGCGTGTCCGTAACTGGACTGCGCTGTTCAATGAAATATCTTTCGTCTTCTGGAACACCAGCTATGCCAAAGACGGTCATAATATGAATATATGGCTTGGCCCGAAAGAGCGCCAATATGTCAAAGCCATGCAGGATTTTGCTTATGCACTTGGCGGGAACGTTAGCATGAAAAACGTTGACGTTTCTAATCCAGAATTGGCAAGGGCTTATGGACTCACAACTGACACTCGCTTTGGCGCTTACATCGTACACGCAGAAGATTATTCAAAAACGCTTAAAGGTCTTACCGTAACTATGGATATTCCGAAGGCTGGAAATGGCTACTGGTATTCTCCTGAGAATGGTGCAATACTTGGATCATTCAAAACGGAATCAGGAAAGCAGACATTCACTGTTCCCGATTTCAATCTCGACATAGCTTTGCTGATCGGTGTTGAAGCACCGCCGGACAGCGATAGGGATGGCAAGCCAAACGACATTGATGAAGATGATGACAACGATGGTTATCTTGATTCAGTAGATGCTTTTCCGCTTGAGCCAGAGGAATGGGCAGATAAAGATGGAGACCTTATCGGTGATAATATGGACGCAGATGATGACGCTGACGGTATCGGAGATGATCAGAATGGCAACGGCATACCCGATAATGAAGAAATGGACTTTGATGGAGACCACATAGACAGGGCTGGCATAGTTCCCTGGGATGCTTTCCCATTTGATCCGAACGAATGGCGTGATTCAGACGGTGATGGTATCGGAGATAATGCGGATAAAGACAATGACGGTGATGGCTATTCTGACGGAGAAGAAAGACAGGCTGGCACTAATCCGTTTGATAAGCTGAGTTTTCCCGAAGAACCACATTAATTTGATCAAGTGTTAATAGTATCTCTTGATCCGAAAACCTTAATCAAATCCCCCTTTAGTTAAAGGTGGAAATGACTTGATTCTCTCAATGTTCACAAATCTGTGGGTAAAGATTAGTTTAGCTAAAGGGGGAAACAACTTGATTTACCCGATGTCCACAAATTTGTGGGTAAAGATAAGCATTTCATGAGAGAGGGAGATATTAACCTAAAAACTAATCTGATTGACCATTAACACGAATTGTAAAATTGAGGAAATTTATGAATATTCGTATCAAGATTCCCTTTGAAAAATTGGCACTTTCATGGATTCCTCTATAACATGGTCAATATAAGAGTCAACATCGCTGTCTAAATGTCCTGCGTCTAGTGATATAAACAGGAAAAACTCTCTGGTTCCTTTGTTTCCAGTCAGATGGCTGTGAGTAACGCCAACGAGATAAAAACCTGCTTCTTTCACGAAGTTCATGAGCTTATGCAAAACCTCTTTATACATTTCAGTAGTTTCGATTTTGCCTGTTCTGCGTACCTCTGAATCTGGCACTTCAAACAGTGGTTTCACCAGACAGAGCATTTCGCCCTTCTGATCCAGAAGGCGTGATACGATTGGAATCGCCTTAGTTAATGAGAGGTAGGATAAGTCCACAGTGGCAAAGATTGGTTTTGGGTCCAACTGCTCAGGATTTACAGTACTGATATTTGTCCGCTCCATGTTTACAACCCGCTTATCAATCCTGAACTTTCCCGCTAATTGACCGAATCCAGCATCTACAGCATAGACCTTTGAAGCGTTATTCTGCAAGAGACAGTCAGTAAATCCGCCAACAGATGCACCGGTGTCCAGAACAACTTTACCAGAAATATCTATATTAAAATCCTGCAGCGCCCCTTCCAGCTTAAATCCACCTTTTCCAACGTATTTCTTAGAATAATCTTTGATGCGAATGTCAGCATCTACGGACACAGTATATCCTGCCTTGCTGATGGGGTAATCATCAACCAGCACTTTACCACTCATAATCCAGCTAGTTGCTGTCTGACGATCTGGAAACAACCCTCTGTCTATCAGCAGTTTCCAGAGATTAACTTTTTTCACAGCGCTACCTCCAGTTGGGGGTGACAATGGCTATCACTTTATATTTTCCTCAATTGAATAGATTTCGCCCTTTTTCGTAGCGAGGTAGCAAAAACTGCCAGGTGACTCAAATAATATCCGTCCCCCTCCGATGCTAAATATGCTATCGTATATCCTTCCTTCCTTTCCATCTATAACCACAGTATTCCTAACACCAGTCCTTGCGCCATATACCACGTGCTTATTGTCAGGGCTGAATATGGGAGTACCTCTCACTATGCCGTCGTACTGTTTGCTCTCTTTCTCATCTACAACTACAAACCACTTATTTTCTATACTCACTGAATAAGCTAATTGCCTGCTGTCAGGACTAAAGACAATAGAGCCGTCACCAACTTCACTGTATTGCTTTCCCTCTTTTCCATCTGTGACTACGAGCATCTTTTTACCCAACTTAGCAATATAAGCTAAACGATCGCCATCAGGGCTAAACAAAGGAAACCCCAAAATGCCGTCGTATTGATTTTCATTTCCTTCAGAAACCACAAGCCATTTCTCGCCCACTTTAGCTATGTAAGCCAAACGCTTCCCATCAGGACTGAAAATGAGAGAACCCTTTGTAACATCATCATACTGGTTTCCTTCTTTTCCATCTAAAACCGCAAGCCATTTTCCGCCCGTCATGGCAAAGCAAGCTACGTGATTGCTATCAGGACTGAACTTGAGATTAGCAACGTTATCGTACTGCTTTCCCCATTCTCCATCTACGACTACAAGCCAATTATTGTCTGTCTTAGCAGTATAAGCTATGTGTTTACTATCAGAACTAAACATGACAGTACCTACTCCGATGTCATCATATTGCTTTCCCTCTTTCTCATCAACGATCACCTGCACTTTTTTCCCTATCCAGACAGCATAAGCTATGTGTTTACTATCAGGACTAAAAGTAACGGAGCCTTTCTCGATTCCTTCGTAATACTTCAAATTTTCTCCATTTACGACCAAAAAACGCTTATCACCCAGTCCTGCCATATAAGCTACATGCTTGCTGTCTGGACTGAATATAAGAGAGCCTGCCCCAATACCGTCATACCGTTCACCCTCTTTACCATCTATGACTGCAAACCACTTATTGTCTAAGCTGGCTACGTAAGCTGTACGTTTGCTGTTTGGGCTAAAGGTAAGCGTGTCCATACCAAGTGTGTCGTATTGCTTTATCTCTTTTCCGTCCGCAACTATGAACCACTTTTGATTCAATTTTGCGGCATAAGCTGTGTGCTTGCTGTCAGGACTGAATATTGGAGTGCCTTTCATAATGCTGTCATACTGCTTCCCTTTTACTTCGTCAATAATCGCAACGGGTTTGTTATCTAAATTACCCACGTAAGCAATACGCCTGTTGTTTGGGCTTATTCTGCAAGTATCCTGCACCCATGATGATGTATCAATCTGAGTGATGAGCTTTTCGGTAACTATCCTATTTAACGGCGCTTCTTCTGCATAGATTGCTGTACTGCTATAAATAAATAGAAAAGCTATAAATATCCTGAACATCCTAGAATTCCTCCGACCATAGTAAACAGATTTAAGTAACAGTTTTTATGAAACCACAGAATATTAAGACCAATAGTTATTATCTCACTTGTGATATAAGCTGTCAAGCTTGACCTTTATACCATACGGTGATATAATGATATTATATTAAATTCATCATAATAGAGTTCTGCGGGGGGACCAGGTCTGTATATAAAAAATATAGGTGAGCTATGAGCAGATATAAGTTATTCATAATAATTATTGTGTCAATTTTGTTGCCCTTAACGGTTTATTCCAAAGATACTGTTAAACAATCATGGACTATTGTGCGCCAATCCAAAAGCGAAACGCATTTTAGCAGTATACAGTTCCTGGATAAGGACGTTGGGTGGGTGGCAGGATGGGCAGGCTTGATGGCAAATACTAGAGACGGCGGTAAGACATGGACTTATTTCAAGACCTGCACCAAAGAAAATCTTGATTGGTCGTATTTCATCAGCGCTAATGAAGGCTGGGCTGTTGGAAGCAATGGAACAATTATCCACACCAAAGATGGCGGGAAAACTTGGGGTCTCCAGAATAGCGGAATTAAAGATGATCTGAATGGTATATTCTTCGTTGACCCAAAAATCGGCTGGACTGTTGGCGGTGGGATAGGCGGAACAATCCTTCACACCAAAGATGGCGGGAAAACGTGGACGTCACAGGAAAGCGGTACGAAGAATGAATTATATCAAGTTCGTTTCATCAATGCTAAGGAAGGATGGGTGACAGGATTGTGGGGAACGATCCTGCACACGGCTGACGGCGGAAAAACGTGGGAAACTCAATCCACTGGATTAAGCCAATCTTTGTTCGGGATTAGTTTTGTTGACAGTAATAACGGCTGGGTTGCCGGAACTTTTGGCACTATACTTCATACAACCGACGGTGGGAAAACTTGGGTGAAACAACCTACCAGTACCGATCAGCATCTATGGGCTGTGGATTTTATTGATTCTAAAACTGGTTGGGCTACTGGTTGGGAGGGCGTAACTATCCATACTGAAGATGGCGGTAATCTGTGGCTTTCTCAGTCAGGTAATACGACCAGTGATATTCTTGGTGTGGACTTTATAAATGATCAGGAAGGCTGGGCTGTTGCAAGCACAGGAACTATACTCCATACAAACGACAGCGGACTTACATGGGATTTTCAGGTCAGCGCCGATGACGCCCCGCTTAAAGGCGTTCATTTTGTCGAGGATAAGTACGGCTGGGCTGTCGGGGTTAATGGACTGATATTACATACAGATGACAGTGGAAAAACATGGAACAGACAGAATAGTGAAACGAATAACGAATTATACAGCGTTTACTTCGCTAACAAACTCAATGGTTGGGCTGTTGGAAACCAATATACAATCCTGCATACAGCAGACGGCGGTGAAACGTGGGAATCACAGACCAATAACATGCTGAATCCACACGCAACTTTTGGCAACAATCTCAAGTTATGCCTTGATGGATACAACGCATTATACGACGTAAAATTTGTAAGCGATACAGAAGGCTGGATAGTTGGGTACTATGGACTCGTGTTTCACACCACAGACGCAGGAAAGACCTGGATGGCTCAAAATAGCGGAACTGAAGTTCCTCTTCTTGGGGTATGCTTTATAAATAATCAGGAGGGCTGGGCTGTTGGCAATAACGGAATAATTATTCATACGTCTGATGGTGGGAACAAATGGGAACATCAGGAATCCGGGGCAAATGAGCCATTCCTTGCGGTATATTTTCTTGATGCTAATCATGGCTGGACTGTCGGTTTTGGACCTATTGCAAGCACTGATGACGGTGGAAAGACTTGGAAGTGCCAGCCAAATGATACTGGAACAGCACTTTGGGGTATATATTTCGACAATGAGAATAGAGGATGGATCGTCGGCGCTAACGGTGTAATAATCCATACTAAAAATGGCGGAAAGACATGGATACCACAACCTAGTGGTACAAGCAACTGGATATTCGACATCTGCAATTCTGATAATGCGCTTTGGGCAGTGGGGTTAAAAGGCACTATATTAAAGTGCGCTAAACTTGCTAAGTCGTAAGGTTTTCTGCAATACTGAAGTTCTGAGTCAAAGGTCGAATTATAAATGAAAGCATTGGTCTGTTATTTGCTATTGAGTATTGCATCACTGGTATACGCTTCTGAGGAACTTATCTGGACACCTGTATCTTTACCCGATTTGAAAGTCGTTCAAGGTGGAGCCGAAGACAATATTGGTATCTGGTTTCATGGAGATTTTGGCTGGTTGAATACAGGTTTTCAACTCTGGGTATCACACGACGCTGGCAGAAGCTGGATGATTTCGCTGAAGCCTCCTGTAAAGCAAATAGATGAAAGGACTTACGAATCTCTTTTCTATGACGTCTACTTTGTTAATGAATCAGAAGGTTGGGCAGTGGAAGATGCATTTCCACATTCTCTGTTTCATACAAAAGATGGCGGAATGTCATGGGAAGAAATTCAGTTTCTTATAACTCAGACATCAAACAATCGTGTTGGTACCAATCGTCTCGTTTTAGCTCGTGTTTACTTCAAAGATTCTCTTAATGGTCTGGGAGTTTTTGCGATACTTGGTGAAACATGGTATCCTTATTGGGTGGGTGGGCTTATCGCTCGTACAAAAGATGGTGGGCAGAACTGGACAGAAGTTGGGAGAGGTTTTCCTTTTCCTCATATATTTGGTTTTGGTGATCAGATACAGATAGTTGATAGTTTAAGTAACAGTTTTTATACTTCAGATTTCGGAAATACGTTTCGACAAGTTTTTGCTCCTAATTATAATGTATCTAATGTTATTTGGGGAACACCTTTTTATGGATGGGCATTGGTTCATAACTATCTTGGAAATGACCCGCCTTTACCATATTCCCGTTATGAAGTTCTGATGACAAATGATGCCGGCAACACGTGGTCGGCACCCATTTTCAGCAGAAATTTTCTGGGACATGATAGCGGAATACTGGCTATTTGCTTAGTGTCAGAGGACGTAGGGGCAGTATTATGTTACTCCGAACCGGGGAAAGAGGAAACATCGTCACGCCTTTATATGACGTATGATAAAGGTTCTACATGGACATCTTATCCAGCGCCTATACCTTTATCATCATGGTATTCTCTTCCGATTCAAATAAGACTGGATCCGTGGTTTATACTAGCTTTTAACCAACAGCGCAGGGAGATATGGCTATTTCCCATTTACTTTTTCTTTAGTGCAATTGAAACTAAAATCGCAGAGGATATATTATACTACGCTTCAATTGATACTACTACAGGTGTTCATTCATCAGGCAAGCTGTTTACAACGTGGGCATGGATAAAGAAAAGGGGAAAGTAGATTAACCATTGATATTAAAGCCTTCTGATGTTTTGGAGATAAAAGAAATGAAGACTTTAGAAGAAATAGAAAATATACTAATACAATATAAATCCTTATTGAAAGATAGCTTTAATGTAAGTGATATTGGGGTTTTTGGCTCTTACTCAAGAAGAGAAGAATCTCAAGAAAGTGATTAGATATACTTGTAGATTTTTGTGGACCAATTGGTTGGAAATTCATTGATCTTAAAGAATTCCTCGAAGAAATTTTGGATAGGAAGGTTGATCTGGTTACTAAAAATTCCTTGAAACTTCAGATAAAAGATAGAATACTTGCAGAGGTAATATATGTATGAAAATGAAAAACAAAGGAAGGAGAAAAATACTCTAAAGATGTTAAAAGGAAAAGCATGGAAGTTTGGAGATAACATTAGCACTGACTTGATCGCACCCGGTAGATACTATCATCTCAGGTCAAATCTGCCTGAGTTGGCAAAGCACGTTCTTGAGGATGCTGACCCTAGGTTCGCAAGCAACGTGAGCAAAGGCGATTTCGTTGTAGGAGGACGCAACTTTGGTCTCGGTTCCAGCAGGGAACATGCGCCGGTAATAATCAAACTTGCCGGTGTTGATGCTGTTTTGGCCAAGAAATTTGCCCGTATATTTTATCGCAACGCTATCAACGTAGGTTTGCCTGCCATCGAATGTGATACCGACTTGATCGCTCAAGGTGATGAACTTGAAATTGATCTATCATCCGGTAAGATCGTAAATAAAACGCAAGGCACTGAGATTCCGTTTAATCCTCTGCCATCTGTTATGACGACAATACTCATGGATGGCGGTCTTGCGGCGCACATAGCCAAACACGGCGATTTCAAGTTGGAGGGCTAAAGATGAAATTTGATAAACTAACAGTGCCTTCGGATGGAAGTCGGATCGAATTTAATGGGAAAATATCTGTACCAGATATTCCGATAATACCATTCATAGAAGGTGACGGTGTAGGTCCCGATGTTACAAAAGCCATGAAAATAGTCGTTGAATCCTCTATATTAAAGGCTTATGGTGGTAAAAGAAGAATAGTTTGGTTTGAGATATATGCAGGCGATAAGGCAGAAGCGATTTACAAAAACTCGCTTCCTGAAGATACCTTGCGGGCTATGGAATATTTTCATGTATCCATAAAAGGTCCTTTAACAACACCTATCGGTGAAGGACATAGGAGTTTCAACGTTTCCATCAGGCAAATTTTAGATTTGTATGCCTGTGTTCGTCCTGTGAATTACATTAAAGGAGTACCCGCACCTGTTAAAGAACCAGAGAAGCTTGACGTTATAATCTTCCGTGAGAATACTGAGGACGTCTATGCTGGTATAGAATGGGCGGCTGGTACAGATGAGGCAAATGCAGTGATCGCCTTCCTGAAAGAAAAGTTCGGATCGAATATAAGGGAAGATTCAGGTATAGGCATTAAACCCATGAGTGCCTTTGCTACCAAAAGGCTTGTGCGCATGGCTATCCAATACGCTATAGATCATGATCGCCGTAATATTACTCTTGTCCATAAGGGTAACATTATGAAATATACCGAAGGCGCATTCAAGAATTGGGGTTACGAAGTCGCAAAAGACGAGTTTGCAGGCAAAGTTATTACAGAGGCGGAACTTGGTTCACAATATCAGCCGTCAGATAAAATAGTAATAAAAGACAGGATTGCAGACAGCATGTTTCAACAGGTACTGATTCGTCCCGATGAGTATGACGTAGTGATAACGCCAAATCTGAACGGTGACTATCTCTCCGATGCCTGCGCTGCACAGGTTGGAGGTTTGGGAATTGCGCCTGGGGCAAATATTGGCGATGGAGTAGCTGTTTTTGAAGCTACTCATGGCACAGCGCCAAAGTATGCTGGAAAAGATATGGTAAATCCCGGTTCGCTTATACTTTCCGCAGTGATGATGCTGGAATACATGGGATGGAATGAATCAGCAAATATAATCACAGATGCTATGGGAAAGACTATCCTCCAGAAGCGTGTAACCTACGATTTTGAACGGCAAATGGAAGGCGCTACAAAGCTTTCAACGTCACAATTTGCTTCTGCTATTGTAGAGAATATGAAATAATGGCACAATTTTAGCCTAGCTTTCAAAGTTAGCTGTTGAGTAAAACCAAGATAGAATCTTGGGCTACAAAAGAATTAGGCGTAAATAGGTTCTTTAATAATAAAAGTAGTGTGGGTAATGCCCACTCTACAATTAGATTACTCGCAAAATAAATAATAGTTATTTCGTCTTTAGCCGTCCCCATCTTGATGGCAGTTTACCATGCGAAGAAACAGCGAACGGCCAGCCTTCGGGTGTGTATTCTTCTACTGTCGAAAGAAAACTGGTATTATCCTCACCTCCAATAGCATAAATCTTCCCATTCACTGCGCTGGTAGATAAGGAATATGTTGCTGTCGGCATGTCAACTTTCTTTGTCCATGTATCTGTATTTGGATCATATTCTTCTACTATTGAAATAGGAGTATTCCCATCATGACCTCCAATAGCATAGATTTTCCCATTCACCGCGATGGTGGATAAACGACATCTCCCTGTCGGCATATCGGCTTTCTTTATCCAAGTATCTGTCATCGGATCGTATTCTTCTACTGTCGAAAAAACACCAACATTTGGACCCCATCCCCCAATAGCATAAATCTTCCCATTTACCGCGCTGGTAGATAAGGAATGTCTTGCAGTTGGCATGTCAGCTTTCTTTGTCCATGTGTCTGTCTTTGGATCATATTCCTCTACCGCAGCAAGAGCGACATTTTCATCAGGACCAGCCGCACCACCAATTGCATAAATCTTCTCATTCACCGTACTGGCGGATAAATATGCCCTTGGAGTTGGCATATCGGCTTTCTTTATCCAAGTGTCTGTCATCGGATCGTATTCTTCTACTGTCGAAAAAACACCAACATTTACAGCCCATCCCCCGATAGCATAAATCTTCCCACTCACCGCGCTGGTAGATAAGAAATTTCTTGCAGTTGGCATGTTGGATTTCCTCGTCCATGTGTCTGTCTTTGGATCATATTCCTCTATTGCCGACGAAAAAACATGATTATTATTACCAAGTAGAGCCTCGCCACCAATTGCATAAATCTTCTCATTCACCGTACTGCTGGATAAACCTGTCCTTATAGTTGGCATATCAGCTTTTTTTACCCATTCTCCACCTTCTCCTTGCGGAGCCATGAAGAAAGCTTTTTGCATATTTGCTTGCGTTGGATTATTACCTTTACCATCCTCTATTCCTTTTGATATATTTGGTATCTGAGAGGTTTTTATAATATTCACAGGGAATTCTCCAACTTCCAGAACTTTCGCTTCACTAGAAGATGATAAAACAGAACTAATATTATTCCAATTGGATTGGATGAAATGCGGGTTAATTGCCAATACTGTCGCTATAAGTCCAGTTGCTAGAGATATACCCCACGGCAAGCCCTTTGCTTGTGAGTTTGGGTGAATCTTTATCCGTCTGACAGCCTCAACAATTCGGAATGTGAAGCCTGCCTTTAATCTCTCCTGCTGGAAAGTTGCGCTCATCACGGCGAGTACCTCCTCTTTTAACTGCGCCCTTGCTCTGCTTAACCTGTGCCTAATGGCAACAGGTGATGTGCTGAGTATCTCTGCTATCTTATTGCTGTCCATATTGCCAAAATAGTAGAGCGTTAATACCTCTCGGTAGGTTTCAGGGAGGGAACTCAATGCTTCATGAACGGACTCGATCATCTGGTTATCACGATGGGATTCAATAGATGGTTTGTCAAGTATTGCAGGATCCTGATCTTCGGTGTATTCGCTATCAGGACGTTTGGATTTTGATAATTGCCAGTTTTTGCAGTAGTTAGAAGCGATACGAAAGAGCCATCCAGAAAAACTGTCCCATCTCTTTAGCGTGTGTAGCTTTCGATATGCCTGAATAAAAACTTCTTGTGACACATCCTGAGCATCATGCCAATCACGTAGTTTGTTACGGACGTAGGCATAGATACCTTCTTTGTATCTATCTACGAGTACGCCAAAAGCCTCTGGGTCACCATTAAGGCATCTATGAATTATGTAACCGTCATCTGTTCGCATTGCGTTCTCTCCTTTCGGGTATTTACGCTTTCAATATATAAGACAATGCAAACAGTTCAAGTGTGCCACAAGAGAAGAAAAATTTATTTATTAATACGAGTTTTTCACTTATGAATAGAAATGGTAGAAGTAGAACATGCTTTAGCTTGTTTTGTGAATTCGATTAACAATAGAGCAAGCCAGTCGGCATGTTCTACAACGCTAACTGAAAAAGTCGTATAATTAAAACTCTTTTTTTGCTCTCAATTTGGAAGGACCGTTTTTTTCTTTCTCTTACTAATAAACAATAAAACGATTAATGCACCGATACCAACGCCCATGAAACTCGTGAAGAACCTCCATATCAGCGTATAAACACCAAGCATATTCTGCTCAACGTTTACAGATGCCATGACCCAATAATTGCTGAATTCAGCTAAACCACTACCTCCTGGCGTTGGACTGAAATACGCTATAAAAAAGATGATAAACTGGATAATGAATACTTTAGTGATATTCTGATGTATGTTCAAACCTGCAAGCAATACTGGCGCTATTAGGGCATTTATGCAAATACACAGCATGGTTATCAGACCTGCAATAAATACTCTGTATCGCTTTGCCCCTGCATAAGTCAACATGCACCTGCTATACTGCTCTAAGCCCTGCATCATTTTTTTAGTTGCTGTAAATCGTTTCTTTATTTTGAAGAAGCGATACATAAACAACATGAGTTTGCCAAATATACGCTTGATCAGCTTTATCTTAAATATGGATAGCATAAAGATTATGGTCATGAAAAGAAATACTATAAACGCAACGACGAAAACAGCGCCCATGTGGTGCCCAAAATGTATTCTAAAACTGGACTTAAACAGAAACACTACTAGATTTGATATAACAAGGCAAACAACAGTCAAAACAGCCCCCATCAAACAACCTGTAAAAGCTTCGGCAACGGGGATCCCTGCCCTAGTCAGAATATAGATTTGCAGAGGACCACCACCGCTTTGTGAAGGCGTCATCGCTGACATAAATATATTTCCCATGAAAGCATTGAATGAAGTCCAGAAGCCAACTTTCTTCTCAAAACTGTTGATCAATATTTTAAAACGTAAGCCATTAAGCAACCACTGGCTCAACACTAATATAATTGCAAGTAAATCATATTGCGGTCTTATTCGCTTGAGACTTGTCCATGTATTCCTGTCAACATCAAGATACAAGATTATTGTAGCACTGACGACTGTGATAGCCAGAAATATCGTGAACCCAAGTTTGACGTTATATGTTCGTTCACCTATACGCATTTTTTAAGGCTTTCTACTTCTTCTTGTGTAAGATACCGATACTCACCGGGGCGCAGATCACCAAGAGTTATCTGAGCAAGCTGTATTCTCTTTAGTCTTAATACTTTATGCCCTATTGCTGCGCACATTCTTTTGATCTGTCGTTTTTTTCCCTCATGTATAGTTATTTTAAGGCAGGTGTTTTTGGAATCAGTTTTATCGTTACGGTTGTATGACTCTCTCTCAACAACGGCAGGGGCAGTCATACCACAATCAAGCATTATACCTTGGCGGAGCTTATCAAGAGACTCTTCAGTAGGCGTTCCTTCGACATAAGCTAGATAGACTTTATCAACATGATGCTTGGGATGTGTAAGGTGATAGGTTAGATCGCCGTCATTTGTGACAATGAGCAGACCTTCTGTGTCTTTATCAAGGCGACCAACAGGAAAAAGCCTTTCATCAGAATGAGGGAGAAGATCCATTATTGTCGGAACTCCGTGAGAGTCAGCAGTGGCTGAAAGATATCCGGGGAGCTTATTCAATAGGATGTAGATTTTTTTGGCGTCAGGGTCATACGAAACACGTTTGCCTTCAACTTCTATCACGTCATTTTCTGGATCAATCAGCATACCAGAGCTTTCAGCTATTCTCCCGTTGATGCTGACACTACCCGATAGAACCAGATCCTTACAGCGACGTCTCGAAGCGATTCCTGCATCAGCCAGAAACTTACCTAACTTCAGTTCAAACATCCCTCTCTCAGCTTAATTTGCGAGGTTAAATTTTTTGACATTTTATCTATAAACAGTTACATACCTGCACCACAATTATATATCATAAAAATCTGTGAGTCAAGGTTATTCTGGATTGTAACTTCCAGAATAATTTGCTTGTTTTGGCTGGTTTTATTAATGGTGTTATATATGATGGATATATATGATGGAGATGAAATTATGCGGGCGGATGTAGTAGTTTATGACAAAAATGGTCAATTGGCGGCTGTGATCGAAGCAAAAAATAAAAAAGGTGCATCAGAAGATTGGGCAATCGAGATGCGCCGTAACCTTTATGCACATGGATTTTTGCCTAAAATTCCATATTTTCTTTTAGCCTTACCGGATCGACTGTATATCTGGAGAAATGCGGCAGATACATCAGAGATTATAAAACCAGATTATGACATAGATATAACAGAATTACTCAAACCTTACTATGATCGGTCGGGCATATCTCCAGAAAATATAAGCCATTACAGTTTTGAGTTATTTCTAGTATCTTGGCTGAATGAGGTTATACTATCAGACACGACACAAACTCCAAAATGGTTAGCTGATTCGGGATTACTTGAAACAATCAAAACAGGACGGATAGTTTCTGAGGTAGAAATATGATTATCTATGTGGAATCAAATTTTATCTTGGAACTGGCATTGGAGCAAGAGCAGTGCCAAAGCTGTGAAGAAATTCTGAAAATTTGTGAATCGGGTAAGGGTCCCCTTGTTATCCCGGCTTTCTGTATATCTGAAGCATATCAGACGTTAAGGCGACGGGCGTATGACAGAGTGAAATTCGGAAAATTACTTGGTGATGAATTGACTTCATTGGCACGAACAAAGTCATATCAAAAAGATATAAATACTCTACAGGATGTCACGTCTATCTTAGCGAAAAGCATAGAAGATGAAAATCTGTGGTTTCATGATAAATTGTTACTTAAATCTGTTTAGAAAATGAACCACCCCGAATTTCGCATTGACAACCTAATAGAATAGATTTAAACTATGTTCGCAAGTTGAAAGTAACGAGTGAGGAACGAAACCATAATATTGTGGATATAAGGTTATGACATACTATATCGGATTTCTATTAGCGTTAATGTTATTTGGCAGGGAGGGCGATACGATGCAAGATAATTGGACAAAAGTGTTTATTCCCAAAGACGGTCGTACAGAGATTAGACATCTCGACCTAGTTTATTCGTTTCCAAGCTATCCAACAAGGGCAAGCTGGGAATGTCGTGCAGAACACCTGCGCAAAAGGATTCTAACAAGCACAGGGCTGTGGCCCATGCCCGACAAATTTCCTATGAATCCAAAAGTTACAGGCAAAATCGAAGGTGAAGATTATATCATAGAGAACGTTTATTTTGAGAGCATACCGGGCTTCTTTGTAACCGGCAATCTCTATCGTCCAAAGGGGAAACAGGGACCTTTCCCGGCGATAGCGAACCCTCATGGACATTGGGAACATGGAAGGCTTGAAAATCAAGTGCTTGGGTCAATTCCCGGCAGGTGTATAAACTTTGCCCGTCAGGGATTCATATCTTTTGCTTATGATATGATCGGCTACAACGACAGCAAGTTTAGGTTTCCACACACTTTTGCAGGTGAGCCGAAAGGTTATCTATGGGGCATAAGCCTGATGGGACTTCAGTTGTGGAACAGTATCAGGGTTATTGACTACCTTCAATCACTGCCCGATGTTGACCCTGATCGCATTGCCTGCACCGGCGCCTCTGGCGGCGGCACACAGACATTTATGCTCATGTCCATAGATGAACGTGTGAAAGTATCAGCGCCTGTGGTTATGATCTCGGCATATATGCAGGGCGGATGCCTTTGCGAAAATGCACCGAATCTACGAGTTGACTGCTTCAACGTAGAGATTGGCGCTATGATGGCACCAAGACCGATGCTTATGGTCTCATGCACGGGTGACTGGACTCAGCATACTCCGGATGTAGAGCATCCAGCAACGCAGAGCATTTACCGCCTGTATGACGCAACTGATAAAGTCGGAAGCGTTCAAGTAAATGAGCAACATAATTATAATCAAGAGAGCAGGGAAGCTGTTTATGGTTGGTTCAGCAAGTGGCTACTCGGAGTTGGCGACGGAAGCAGTATTAAAGAGACTCCATTTGAAGTTCCTCCACCTGTGCAAATGCTTGTTTTTCCTGATGGAAAGCTTCCAGATAATGCGATAACAAGCGCTCAGTTAATATCCAACCTGATCGGATACTCTAAGACACAGATTATGGCATTGAAACCTAAAGACGCTGCCACGCTTCAAGCATATCGTGACGTAATGGGTGTTGCTTATCAGTATTCACTTAATGTAAAACAACCTGAAGCATGTGACATTAAGGTTGAAAAGGTGAGCGAAGAACAGCTAGACAACTATCGTCTGGAGCGCCTTATAATAGGACAAAAACAGGTTGGTGAACAGATACCGGCACTGATGTTTGTTCCAGAAAACCCAACAGGCGCTGTTCTGGTTGTTCATCCTGAAGGCAAATCTGCTCTGGCTGATGGAGATAAACCGAACGCACTTGTGACGGGACTTCTTGCAAAGGGCAAGATTGTATTAGGAATAGACACCTTCAAAACAGGTGAAACGTCTCTTCTTAAACGAAACGAAAGTATTAATCACTTCTACACATATAACTTAGGCGATACTGCGTTGAGGATACAGGACATTCTCACGGGAATAGCTTATCTCCAGACTCATACGTACACTGTTGATCTCATCGGTATGGAAAGGGCTGGAATATGGTGCTTGCTTGCTAGAGGATTGGCAAGAAACGTAAACCGAACAATTGTTGACGCCGATCAATTTGATTGTGATAATGATGACGTATGGGTAAAAGACATGTTTATCCCGAGCATACGAAGCGCAGGCGACTTTTACACATCGGCGGCATTGATGGCGCCTGAAAAGCTGTTTATTCACAACGTATCTATCAATTTCCCAACGGATTGGTATAAAGATATTTACAGGATTGTCGGCTCTACGTGGGCGCTGAATATCCATAATGAAAAAATGGGTACAGAAGCGATTCTTGCGTTATTCTAACATTCAGGAGAACATCAAATGCTAAAAATAGGTTTTATCGGCGTCGGAGGGATCGCACAAAGGCATATTAGCTCACTCAAACAGCTTGATCGCTCTGAATTTGTAGCTTTCTGTGACGTTGCAGGAGAAAAGGCACAAAAGGCAATAAGCGAAAACGGTGGTCGTGCTTACACCGACTATAACGAAATGCTGGATAAAGAGACACTCGATGCGGTCTTTATCTGCACTCCGCCATTCGTGAGAGCAGAGCCAATTTCCGCCGTATCCGCTAAAGGTGTTGCTATATTCTCAGAAAAACCGCCCGCTTTTAATGCTGATCAGGGACGAATAGGCGTTAAGGCAATAAAAGATGCAGGTGTAATTAACAACGTAGGATTCATGTACCGATGGCTTATGACCGTAGCAAAAGCTAAAGAGCTTATGAAAGGAAAGAAAGTATCAGCAATCCGATCAGTCTTTCTGTGTGGACCTGCGGTACATCTGAATATCCCCGGCTGGTTCTTCATAAGGGAAAAATCAGGCGGTCCTCTCATGGATCAGGCTATTCACGTCCTTGACCTTCATAGATATTTGGCGGGTGACGTTACAAAGATTCATGCTTTCGGTAATAACATGATCCAGCCAAAACGTGCAGATTTCACAACAGAAGAAACCATCGTGATGGACTTGCAATTTGACTCCGGCATTATCGGCAGTCATACACATTCGTGGGCATGTGACGTGGCAATAGCTCAGGTAGAGATGATCTCCGACCTTTCAAGATTAACCATTGACCTGTTTGCCAATCGTATATTCGGCACAGTGGAAGGCACTCAGATAGACCAAAAAATGAGCGATAACTGCTATCTGACAGAGGTTGATAACTTCCTGACGGCAGTAGAAACGAAAGATCAAAGCCTATTAAGGTCGTCATATCGGGATGCGGTCAATACTTGCGCAGTAACGTGGGCGGGTCTGGAATCAATAGATTCTGGCGCGGTAAAGTCGCCACTAAGATTCTGAAAAATTCTTATGTTGGGTTGAGGAATGAAACCCAACATAATATTATCAAAGTTGGGTCTCATGCTTCGACCCAACCTACAATCGTATTTTTTATAAGACGAAAAATTAATCTGGTTGATCAGTGGGAACTGACTATTTGTATAACAATGGTGTGAACTTTACAGCTAAAGCCCTGATGGTCGGTATTTTCTTGATACCCATAAATTGCTATTGGGTAATTATGGGTGAATCTGTATATGGCACTTATACACCTAGCGGGATTGCCTTATTTTCCAATGTAGTTTTCATCATATTCATACTTGTCTTATGCAACTCAATAACTAAAAAGCTTTCCATTAATTTCAGATTTACCCAGGCTGAATTGCTAACTGTTTATGTTATGCTCTGCATGTCTACGTCTATTGCTGGTCATGGTTTCGTGCAAATCCTTCCACCGATTCTGGGTCATGCCTTTCGGTTTGCTACTCCCGAAAATGAATGGCGCGAACTCTTTTGGAGGTATCTTCCAAATTGGCTTACTGTAAGTAATGAAAAGGTCTTAAATGGCTATTATGAAGGTGACTCAAGGTTTTATCTGCTTGATAATATAAAAGCATGGTCTGTCCCACTCTTGTGGTGGTCAGCTTTTATATTTGCCTTTATACTCGTGATGTTGTGCATAAACATCATCATTAGAAAACAATGGATAGAAAAAGATAAACTCGCATATCCTATTATTCAACTCCCGCTTGCTATAACGAGGCAAGAGAGTTCATCAGAGCTTTTGAGGAATAAATTATTATGGATAGGATTTGCTATCTCCGCTGGAATTGATATTATCAATGGTTTGAATTATATTTATCCCACAATACCTTATATACCGGTTAAAATGAGAGATATTGGTTATCTCTTCTCAGAAAAGCCCTGGAATGCCATTGGCTGGACGCCTATATCTTTTTATCCATCTATTATTGGACTTGCTTTCTTCATACCGCTTGATCTTTCCTTCTCAGCATGGTTTTTCTATATTTTCTATAAGATTCAGCGCGTTGTTGGCAGCGTTATCGGACTTAATACGCTTCCCGGTTTCCCTGATAACGATAGCCAATCTTCAGGAGCGTATCTCGCTTTGTTTGTTATTGCACTCTGGGGAACGAAAAAGCATATATGGAATGTCTTTTATAATACATTCAGCAAGAATAAGACAAACTCAAAGCTTAATTCGTATGACATAGATGAGCCTATGCGATATCGAACAGCTATATTCATTCTAATATTAAGTGTAGCCTTTATATTTTTTTTCTGTTTGAGAGCGAATATGACGTTCTGGATCATATCGGTATTCTTCATTATATATTACGCCATTGCTATAGCAGTAACACGTATGCGGGCAGAATTAGGTTCCCCGATTCATGACTTACATTTTGTAGGGCCAGATCAGATTATTCCTGATTTTATAGGAACACGACGTATAAAAGCGGATGATTTGAGTATGTTTTCTCTTTTCTGGTTCTTCAATCGCTCTCACTACAGTGATATAATGCCACAACAGCTTGAAGGATTCAAGATAGCTGAAAAATCTGGAATAGACAATAAAAAACTACTATATTCCATGATAATAGCCATAGTTATTGGTATACCTTCAACGTTTTGGGCTGTCATGCACCTTATGTATAAATTCGGGGCAACAAACCGTGTTATGGGCTATCACGTTGGTCCGGCATGGGAGTCTTTTAACCGTTTACAGCATTGGCTTACTAATCCAACGTATACTAACTGGGATGCTGTTGGTTTCGTGTCTTTTGGTTTTCTGTTCACTATATTTCTTATGGTTATGAGGGTGCGTTTTGTGTGGTGGCCCTTTCATTCAACAGGGTACGCAATATCGGGCAGTTGGGCGATGGGAACTATCTGGGTGACAATTTTTATCAGTTGGTTTGTCAAATGGATGATTATAAAATATGGTGGACTTAAAACTCACCGTCAAGCTACACCATTTTTTGTTGGACTCATACTTGGCGAATTTATTATGGGAAGCATCTGGTCAATAATAGGTCTAGCTTTGGATATACAGACTTATAAAATATGGGTTTGACTTTATTCTGCCTATTTTAAATCCCCCTTTCTTAAAGGATGAAGGCGGAGGGATGAAGGATGAAAGAAAGCGATTCGTACCTCATCTCTCATCCTTCATCCTTTCAAAACGGGGGTTACAAATCCTTTATCTACATTAAAGGTATTTTATTTCAGCTTAACAAACTCATCCATATTGTCCTTTAACTTCTGGATAGCTCCCAATATCCTGTCTATATTCCCTTTTTCCATAAGGAAGTCTTTACCCATTGCGATAACTTCTGAGTTATAGATACGTTCTGCTTCAGGGCAATGAACCTTCTTATAATCCATCTTGTTTCCATAAAGTAAGCTTCTCTTTATGTTCTGGAAAGCAGGATTCATGTATATGGGGTCGTTGTGAGCCGTTCCAGCGTGGACACCTTCTGCGGCTAATGCCTCTCTAAATTTATTTCGGTGAACACCGCCCCATTTTGATGGATCATATCTCAGGAAGTAGAAATAATAGCCTCTTTTGGTGATTCTAGGTTCTCTTTTTAAGGCGGATATACCACCGATTTTCTCTAGTTCCTGAGCAAAATACTCACCGTTTCTATACCTTATCTCAGTCTGCTCTGCGTGGCGTGATAATTGAACTGCCAGAATAGCACCCAGAAATTCTGACATGCGGAAGTTACCTGCCGGGACATAATGAACGTACCTCTCACCGCCCGGAACATTACCATAACGTGAATAGGCATAGCAACTAACCGCAAGTTCATCCCTGCCATAGGTCATTGCTCCGCCATCGCCACAGGTAAGATTTTTACCCATCTGAAAGCTGAAACCACCTATGTCACCAAGAGAACCGACTTTTTTGCCTCTCCATTCTGTACCATGAGCTTCAGCACAGTCTTCAACAATAAATAGATTATGTTTCTTAGCAATCTCCACGAGGCGATCCATATCGGCTGGATAACCGCCGTAATGCACTGTTTCAATAACCCTTGTTTTATCGGTGATCGCCGCTTCAACAGCATCTGGTGACATCTGATAGGTCTCCGGGTCAACATCAACGAATACGGGAACGCCGCCAGCTAACACTATCGCTGAAGCAGAAGCGACAAAACTGACTGCCGTGACAATTACTTCATCCCCCGGCTCTATATCGCATGACCTGAAGGCAAGCTCAAGTGCCGCTGTACCTGAGTTGACGCATGTTGCGTATTTTGTTCCTATATATTCAGCAAATAGCTTTTCATATTGTGCTACTTTGCTGTTTTCGCTCCAGAAACAGCACCAGTTGCCGCTTTCCAGTGTATCAATCAATGCCTGTTTATCCCTATCATCATAAATAGGCCATTTTGTCGGTATCCAATCTGTAATCGCTGGGGATCCCCCATTAATCGCTAGTTTTGCCATATAGTTTCCCTTTCTTAAACCACTTAGTGAGGTTTTGTAATGCACAATATGTTGTGCCACTTTTCATAACACACATAAAAGCCGTAAATATAACCCTTGCTCTTTTCTATTTGTATTATACTGATAGTATCTGAGCAAGTCAACATTTAATATCTTTTTCAATGGGTTCATTCCAGTTTGCTGACTCATAAGCGGAATATACTAACTGAAGAGTTTTAAGATTGTCAGCGCCGGATGTTTCTGGCTCTTTGCCTGATCTGAAGCACTCAAGCCAGTGTGCGTTGGTCGGAACAATACTTGTCTGTACAACCTCGTAAGCCGGTTCTACCCATGAATATTTGGGCGGTGGGACTCTGAATGACTGTGTTCCATCTTTTGTCGTCACCTTTACCAGATAGTCACGGCATAGCTCTATTGAGCCTTTATCTCCTTCGATCAGCGCAAGAGTGTGCGGAAAAGGATCGTTTTCAATAATTGAAGAATAGCTGACCTGAACAATACAAGTGACGTTTCCCATTTTCAGTATTATTGTAGCGGCGTCCTCACCTTTGACATTTTTGTTGACCCTAGCGGTTTGACAATAAAGGTTCTGGGCTTCTCCGAAGAAGAATCGGGCTGTGTCTAGGATGTGGATCCCTAGATCTGCAATTATGAGTTGCTCAATATTCGCAAGGAAAGGTTGATTGTCAAATACTGGAAAACCGTTACACCAATATAAATTGCACCTGAATGGCTGTCCGATTATATCAGTATCGAGAATTTCTTTGACTTTTCGGATAGGCACTTGCCATCTCCAATTCTCATGCACCATGAACGGAATACCTGCTTTTGCGCAGGCTTCTACCATGCCCTTACCTTCCTCAAGGGAGTGTGCCATAGGTTTTTGGCAGATTACAGGCTTTTTATACTTCGCCGCAAGATGCACATGCTCTGCATGAACCGCTACGTCTGTAATGACGTCTACAAAATCAATCTCCGGGTCTGCCATCAATTCATCAGGAGTGTCATAGACCTTTGGCACATTGAAATCATGAGCAAATTTTTCAGCTTTTGAGCGAGTTCTATTGTATAAAGCGACTAATTCAACGCCATCAAGTTCTTTCCATGCCGAAATTTGAAATTTTGACCAGAAGCCACACCCAAGCACACCAAATTTTATAGTCTTTTCCAAGTTTATCCCCCATTGTTTTATCGGCATTGTAAAATATATAAACACTGAGGCACGGAGAACACAGAGAATACAATGTTTCTTTATTCCCTCTCTCTTAACTCTCCGTGTCTCTGTGTCTCCGTGTTTATTTTCATTTTATTTTTTACAATGCCGTTTTATCACGAATGTGAAAAAATCTTTATGTCAATAAGTCTACGGATCTATAACTCGTGATTTACTTTTTATTTAATCATTGGTATCAATCACAGCAAAAGGTTATCTTTTGCCTGCACAGAGCAATAGCTGAAAAAGCCGATACTAGACAATTCCGCATAAGCCTTGTTGTAATTTTCTCCGGAAAGATTGCTTAACGGCGGGCGAACAGGACCACAGTCAATGCCTATCATCTTCATTATAGCTTTTCCAGCAGATATACCGCCATATTTGATCAAAACACCAACCATTCCAACAACGTTCCTTTGCTCTGCTTGTGCTGTTTCTAGATCACCCGCCTGATAAGCAGTCATAACCAGATGATAAAGCGGCGCTGCAAAGTTGTATGTACTCCCAACTGCACCTTTTGCACCAAGCACTAAAGCAGAAAGAAGAATTTCATCTTTGCCGAAAAGCATGTTAAACTTCCCATCATCCAAAGCCAGACATTGATTGAAGTCCATTAGATTTTCGTAGGAAAACTTTATGCCTGCAAGGTTTGGTATCCTATTCTTTGCTTTTTCCAGAAAATCTATCATAGGCATGTTCACACCGGATATAGCGGGAATGTGGTAATAATAAAAAGGCAAAGCGGGTGCTGAAAGAGCTATCTCAGCGCAAAAATCAATAAGATCATTAACATTGGCAGGTTTAAAGAAGGACGGAGCAACAGCCGCTATCGCTTTGGCGCCGATCTCTTGAGCATGTAATGCCATTTTCTTACAATCAGACAGACAATTATGCCCCACATGAACAATAATAGCAAGGTTCTTTCCTGCTACATCAATCCAGCGTTCTGCAATCGTCATCCTTTCTTCTATGGTTAATGACATACTTTCGCCATTGGTTCCGCAGATAAATGCCCCGCTTATACCATTGGCTATTAGTGATTCTGCTTGTTTATCAACTACGTTTATGTTAATACTTCCATCTTCGTGCATGGGAGTGAAAGTAGCGGCAATCAGACCTGTTAGATGTTTTTGCATTATACTCTCCTTACAGGATTAAAGATTGTGAATCATCGTGTAATTCGTTTCTATTCGTGCCATTCGTGATAAAAATTCTTTCTTTTTCGCACTCAAGTCGGAAGAACCATATTTATTATACATCAGTGGAGATCGTCAATCAATATAAGAATTTTTTTGATGTCTAAAAAATTTATTTGACAATTTAATTTTTTTGGGATATAATCATATTGTGAAGCTTGCTAGGTTAGTGTTACAGGAAGCTTGTTGCGAAATCGTTGTTCGAATTTCTGTCTTACCGAAATTCTTCCTTTTTGCACCACCTATTTTCTATAACAAATACTGAGCGTAACTTCATATATGCTTGGTTTTTAGCTAAAATTGCTGAAAACTATCCGATGGGAAATACCATAAGGTATTTCTATTTTTCTGTACTAATACGGTATGTTCTGCGCATTATGATTGAGCAGACTTTACCTGTTCTAACGAGAGGTTTATACTAATGGGAAGAAGACTTTATGTTGGTAATCTAAGTTTTAATACGACCGATGAAAAATTGCAGGAAATTTTCGCTACTTATGGCGAAGTTACTTCTGCGTCAGTCGTTAAAGACCGAGATACTAATCGATCAAAGGGATTTGGATTCGTTGAGTTTGCTCAAGACGCTGATGCGCAAAAGGCAAAAGCTGAATTGGACGGTAAAGAGTTCGACGGACGTTCGCTAAGAGTTGACGATGCTAAGGAACCTAGAGAACGCGGACAAAGAACTGAAAGATCCGGTGGCTACGGTTTCAACCGCAGATCACGATTCTAATATCATTTTTCTCGTTCTCAGCTTGTCGGCTTAAATCGGTAAGCTGAGAACTTTCCTAGCATTAGGGTGGTGATCTGTACGACAAAAAAAATTGCACGCAAAGCGCTTCTTGTTTATCCAAAATTTTATTCTTACACTTTCTGGAGTTTCCAGCATACCTTAGAAAAATACTTTCCCAAAAATGAATTTGGTCTTCCAAAACGATCTCTTCCGCCCTTAGGGCTAATGGGACTATTCAATCATCTCAAACCTTATTATGATGAATTAGAACTTATAGATCGAAATGTTAATCCGCTCCCACTTGAGGACCTGATTAAGGACGTCGACCACGTATATATTGGTGGAATGATTGCCCAAGAAAAAGGGTTCCTTGAAGACGCAAAGACAGTCAAGGATGCAGGGAAACTTCTTATTGCCGGCGGCACAATTGTTGATAAAAACTCGCCTTTGATGAATCTCGCAGATCATTTAGTAGAGAACGAAGCTGAGATGGTCATTGACGATTTGCTTGATGGCATCAAAAATGGCAATGCAGAAAAACTATATCGTGGAACTCATACCTCGCCTGAAAAATTTTTTCAACCTGATTACTCGTCAATTAACCTGAATCACTATTATAGCATGGCGGTACAAATCACCAGAGGATGTCCTTTTAGCTGTGAATTTTGTGATATTACTGCCCGTTTTGGCAGAAAACAGCGAATTGCTCCGTATGAACATACGGAAAACGCATTCAGGCAACTGCACAAACTCGGCTGGAAAGGAAGCCTCTTTATTGTTGACGATAACCTCATTGGAAATCCAACAGAAACATTAAATGTATTAAAGAAAATATATAAAATCGAAAATGAAATCGGTTATCGCTTTCCAAAATACAGCGAGGTTTCTATGAACCTTTCCGATGATACGCCTTTAATGGGTGAGCTTCGGAAGTGGTTTCGTAAAGCATATTTTGTTGATAACTTTTTCGGCGTTGAAACTAATAATATAGAGGCATTAGCTGAGACTGGCAAAAAACAGAACTTGCGCGGTGAAAAAAGCATTCAGGATAAAATCACGCTAATATCAGAAGAAACCGGTGCAAATATGATGATGGGTATCATCTACGGCTTCGATTCTGATACTTTAGAGTCAGTTGATACACTGATTAATTTTATCAATAAGACACACGTACCAATGGTAATGACGGGACTTTTACAAGCATTGCCGAATACTGCTCTCTATGATCGCATGAAGGAAGAAGGTCGCCTTGCGGAACTTTCAACGGGAAATAATTCCGATGGAACTATGAACTTCATCCCTAATAATATGTCAGAAAAAGAGGCAGAGCAAAACTATATAAAGATACTGGAGGGAATTTATAACGAAAAGGCATTCTTTTCGAGAGTGAAAAGAGCGCTTAGTTTAATTAATCCCGAAGTAAAGGATATTGAAAGAACGGTATCTGAGAAAATATACTTACTATCTCGTATTCTCACAAAAAGCAACGCATATACCTACTGGAAATATCTAAAAGACGCACATAAAATTGCAAAAGAGCGATTCCATTTCAACACAAAGGGCTATTGGTATATTCTATCGGAATATCTAACATACTGCGCTCGTTATACGCATACAAAAGCACAGACTAGATACATGAAAGAGCGTGCTAAATTGCGAAAATACGAGCAGTGGCAGTTATATTCATGGAAAGAATATCAAAAGCAAATTATATCAAGTCTTGTAGCTCAAGGGAGGAAAATCCCTCAAATATTTGCGAATACCCCTGAAGCTATAAGTTGATTATAAACCATATAAGTTTTTAAGTCTCACTTTATCCCCCTTTGGAAAAAGGGGGATTTTTTTATTTTACCTCACCAGATTCCTCAATGTATTTAGTTTTCATTTTTGACTTTAACTGGCTTACAAAATATTGTATCATATAATGAGACGATGATTTTTATGAAATCTAAGCAAGTTTGAAAAATGATATTAATATTTCTATTTGACATATTGTTAAGAACTGGATTCCAGCTTTCGCTGGAATGACATTTGACGTGGTTTTGTCATTCCTGCGCAGGCAGGAATCCAGAGAAAAGTTTAGTGTATTTTTTTAAAGTTGCTTAGACTGTTAAGCAACTTTAATATAAGATTTTTCACTTTTTTAATAGGAATAGCACGCGGATGACGCGGATTAAACGGATTTTCGCAGATTTCTCTTTATTTATTTTCGATCTGTGTAAATCCGTCAAATCCGCGTTATCCGCGTGCTATTTCCTAAAGTTTAAAAGGATTTCTTAAATTTGCTTATAAGTTATATATGCTTTGAAAATCAAAAAGGATGTGACAAATGAAACAGCTACTTATAATTTGTATTCTGCTGGTATCCGGGCTTTTCATATTTGGATGCAGTGATGAGCCTGATAACAATGCGTCACTGAATATTCACCTGAGTCTTGCACCGGGCGCAAAACAGGAAATAGAAATAACCCGTGTAGTTGTGACTATTACCGGTCCAGATATTGATACTCAGGAAGTGGAATTGAAAGTCGAAGGTAGAAAGGCAACGGGTGTCATCGCTGTTCCCGCTGGTGAGGAAAAGCAGATTACTGTCAAGGCTTATGCAGGCAGTAATGTCGAGTTTGAAGGTGAGGCTTACGTTGATCACCCAAAACCGGGGCAACAGGTCGAATTACAGATACAACTCAAGCCGACTAACCCGCAACAAGATGAAGTAAAGATATTTGAAATTGGTAATGTTGGGGGAGTTGACAATAATCCCACTTCGCCAACTGTTTTTAGACTCGATAAGTCCTATATAATCACAACGATAACCACGTATCACTGGAACTTTGCCGAAGGTGCAACTCCCGGAACTATATCTCTCAAAGATGCCAGTGGAAAAACGTATGGACCATGGAATGCTTCTGGCAGGGATGGCCAGAGTGGAGTAAAGAATGCTTATTGGGATGTGACTCCAAACGTTGTATTACCTGCGGGAACTTACACGGTTATTGATTCTGATCCTGCAACATGGTCTCAGAATTTCGAGTCTAATGGACAGGGCTTCGTCATTGTTTATGGTTATCCTGACGCTGGGTAGTTTGCCCCAAACGGTTATGGTTTCTATAATAACGGAGAGTGATATGTATGTCAACTATTCACTCATAAGATAAAGAATGTTGATGGATAGCCTTATTTAGTGTATAATAAATTAAGGTACAAGACTTTGTTTGGTTTATGCTAATTTTCACATAGACATTTGAGGAGAAAGATATGAGAACCGTTAAATTGGGACTTATTGGAGCGGGTGGTATCGCACAGGCTCATTGCAGTGCAATATCCGGGATCGAAGGCGTTGAGATAATCGCCGCAAGCGATATGATTAAAGACAACGTTGAGAGAACAGCGGCTAGATGGAACATACCTAAAACGTTTACCGATTACAATGAAATGCTGAAGATGGACGAGATTGAAGGCGTAGCTGTCTGCACTCCGACTGCTGTACATGCAGCGCCGACAATAGCCGCTCTCAAAGCAGGTAAGCACGTGATTTGCGAAAAGCCGATGGAGGCCTCACTCGCTTCAGCGACTGAGATGGTGCGCACCGCTCATGAAACGGGCAAGATACTGATGGTTGCTCTCAAGCTTCGCTATACTCCACAGGTAAGAAAGGCAAAAGAGATCGTTAATGCTGGAACTCTAGGCGATATTTATTATGCGGAAACGGTTGCAGACCGAAGACGAGGTAATCCGGGTGGAAGCTTTGTTAAGAAGGCAACTGCGGGATTTGGCGCTGCCGCCGACATCGGTGTTTATGCTCTTGATACTGCTCTCTATCTAATGGGTCATCCTAAGCCCGTTGCTGTGATGGGTATTACGTCAAATTATCTAAGCCTGCACAATACATGGAATCCAGCACTTAAACAGACTGAAGTTGAGGATTTTGCATGCGGATGGGTGCTGTTTGATAACGGTGCAAGGCTCGTTTTTAAAACCTGCTGGTGCATGAATATGGACTCACTAGGAGGCACAATCTTCCTCGGAACAAAAGCAGGATTACGCATTGGCGTTGGAGAAGTTCGTGGCCCTCAAGAAGGGATAACCATCTACCGTGACGAATTTGGCGAACCAATAACAATAAACGTTCCTACCGGTGGAGGTGTTGATGTATTCAAGGCAGAAGAAGCGGCGTTTGCTGATGCTGTCCGTGAAGGTAAGCCATCCCCGATTGATCCTGATGGCATGCTTTTGACGAATGTAATCTTTCAGGGTGTTATTGATTCTGCTAATGCCGGTGGACGTGAAGTCGAGGTTAAAGTTCCTACGTTTAAGTAATCAAATCCCCCTTTATCCCCCTTTAGCTAAAGGGGGAAAAGACTTGATTCCTCAATATCCACAAATTTGTGGGTAAAGATTAGCTCTTGAGAGGGGTCCGGGGGGTGTAGTTTCTAATCTGGTAGTGGATAATATATGTATAGGCATGCTACAAAATCTCATAGACTTATTTTGATTGTAAGTCTGCTTATCTTGCTCATTGCTGTTTCTACTTATACTTTCTTGAAGTCGTGGTATCACATTAGACTTATGGAGAATAGCTCCGGACCATACTTTACGGAAGGTGTAGTTAAAACTATTGCTGAAACTGATTCTATGGAATCCGGGATAACGGGACCAAGAAACAATGCTATCGTTCAGGCTATACGCAAGATTGGGGCAAGCGTTGTGAGTATCAGTACGATGCACGTAGTTCGTGATCCGTGGTTTGAGTTTTTCGATCCATTCGGTAATTCCGAAAGGAAGTATTATGGTCTTGGTTCTGGATTTATCATTGACGAGAGAGGTTATATTGTCACGAATCATCACGTAATCGCCGATGCTGATGTGATAAAAGTCACGCTTTCAAATGGCAAACATTTTGAGGCAAAGATCGTTGGCTCTGATCAGGAGTCTGATCTTGCAGTGCTAAAGATTGATAGCGGTATTGATCTCACAATCGCTGAACTTGGTAATTCATCTGATCTGATGGTTGGAGAATGGGCAATAGCGATTGGAAATCCATTTGGCTATATGATGAAAGATTCACAACCAACCGTCACTGTTGGTGTTATAAGCGCTGCGGGCAGGACGTTCCAGAAGGATAAAGTAAAACTAAATAATCTGATCCAGACAGACGCCGCAATAAATCCGGGAAATAGCGGAGGTCCGCTGGTGAACAGCTATGGACAGGTTATAGGTATAAACACAGCAATCTTTTCTACAACTGGCGGATATCAAGGCGTTGGGTTTGCGATACCAATCAATACAGCCAAAAAGGTGATCACAAAGCTGATTGAACATGGGATGATCGAGGAACCATGGCTTGGGGCGGATTTTCAAGAATTAACTGATGAAATTGTTGAACACCTTAACTTGAAAGATAATCGTGGTGCATTGGTTTCTTATGTTGCTGACGGCAGTCCAGCACAAAAGGCGGGATTGATGACTGGCGATGTATTAATAAGAATAGGAAATAATGACGTGAAATCACCTGATGATGCCATTGAAATCAGCAGACTACTGGATAATGGTGAGAAAGTTGCATTTCGAGTGTTTAGGAAAGGTGAGTTTCGGGATGTCCTGATAAATATTGAGGAAAGTGGCGCAGTAAACGCCGCAGAGAAAATGTTTGGGTTTGCTGTGCAGTCTACTACACCAGAAATGGCAAAAAAATACGGTTTTTCTTCTGACGAAAACGGGGTCATAATAATTCGAATCATAAAAAATAGCCCGGCTTATAGGGCAGAACTAAAAGTTGGCGACCTTATACTTAGAATGGTGCAGGAAGAATCAGATTCTTTCAGAACTTTTAACGTGAGTAAAGATATTAATAATCTGAATGATTTCATAAAATTCGTCTCTGGTGTAAGCAAAGGACAAATTATTAGGATGGTAATCGAAAGAGAAGGCGAACTCTGGCAAGCACGTCTCACGGCATCAGAGAGTTAAACTGTTCATTGTGATCATGGTCTGGCAATATTCCGGGAAGGAAGGGAGTGTATATATTATGAAAACCCCTATAGTAACAGTATTCATAGTTGCTGTTCTGATAATAGGGCTTGGTTTGGCTTTCTATGACTATAAAACACGTGGATTTCATGAAAAGCCTATAGGTATGTCACGAACTCAATCTGAGGCACTAAAAAAAGCTAGATTAGTTGGAGAGGAGAAAGCTAATCAGCAAGATTACATCGGCGCCATAGTGGAATACAAAAGAGCTATACAAATATCTCCCAGAGACCCATACATACATAACGATCTTGGTGCGGCATATTACTATCTTGGGCTGAAAGCCATAAACCCACCTATTTCAGAAGACGAGGATCTTGGATATGGAATTGAGGTTGATGCACGCTATTACACAGGCACAAAAGAGCAAATAAGAGAACAAGCATTAACAAAACTTAAAGAAGCTATTGATCAGACAGAATCTGGTATAATCACGGTTGTTGCAACGAACCTAGCGTTAAGTAAAGAAATAGAGACATCAACTCGTTCTATGGGGAATTACGTTCACATTGAAGAAGATGCTAAAGATGACGGTAGTAAAGATTACTGGATAACTATAATTAAAGGAAAAGCAAAGGATTATTTTCTTAATGCCGAGAAGGAATATTTGCAGGCAATAGACCTTTTGTCTGTAAAAGATGCTTCTGGACATAGATATTCAGGTTACTCTGTTGCTTCTAGGAATCTCGGAACTCTTTACTTTAGAATGGGCAAAAAGAAAGACGCCATAGAAAACTGGCAAAGAGCGCTTCAGCTTGAACCGTCTGATCAGGAATTGAGAAAACTGGTTGATACCTATCGAAAATAGTTATAATTCTGGCAACTCTGGATTTGTAAGGAGATGAATGAATTTATCGGAACACTTGAATCAATGACTATTAAGGATATCCTTGTCCGATCATATCAGTTCTATAAAAATAACTTTCTTAAATCTATTGGGATCGTCTTACTGCTAAAAGGTCCATACCTGATCCTTGCCTATGTTATATCCAAGTTTGCCGCTTCATTCTTTGTAGGGATGTTTACATTGAACGAAGGTTCTCTCGCCAATTACGAATATATGGCGGGTGTCCTGATCGTTGAGATTTTAGAGTTGATCTTCATCCCTTTCATTAGTCCCATATCGGTCTCTGCTATCACTATATTCATGTCTGAAAAACATCTAAATAGAGATATAGGCATCGTAGAATCCTATAAAAAGGTCATGACGAGAGCCTTGCCATTGTTTGGAACTGTGTTGCTATCTGGTTTATTTATATCTTCAGGATTTATTTTTACTTTGATGTTAATGGCAGGAAATCCACAATTGGGCTTTATCAGTTTTCTATTTGCGCCGATTTTGGCGGGTGTCATCTGGGTGTGGTATGCGTTTGTCCCTCAGACTGTTGTTATTGAAGGCGAGGGCGGGATAGGTGCAATGAAGCGGAGTAAATACCTTACAGATGGGTACTTCCGAAAAGTTTTAATACTTGTCGTGCTAGTTTTTGTTATTATTTTAATGGTTACATGGATACTCTCCTTTGGTTTTAGCAAGATGCTATTCTTTCTTGGTGACAGCAATGTATTTCTGGGAAAAGGGCTTTCTAATGTCGTTTCGGTGATCCTTGAGACTTTCAGAATCACTATTATACCAATGCTTTATTATGACCTTCGTGTTCGGAAGGAAGGCTTCAATCTTGAGACACTAGCTAAAGAACTAGAAACTGATATTTAGATACTAAGTTGGGTCTCGTTCTTCGACCCAACCTAATTTTTTTAAGTGTGGAAAAATTTTAGAATTGATCACGAATTACACAAATAAAGGAAAACAGGAATTGAAAGCGTGGGATTGGTCGAAAATCGAGCCTAAAGAAAGAGAATATTGGTCAACGCCATCGAAGGATGTTTTTCAGTTCATGTTTTATCTGAAACAGCGTGGACAAAAGAAAGTCTATGATCTCGGATGTGGAATTGGAAGAAACCTGTTTTTTCTGATAAACATGGGCTTTGATGTATATGGATCAGACTATTCGCTGGATGCTGTCGTGGAAGTGAATCATCATCTGGAAGAAATGAAATACCCTAATAGAGTGAAACATGAATCTATGACGGAAATAACGGAACCAGATGAATCTTATGATGCAGTTATAGCCTACAACGTGGTGTATCACGCTTGTTTATTGGATATGGCAAAAGCTTTGAAAAATATCTACCGAATATTGAAGCCTTCGGGAAGTCTTTTGATAACGTTTCAGTCCAGAAAGTCTCCGAGTTATAAAAAGGAATTAGAAATTGAGCCATGGACAATAGTTAAGAATAAAGGAGACGAAAAGGATATACCGCATCATTACGTAGATCGGGATGAGATTTTCCAGTTACTTTCTGGTTATGATATAGTCGAGTTAAGTTACATAGAGCATGAATACGATAACTTGAAGTTTAAGGGATGTCATTACGTAGTAACAGCAATGAAGTCATAAGTAAATAGTATTTTTACGCCTTTAATCCTTTAAATTCCGTTTCTACGTTGACAGATAGAATAAACTAGAGTAAAATAGAAAATAGTAGAGTGATCATTTCTATCTATTTAAGATAATATGCAGTATGTTGCAAAATGTAACTGATTATATACATCATAATATCGTATATATAAAGATAAATTCTAAAATTATATTACTTTAGAATATTCTATAAGTATGTGTCGCATTTTGATCAAAACTATTTTGTGAATTTTTCAACATACATGGTATTTAACAAATATGTTGAAAAATTTATGTTTATAAGCCTATCATTATGTGTGAAATGCTTCTTGAATCACAGGCGGAATGCACAAAAGAGTAGAAATTTTTAAAAATAACGTAACTTCTCATATCGGGAAGATTGATAGCTTTTTGTTGAATACAAAATTGGCATAGTTCTTGAAATAAAATTTTGGTAAAAATTTGTTTACAATACAAAAGCTAATATCGTTGGCTTAGGCTTTTTTCAATAAATTGGGGTGACTAATGGTAAATTTGCTATTTTTTTTGATGTTAGCTGTGCAGGCTCCTGTTGGACAGGAATACACTATCAAGCAGGGAGATTCTATTACTGTAACTGTGTGGGAAAGGCAATCACTTTCTGGAACGATGATAGTTGATCCAAAAGGAAATATTATCCTTCCAATGCCCATTGGTCCGGTTCCGGTTGCTGGAATGACTGTGGTTAAGATTACTCAAGTGTTGACTGATAAGATAAAAGAGTATATTTTAAACCCGACTGTATTTGTGTCTGTTACGCCTGCTGAAGGTTTTACAATACACGTTTTAGGTGAGGTTAGGACCCCTAGTTTTATGAAGATTCCTGAGGGCACTACTCTTCAAGAGGTACTTGCAATGTCTGGCGGGGTTACAGAGTTTGCTGACAAAAAAAATATTAAACTGATCCGTAAAGAAAAAGATTCTGAAGATAATAAATCAACTGAGATAACAGTAGATTTTGAACGGTTCGCTGAATATTCGGATTTTTCTGCGAATCCGGTTTTAGAATCGGGAGATGTTTTATTCGTTCCTCACATGACGAAAATAGAACGCACGAAAAAACTTACAAAACAGAGTATTGCTGTATTTGGCGCAGTAGGTAAGCCGGGTGTCGTGGATACAGAAGACCCATTGCCTCTCATGAACGTTATCGCTCTGGCTGGCGGGCTTACGAATTTGGCTATACCAAAAGAAATATATATACTTAGTATTGTCAACGACAAATTCACACGAAAGTATGTGGACTTTGAAAGCTTTATTTCCGGGAATGATCCAACAGCGAATCCAGATATTTCTTTAGGAGATATGGTTTTTGTTCCTGAAAAATCAGTAACAGAATTAGAAGAAGCAAAGACATTCAAAGTAATCATTTTAGGACAAGTTAGATCTCCCGGTGTTTATTCTATACCAAAAGAATCTCGGCTTTTTGATACTTTATACTTAGCTGGCGGATTTGCTGAAGAAGCCAATATTGAAGAGGTTACGATCTCTCGTAGAAGCGATGAAGGTCTAACAAAAGAAAAAATTAACGTTAGAGAGTTTATAAGGACTGATGATCCGAAGTTCAATCCGTTAATTGAAAATAATGATGCCATATATGTTCCTTTATCTAAGGATGCCAAGGAAATACCATATATTCACGGGATATTTATTCCCTCTATTCGCATAAACGTTATGGGGGAAATCGGTAAGCCTGGTACTGTACATGTTTCTGAGGATGCCAATCTTTTAGATATTTTAAGGGTCTCTGGAGGTCCTACGTCTCAAGCCGATCTTAAAAAGATTACGATCATCCGAGAGATAGCCAATGCGGATTCAGGAAAACGTTCACAAACAGTAAACATTCTAAAAGTTTTAACGAAGGGCGAATTTCAATTGCTTCCAAAACTCAATTCGGGAGATACAATTTTTGTTCCTAGAAGGCCAGAGAACACTATTTGGACAGATATAGTGAAAACTGCTTCTGATATTTCGACCATAATGATTATATATTATATTGTAATCGGTCAAAGGTTTTAAAGGTGGATTACAAATGCAAGACAATACGGCAATAAATCGAAAAAAAATACAACATCGGCAGGTTAGTGATTTTAATTTACAAGACTTATTCAAAATTGTATTAATCAGGAAATGGTTGATTTTATCAATTTTAGTTATAGTCATGGCAGGTGCTATTTACTATGTTCAAATAATTCCGCCTACTTATAAATCTAATGTAATTATAATGCGTGATACTAATTCTTCTGAAATAATAGGAATGAAGTATATTAACAACGATATAGATCAAGGGCAGCTATTGATAATAAAAAGCTCTTCAGCATTGCAGGAAACCAAAGATAAGATTTATCAAAGATATGGTTTTGACGTTCCAATAGTAGCCCTTGCTGGTGGTATATCACTAACGATTGATCAAGAAACTGGAAATATGATAACCCTAACAGTATCGTCTAATATACCAGAATATGCTCAGGCAATTGCTAACGTTTCTGCTGAAGTATTTAAAGAGAAAATGGATGAAATGAAGAGATCCGAGTTGAGTCAAGGAGCTGATTTCCTTAAACAACAAATGGATCTTATCGAAAAAAAGATGCAAGATTCTGAAAAAGAACTAAACGAATTTCGAGATCGGGAAGGGATTATGCCACGATTATCAGAATCAGATTCTACTGGATTGCTTGGTAAACTTGGTGATCTGCAAAGCCAGTCTATCCAGGTTGAAAATGATATTGAACTTGACAAAACACAATTGAAGACATTAGAGGAAATGATAAGTGAGAAGAAGAAACTTGCTCAATCATCATCGGCGCCCGAAATAACTATACAGTTCGATCAGTTACGAGAAAGGTTGGTCGCCTTGCAATTAGACTTAAACTCCAAGCTTGAAACCCTTACGGAGAAAGATCCAGAGGTAATTGCTCTTCGCAAAAGGATTGCGACAGCAGAAGATCAATTGAAAACTGAATTTGACAAGCTTATGAAGGAGCCGGGAATGACTTCTCTTGATCCAATTTCGGAACTGCAAAGCTTAATACAGCAGTTTGTCTCAATGACTGTTCAACTGAAAGGACTAGAAAGCAAAGGGAAATTGATAAGTGAAAGGATAACAAAATTTAGAGAAGAGCATCCCGAAATTGCAGCAAAACAGGTAGAGTTGATTCGGTTGGAACGTCAATCAAGACTTAATGAACAGACTTATTCAACGTTGGCAGGTAAGTATCAAGATATACGCTTGATGGAGCAAATGAAGGGTGCGGGGTTAAAAATATTAGACACTGCAGGTTTGCCTAGATTTCCAGTAGCGCCGAAGAAAAAGATGATAATTACTTTTGCAGTATTAGCTGGCTTATTTGCTGGTATAATGCTCTCTCTTTTTCTGGAATATATAAGTGATTCAATAAAAACTAAAGAGGACATAGAACGATTCCTTGAGTTACCAGTGTTAGGAATAATTACACAAGTAGGCCCATTCAATATTCCAGCCAGCGCTATAAGAAGGCGAGAGAATCCAGTGCTCATTATGGAAAGTAAAGACGCTTCAAATGCTATGACTGATCCCAAAGAGAAGCATGGAGTCACACGTAAATCCGACAAAGATATCGTTGATATGTTGAGCCATAGCCTTATCTACGCTTCTAATGGAAAAACAAAAAGCCCTGCAACAGAAAATTATTGGAATCTTGCCATGAGTATAAAGTATGCTAACATGGATAAAAAATTGAAGTCAATCTTGGTAACCAGCGCAGTACCCGGAGAGAGAAAGACCACAACAGCCAGCAATCTTGCAATCGTCAAGGCAAAATCAGGCATGAAAGTCCTTTTAGTAGATGCTGATTTGAGGCGTTCTATGCTTCATAGAATATTTCAGCAGAATCGAAAACCCGGGTTAACTGATTTACTGACGATTGACGATACGATGAACGATAATACTTTCGATTTTGTAACTCATGGTAGCATTCGTCCCACCATTCTGGAGAATCTTTTTTTGCTTCCCTGCGGTTCCACTGTTCCCAATTCAGATGCCTTGATCAGTTCCGATAGGATGCGAGAGCTATTGAGGGCTTTGGAAGAAAAATTTGATTTGGTAATAATTGATTCGGCTCCATTGCTTATAGTTGCCAGCGTGGTTGCTTTGAGTAAAGAAGCTGATGGTGTATTGTTGACTATACACTCAGGTAGGTCTAAACGTAGGTTGGTTATTCACGGAAAAGAAATCCTAGAAAGTGTAAATGCCAAGATTATCGGTACTGTTCTTACCGGTGTAGATTTTATCAGACAATATGGTTATTATTACCGTCGTTATTACAACTATTATTATCAGCACAAAGATGATGGCGAGTAAGACGTTTAAATCTGGTCAGAATACTCACATCTTTTAGAATATGTCTATCAATCTTTGCAAAGCATACTCAAGTTAATAATAGCTTTTTCTCACCAAGAAGGAACACATAATGAAGGCTTCTATCTCAAAATTGGTAAATCAGCACAAGTCTATAAATTCAAAGGCTTATGATATATGTGTCATAACCGCCGCCAATGAATACCAAGCACAAGGCTATCGTGAACAAATCAGGTCACGTATTGATAATGGAAGGTTGCCGCAAGAAACAAAGTTTATTGTTATTCCTGATCCTTATGGAAAACGTATTGGGTCGGGGGGGAGTACCATTTATGTGCTTTACAAGATTCTTGAGTATTTATGTGGATTAGAAATCAATCGAAACTATCACTCTATTCGTGATCTGTTAAGTGAAAAACGAATACTTATACTCCATTCTGGTGGTGACAGCAGAAGACTTCCTGCCTATTCCGCAGTTGGAAAGGCATTTATACCCCTTCCAATCAGTTCTTTTCCGACATCTGAACAATCAAAACAAACGATCGGTTTTGTGGCGCTTTTCGATCTTTTGCTTTATGACCTTATGCAACTTCCGCATCTGAATGATGGACAGTTAGTAATCGCTTCAGGTGATGTTTTATTGAGTTTCAATGCAACTGAAGTAAGTTTTTGTGATTATGGTGTGACAGGGTTGTCGTACCCAGGTACAGTTGAAGTGGCATCTGATCACGGAGTATATATTGCGGCACAGGCTTCATCTGATCAAAATGTTAGAAACGTCAAAGGATTTTTGCAAAAACCAACTCATGATCAGTTATTGCAAAATGAGGCTCTTGATGTTGCCAATAGGGCATTCGTTGATACAGGAGTGATGAACTTCTCCATTGACGCTTTAGAATGTTTGGCAGAAGCATCGGGAATTTATATTGAAGAAGGTAAGGCTCTGATTGAAAAAGATAGCCTTTGTGAGCATTTGATTAACGGGAATGCCTATTTAGACATTTATAAGGAGATACCTTTTGCACTTTTAAATAATGATGTAGAAATACCTGGATTTCAGGATTCGGCATCTTTCATAAATAAGCTCAAGAAAATGCCTTTCTTTGTTTGTTTGCTTTCATACTGCGGATTTTTTCACATTGGCACAAGCAAAGGTCTGCTCAGAAGTTTTCATACGCTTAATCATACAGCTTCAGTATATGGTTTCCAGAATTTTAGCAGGACAAAAATCGCAGATAAATCAGAACTTAAAGACGTATTCATATATAATTCGTTGATTGATACCCATGCCATAAAATCAAATAGGTTTTCGTTCATAGAAGGTTGTCATCTTGACGAAAACGTTGAGTTATTAGGAGATAATATTATTACAGGTATTCCACAAAAGGCAGGCAATATAAAACTTGAAAAAGGTATATGTATGGTTTGTGTTCCTGTTAATAGACAAAAGCAAAATGTTTCTGAAAACGGGTGGGTATCGGTTATTTATGGTATTGAAGATGATTTTAAAAAATTTGCTAACGATCCTTCCGCTACTTTTGTTAATAATCCTTTTTCAATCTGGATGAAAGCGCATGGTATTGAATATAATGAACTGTGGCGCGATGACGAATCTCAAGAATTATGGAATGCAAAGATTTTTCCTTTCAGTACAGATTTAAGAGAATCCGTTAGGCTTTCATTGAAACTTCAACTGAATAATCATAATAATATAGAGGAAACAAAGAGTTTTGCTTATTCATCTCTTCAGAACAATGAAGACTCGGAACTTGATCATTGGAAGCAAGTTTCTCGAATGTCATTAGAGGAAATACTCCAATCAGTTGATTATAAAAGGTTTTTAGATAACTATTCAAGTCTTTACAAAAAAATTAACTTAAAAAATTTCACGGAATTATTGACTCCAAAAAGTGATCTGTCATCAAAGGAAATATTATCATGGTTTAAAGAACCAGAGGATTATGATATAGCAGAAAAAGATATTCTGAATTTGGTTAATCAGACCGACGATATTCTTTTTCAGGCGAGGTTGTATAAGCTTCTCAGTAATATTGCATACGAATCTTGTTATCCAGAAAAAGCAGATATGACGAAATCTGAACAGATTGCATATTATGAAGATACAGCCTTTGAACTTGTGCGAAAAGCGATAAAAAAAGGCTTAGAAAGCGAACCCTTCATTAATACAATCCATGAACCAAAGATTCGGATTCGTTCTGATGAAGTGGTTTGGGTTTGCGCCCCAATCAGACTGGATTTTGCTGGTGGATGGTCTGACACGCCTCCATATTGTCTGGAACATGGCGGTAGCGTATTAAATGCCGCAGTCAAACTTAATGGACAATATCCTGTGCAGGTAATCGGAAAACTATACCATGAGCCATTGATCAGGCTTAACTCAATTGACCTTGGAGAACATGCTGTTATCTCTGAACTTTATGAAATGCTTTCTTATCAAAATCCTTCGTACTGGACGTCCCTTCCAAAAGCGGCGTTTGTAACAACAGGCGTTATCCCTGATGACTCAGAATTGAGTTTGCAGGATATATTAAAAAAACTTGGTGCGGGCATTGATTTGACCCTGTTTAGCGCTGTTCCGTCAGGTTCAGGATTGGGAACGAGTAGTATTCTTGGTTCAGCCGTTATCGCTTGTATTTCAAGGATATTGGGACAAAAACTCACTCTTGAAGAGCTTTTTAATCGTACACTCTATATGGAACAGTTGATGACAACAGGCGGTGGCTGGCAGGATCAGATTGGCGGAGTGGTCGGAGGGGTGAAACATATACAGACGAAACCAGACCTTTTCCAGATCCCAAGAATTTCATGGACTGATCTGAAAATCGGGACAGATATGGAATTATCAGAGAGATTTCTGCTATACTATACAGGCTACCGGCGTATGGCTAAGAATATATTGAGAAATATTGTTGGAAAATATCTTGACAGAGATGAAACAACTATTAAGATTATTGGGCAACTTCGTGATAAATCTATTGAGATGAAAGAAGAGCTTGATCATCGTAATATTGACGCTTTTGGTAAGAGTATTGCTGAAATATGGGAGCTCAATAAGATACTTGATCCCGGAACCAGTAACAAAGATATAGAATATATTATTGAGAGAATTTCGGATCTTACCTATGGTGTTAAACTTCTGGGTGCAGGCGGAGGCGGTTTTTTGTTTATAGCGACGAAAGGAACTCAGCAATCAAGAAAAATTAAAGAAATTTTGGAAAAAGAACCGCCTAACGATAGAGCAAGATTCTTTGACTTTGACATTGATCAAGATGGCCTGAAAGTAAATGTGTTGTAGGTTGATGTTGACAGTATGGATTAGAATGAGACATTATGAAAAATAAATCTTCGGCATCACCACCAGTCTTGATGATTCGTCCTTCACAGGGCTGGGTTGCGATCAAGTTCCGTGAGTTATGGAAGTATCGTGAACTCATTTACTTTTTTGTATGGCGTGATATAAAAGTACGCTATAAACAGACAGTTCTTGGCGCAGCATGGGCTATTATCCAACCTGTTTGTACTATGATAGTATTTTCCATCTTTTTTGGTAGATTGGCAAAAGTTCCATCAGATGGTATACCCTATCCTATCTTCAGTTATTGCGCTCTACTGCCATGGGACTACTTTGCAGGGGCAATGGGTAGGGCAAGTAGCAGTATGATTGATAGTTCTAATCTTATTAAAAAGATATATTTCCCACGTCTCGTAGTGCCTTTATCCGCAGTAACTTCAGGACTGATAGATTTTGCAATTGCTTTTACAGTTTTAATCGCTATGATGTTTTATTATGGTATCGTTCCAAAGCTGACTTTGCTCTGGTTTCCCGCATTCATGCTTATGGCAATTGCAACTGCGCTTGGTGTGGGATTGTGGCTTTCATCCATGAATGTTAAGTATCGAGACATTAGATACGTAATTCCCTTTCTAACGCAGTTATGGTTCTTCATTACACCTGTAGTTTATCCTAGCAGTTTGCTGTCTGGCTTCTGGCGAATAATTTATGGGCTTAATCCGATGGTGAGTGTTGTTGAGGGTTTTCGCTGGGCGTTATTGGGTAAAGAACAGCCATCAGGTTGGATGTTAGCTATATCGGCGATAATGGTAATCATTCTTTTAGTATCTGGAGCTTTTTACTTCCGTCGTATGGAAAAAACCTTTGCTGACGTGGTTTAAGTTATGAGTGATATTGCGATAAAAGTTGAGAATTTAGGCAAATTATACCGAATAGGTGAAAAGCAGGAGCGTTACCATACATTTAGGGATACATTAAACAATGTTATAACTGCACCTTTCCGCCGTCTGCGAAATATAGGAAAACCAATCAAGCCTGATGAGTTAATCTGGGCGCTCAGGGATGTTTCATTTGAAGTTAAGCATGGAGAGGTTATAGGCATCATAGGGCGTAATGGCGCGGGAAAATCCACGCTTCTCAAAATATTGTCACAGATAACAGAACCGACAGAAGGACAGGTAACAATATATGGAAGGGTTGGCTCGCTGTTAGAAGTGGGAACCGGATTTCATCCTGAACTAACCGGGCGTGAAAATATCTTCCTAAATGGAGCAATTCTCGGTATGAGCAAAGCCGAGATCAACCGAAAATTTGACGAGATTGTTGATTTTGCGGAAATAGAGAGATTTATAGATACGCAAGTGAAGCATTATTCAAGCGGCATGTATATGCGTCTTGCTTTTGCAGTAGCCGCTCATCTGGAGCCTGAAATTTTATTGGTTGACGAAGTGCTGGCAGTTGGGGATGCCTCCTTTCAAAAGAAGTGCTTGGGGAAGATGGGGGATGTGGCAAAAGAAGGACGGACTGTATTATTTGTGAGCCATAATATGGGGGCAATTCAATCGTTATGCGGTCGTGTAATTTTATTAGAGCAAGGACAAATTGAAACAAATGGCAATCCTTCGTCTGTAATTAGCAAATATCTGTCCTCCAGTAAGTTGGGTATACAACATTACGGAGAGGTGAGCTGGTTAGATGATGCAAATGCGCCTGGTGAAAGTGAGTTAAAACTCCGCTCAGTTCGCTTGATCGGGCTTGATGGTGAAGTCCAATCCACATTTGAGGTAGATAAACCAATTCGTGTGGAAATCCACTATGAGGTGATGCAACCAATTCGAGGTATGCGTATCAATTTATACTTGACCACTCAAGAAGGTATAATAGCGTTCTTATCAACTGATCATTTATCACAATTTGAACAACATAATAAAGGTAATTATAAAAGCGTTTCTATTATTCCTGGTGGTTTATTAAATATTGGTGTTTACAATATAGAAATAAGTGCAGATGTGCCTGGTATAAAGCGACTGATCGGTGGTCCGCAAAAGTGTTTACAATTTACAACATCAGGATCTGGTAATCAAGGGTCTTATTTCTCTGAACAATGGCCTGGCGTCGTGTGTCCAAATCTGAAATGGGAAGTTTACCGGGAAAGTTAAGCTCATTTGCATGTATTCAAAATTTAGCAATCAAAACTGAAACAAACTGGTGAAACCTGTGAAAGTTTATAACTATGCCAAAACAGTACGACAAGGAATGAGACTTCTCTTCCGTGCCATAAATTTGCAAATTCGAGATCAATGGTTCGTTCAATTTCTTCCTCCTGTTAAACCGATCGTAATCCAATTTCCTGTCAATGATATTTGCAATTCTCGCTGTATCATGTGCAATATTTGGCAACGAAAACGAGATAAAGAGATTACACCGGAGGAGTTGCGCCGTATACTCGCTGATCCGTTGTTTAATGAAATTTGCTACGTCGGAATGAATGGTGGTGAACCTACTTTACGTCCGGATTTACATGAAATTGGTCAGGTTCTGATTGAGTCTTTACCCAAGCTAAAAGGAATCGGTATTATCACTAACGCTCTACGTCCTAGTATGGTCATAGAAAGAGTTTTAGCTTTGGCACAGGTGGCTAGAAACAACAACATATCTTTTGGTGTAGGTGTATCTCTTGATGGTATCGGTGAAGATCATGACCAGAATCGAGGTATGAAAGGTAATTTTATTTCCGCTGTTGAAGTAATTAATACTCTCAGACATAATGGAATATCCGTTTCTATTGGCTGTACCTTGACACCATTAAACTGTTATGGAGCTGATGATGTACTAAGCTGGTGTGAACAGAATAATATTCAAAACTGGGAATTCCGTCTTGGTGTTGAAATTAAACGAATTTATAACACTGGTTATAGTCAACAATATCCATTTACACAAGAACAGCGTTTTCACTTAATTATGTTCTTTGATAAACTAGCAAATTGTAAAAATGTTGGTATGGACCATAGTAGATTTTATAGAAGTCTTGTTGATCAACTTGCATTTGGGTTACCTCGTCAGGCTGGATGTGATTGGAGATCGAGTGGTGTTACGTTAGATGCGAGGGGGAATATCAGTTATTGTTCTGTGCAAAGTCCCATTCTTGGATCCGCACTGGAAAAGAGTGCATGGCAAATATATCAGGAAGGACTGCCTGAAAGAAAACGTATTATTCAAAAGTATTGTGATAATTGCCAGCATGACCTTCTTGGTCCTCCTCCTGCCAGAATAATGGCACGGGAAGCAATTTTTATGATGTTGAACCCATGGCGACGGTATTGGAATAAATTTCGCAAAAAATCCGACTCATTTCTGTATCCGTTTCGAGTTCCTAAGCCTATTTTACCAGCAAATAACAGTTTCCCATCCGAATGGAAGCATGTATTAATTACAGGATGGTATGGTACAGAAACCGCAGGAGATAAAGCTATATTGGGTGAATTATTACACTTTTTAAAAATTTATACGCCCAGTTGTCGAATTACCCTGACTACCCTGGATCACAAAGTAAGCCAACAAACAAAACTGGAAATGCCAGAATTAGGAGACGTAAATATTATTAACATGAATGATGGTAATAATCCAGCTTTGATTGAATCTGTTGATGCGGTAATTATAGGCGGGGGGCCATTGGAAGAAATAGAGCAAACTGAATATATTTGGCGGATGTTCGTTGAGGCTAATCGTCAACGCAAAGCACGAGTTATATTTGGATGTGGTGTTGGCCCTTTGTATTCGGATCATATTAAACAAATGGTTAGTGCTATCTGTCAGATGGCAACATCCGGTTTTCTGCGGGATGAAGAAAGCCGCGAATATGCTATTAAATTGGGTGGAAGCGAATCTTTAGGTTGTGCTTGCGATCCAGCACTGGCTTATATACAACGCTGGGTATCTAATACACAAGTTTTGAGTGAAGATAAACAACCACATATTGTTGGTCTATTGCGAGCTAATACCAGAGAATATATAGTGGATATGAATGATACAGAATTGAATGAGTTCAATAACCAAACAGCTTGTCAAATATCCAAGATATTTGAACCTATTTGCATGAATTACAAAGCTAAAGTTGATTTGCTTGCGATGCATGAAATATGGATTGGTGGTGATGATCGCCTATTCAATCGTCAGGTTGCTGATATTTTTAATAATCCCGATATTCTTCATATAGAACGTCGTTATTTAACCTTAGATATGTTATTGAGATCAATTAATTTAGCTGATGCTGCCTTGGTAATGCGTTATCATGGACATTTGTTTTGTATGGCTTTGGGGATCCCATTTATATCCATTGATTACACAGGTGAGTCTGGCAAAGTAAATAGTTTGATTAATCGTATTGGTTATCAGCAATGGTCTGAAGATTGGCATAATATTAATGTATCTCGTGCTGCTTCTCGATTGCAAGATTTATATAAAGAACGTTTAGCTTGGTCAATGTATCTAAGGCAACAAACAAATAATCTAGTTTCCTTGTTAACCGAAACTTACACCAAGGTTTTCGGTGTCCCTAAACTATAATAATGAGAAAATATATACGTTACCTATACAATATATTTAGAAGGTGGATACTAGGACGCCATCCGTATAATACTATTTTTAACTATAATTGGGTTAATGTATATCCTATGATACGTACTTTTCGAAAATTAAGTAATTTGTTTCATGGTAGAATCGCAGACCTAGGGTCCGGTAATAGTCCATATTATGATTTGATCGCCCCAACAGCGAAGACATATCTTGCAATAGACTATCTATCTGCATTGTCAAAAAAGGAAGTTCGAAATATAAAACGCATAGCTGGAGTTTTACAGGCACTTCCTATAGCAAATGGATCTGTTGACACTGTATTCTGTTCTCAAGTATTATGTCAAGTTCTGCAACCGCTGGATGCTCTTCAGGAAATAGCACGCATTTTATGTCCGGGGGGATACGCAATCATCTCTGTTCCCCATGTTTCGCCTTTACACTCAGAACCTTATGATTTATATCGTTTTACTCCAAACGGATTAAGCCAACTTGTTAATATTGTTGGCTTAAGAACCTGTGAAATCTATATTCAGGGTGGTTTATTTGCATCATTTGCCCTTTGTTTTGCTATGAACCTTGTTTTAAGTCCTGTAATTGCAGGGCAATCAATGAAGTTATTACCAAATCGCCAAATAATATTTGCTCCTTTGATAGCTTTAGTTAATAGTATTGCCTATGTCTTGGATAAAATTCTGCCATTTAGTAGAACACCGGTAAATTTTATTCTTGTGGCATTGAAAGAGTAAGTAAAACCGTAAGTAATCAGTAGGATTATATGCGTGGAGTAAACCGTATTCGTAGATTAGTTCGCAAAATGTTTCCAGTTCATCGGATATTTCCTCGATGTGTTATTTTGATATATCATCGAGTTTATGATGCCTTTTCGGATCCACAATTGCTTTGTGTAAGCAAAAAAAATTTCACTGAACATCTGGAACATATACAAAATCACTATCATCCGATGAGTTTAACCGATCTTGGAAAGGCTATTTCCATAGGCAAAGTTCCTCGTTATGGAGTAGTAATAACATTTGATGATGGTTATGCAGATAATTTATGGAATGCAAAACCAATATTAGAATCAGTTGGAATTCCAGCAACGTTTTTTGTTACTTCTGGAAAATTGGGGGACGAACGAGAATTCTGGTGGGACGATCTGGAAAGGTTAATATTATTACCATCAAGATTACCTGATAGGCTTGCTCTGGAAATTAGTGGGAATTATTATACTTTTCAGACTATGACAAGTGGAGAACGTCAGGATACTTACTACAATTTGCACGAATTGTTACGACCTTTAGATAACACAACTCGTGAAGGCGTTATTGCTGAACTTGCTCGTTGGGCAGATATGCAAACACAAGGGCGTGAAAACTATCGTGCAATGAACCATAAAGAAGTCGCTATTTTAGCAAGTGGTCTTTGTGAGGTAGGAGCACATACCGTAACCCATTCAGTGTTGGCTGAACAGACAGTCGATTTTCAGCGTTATGAGATTTTTGAAAGCAAAAAAACTCTCGAGGAGATTACTGGCAAACGAGTAACTAGCTTTTCGTATCCTTATGGTAGTAAATCAGATATTGGATATGAATCAGTTTCTATTGTAAAAGAAGCTGGATTTGGAATTGCTTGTGCCAATGTAGAAGGAATTGTTGGCAGAAAGGCAAATCCATATTTGTTGTCACGATGCTTAGTGAGGAATTGGGACGGGGATGAGTTTGCAAAAAGGCTTCGGAGATTCTTATATGACTCAAGATAAGAATATATCCATTCTTCAGGTAAGCACTTCCGATAAAAGTGGCGGGGCAGAGAAAATAGCATGGAATCTATTTCAGGAATATCGGGATCGTGGATTTTGCTCATGGTTAGCTGTCGGTGATAAAAAGAGTGATGATCCAAATGTTCTGCTGTTACCCAACATAGATAGCTACAATAGATGGACACGCACATGGCTTGCAACAAGCAATATTTTATCTCCATTTGTTGAAACTGTTCATGGAGCCTGGCGATTGCAAAATTGGCTACGTTGGTGGGTTGGACAACCAATACGAAGTTTTAGGATTCGACGTGGATATGAAGATTTTGATTTCCCTGGCACAAAAAGAGTTTTGGAATTACCGTCAGTACGACCCAGCATCTTACATTGTCACAATTTGCATGGTAATTATTTTGATTTGCGAGCATTGTCTTGGTTAAGCCGTCAGGTGCCGACTGTTCTTACTTTGCATGATGCATGGCTTTTAAGCGGGCATTGCGCTCATTCCTTTGATTGCAAACAGTGGAAAAACGGTTGTGAACGTTGTCCTGATTTAACTATTTATCCTGCGATTAAGAATGATGCATCCGCTTATAACTGGCAGCGAAAGCTGAATATTTACAAAAATAGTCGCTTTTACGTTGCAACCCCCTGTCAGTGGTTGATGGATAAAGTCCAGCAATCAATGCTAATGGAGGGAGCAGTGGAATGCCGTGTTATCCCTAACGGCATTAATTTATCCATTTTTCATCCTGATGACCGAAAAATCGCAAGAGCTAGATTGGGATTACCTCAAGAAGCCAGAATTCTTTTCTTTGCTGCCAACGGCATCCGTCGCAATATTTGGAAGGATTATGTGACGCTCCAAAAAGCAGTAGCTATTGTTGCAGAAAAATTTAGTGAGAATAAAGTTCTCTTCATTGCTGTGGGGGAGGAAGCACCTCCAGAGTATATCGGTAAAGCAGAAATTCATTTCGTCCCTTATCAAGAGGATGAAAGGGTTGTTGCATGCTATTACCAGGCGGCTGATATTTACATACATGCAGCAAAAGCAGATACTTTCCCCAATACTGTACTCGAAGCATTAGCGTGTGGTACACCTGTGGTCGGAACATCTGTAGGTGGTATACCTGAACAGGTAATAAATGGCGTTACAGGCTTTCTTACGCCACCTGGTGATGCAGAAGCTATGTCTGTAAGTATTGAACGATTGTTGTCGAATAGTGATTTGCTATATAGATATTCGATAGCTGCGGCAAAAATGGCTCATAATTTTGCTTTGAATTTTCAGGTTGAAAATTACTTGAACTGGTATAATGAAATATTAAGTAAGCATGATAATACTTCCAATAAATAAACTATCTTTCATTTACTATTTTACTAAAATCAGAAATGGTGTATATAAATCTTATGTTGACAATATTCACTATTCCTAAAGCCTTTCGTGGTCAATTTAAGATCATCCAGACTAATGCTATTAAAAGCTGGATTGAACTACAGCCTAAGTGCGAAGTTATTCTGTTTGGTAATGAAGAAGACACTGCGGAGACTGCAAACGAGCTTGGCGTAAAGCATATACCGGAGATCAATCGCAATAAATATGGTACTCCTCTGATCAGCGCCGCATTTGAAACTGTTCAACAGGTTGCTAAACACCAGATTATGTGCTACGCTAATGCTGATATAATTATGATGAGAGATTTTCCAAGTATCGTTGGCCAGGTACGAAAGCGACGCTTTGTGATCGTCGGTCAGCGTTGGGACGTTGATGTGAATCAATCGCTGGATTATTCCAAAGATGATTGGGATGAGCAACTAAAATTGTATACAAAAGAATTCGGTGTACTTCATTCAAAAGATGGGATTGACTATTTTGTTTTTCCTCGTGGGCAATATCGTAATATTCCTCCTTTTGCTGTAGGAAGACCCGGCTGGGATAATTGGATGATCTATCATTCACGTTTGAAGCACATTCCAGTAATTGACGCCTCAAGTGTAATATTGGCTGTCCATCAGAACCATGATTACTCTCATCACCCAGATGGAACTGAAGGCGTATGGAATGGGCCCGAAGCAAAATATAACTTAGATATTGTAAAAAATCATAATTTAGATTTGCGAGATGCGACTTTTATTTTAGGTTCCTCCAGTCTAAAATCAGCGATAACAATTAACAATTTTCGCCGATATATAAATACGTTGACCCTACTTTACCCAAAATCTTTTTTTGGAATCAGGCTATTAAAAGTTCTATTAAGGAAATTACGAGGAATTAATGAAGATACTATTTCTAGGTCTAAGGCATCGTCCTGATGATGATCGCCTTAAATACAAACAGGCGTATAAAATTAAAAAGGTTTCTCCCTCTACTGAATGTGCATATTTGGGAAATAATCCATCATTTAATTCAGATAGCGATAGCCTGTTGAAGATTTTGCCTGTTGAAAATATACCGTCTAAAATAAAATTTATGTACAAATTCCTGAAAACTGCAATCCAATACCGACCTGACGTATTGCAAGCTAGTGATATTAGAGAATTAATACCAGCAATGATTATTTGTAGTATATCAAGAAGCAAGCTGATATACGATTCTCACGAAGATTATTTTAACCAGTGTTACGAATATTCCGGAAAGACTTTACGTGGACTATTACTGGGAATATTCTATCGAGGGCTGGAGGTTTTGTTTTCTCGCTTCGCTTATGCAGTCTTTTGTGCTGATGAGTATATATACGATTTATATAGTAAACCTTACTTTGGTTGTAAGAGAGTATATTTTTTGAGGAATTTTACCAATCTGGAAATGGTAAAACAAAAAGCTATGCCCCCTAAACCATCAGAACCACTCAAGTTAGTTTTCGTCGGAGGAATCAGCATATATAGAGGGATATTGGAGTGTTCTGAGTATGTAAGGAGATACAATGCAGAGAAAGGAAAAGTTTGCTTAACTTTTGATTTGTTTGGGGACCATAATTCTGTAGTTGATCAAGCAGTAGAGTTGGGTGGGTGCCAATACAAAGGATTTATACCACATGAAGATATTATGCAGGTATTATCTAAATATCACATAGGGGTCTGTCTGTTTAGGCATATAAAAAAGTATGAGCGGAATCTCCCTATCAAGAATTTTGAGTATATGTCAGTGGGATTACCTGTTATCACCAACAATTTTGGCAACTTGAGAAAATACATAGATCAAGCTCAGTCAGGTTTTTGCATTGATTCTACCAACTATCAGCAGTTTAAAGATTCTGTGGAAAAATTGATGAATCCTGACGTTTGGACTATCTATTCCAACAATGGCTACATTTATACACGAGAACACCTTAATCTTGATACAGAGATCGTAAGTTATTTAGAGATTATGCTATCAAAAACAATCGCCAAAAAAGAATGATAAACGTTTATATAGATTCACCTGATACAATTATTTATAAAAGAATCCAATATGTTATAACTCAGATATTTGTTCCTATCGGTTTTCCGTTTAGTATTTTAAGATGGGGAGACAAAATTAACGGTGTTCTTTCTATCGCTTGTGTTCCTGAAAAAGCCTTAGAGTATCCTTTATCCCTGCAAAAGTTTGATTTAGTTATACCTTATGGCGATTATACCCAGTGGATTTCAAATGATGAGAGTATAGAATTAGAAAAGCTGGAGGGAATACCTGTATTGTATATTGGCAGGAAGCCTGAGTTTTTGATCTATGATGGTAAACTTGGATTCGATTTGATTAGTGCTGTTTTTTACCTTTTATCCCGTCAAGAAGAATATACTTATAGACATCGAGACCTTTGGGATTGCTTTGCGGCTCCATATTCAGTTTTGTATGAAAAAGGAATATTGAGAATCCCGATTATTAATTACTACATTAAATATCTTGAATCGTATATTCGGCAAAAAGTTCATGATGTTCCTTTGCCAAAATGGAATAATAGGTCCCCCTATACTGCAATAATATCTCACGATCTGGATCATCTTCCTTCAAAGGACATAACCATACCACTAAAACGTATGTTTCGATTCAAAGGCAAAGCAGAATTTGCTAGTAATATGCTGAGTGGCACAAAAGAATTATTTTCGCTTTTTAAGCCATCAAAACCGAACTGGACGTTTGAGTATTGGATACAAAAAGAAAAGGAATATAGTTTTCATTCGACATTTTTTGTTGCGGCAAATACAGGTTATAGACACCGAGATGATCCATCCTATTGGATTCATAGTAAGTTGTCGTATAATAGTCAGCGGATTCCCATATCAAAGGTAACAAAAACTATAGAGGAAAATGGCTGGGAAATCGGATTACACGCAAGTATGAACACATATAAAGATCGCCAATTGCTTTCCAGAGAGATGGATACCTTGAGAAAAAATACAGACTGCAAAATTCTAGGAATAAGACAACATTATCTCAGGTTTGATGTCAATAAAACTTGGCGGATTCATGAGGATTTAGGCTTCCTTTATGATTCAACAATGGGATACAATGAGCGTATTGGTTTTCGAGCCGGTATCGCTTTTCCATTTAACCCATACAACTTTGAAAACGAGAGAGAGTATAATTTACTTGAACTCAGCCTGTGTATAATGGATAGTAGTCTCAACACCCCCGTTGGCGAAAAACTTGATGTAGAGAAATCTATTCAGCGTTGTTATAATATCATGGATGCTGTAAAGCAGACGTCAGGATTATTAGTGGTAAATTTTCATCCTCATTTCTATGTAGTGCCTTATCCTGACTGGTGGAGAGTATATGAGGCAGTACTTAAACGCTTGTTGGAAGATGGTGCCTGGGTCGCAACAGCTAAGGAAGTTGCGGAAAGCTGGAATGAAAGGCGTAAAAATTTGGTGGAGTTTGTATCTCGTTATGAATCCTGATTATAAGTTTGTTCTTCTTGATAAAAGTGAATATGATAAATGGGATTTATTCGTAGACAAATCCCTGCAAGGAACGATATATCACAAAAGCTGGTGGATGGCAATAAGTGGCGATAATTTTCGGATATTTGGTTGTTACAATAACTCAGGTGATTTAATCGCCGGATTTACATGCTACGAATATAGACTATATGGCTTACTTAAGTGCCTTGGTCAAGGTGGTAATTGCGTATATCAAGGAAATCTATATACAGGCTCAGAAGGGAAGTATCTGACCCAACTGTCACGTAATAGATATATTTGTTATGAAATAGCAAAAACAATTAAATCGTATTGCCATGTCGCAAGTATAGTTATGTCTCCTTATGAAATGGAAGATATTATGGCATTCATCTGGGAGGGTTTTACGACTGCTGTTAATTATACTTATGTGCTAGATATTAAAGATTTAGATATTATTTGGAAGAACATGGATGTAGATTGTCGTAATAGTATTCGTAAAGCTGTTAAGGATGGTATTATTGTAGATACCGAATGTGATTTCAATGAAGTATTGGAACTTGCAGGAAAGACTTTTCTTCGACAGAATCGTGGACCCAGTTCTTGGATAAAAGACTCTCCTAAATATAATCGTGTCATTAGTGATATGTCCCGATGCAAAAGTTTCGTTACCAGAAATAAGGATGGTGTTCCTATATCGGTTGTATATATTGTGTGGGACAGCAAAAGATGCTATTATGAAATAGGAGGATATAACCACGAAAGCAGTCATCATGGCGCTTCATCACTGGCTTTGTGGACAGCAATAGAATATGCACGAAAAGAGATTGGTCTGAGTGAGTTTGATTTTGAGGGAACAATGTTAAAGAACGTTGAACCATTTTTTAGAGAATTTGGTGCAAGACTAATCCCGTATTATACTGTTTCGTGGGTGGACCCTAGGCTGAAACCACTTATAACACTAAAACAGCTTTTACGAGAGACGAGTGGGATGATTAAGGTGCCTAAATGAGTGATAAGTATACTTTCAGGATTCTAGGGATTAATGAATATGAACTATGGGACTTATTAGTGGATAAATCTATTCAAGGTACGATCTTTCACAAAAACGAATGGCTAGGTGCCAGCGGATGGGACTATAGGATATTTGGTTGCTTCAACAACGGAAATGAATTAATTGCCGGATTCACATGCGGAACCCAAAAAATACATGGTAAGTGGACGTATTTTGGACACCCACGCTTAACACCATATCAGGGAAACGTTTATACGAATATTGAAGGCAAATATGTAACAAAATTGTCTCGAAACAAGTGTATTTGCCATGAAATTGCAAAGTTCATCAAAACTCAATGTACTGCTGCAAATATTACTTTATCCCCTTATGATGTGGAAGATGTGATGCCATTCATCTGGGAAAGATTCAAAGCAAGTGTCAGATATACTTATGTTATTAATCTCCAAGACACAGAAAAAATATGGAAGGATATGGATCTGGACTGTCGAAACAGTATTCGTAAGGCTATAAAAGATGGGGTCATAATAGATATAGAGTCTGACTTTATGGAAACTATTAAACTCCAAGAAAAAACCCTCCAGCGACAGAATAAAAGTATTGATCCCTCTTTTGTCGAAAGCGCTATTAGATATAACCAAGCGATGGAACTGCAATCCAAATGTAAAAATTTTGTAGCGAAAAATAAAAACGGAAATTCCATAGCGACTGTTTATGTTGTCTGGGATACAAAAAGAAGCTATTATCTTATGGGTGGGTACGATCACGAAAATGCCCATAGCGGAGCTTCATCTTTAGCTATATGGACAGCAATTCAATACTTACGAGATACAATAGGATTATCAGAATTCGACTTTGAGGGTACGACATTACTTCACACAGAACCGTTTTTCCGATCTTTTGGAGGTAAATTGACCCCATACTACACAGTTTCTTGGGTACATCCCAAGTTCAGGCCATTTCTAACTGCAAAACGCTTTTTAAGGGAAGTGAATAGGATGTTTCGTCCCAATCTCTTAGATGGTAGCTATCAAGATTGAATTATATTTGAGATTGAAATGATCTATATACTTTTTACTGCTGATTATGAATTATACTTTGGCAAAAATTTCCTTTCAGATGACAAGGTTTTATTTGAGCCTACTGAAATGATCATGTCTGCACTGGAAAAACGTAGTATACCGCTTAACATATTTCCAGATATATGCTCTGTTTGGAGACATAAAGAATACGAGTTATTAGATTACGTGGACAAATTTGAGTCACAACTTATAGAAGCCGTTAGGCGTGGGAATGATGTTCAACTACATCTTCATCCACATTGGCTAAAGTCAATATACAATGGAAAAGAATGGACCCATGATATAGGAATATTCAAGCTACAAGATTTTGGTTTTGATGGTGAAGAAGCAAAGGATTATAGTCTTTTTGAAGTTGATTGTGAAAATAAAAATTGTAAGCCTTTAAATCCCCCTTTATCCCCCTTTCAAAAGGGGGATTTTAGTCCATCCTATGACCATTCTGCTAATAGGCTTATAAAAAGAGGAAAAGAGTATCTTGAGTCACTCCTTACAAAGTATGCTCCTAATTATAAGTGTATTGCCTTTAGAGCAGGCGGTTATTGTTTACAGCCAGAGGATAAAAAGCTTATACAGGCGTTGCTTGACACTGGTATAACAATAGATAGCAGTATAATTCCTAACCTTGTATCAAATACTAATGTAAATGAAATTGATTTTAAGGGAATACCTGATCTTCCCAATTGGTTTATATCTGCACAAGGCGGAGTCAAAAAACCAGATCAGAAAGGCTTGTTTGAGATACCTATTCCTTCGAGTACAAAAATATTACCTAAACTTAAAGCTATGGCAAAGGGTATATTTAGTAAAGATTCTGTGGTTAATTCACCAAGAGGGATAGTGATCCAAAAAAAATCTGTGGATGACTCATTTATTAGTAAGAATATTAATCGCTTCAATTATCTGGTAAAAACTATCGGTTCGCTGGAATGTGAAAGGATGTTTCCAGATCGGGGAATGGAATATATGTTTTCGATACTAAAGGATTGGATCAAATGTTACGCTTATTCTGGGGATATTTTCCTTTCGATCATAATGCACCCAAAATCAATATTTCAGAATCACATAGATAATTTACTCAAGTTTATTGATAGAATCTGCCTCGAATATTCTGATGTTCAATTTATAACTTTTCTCGAAGTTCACAAGATTCTTTCTCAAACAAGGGATCAATCTAAGAATGTGTAGTATAGCAGGGATAATTAGCTTTGGGCAAAAGATAGATGAGAATCTTTTGAAACGCATGAATTTGATACAAAAGCATAGAGGTCCAGATGATCAAGGGTACTTCATAAATGCTCACGTTGGTCTTGCCCATAATCGCCTTAGTATAATAGACCTTTCTCCGCTTGGTCACCAACCGATGTCTAACGAGGATGAAACTATCTGGATAGTCTATAATGGCGAGGTTTATAATTATCTTGAACTTATGGCTGAGTTGAGGTTAAAAGGACATGTATTCAGGTCTAAAACAGACACCGAAGTAATCATTCACGCTTATGAGGAATATGGTGCAGAATGTTTGCAGAAACTCAATGGAATGTTTGCCTTTGCTATATGGGATAGTAGAAATAGCTTACTTTTTTGTGCAAGAGATCGGTTCGGGATAAAGCCATTTTATTACTTTTACAATGATGATCGCTTCCTTTTTGCATCTGAGATCAAGGCTATATTAGAGTATCCTGCAATTCACCGTGAAGTAAATGATAAAATAATGTACGACTTTCTCAAGCATGGAATACTTGATCATTCAAATGAGACATTCTTTTGTGGTATAATGCAACTATCTCCCGCACATTGTTTAATATTGCGACAAAACGGACTTTCAATTGCAAAGTACTGGGATGTAAGTGCAGAAAATGAACTGACTGGTAAATCTGATGAGTTTTATACAGAGGGATTTCATGATCTGTTTGAAGATTCTGTGAGGATTCATCTTAGAAGCGACGTTCCTATTGGCACTTGTCTGAGTGGAGGGCTTGACTCATCATCAATCGTATGTGTGGCTAACAAGATTATGTTTCCTGAAAATAATAAGGACAAAGTAAAAGAACGTCAAAAGACTTTTTCATCATGCTTTGAGGATCTGCGTTTCGATGAGAGAAAATATATATACACGGTTCTTGAAAATACTGGTGCTGAATCTAACTTTGTGTTTCCTAAAGTGGAGGATTTGCTAAGAGACATTGAACTTATGATATGGCATCTTGATGAACCTCCTCACGTCATGACGATATTTGCTCAATGGAACGTCATGAGGCTGGCAAAGGAACGAGGTGTTATAGTTTTGCTGGATGGTCAGGGTGGAGATGAGCTTCTTGCTGGTTATCCACCGTATTTTCGGGCAAACTTTGAGGAGCTAATACGCAAGATGGCTTTTATTCAATTATACAAAGAAAGGCTTGCGTATGCAAGATATCGTGGTTACTCCAAACCATTCTCACTAATGTTTACCATTGGAGGTATCATTACTCAACTCTTTAGGGATGCCAACAAAAGTGATATGATCTCTTTTCCATCAGAATTTACTGATGCCATTTCTGACGATAATAACAAGCAATTAGGTAATTTGTACGATCCCCACAAGTTTAAGAGCATACTGAAAAATAGGCTATATTATGACTGTGTTAAAGGATACAGATTATCACCACTGCTTCATTACGAAGACCGAAATAGTATGGCATTTTCGCTTGAATCTCGTGTGCCTTTTCTTGATTACAGACTTGTCGAGTATGTATTCAGCCTGCCAGATAGATGCCGGATATACAACGGGCTAACTAAGGCTATATTACGGAATAGCATGAAAGGAATACTTCCGGAAGAAGTCCGTATGCGAACTGATAAAATGGGATTTGTGACTCCACAGGATTTATGGTTAAGAAATGAAATGAAGGATTGGGTGGAAGACATTTTCAGTTCAAAAAGTTTTAGAGAGCGTAGATATTTTCGTTCTGACGTCGTTATGAACTATTGGCACTTATTTTGCAATGGTAAAATCAACGCTGGATCGGCGATTTGGCGATGGCTGTGCGTGGAATTGTGGTTGCAGAAATTCATGGACTAGGGAAATATGAAACCTTGCATCGTTTGGAGTTCCATATTAAGCCTCGAAAAGTCTTCTAAGGGTGACATTTCTCAGATCGTCAACATGGCAACTGCCCTTGCTGATCAAAAAGTGGACATATCGCTAGTCGCTCTAAACGCAGGCAATACGAAGATTAATGGAGCCAAGATTGTTCAAGTTCCCCAGTTATGGTTTATACGTCAAAGAATGAGAACATTCGGAAGATTATTTCCAAGCCTATATGGTTACGATGGTATACTCAATGCACGTCATATAGCTAGATTTACAACATCTACACTTGATCCAATAGAGAAATATGATCTTTATCACGTAAGAATAAGGTCGCTGGCAATTGAACTAAAACGCTTGCAACCAACCAAACCCCTTGTTTATACTGTAATACCAACGTTTCTTCACACTAAGTTGTCCAGAGATAAAATTCTGGATCAAAAAGCTATTGATCTTGCAGATGAGTTGATTGCCTTAACAGAAGGCTGGAAGCAATATATACTGGATACATTTGATGTGCGTGGACGAGAAATCAATGTAATCCCCGTTTGTGTAAGAGAAATCAAGGGCATTACAAAAAAAGACGAACCCTTAGATTCACTTTTTGATGGTCGGAAAGTAGTCGGTTATTTTGGCAGATTACAGAAAAATTATGGTATTGATACCCTTATAGGAACCATTCCCGAAGTCAAAAAGCATGTAGATAATCTTTCAGTTATCATTGCCGGCGGCTCTGTATATGGTCATGGAGATGAACTTAAAGCTCTGGTGCAAAGATTAGGAATTCAAGATTGTACGCATTTTCTGGGTGAAATTCCAAGAAACTTAGTGCCACAGTATCTTGAAAGATGCAATGTATTAGTTAGCTTGAGATACCAAGAAGGTAGAGACTTTGATTTGTCTATACCCATTAAGTGCGTGGAATATGTAATGCAAGGCAAACCCATTGTTGCAACCAGAGATGGCGGTATGGAACAATTATTAGGTAAAGATTATCCTTATCTGGTTGATCACGGAAATAAAACTCAAATCATTGATAGCATTGTCAAGCTTTTAACTGATGATGAGGAAGCCAAAAGGATCGGTATGAAAAATGCGATTACTTCCGCCAGTTATACTTACGAGCAAGTGGCGAGCCAACTCATAAACGTATATAGCAAGTTCACCCAATAATTAGTAAAATATTAAGAGGTATCAAGTGTTCAGAATCCTTATAGTAACAAGATGGTATCCATCTGAAGAAAATCCTGCAAATGGCTTATTCGTAAAAGAATTTGTTAAAGCTACCGCTTTGTATAACGATGTTATTGTGCTTTATGGCGAATTAACCTCAAAGGGAAACCCCAGATGGCCTTATGAAATAAGCGATAGGGTTGAAGATGGGATCAGAACAGTTAGATTTATCTATAAACGTCGGTTCATGAAATTGCACAGGCTGATTAATATTATAGCCTCTACTCATTGTCTTATGAATATTATGAGAGAGGAAAAAAAGGTAGATATTATTCATCTTCATGTATATCTTGCAAGTCTGCCGGCTGTTATATTTGCAAAGTTATTCCGTATTCCATTGTTTATAACAGAGCATTATACAGGGTTTGTGCGACAAATTTTGACATTTTCCGAACGAATTCTCGCTAGGATTATTATGAAAAGTGCTACAGTCATATTACCCGTTAGTAATTATCTGAAAAAGTATATACAACCTTATGCTCCCCAAGCCAGATTTGAAGTTGTTTCCAATATAGTTGACAGCAGTATGTTTGAGGCAACAAATGTTGTTATAAAAGAGAATGGTAAACAAAAGTTAATATTGACAGTAGGGCGTCTTGATCCTGCTAAAGGTACGTCATATCTCCTTGAAGCCTTGAATCTACTTAAAATAACACGAAAGGACTTTTTTCTTAATATAATAGGTGATGGGAGTATCAGGAAAGAGCTTGAACAAAAGGCAAAAACTTTAGAGTTAGATGATTTTGTTCAATTTCATGGTATGAAGCTGAAATCTAAAGTGGCGGAGTTCATGTCTCAGTGCGATTTCTTTGTTCTTCCCAGTCTGTTTGAGACTTTCGGGTGCGTCATTATAGAGGCAATGGCATCTGGTAAGCCTGTTGTAGTAACTAACATTGGTGGGCCCAATGAAATAGTAACGCCACAAACGGGAATACTTGTAGAATCAGCAAATGCTGAATCGCTCAAAAATGGTCTTGAATATATGCTGGATAACTACCACAAATATTCAGCAACCGACATTTCTAAATACGCTACTGAGAACTTTAGCCTTGAATCTATAGGCAAGAGATTAAACCAGATATATGAGGTTTATTTAGCTAGTACAAAGTGAGTAACAATACCAATTTATTTTGGTTTGTTACACTTGAACTGCAAAGAAAGGTAATTGATCGGTGCCTGAATCGAAGGAAAAATATGGTTTGAAAATTGTAATATTATGCGCATATTTTCAACCTGAACTTGGGTACCGTGAATACTATTATGCTCGTAATCTGGCAAAACTTGGTCACGATGTTATTGTTATAACTTCGGACCGGATTATTCCGATCCCTGGTTGGGAGAATATTGCAAAAGCGGCAGGATACGATACATCTCGATACAGGGGGGTTGGCATCTCAAAGTTAGATGGCTTTACACTGCACAGGCTACCAGTTTTGTTTGAGTATGATAAGTTGATTATTCTACGAGGTGTTTCAGCGCTTCTAAGCTCTATAAAACCAGATATCGTACATATCATCGAAAATGGCTTTGTTTATAGTATTCCAGTTATGCTACACAAGCAATCTATCGGATATAAAGTAATATATGAGATTGAAATATCACTTGCCCCCACGCATTTACTCCGAAAGAAGGAATATGCCGAGTATTATCTGGCAAAAAAGCCATTGCTTAAGTACATGATCAGCAGATCAGACAGGCTGAATATCTGTACAGATCAAGTGCAAGATTTCCTCAACAAACAAATAACAGAATCAAGAGGCAAGATTCATCGTATGCCTTTGGGTGCTGATCCTGATCTATTTTACGTGGATTCACAAGAACGAGTTGAAGTCCGAGGAATGTTAAATATTTCAGAAGATGATATTCTTACTTTAACCTCTGGAAAAATAGAACCACAGAAGCATTATGACGTACTTATAAAGTCCATCAATACTATCAAAAAAGATTATCCCAAAGTTAAATTACTGATAGTGGGGAGTGGCGCGGCAGATGCAATGGCTGAATTGAAAAAAATTGCTAAGACAGAAGGAATTTTGGATTCCGTAATTTTTCATCAATTTGTCAAAAGAACAGAACTCCGAAAATTCTACAATGCCGCAGATGTAGGTATATGGACGCAGGCTACAATTACAGCCTTAGAAGCTATAGCATGTGGTTTACCTATTATTGTTCCTAAAGATGACGCTACTTGCCACCTTGTTGAAGAAAGTAATGGGGAATCTTATGAGTATTGTGATTGCTTACAATTAGCCGATTGTTTAAGACACTATATGAGCCTCGAAAATCGAATGGAGGCACGTAAGCAAGCGATAATTATATTTAAGAATAAGTATAGCTATCTAACATTAGCAAAACAGCTTGTAGATGATATATACTTACCCGTTTTACAAGAAAAATTAAGCTAAGGCATAAAAGCAAAAATGGACTATTATGGGATCCCAATAATATGAAGAGAAATAGAGAAATATTGAAGTTTTTAAGCAGACACATAAGAATTCTTAATTTATTCTATCGTCTATATGTTGTATTTTCATACCTTATAACGCCTATCAAAGAAGCTTTCATTTGGTTATTCCACTCTAAAGAATATACAAACTTTACTTATGAACTAGATAATGTGAATAAACTTTACCTTGCGTCGTTTGTCTCACAGGTAACGGGTGCTAAACTTGACAAAATTGAGGGATATATTAAGGAATTAGAATGTGATAACGATCTAAGGTCTCATATCAATAAGATTATTCTTTCATCTAGTTCAAAATGGAGTGCTGATCCCGAAGCAAGGTATGGAAGAAGATTAGGGTGGTATGCTTTGGTTAGAGCAGTAAAACCTAAGATAATTGTTGAAACTGGGACAGATAAGGGTCTTGGTTCTTGTGTATTTGCCACTGCTCTTATGAAAAACTCAGAAGAAGGATTCCCGGGGTTTTTGTATTCAACTGACATAAATACTGATGCCGGAATTTTATTTCAAGAGCCATATAACAGTTTTGGAAAAATTCTATTTGGCGACTCAATTGAATCATTAAAGACTTTAAATGAGGTTATTGACGTCTTTATCCATGATAGTAATCATTCTAGTGAATATGAGATGATGGAGTATAAAACAATAAGCAATAAACTTTCGGATAAAGCACTTATTCTCAGCGATAATGCTCATGTTTCTAGTAAATTATGGGAGTTTGCTAGGAACACTAAAAGAGATTTTCTTTTCTTCCAAGAAAAACCAAAAAATCATTGGTACCCAGGCGGTGGGATTGGTTTTGCGTTTAGAAACGAAGAACATAGTATAACTGAAAAGACAGAAAACAGCAATGGTTAAACTCGTAATTTTTTTTGTATTATTAATAACATATATTATATTCTTTTTCATGAATAGGAAGAAAGCCCTTTTGTTATTATTCCTTATAAAGCTTCCTCTGGATCAAGTAGCATGGAATATAAATATTCCAGTAGGATTCATTCCACTCAGGGCTTCAGAGGCTCTCATTGTTTTTATTACGATCTTAATATTAACAACATTTATGCTGGACAAAAATAGTGAATCTGAGAGAAAAGGTTTCTTCAGGAACATACCATCAATGCTAATTATTCCTATATCCATATTTATGATGATCTTTTTCATAAAGATCCTTCGTGGTGGTTTATGGGTTTTATCGCTACAGCAGTTTTTCAAATTGATAACAGGAATTGTGGTTGGTACATTTGTTGCCAAAACATTTAATACTGAAGAAGATATAAATGGGCTCGTAAAGTGTATGTTGTTTAGCACTATTATTATTTCTATTTTCAGCATCCCAGCTATATATTCCGGCGGGGGACTCAAGATTTATGCTCCATCTGCAGGGGACCAATATGCAGGAACATATCTCTCTGGTGGCGTCGGAAGGTATCAATCCGCAACGTCTTTTGTAGATGCCTTTATAGTAAATGTTCCTGCAATTCTGTTTGCATCTACTGTTCTTAGATCAAAATGGTACAAAACTCTATGTCTTTTAACTATCATATTTATTATAGTGGCGGCTTTTGTAGCTGCTTCTCGTGCTGGATGGCTTAGTGTCGCAATAACCTTAGTAACTTGGATGATCATAAAAAGGCGATGGAAACTGCTTATTATATCTGCCTCCTGCGTCTTAATAGTAGCAACAGCACAAGTATTCTCTAATCCACTTCAGAGAGCTTATCAAAAAATAGCCTATGACTCTGAAAGCCTGGGAAAAGGTGAATTGCCCGATAATTCTTTTGGTGGGAGGCCTTTGACATGGAAGGTCTACATGGCAACGTACATGGCAGCACCAATGTTAGACAAACTGATTGGAAGTGATCGAATGTTTAATTCGGGTTTTAATGCAATGAAGGGGCATGACCCCCACAATGATTTTATTAATATACTTATCAGAATGGGTATTGTAGGTCTAGTTACAATCTTATTCTTATATCTAGTAACAATGATGTATCTATTAAAAATGGCGTTTAGAACGAAAGATATTTATGATTGGAATATCGTGTTTACAGCAATTCTAGCTTTTATAACTATGATGATACCATCATTCGCCCGAACAGGCTTGATGAACCCGAACTTTGAATGGGTATTTTGGACGTTCACTATGTTGGCACTTAAAAGGTACATGTTATCAACGGATATTGAGTATCAAAGTGAAGAATACCGGGATATTAACGAGGAATCTGAGAATATTGCATCAGCAAAAATTAGGGTGTTTGAACCTAAAGATGGAAATCCATAATTACAAAGATAGAATACTTTATGCAGATATAATAAGAATTTTAGCCATACTGTTTGTAGTCATTATACACGTGTCAGCATACTCAATGTCAATTAAGGATTTCGGTAGCCGAGATTGGTGGGTAGGTCATACAATAAACTCGCTGGTAAGATCAGGAGTGACATTATTTGTGATGCTCAGCGGCATGCTGCTATTATCCAAAGATTATAAGCTGTCTGACTTTCTGAAAAAAAGATTTATAAGGGTATTTATACCTTATGTTGTATGGAGTGCGATATATATCCTTGCAAGATATTTATTTCGTGGTGAGCGATTTACACCTCTTCAAATTGTAAACATATTTACCGGGTTCAAAGCCGAAACCCATATATGGTTTATAGGCGTAATTCTTGGATTATACATTGTTACACCAATTATCAGAATATATGTAAAAAATGCTGAAAAAGGAAACATTCTCTACTTTTTGCTGGTATGGTTTATTTTTACAAGCATTATACCAGTTATAGCCATTTTCACACCTATTAAGGAGATATATACAAAGGCTGAGTTTGCCACCGGTTTCACAGGTTGTTACATTTTGGGATATTTTTTAAGCAAACAGTATTTCAAAAGAGAACTTATGAAATACTTTATAATATTATTTTTGTTGGGTTACCTGCTTACGATCTTTTTATCATATTTAAGCGCATCAAAAATAATTTTTGGCGATGGAGAACACTATCTATATTTCTATGATTATTTGACCCCGAACGTCATTATGATGGCATTGTCATTGTTTATTTTATTAAAAGGGATTAATTACAAAAAGTATTTTGACAATAGAGAACGTCTGGTTAAATTTATAGTAAACCTTAGTTCTTCTTCTTTCGGGGTTTATCTGGTTCAAGTATTATTTATAGGTTTGCTGGATAGTGGATTTTTTGGGTTAGCACCCCCCATAAATGGGCTATTCGATCCCATAATAGAGATACCGATGAATTTTATAATCGTAACGTTCCTGAGTTTTTTAACAGTTAATCTGCTGAAGAAAATACCTGTAGTTAGGTTCATAGTTCCATAATTTAGTTCTGCTTTTGTAATGAGTTTTATAAAATGACCAATATTTCTATTAGCCAATCTTTCAAATCAAGAATAGGTGAGTTAGACTTTCTGAGGGGTATTGGGATTCTCGGCGTAATAATGGTACACGTTGCTCAACATGGTATTTATTATTCTTATGGAAATATCGCAGTTAATGTTATCCTGGATGCACTGTCAAGATTTTGTGTTCCTTTTTTCATTTTTGTATCTGGAGTTGCTTTTTCATTTAATTATCACGATCAAAAAAAGTATTTCTGGAGATTTTTTCTCAAGCGATTAAGGTATATCGGCATACCCTATTTATTATGGAGCATTATAGGATTAGTCAGATACCAAATCTACGATGTAAAAAATATTGCCATCGTTCTTATAACAGGCCAAGCTATGATCCATCTGTACTTCATAATATTGATCTTTCAATTCTACTTATTAGCACCATTGATACTGCGCCTTTTTAAGATTGGTTGGAAAAAGGTACTTGTGATCTCATTTATATTAAATATACTAGCTTTTTATAACTTTATACCTTTGTTTGCTAATTTGTTTAATGGTTTTAGAAATCCTTTATTCTGGATTTCATACTTTACAGCCGGGTTGATTGTTGGGATGAAAATAGATAGTTTCAGGAAACATATAGGAAAAATAAGGCTGATATATCTGGTTATTTTATGGTTGGTAATAGCAATAATCTCTGTTTATAACGAATATGATATATATAATAAAACCAGTGTGGTTCAGCATTTCTTTCGGCCGACAAACATAGTTTATTCCTTTATGAGTATATTTTTATATTGGAAACTTTTTGATATAATTAACACTCATATAAGGTCACTCCTTGTTAAGTTAGGTAAATATTCTTTCGGAATATATCTAGTGCATATTCCAATTCTATTTGGTATACATATATTTACGAAACCATATCGGGGAAATCTACTTGAGCAGGTATTTGCTTTTTCCATTTGTGCCATCGCATCTTTTATCTTTACTTTTCTCGTATCAAAAATGAAGTTTGGAGTCTTTATAGTCGGAAGGGCTGGATAGCAAGATAAGTAGATTTTAAACGAGAATCTCATTAATGAAGTGAGCAGAAAAATACTGTTGAAAGAATCAATAATCAATTGCTAATTCATAATAGAGTAATATAATCGTGGAGGTATTATATGATGAAAGGCATAATTCTTGCTGGAGGAAAGGGAACAAGACTGTATCCCCTGACAAAGGTTACTAATAAACATTTACTTCCAGTTGGCAAAGAACCGATGATCTTCAATCCGATTAAACAGCTTGTTTCCGCCGGGATAAAAGAAATCTTGATTGTAACAAGTACCGAACACATGGGAGATATAGTTAATCTTCTTGGAAGTGGAAAAGAGTTTGGAGTTGATTTTACTTACAAAGTACAAGAAACTGCTGGTGGAATTGCTGATGCTTTAAGACTTGGTGAGAATTTTGCAAATAATGATAGAGTAGTTGTTGTGCTTGGGGATAATATAGCTGTAAACTCAATAAAACCTTACGTTGATAACTTCTGGAAGCAAAAGAGCGGCGCAAGGATTCTATTAAAAGAAGTCAGCGACCCAACGAGATATGGTATTGCCGCATTGGATGAGGAAAAGATAATTGAAATAAATGAAAAGCCCGGTATCCCAAAGACAAACTTCGCTGTTATTGGTTATTATATGTACGACGAAAAAGTTTTCAAGTTTATAAAACAACAAAAACCATCAGAAAGAGGAGAGTACGAAATCACCGATATAAATAATGAATACATAAAACTCGGTGAGATGGAGTACGATATACTCAAGGGTGATTGGACGGACGCTGGTACTTTTGAGTCATGGCAAATTGCGAATCAAATGCTTTTAGATTGCAATAATGAAATAATGAAATAAAACGGTGTTCCAGTAAAATTACGGGGATAAGCAAAATGTCTGATACACAAATTTCAGTAGTTATACCTATGTATAACAGCGAGGATTGCGTTAGCGAACTCGTTAAGAGATTGACAGAGGTGCTGGATAATCTGGGCAGGATTTACGAGATTATTCTGGTGAATGATTGCAGTCCTGACAATAGCTGGAATAAAGTTATTGAGTTATGTAAAGCCTACGATAATCTTAAAGGGATTAACCTGAGAAGAAATTTTGGTCAGGATTGTGCGATAATGGCAGGACTGAATAATTCATCTGGTGAATACGTGATCATAATGGATGATGACCTCCAACATGACCCTAAGGATACTGTAATTCGGAAAGGTAGAAATTTAGAATCACAGTAAAATAGTTATGAATGGTAAAATATCATGCCACATTACTGATAGTTAAATTCATTAAGCGAACAAATATGTGTTTGTCAATAAAAATAC